>Ga0075428_100010102_pt1 | contig 10485 bp, 5 predicted proteins | sample RhiMetdeltSRZDD2_FD_75291 | JGI IMG/M metagenome (GOLD analysis project Ga0075428, IMG submission 75291) | Populus rhizosphere microbial communities from Tennessee, USA - Rhizosphere MetaG P. deltoides SRZDD2 | ecosystem: Host-associated > Plants > Roots > Rhizosphere > Soil | place: USA... | reverse complement strand
ACGGAACAATAGGTCATTTTTAATATTTGAAGGATCGGTGCATGAGGCTTTATTAATTTTAACCGGAATGTCGAATCATCAATTGCTTTAAAGCCTTCCGCACTGTCAACTACATTGTTAAAAATGTAAAAGCCGGGGCTTGCCAGTTTTGGATCAAGTATCCTTTTAAAACTGTACACAACATCAGAGGCCACCATTCTTCTTCCTTTCCCATTGGCGAATGCATCGTTATCATGAAATAATACGTCTGTTCTTAAATGAAAGATATATTCGGTTCCGTTTGCGGATATATCCCAGCTGTTTGCCAATGAGCCCCTGGTTTTAGTGTCGCCATCGTTTTCAACCAGTGTATTGAAAAGCTGATGTGCGGGCCAAATGGTAGACTGGTTTTTTGAAAAGGCAGGATCAAGCGAAGCAATACCAGTGGATTCGTTATAATGAAATATTTTTTTTGGGCTCTTGTCTTTGTTTGCGCAAGCAACAAGAAACATGGCACAAGGCCCAAGAAAGAGGTAGGTAATTTTATATTTCATTAATTATTGAACAGCTAAATTTACAATCCGATAGCTATCGGATCAAACTTTCATTGATGAATAAAATTTTTAAAGCCCTTGCAATTATTAATTATTTATTATTAATTATTAATTCCGTGCAGGCACAATACACTCACCAGGATACATTACGGGGCACTAATGGCCCGGGCAGGGATTGGTGGAATGTAAAATCTTATACAATAGATGTTACTCCGGATTATACAAAGCAGGAAATAAGAGGGTCTGTAGGGATTTTGTTTGGAATCTTTAAAACAGGAAAGAATAAGATTATGCAATTAGATCTCCAGGAACCCCTTGTTATAGATAGTATAAAGGGCTCTGCAACGATCAGGAAATACCGGAGGGAAGGAAACGTTTACTTTATAGACTTTGGAGAAAAGGATTTTAAATCAACGCTGGAAAACTCAAACGTTAGCACCGTTAATACCATAACTGTTTATTACCATGGTAAACCAACTATTGCAAGACGTCCGCCCTGGGATGGTGGCTGGATCTTCGTTAAAGACGCAAAGGCAAGACCCTGGATGAGTGTAGCATGCCAGGGATTAGGAGCAAGCGTATGGTATCCCTGTAAAGATTACCAGGGTGATGAACCTGAACTTGGTGCCAGTCTTACCATGAATGTTCCGGACTCATTGATAGCAGTGGCCAACGGAAGATTAATAGAAAAAAAATCAAACAGCGGAATTACTTCCTGGACATGGGCCGTTACAAATCCAATCAATAACTACAACATAATTCCCTACATCGGCAAATATGTAAACTGGAATGAAACATACGAAGGCGAAAAAGGAAAATTAGATTGCAGTTACTGGGTGCTTGATTATAATTTGGAAAAAGCAAAAGAACAATTCAAGCAAGTACCGATGATGTTGAAAGCTTTTGAGTACTGGTTTGGGCCTTACCCTTTTTATGAGGATGGATTTAAATTGGTAGAGTCTCCGCACCTTGGTATGGAACACCAAAGTGCCGTTGCCTATGGCAATGGATATAGAAATGGTTATCGTGGAAGAGATCTCTCGGGTTCTGCCGCTGGTTGGGGTTTAAAATGGGATTTTATAATTGTACACGAAAGCGGTCATGAATGGTTTGCCAACAATATCACCACAGTTGATATTGCAGATATGTGGGTGCACGAAGGATTCACGAATTATTCTGAAACGCTATTTACAGAATACTATTATGGTAAAGAAGCCGGCAGCGATTATGTCATTGGCACAAGGGCTTTGATCAACAACGATAAACCGATCATTGGTCCCTATGGTGTAAATAAGGGAGGCAGCGGTGACATGTATTATAAAGGTGGAAACATGTTGCATACGATCCGTCAGGTAATCAATGATGATGAAAAATTCAGAGCAATACTGCGTGGATTGAATTCAACTTTCTATCACCAGGTTGTAACCACCCGGGATATAGAAAACTATATGTCGAAAGAATCAGGAAAGGATCTTTCGAAAATATTTGATCAATACCTGAGGACGACGAATATCCCTGTGCTGGAATATAAAATAAAAGGAGATAACATCAGCTATCGCTGGACAAATTGTGTTGATAATTTTAATATGCCGATAAAAATAGATATAGGTGCGGACCAGGAAAGGTGGATTCACCCGGGTACAAATTGGAAAGAAACAAAAATGGCTGATTGGTTTACGGGAAAAACATTCAAGCCGAACAGGAATTTCTACGTAACGGTTAAACATATCGACTAAGCCGGACAACGTCGATTGACATTTACCATTCATTATCTTTACCGCATGAGCAATATACGCCGGCAAAGTATTATTTCTTCAATACTGATCTATGTCGGCTTTGCATTCGGTGCCTTGAATACTTATCTTTTTACAAGAGAAGGCGGGCCTTTTACAAAAGAAGAATACGGATTGACGGGTATCTTCATGGCGATCGGTTCCATCATGATGTCAATTGCCGCTTTTGGTATGCCGGCTTATGTAAACAAATTTTTTCCATATTATAAAGACAATCTTCCCAAAAAACAAAATGACCAGGTAACATGGGCGCTGTCCGTAAGCGTATTAGGATTTATTCTTGTCATGCTCGCGGGTTTGTTTTTGAAAGATGTTGTAATCAAAAAATTCTCTAACTCCCCTCAGCTTGTCACCTATTATTACTGGCTATTTCCTTTTGGTTTCGGGCTTACACTTTTCGCGCTATTTGAAGTTATCGCCTGGCATAATCACAAATCAGTTCTTTCAAATTTTCTTAGGGAAGTTAATCTTCGAATGCTGGTAACAGTTTTATTTGTACTTGTCAGCATGTCTGTTATCAGGGACTATGACATGTTTATTAAAGCCTATTCATTCTTATACCTGGTAATAGCGCTGGTATTATTCATCTATTTATTCAGTACGGGAAGAATTCATTTTACGTTTAAAGTAAGTAAAGTAACACGACGGCTGCTGCCAAAGATCAGGACGCTTACCCTTTTTGTTTGGGGTGGTACGTTGGTCTATAATTTTGCATCGGTAGCCGACACTGTTATTATTGCCGGTGTGTTTCCCAATGGTGCCGCGGCTGCTGGTCTTTTTACTTTTGCTCAATACCTTACCAGCCTGATACAAGCTCCTCAGCGAAGCATTGTCGCCGCATCGGTTGCACATTTATCACAGGCATGGAAAGACAAAGATTACGATAAGATTGACCGCATTTATCATCGTTCATCTATCAACCAGCTTATATTTTCACTTGGCATGTACTTTCTTATTTGGCTTAACTATAAAGATGCGATCATATCATTTGACTTGCAGCGGGACTTTCTTGCAGCCCTGGATGTTTTTCTTTTTATGGGATTGGTAAAGGTGGTTGACATGGGAACGGGTGTCAGTGGCCAGATCATCACCACATCAACTTCATGGCGTTTTGATTTTGCTACAGGAATTATTTTGCTGGTTATTACTCTTCCGTTAATGTGGTTTTTCACCGTCAGGTATGGATTGGTTGGTCCTGCTATCGCTAACCTTGTCGCCTTCAGCATTTATAATTTAATTCGCTATCTTTTTTTGCTTCGAAAATACAAGATGCAACCTTTTACAATTAAGTCATTGCTTGCCATCATACTTGCTGCTGCATGCTTTGGCATTTGCTATTTACTATTGAACGACAAATCAGGAATTGAATGGTTAGTAATAAGAAGCTTACTGTTTATTGTTTTGTTTTTTGCAGGAACCTATTGGCTAAATCTTACACCCGATCTTAAAATTGTTTTGGGAAACTTGAAGAAGAAAATATTCGGGTGAGATTTGTCCGACTTCCGACTATCGACTAATAACTACGGACTCTGAACTCTTTATCCTTCCCACACCTACAAACTTCCTCGCCCAATACTCTTCGAAAATATCACTGATCATTACACCGCCGCTCGTTGAAGCATGAACAAATTTGTTATTTTGAAGATAAACGCCAACATGTGAGACGCCACCACGGGTACTAAAGAATATCAGGTCACCTTCTTTTAATTCAGTCCTTGAGATGCGGCGTGTGAGATCATATTGTTCCCTGGCTGTTCTTGGAATACTTAAACCATAAACACCGGCAAATAGAAATTGGGTGAAAGCCGAACAATCAATTCCATTCCTGGTTGTACCTCCTAAACGATATGGAGTGCCATACCAGTCATCGATAAACTCAAACATTTTTGTATTTCGTACCTCTTCGGCTGGTGTATTTAGTAAAACGGCATACTTAATTTGAATGGAAGAAAGATTCTCAGCGTCATCGTTACGGTAAACGCTATTCCTTGCTGCTGTGGTTTCATTCTTAACAGACTGAACACCTCCAGAAGACTTATTTTCAATTTTATGTTTCGACCCTTCTACCGGCACATCGATTTGATCAAGGAATTTTGTTTCTTTCTTAACATTGGCTGAGGGAGCGGATGATGCCGAAGGCCGGGTACCGGTAAATGCTGTCTTCAGGCTGGAGCAGCTTGCAAGCAATACAATCACCGCCAGATAATAAAGTCCGTTTTTCAGCATGAATTGAATTCAAAAATGAAGTGAGAGGGCTATACGCTAAGACCCTGCCATCACTAGTTAACAAAAATAAAAATCTTTTCCATTCTCTGTGGATATTATTTAAACGAAATTTGCGATGAAAAATTGCCATTGGCTTTTATTTGCAGACAATAGTAGGTAACAAGGACGGCTGTCTCAGCAATTTGAAATCCGGGTCACAACGAACACAATGAATACACCAAGGACACCACGCATTTTCAGCGGCTATGAACACTTAATGTTCTTTGTGTGTCCTTAGTGTACTTTGTGTCCCTAATCGCGTTGAACTTTTTTGGTAGCTCATTAAATTGTAAAATGAAATTTTCACACTTACACGTACATACACAATTCTCATTACTTGATGGGGCAGCGTCAATTCAAAAGCTTTACAAAAAGGCGATTGAAGATAATATGCCTGCACTGGCCATCTCGGATCATGGAAACATGTTTGGTGTATTTGAATTTGTTGCGGAAGCACACAAACACAAAAATGAAGATGGAAGCCTGAAGGTAAAACCAATTGTCGGTTGTGAATTTTATATCACGGCAGATCGTCTAAGAAAAACTTTTTCAAAAGAAGATAAAGACCCGCGTCATCACCAGATTCTACTGGCAAAAAATGAAACGGGTTATAAAAACCTCGTAAAGCTTACTTCACTTGGGTTTATTGAGGGCATGTACAGCAAATATCCGCGTATCGATAAAGATCTTATTCTAAGGCATCATGAAGGATTGATTGCAACCACCTGTTGCCTTGGTGCATTGGTACCGCAGGCAATTTTAAGAAAGTCGGAAGCCGAGGCAGAAAAAGAATTCAAATGGTGGCTTGATCTTTTTGGGGAAGATTATTATGTAGAGTTGCAGCGGCACGGAATAAAGGAACAGGACATGGTAAATGAAGTACTGGTAAAATTTGCTAACAAGTATAATGTTAAGATCATTGCGAGTAATGACTCACACTATGTCGATCAAAAAGATTTTACCGCACACGATATCCTGCTCTGTATTAATACAGGTGAAAAACTAAGCACTCCTGCCCTGCGTGAATTCTCTGACGATGATGTTTTGGTAAAGGATAAACGTTTTGCATTTCCCAATGATCAATTTTATTTCAAGAAGACAGAAGAGATGACAAAAAACTTTTCTGATCTTCCTGGTGCAATTGACAACACCAACGAGATCGTTGATAAGGTTGCCGTGTTAAACCTTAAAAAAGATATTTTACTTCCTGCTTTTCCTATTCCTGACGAGTTTAAAATTCACACAAAGGCAGAAAAACTTAACAAAGGCGAAGTGGGTGCAGACGCATTAAATCAGTGGGAATATTTAAAACATATTACTTACGAGGGAGCAAAGCAACGATACTCGAATCTAAATGATGAAATAAAAGAGCGTATCGAGTTTGAATTGTTCACCATTAAAACGATGGGCTTTGCGGGTTACTTCCTGATTGTAAGTGATTTTATCAAAGCCGGACGGGAACTCGGTGTATTGGTGGGCCCGGGTCGTGGATCAGCTGCCGGCAGTGTAGTAGCTTATTGTATTGGCATTACTAATATCGATCCCATAAAATACAATTTACTCTTTGAAAGATTTTTAAACCCCGATCGTAAATCAATGCCTGATATCGATACGGATTTCGATGATATCGGCAGGCAAAAAGTTATTGACTACGTTGTAAAAAAATATGGAAAGAACCAGGTAGCGCAGATCATTACGTATGGTACGATGGCAGCAAAGATGAGTATTAAAGACGTGGCAAGAGTGATGGACCTGCCACTGCCCGATTCAAACGCATTGGCAAAAATGGTTCCCGAAAGACCCGGTATTGAATTGAAAAGGGTGTTACACGCACCGCTGACTGCAAAGGATGGAGAAAAATCGTTGTCTGAAAAAGAAGGTCTTGGTCCTGACGATATAGAAACGATTAAAAAACTTCGTGAGATATACAATGGTAACGGGATGCAAAGTGAAGTTTTGCATGAAGCTGAAATTCTCGAAGGTTCTGTTCGCAATACAGGCATACACGCTGCCGGCATCATCATTGCACCAAAAGACCTGACTGAATTAATTCCTGTTGCTACAGCCAAAGATTCTGATCTATGGGTCACACAGATTGAAGGAAATGTAATTGAAGAAGCTGGTGTTATCAAGATGGACTTCCTGGGTCTAAAGACGCTTACCATTATTAAAGATGCCCTTGAATTAATCAAACAAAATCATGGAGTGGAGATCGATATCGATGCAATCCCACTTAACGATGATAAAACTTTCAAACTTTATCAGCATGGCGATACGATCGGTACATTTCAGTTTGAAAGCCCCGGCATGCAAAAGTATTTGCGTGAGTTAAAACCCGATCGCCTGGATGACCTGATTGCAATGAATGCCTTGTACCGTCCGGGCCCGCTTGCCTACATACCCAACTTTATTGAACGTAAACATGGGCGCGAAGCCATTGCCTATGATCTTCCGGAAATGGAAGAATACCTGAAGGAAACTTATGGTATCACGGTTTACCAGGAACAGGTAATGTTGCTTGCACAAAAGCTTGCTGATTTTAGCAAAGGTGATGCTGACGTGTTACGGAAAGCGATGGGCAAAAAGCAAAAGTCTGTGTTGGATAAGATGAAGGGACAGTTTATTGACAATGCAAAAAAGAAAGGCTTTGGCGAATACACCCTGGAAAAAATATGGACCGATTGGGAAGCGTTTGCTCAATATGCATTCAATAAGTCACACTCTACCTGTTATGCATATGTTGCTTATCAAACTGCCTATTTAAAAAGCCATTATCCTGGGGAGTATATGGCTGCCGTACTGAATCATGCCGGGAGCATTGAAAAGATCACATTCTTTATGGAAGAATGTAAACGGATGGGAATAAAAGTGCTTGGACCCGATATCAATGAATCGAAAAAAGGCTTTGCAGTAAATCAGAAAGGAGAAATTCGTTTTGGGTTAGGAGGCTTAAAAGGCTGTGGGGAATCTGCAGTTGAAAACATCATTGAAGAAAGAGAGAAGAACGGGATATTCAGGAACATCTTCGATCTTATTAAGAGAGTTAACCAAAGAGCGGTAAATAAAAAAACATTGGAATGCCTGGCCTATGCAGGAGCATTTGATTGTTTTCCTGAACATCATCGTGCGCAATATTTTCATACCATACCGGAAGATCAAACCACAGGGCTCGAAAAGATCATTCGCTTTGGACAGGTTTACCAGCAAAACAACACCGCATCCACCAATACATTGTTTGGCGACCTTCCATTGGCTGTTGAAATAAAAACGCCAACCCTGCCGCAATGTGATACCTGGCCATTGATCGTTCAACTGGAACATGAAAAAGATGTGACGGGAATGTTTTTAAGTGGTCACCCGCTTGATCATTTCAGATTTGAACTGAGACATTACGGGATAACACCGCTTGTTGAATTCAACGAATTCAAAGAAGCCGTTCAACTGCAACCAAACCCGGGAAGAATGTTCAGGATAGTTGGGCTTGTTACACTGGCTGACCATAAGATATCGAGGAAAGGAAACAAATACGGATCGTTTACAATCGAAGATTATTCGGGTAAAACCGAGCTGGTATTATGGGGCGATGATTATGTGAAGTTCACTCCATTCTTACAACAAGGATCTTCGCTGTTCATTACGGGTTTCTTTAAACAGCGATTTGCAACATCTGAATTCGAATTCAAGATAAATGGTATTACAATGGTGGAAACCATTAAACGAAATCTTACCAAACAACTCACGATAGATGTACATCCAAAAGATATTTCTAAAGATCTTGTTGATTTTTTTGCAGAGAATGTTAAGAAATTCCCGGGCCGCTCAACGATCAGGGTGAATTTGACCGAACCAAGAGAAAATTTAAAGATTAGCCTGGTTACAATGGATAATGGCTTTGAAATGAATGATGAACTGGTGGATTTTCTTGAGGGCAATCCTGAACTGGAGGTACAGGTAGTGACACATTAAGTATTTTTCCCACTATTGTTAAAACAAATAAAAAGCCCGACTGTTTAACACGAATTGATGGAAGTCATGTCGTTTTTGTGACAAGTTAGTCACATCTTCGTGTCATAACTTCGTAGTAATATTTTTGGTTGTATTTTTGTTCCCCTTCTAAAAGAAAAATAAAAAAGGAAAATATTATGGCAAAAGAATTCACTGACGGCAACTTTCAAAACGAAGTACTAAGCGCTGATAAATTAACAGTAGTAGATTTCTGGGCAGAATGGTGCGGGCCCTGCCGTGCAATCGGACCTGTTATTGAATCATTGGCAAAAGAATATGACGGAAAAATCAATGTGGGCAAAGTGAATGTAGATGTAAACCCGAATGTGAGCATGAACTATGGCATCACTTCTATACCTGCGATATTGTTTTTTAAGAACGGCCAGGTAGTAGATAAATTGGTAGGCGCGCAACCTAAAGGAAACTTTGTTAAAAAGATCGAATCTCATATCTGATGATCAAATAACATCCCGATTTCTACCGGGAAACAAATCCCAAATTCCAATCGAGTTTGGGATTTTCTTTTTTAAACCAAAACTTCTGTAGTTTAGTTTCTTTATGTTTATATGAACAAACCCGGATCGTTACTGCTGATTATTTCATTTATCATTTTTAGTTGCAAAACGGAAAAGGTTAAAACGGATGAAGTTCCCGTTCTTTCCGTCGAAGAATCGATCAAAGACTTTCAAATCGAAGATGGATTTGTGATCGAGGCTGTTTGTGCAGAGCCATTGATAGAAGATCCTGTTGCGCTTTCCTTTGATGAAGATGCAAATATGTGGGTAGTTGAAATGCGGGGTTATATGCATGACACAGAAGGTAGCGGTGAAAACCAACCACTCGGCAGAATTAAAGTAGTAAAAGATGTCAACGACGACGGCAACTATGATTCAGCCTATATTTTTCTTGATAGCCTGCTATTGCCAAGAACAGTTGCGATAGTGAAGGGAGGAATATTATTGATTGAACCACCTGGTTTATTTTTTATTGAAAACATAAACGGCAGCGCCGGTAAAAGGACTGTTATCGATTCAGCCTTTGCAGAAACCGGCAATGTAGAACATCAGCCAAATGGATTGCTGCCAGGAATTGATAACTGGTATTATTGCAGCTCTTCTGATAAACGCGTAAAAAACATTAATGGAAAATGGGTAGTAGAAAAAACTTTGATGCGGGGGCAATGGGGAATTACAATGGATGATAATGGCCGGCTGCTGTACAATAACAACAGTGTGATGCTGATGGCTGATAATTTTTTGCCGGGCAGCATTCCCGGTAATCCAAATCATCGTTTTATCTCCGGAAAAATTTCAAGTGTAAGACTTACCAGTAACAGGGTGTACCCGGGCAGATCCACAGCAGGAGTAAACCGGGGTTATCAAAAAGATGTTTTAGATAAAGGAGGCAGGCTTATAAGTATTACTTCGGCATGTGGCCCTGTTGTTTACCGTGGCGATAATTTTCCGACAGAATATTATGGAAACGCTTTTGTGATGGAGCCCGCTGCCTATTTAATGAAAAGGATTTTATTAAGCAATGACAGCAATGGTTTTCTACAGGGAAAATTTGCTTATGACAACAAAGAGTTTTTAACTGCAACCGATGAAAGATTCCGTCCCGTAAGCGCTTACAATAGTCCTGATGGATGTTTATATTTCATCGATATGCATCGCGGCATTATTCAGCACACAACATACATGACACCTTATTTGCGACGTCATGTTGATTCACTAAAATTGGACAGGCCGATCGGTATGGGAAGGATCTACAGAGTTCGATGGAAGAATAAAGCCGCATCAAAACCACTAAAACTATCGGCGTATTCTTCTCTACAGCTTGTGGAACTGTTAAAACATCCTAATGCTTTTTACAGGGATATGGCACAGCAG
>Ga0075428_100010101_pt1 | contig 10485 bp, 6 predicted proteins | sample RhiMetdeltSRZDD2_FD_75291 | JGI IMG/M metagenome (GOLD analysis project Ga0075428, IMG submission 75291) | Populus rhizosphere microbial communities from Tennessee, USA - Rhizosphere MetaG P. deltoides SRZDD2 | ecosystem: Host-associated > Plants > Roots > Rhizosphere > Soil | place: USA... | reverse complement strand
CACGCTGTGGACGTCGCGGACGTCGTCGGCCACCAGCACCAGTGCGGTCCGGGACCGCAGCCGGGCCGCGGTGAGCGCCTGGTGGATCGCGCCGCAGGCCAGGAGGGACGGCACCGGCGCGCGCTCGGGGCCGATGGCGCCATCGTCGACGACCAGGATCCCGTGGCCCTGCTCGACGGCGGTGACCGCCGCGCTGGCCAGCCGTTCGATGGTGTCGCGCAGGCCCTTCACCCCGTCGCCGACCGGGAACGTCGCGTCCAGCCAGCCCATCGGCCACGGCGTGCAGTCCACGCTGTCCAGCCGCCCCACCCCGGCCGGGTAGAGGAAGAAGGAGGGCAGCGTGAGCAGCCGGCAGGCGTCCGGCGACTCGGAGAGCAGCGGGAGGCGCGGCCCGAGCACCGTTCGCAGGCTCATGACCAGCTTCTCGCGGAGGGGATCGATCGGTGGGTTGGTCACCTGGGCGAAGCGTTGGCGCACGTAGTGGCTGATCGGCCGGCTCCGCGGCGCCATGTTCGGCAGCGGCGAGTCGTCGCCCATGGAGAAGGTCGGCTCGTAGGCGTCGCTGACCATCGGCTTGATGATCATGGCCAGCTCTTCCTTGGTGTAGCCGTGCGCGGCCTGGCGCTCGGGCAGGTCCTCGGGGACCTCCAGCGTCGGCTCGCCGGCCGACACCCGGTAGAAGCCGTCCGAGGCCCACCGGGCGTAGGGCGCGGCCGCGGCGATCCGCTCCTTGCAGGCATCGTCGTCGAGGAAGCCCCGGGTGGGGTCGACGAACAGCATCTGGCCCGGGCCCAGCCGGCCCCGTTGCACGGCGCCGTGGCCCGAGAGGTCGATCGCGCCCACCTCGGAGCACACCGCGACGAAGCCGTCCTCGCACACCGCCCAGCGCAGGGGGCGCAGCCCGTTCCGGTCGAGGCAGGCACCCGCGCCGACGCCGTCGGTGAAGACGATGCCGGCCGGCCCGTCCCACGGCTCCATGAGCGCGGAGTGGTAGCGGTAGAAGCCCCGGACGTCGGTGTCGAGCTCGCGGACGTTCTCCCACGCGGCGGGGATGGCCATCCCCATCACGTGGCGGATGTCCCGCCCGCCCCGCACCAGCAGCTCGACGGCGGAGTCGAGCATCCCCGAGTCGGAGTCGGCCGGGTCGAACACCGGGAAGAACAGCTCCTCGGGGCCGAGGCCGGCGAGGTCGGTGCCCAGCTCGGAGCGGCCCCGCATCCGGTTGACGTTCCCCCACAGCGCGTTGATCTCGCCGTTGTGGCAGAGGGTCCGGAAGGGCTGGGCCCGTTCCCACGTCGGCAGGGTGTTGGTCGAGAACCGCTGGTGGAAGATGGCGAACGCGCCGGCGAAGCGGTCGTCGGCCAGGTCGAGGTAGAAGTCGGCCAGGTGGTCGGCAGGGGCCAGGCCCTTGTACACGACTGTGCGGAAGGAGCAGGACACCACGTACAGGTCGGTGGCTGCCCTCTCGATGCGTCGCCGGAAGCGCAGGGCCCGGCGCTCGTCCTGCACGCCGTGGGGGCTGGCGAACACGGCCTGGACGATGCGGGGGATGCTGTCGCGGGCCAGGTCGCCGAGCGCGGTCAGGTCGAGGGGCGGCTCGCGCCAGTCGAGGATGGTCAGGTTCTCCTCCTTGGCGGCGCGCTCGACCGCGTCCCGCGGGTCATCGCCCCGGCAGAACAGGACGGCGACGCCCGTCCCGTCGCCGAACATCTCGCGGGGGATCGGCGCCAGGAGGCCGGTGCCGTCGGCGCTGCGGGCATCCGCGGCGACCGCACCGCGGTGCTTGACGCAGGCCAGGCCTCGTAGGGCGGAGGTGATGATCGACCGGGAGGCACGGCCCTGGGCGTCGGCAACCAAACCGATGCCGCAGGCGTCAAGCTCGCGTGTGGTGGGAAGCAACGGCGCGCACCTCCTGACCGTCGATGGCCAGCTCGCAGTGGCCAGGATTGAAGGGTGATCAGGGCGGAGTCCCCCGCCTCGTCAGTGAAGCCGACAGCGGGCGCCGTTGCCCGGGACCCCGATCCGGAGTCCGAACAGGTTATCCGAGGTCAGTCCGCGGGCTGTACATCTAATGGAGCGACGAACACCGCGCCCGGCAGACCGAGGCTCATCATGTCCTGGATCGTGGCGGCCTGGGTGTCGGTCGTCCGCTGGTCCAGGGCGGTCACCAGCAGGTTGCCGTCGAGTCCGTCGGCCAGCTCGGCGAGGCCGGCCCGGCGGAAGCTCTCGGCCACCTCGTCGTGCAGCTGCTCGTACCGAGCGACCTGCGCATCGGTGCGGGGCTCGTAGTAGGCGACCTCGACGGCACCGCTCGTGCCGCGCCAGCGCTCGATGTTGCGGGGGCCGACGACGTAGTGGATCACGGCGGTGGCGTCGGCGGGGTCGAGCACCCGATGCTCGACCGCCCCGGTGCGGTAGAAGGCGGGCACCCCGACGTCGAACCCCTGGCGCTCCAGCTCCAGCAGGAAGCCGAAGCCCTGGGTCCCGATCGCCATCTGGTCCTCGCCCCAGTCGAGGAGGTACCGGCCCTCGGTGCCGCCACCGGGCGCCTCCCCCGCGCGCAGCGCGGCGATGGTCTCGGGGGCCAGGTGGCGGAGGATCCGGGACTCGACCGCTGCCGGGACCTCGGTGTATGCGGCGTCGTAGGTGAACCAGGCCGAGACCGCGAGCACGCTCGCGCCGAGCAACGCCATCCCGTAGCGGACCGTCGATCGAGGGAGGGTTCCGCTCCAGCGGTCGTGCGCTGCCCGGACGAACGTGGCTCCCGCCGCCACGATCAGCAGGGCGGTCGTGCCCCAGGCCCAGAGGACCAGGTAGTACCAGACGAAGCCCAGGATGCGGGTGATCGAGAGCAGGCCCAGCACCAGGGCCGCACCGACCACGAGGTGCAGGCGGAGCAGCTCCCGGTAGCGGGCCCGCCAGGCCACGACCACCGCCGCCGCCCACAGGACCAGCAGACCGACCCCCGGCAGCCAGGCACTGGCTTCAGCCTCGGCCATCCGGGAGTCGGGCCCGACGACCAGGCTCGCGGGGTTCAGGTGGGCCAGCCAGATGGTCACCGCGTGGCGGCTGAAGCCCACCGCGCTCTCCGGGGAGTCGGTGAAGGTCTGCTTGATCAACGTGAGGTTGCCCGGATCGTTGGTGAGCTGGTCGATGACCGGTGGGATCCAGAGCACGACCAACACCACCCCGGCGACGAGGCTCCAACGTCCCAGCCCGGCCAGGGCTGTCCGGTCCTCCCGCTGCCGGTGCACCAAGACGGCCCGGACGGCGACCGCCGCCACCAGGAACAGGACCAGCCCCCCGACCAGCCCGGCGTAGGGGATGTGGGTCTGCATGCAGAACGTGGCCGCGAACGCCGCCACCGGCAGCAGGGGCCAGTCGTCGCACAGCACCGACCACACGGCCAACAGCAGCACCACCCACCACAGCATCGGCAGGTAGGGGTTCCAGGCCTCGGTCATCAGGTTGGCGCCGTATGACCGCACCAGGACCACCAGGCCCAGCGCCGCGGCCAGCGCGCCGGCGACTCCCGCCCGCCGGTGAGCGATGCCCACGACGGCCGCCATGGCCAGCAGGTTCAACGCGGCGCTGGCGGCCTGCAGGGACCACGCGGTGGCACCGAACAGGGTGTAGAACGGCCACAGGGCCCAGAAGCTGATCGGCCCCGGGTGGCTGCCCTGCTCGCCGTGGACGCCGGTGATGCGCCCGGCCAGCCCCACCAGCGGGGGGTGGCCGCGGGTGACGTCCCGGACCCGCAGCTCGGTCTGGGCCAGGTCGAGCAGCGGGTACCACCGGGGCTGGTGGAGCACGGCCAGCGCGACCACCAGGGGGATCCCACCGATCACCGCCACCAGCCCGGCGACGAGCAGGACCGCCCGTCCCCGCCTGGCCGGCGATCCTTCCGCCGAGCCCTCGTCCGGGGCCGCGAGCCGGTCCTCAGCCGTGGTGCCAGGCTCGGTGACGGGCGGCGTCGCCGACCTCGTGTCGGTCACGGCACTCTCTGTAGCACCTTCAGCAGGCCCAGCTTGACCGGCGACTGGTGGTGGGACCGACCGTCACCGGCCAGCTCGGCGCGGTGCGCCAGGAACCACTCGTAGGACTCGATCACCGCCGTCGCGTTCGAGTGGCGTGGCGTCCAACCCAGCTCGGTCTGGGCCCTCGTGGTGTCGAACCACAGCGACTCGGCGTAGAGCAGCCAGTGGTACGGCGCGAAGGGCGCCATGCCCACCTGTGCCAGCGCGCGCATCCCCAGGCGGGCAGGAGCCGCGGGCAGCGACCGCACCCGGGACCCGGTGCTGGCGTGGTCGACCAGGGCCTGCAGCGTCTCGCGCATGGTTCCGAACTCGATGGCGCCGATGTTGTAGACCGCCGGCTTGTCCCGGTCCGCAGCCCGCAGGCACGCGTCGGCCAGGTCGTTGGCGTGGACGAACTGGTAGCGGTTGTCGCCGCCGCCCAGCACGTACACCGGCGCGCCGGCCGCGACGAACTCGAACAGCACGGCGATGATCCCCAGCCGGCCGTGGCCGAGGATGGTGCGGGGGCGGACGATGGTGACGTCCAGGCCGGTGTCGACCGCGTCGCGGCACAGCCACTCGGCCTCCAGCTTGGCCCGCCCGTAGGCCTCGAGGGGCCGTCCCGGCGTGTCCTCGGTGACCGGGTTGGTCTCGGGGATGCCGAAGATCGCGCTGGACGAGGTGTGGACCACCTTGCCGACCCCGGCGTCCCGGGCCGCGAGCAGCACGTTGGCGGTTCCGGTGACGTTCACCGACCAGAACAGGTCACGATCCTTGGCCAGCGGCACCTGGGCCACGTTGTGCAGCACCACGTCGACGCCGTCGCAGGCCTCCCGGACGGCGTCGCGGTCGCGCACGTCGCCCGGCACGTACGTGACCCGCTCGACCTGCTCCTCCGATGGCGGGTTCAGATCGAAGATCCGCACCTGGTCGCCGCGGGCCAGCGCGGCCTCGGCCAGGATGGACCCGAAGTAGCCGCTGCCGCCGGTCACCAGCACGGTGCGCGGCATCAGATCCGCTCCCCATGATCCCGGCACCAGCGGATGCTGGCCCGCATGCCCTCGAACAGGCTCACCGCCGGCTCGTAGCCCAGCTCGGCCCGCGCCCGGGAGACGTCGCAGGCGATGGTGTCCTTCATCTCGCCGAACACGTGGACCGCCTGGACGTAGCGGCCCCGGGACTGGAGCGCGGCGTCGACCTTCTCGGCCAGGACGCTCGCCGCCCGGGGGATCCGGGGCGGCCGGCGGTCGGCGACGTCGAACCCCTCGGCAGCCAGGGCATCGCGGACGGTGCTCAGGATGTCCGCCAGCGTGTAGGGCTGGGCGTCGGCGACCCAGTAGGCCTTCCCGGCGGCCGCTTCGGTCCGCTCGGCGCACAGCAGGCCCCGGACCAGGTTGTCGGTGTAGACCATCGACCGCTGCTGCTGGCCGTCGCCCACGAGCGGGAATCGGCCCTTGCGGATCGCGGTGAAGAACTGGCTCTGCCGCGACGGCTGGTAGGGGCCGTAGAACCACGGCGCCCGGACGATCGTCGTGGGGACATCGCCCCGGTCGTTGGCCTGCTTCACCATCAGCTCGGCCTCCCGCTTGGACTGCCCGTAGCCCATGTACGGGTTGTAGGGCGAGTCCTCGGTGAACCGGTCGGCGGGCGTGGGGTTGGCGCCGAAGGGCGAGTTGGACGACACATGGACCACCCGGCTCGACCCGGCCCGGCGGGCCCGGTCGAGCACCATCTGCGTGCCGCCCACGTTGACGTCGAAGAACTCCCGGGTCGACCGGCGGGGATGGATCACGGCCGCGACGTGGAAGACACTGGCCGCCCCGACGTCGGCGAACAGCCGGTCGACGGTGGCCGGATCCCGGACGTCGCCCACCACGGTCTCGATCACCGGCGAGATCAGCTCCAGCGGCGCGGCGGCATCGGTGTCGGGGACCAGGCAGCGCACGCGCTCGCGCTCGGTGGCCAGATGGCGGACCAGGTTCTGGCCGAGCCAACCGGATGCGCCGGTGACCACAGCCGTGGGGTTGGTCGGGTTCATGGTTCCTGTCAGATGGTCGCGAGGAAGTGCTCGCAGTTGCGGGTGGCGATGGCCATGATGGCGGCCTGGGGGTTCACGCCCGAGGCGCCCGGCAGCAGCGAGCCGTCGTTCACGTAGAGGTTGTCGTGGTCCCAGACCCGGCCGTAGCTGTCGGCGCCGGTGCGGCTGCGGTCGTTCCCCATGCGGACCGTCGAGAACAGGTGGACGGTCATCAGGTTGGTGTTCGCCCGGGTGGTCCGATCCCACCACCGGCCCAGGTCGTCGAGGTCCCGGGCCACCGGCCCGCCGACCACGGAGGGGTAGAGCTCGACCGCTCCCGCGGCCAGCAGCACCTCGCCCAGGTGCACCAGGCCCTGGGCCAGCCGGCTCATGTCCGCCTCGGTGAGCTTGTAGGTCACCAGCGGAGCCCGCAGGCCGGGGATGGCCCGCACCCGCCCGGCTCCGTGGCTGCGGATCGCGGCGTAGTAGACGGAGATGTTCTCCCAGCTCTCCATGGGCTCGACGATGTCGGGGCTTGCTTCGGCCAGTGCCATCGCGATGTGGCCCCGGCGGCTGGCCGAGCCGCCGATGGTCAGGTAGGGATCGAACTCGGTCACCCGGTGCATCGGGACGTCGCCGTGGTCCACCGGGTGGGTGAACCGGGCGGCGATCTTGACCGTGGGGTGCATCTTCAGGCCGTTGCCGATGTTGCGGCGAATGCCCGAGCGCTGGAGCAGCGCCGGCGTGTGGATCGCGCCGGCACACACCACCACGTGGTCGGCGGCGATGTGCAGGAGCTCGCGCCCGCCGTCGGGGTGGGTGCGCTCGCAGCGGGCGCCGGTGACCCGTCCCGCCTTGCGGTCCAGGCGGAGGACCCGGCAGTCGGGGATCACGTCCGCACCGGCGGCGACGGCCCGCGGCACCATCGTGCGGCTCATGGTCTGCTTGGTGCCCCGCCCGGCCTCGTCGTAGCGGAAGACCCGGGCGAACTCGACGTTGCGCCAGCCGAGCTTGGTCGCGCCCCGTTCGAGGGCCGCCGATGAGGGCGGGGGAGCGGTCGGCAGTCGCGACACGCCGAGCTCCTCCTCGACCTGGGCGGCGTAGCGGGCCAGGGGCTCGGCGCCGAAGTCCTCGATGTCGTAGGCCGTCCGCCAGTCCTCGGCCAGGTAGTCCGGGAGGCGGTGGTAGAGCCCGCTGTTGATCTCGGTGCTGCCGCCGACGCAGCGGCCCTCGGCGTAGGCGATGGCCGGGCTCCCGAGGGCGCCCTGGAGGCCGCGGTGGCGGTACTTCGCCACCATCTCGTCCAGCGAGAAGGGCTCGTGGCGGTCGGGATCGACCCACGGTCCCTCCTCGACCACGGTGACCTGGCGGCCGGCCTCGGCCAGGCGGGCCGCCGTCACAGCGCCGCCGGCGCCCGAGCCGATCACCAGGACCTCGGTTGTCATGGTCGCCATCAGGCCGGTTCCCCCCAGTGGCTCGCCAGGGGTCGCCTGGCTCGCCCGCTCCGCCGATCCCGCCAGCTGCACTCGGTCAACTGGCGGCCCTGACCAGCTCGTTCTCGCCGAACAGCACCAGTGAGCGGAACATGTGGACGTAGAGGCGCACCACGCCGATCCGGCTGGTCTCCCAGCGGTCGAGGAGGAGGCGCAGGTCCTCCCGGCCCTCGAGCCGGCCGGCAGCCTCGAGCCAGCGGACGTAGGTACCGAACAGCAGCGTCTCGGCTGCCACCCCGAGGCGGGTCATCTCGGGCATGGCGCGCAGCGAACCGTCGACGAACGCCTCGACCGCTGACCGCGTCTCCTGATCGGAGGAGCTCCCCAGCGCCTGGACGACCTCCCGCTCGAACCAGAGCATGGAGGGTGAGCCTAGTGCCCGCGCTTACGACGGGTAGTTGTGACGGGTCGGCGCCGCTGGTGGGGCCCTTGGGGGGTTAGAGGTCGGGCCAGGGGCGGCGGTCGCGGCGCTTGCGACGGCTGGGGTCGCCGAGGGCCCAAGCCCGGCGCCAGCTCGGCGCATCCGGCCCGGTGAGGCTGGGGGTGGTGCCGGCGTGGGCGCGGCGGCGGGCCGACCACCAGTCGGTGGCCGTCTCGTCGGCCAGCTCGGCGACCGTCCGCTCGATGCGGGCGTTGAACCGGTGGGTGTCCTCGCCCTCCTCGGGGACCAGCGGCGTCCCGAAGTCGACCTTGGCCGTGGCCGGTGTCGGCCGCTTCTTGCCCTTGCGCAGGATCCGGCCCGTCCCCTGGAGGTACACCGGCACCACCGGGACCTGGCAGCGGAAGGCCAGGTAGGCCGCACCTCGCTGGAACGGCCGGCCCCAGCCGTCGGGGCTGCGGCCGCCCTCGGGGAAGATCAGCAGCGACCAGCCCTGCTCGATGAGCTCCGCCGCCTGGTCGGCGGTCCGCCGGCTCACCCGGCTGCGCTCGATCGGGATCGCCCCGATGGCCAGCGCCGACAGGGCGCTGGTGACGGGATTGCGGAAGAAGTAGTCGGCCGCCCCGCCGACGAACAGGCGGTCGCACCACGGCTCGGGGATCCGGGTCAGGAGGACCGGCGTGTCGATGTGGCTGTGGTGGTTGGCGACGAAGATGACCGGCCCATCGCCGGCGCCCGCGCGCCAGGCCTCCAGCCGGTCGAGCCCGTGCACCTCGGGGGCGGCCAGCGCGGCCACGCCGGCCCGCATGAGCGTGGAGCGCAGCGTGGCCCGGGCCAGCCGGGCCGGCAGGCGCCTGGCCCAGTCGGTGTCGTAGTCGGGGCCGGAGCGGGACGTGGTCGGAGGCCCCTCCAACCCCAGCGGGACGGGCGGCGCGCTGTACGGGAACGGCGGCCGCGGCAGCTTCACCCGCGGGATCCGGGGGTTCAGGCGCAGCGCCACCTACACCACGTCCGCCATCACGAGCGGCGGGTTGTGGAGGTGGGTGACCGTCGGGTCGCGGCCGACCACGTCCTCCGCCATCTCCAGGGCGTCGTCGAGGGTGGACGCGGCGGTGAACCCCAGGCGGCGGACGGCCCGGGTCTCGCCGCCCACGACGATGACCTTGCCGGCGTGGTCCAGGCCGTGGCAGATCCAGTACCACATGTAGAAGGGGTGGACGCCGTGGTAGGCGTAGCTGGTCCGGTACAGGTGCCGGTACCACTCGTCTTCGGCGTAGGCCTTCTCGTAGCGGGCCTCGATCTCGGCCGGATCGGTGGTGTCGGCCAGCACCTGCTCGAAGAAGTCGATGTAGCTCGGGTGGTGGACCGGATGGAACTCCCAGGTCGTGGGGTGGCCCATGATCACCACGCCCCCCTCCCGGACCAGTGGCTTGCCCCGGTAGTAGTTGAAGAAGTAACCGAGCCCCACGCACGCCACCAGGATCGGGTTCATCACCGAGTTGACGTTGTAGGGGCACAGGTAGGGGAGCCCCATGGTCACCACGTCGGCCTGGCCCTCCACCGTGACCAGCTGCTGGCGGTAGACGTTGGCCACCGTCTGCTCGTGGACCGCGTCGACCTCGCCCGCCTGGACCGACGTCACGCCGTAGGGAGCCCGCCAGGCCTGGAAGATCGACCGGCGGGCCTTGAGCGGCAGCCGGTCGAGCCCGGCCTTCATGGCCACGAAGGTGGCCCGGTCGCGGGCCGACCACTCCCACTCCCGCTTCTGCAGGACGGCCATCGGCCCGCTGCTGCCGAAGGTGTTGTTGTTGAGGGTGCTCTCGATCTGGAAGATCTTCACCCCGGCGTCGCGCAGGACCTTGCCCATCCGCCAGTTGGAGTGGTGCAGCTCGGAGTGGTGGCGGTCCATGAAGCTGCGGGAGTGCAGCATGGTCTGCACGTTGTGGTGGTGGCGCAGGCTGCGGTAGCTGGCCAGCCCGGTGGCGGTGGACTTGTGGCCTCCGTCCATCGAGACCAGGTTGATGTTCACGTACACCACGAGGTCCGAGTCGGCGGCCCGCTTGTTGATCTCGACCTCCTCGCCCTGGGGGGTGGTGCCGATGAAGGTCAGGTTGTCGGGGTCCTCGGCGTCGTGGTTGTACAGCGCTCCGATCGGCGCGAACGCGTCGTAGACCCGGTCGCCGACCGCGTGGCGCAACTCGCCCTCGGTCATCCGGCGGTGGAGGGCCAGCGCGGCGATGATGTGGACGTCGTCCACGCCAGCCTCCGCGGCCAGGTCGAGCACGGCCTCGATGACCCGCTGGCGGATGTCCGGCCGTCGCATGGGCGGGAGCGGCAGGGAGATGTCGTCGAAGCAGATGGTCAGCTTCATGCCCGGCTGCAACAGCGTTCGCAGCGGCTGGGTGTCGCCCAGGGGGTTGTCGAGCGCGTGGCGGATCGCGCCGTCGACGTCCTCCAGCGGTTCCAGCGGCTCGCCGGGGTAGACGACCCGGCTGCGACCGGGGGGAAGCTTCTCGAGCCGGAAGCCCTCGCCGTGGTGGAACAGGATCGGCGGCGTCGAGCGGTCGACGTCGAGCACGA
>Ga0075428_100010099_pt1 | contig 10487 bp, 8 predicted proteins | sample RhiMetdeltSRZDD2_FD_75291 | JGI IMG/M metagenome (GOLD analysis project Ga0075428, IMG submission 75291) | Populus rhizosphere microbial communities from Tennessee, USA - Rhizosphere MetaG P. deltoides SRZDD2 | ecosystem: Host-associated > Plants > Roots > Rhizosphere > Soil | place: USA... | reverse complement strand
CCACCACTACCGTCCGGCCATCCAGCCGCTCCCGCCCCTGGTCCAGGTCGGCCAGCAGCCGATCGCAGGTGGCCACCTCCTCAAACCCCTCCGCCTCCAACGAGACCGTAGCGATGCCGGTGGGCGCACAGGCCAGCGGCCGATAGCCGTCCAGCTGCCAGGCATGCCGCGCCATCCCCAGGGCAAAGGTCTTGCCCGTCCCCGCCCGACCCACCACCACAGCCACGCCGGCGCCACCCCGGCAGACGTCGCGGACCATACCGGTCTGATCCTCGCCGGCAGAAGGATGCGCGGCCAGAGCAACCCGGACGGCATCGTGGCTGACCACGGCCCTCTGGTCGCCGGCGCGCTCGGTGGCGACGTCCACCAGCCGCTGCTCGACGGCCAGCAGCTCCGGGGTGGACCAGCGGCGCTCCTCCAGCGCCCGCTCGACCACCATGCTGACTGCCCGCTCGGCCAGGAACCGGTCGGCCAGCCCCTCCAACTCGGCCCGACTGGCGCCGGCCAGCTGCCCGCCGACCGCCGCGATCACGTCCTGGCGGGCGAAGGTGGACGCGGTCGCGGTCAGCCCGTCCGGACCGGCCAGCCGCTCGAACACCGCGGCCACCGTCCGCTCGGACAGCTCCTGGTTGCGGTCGCCTGTCCGGCCACACACCTGCCGGACTAGACCGTCAAGGTCGTGGCCGCGGTCGGCCGCCTCGGCCCGCCACCGTCCATACAAGCTGTCCGGGGCCTCGTGCTCCTTGGCCTTGCGGGTGGCCTGCACCGCCCACTTGACCAGCCGCGGTGTCCGCTCCCGCCCCGAGGCCTCCAGCCGCTCCACCTCCAGGTCGATCTGCTCGGTCCGCTTGGAGAACAGCCGGACCAGGTCCTCGAGCAGGCCCTGCAGCTCGCGGTTGCCATGGCGGTCCGCCGCCGTCCACTCCACCCCAAGCGTCCTGGACAGCTCGCGCTGGTAGGTGGCCCGGTAGATGGCGTCCGCTGCTAAGCGATGGCGGTACAGGTCCCGGCCGTCCAGGGCCGTCCAGCGTCCGTCCGGCCCCTGAACCCGGTTGGCCACCACCAAGTGGGTGTGCAGCAGCGGATCGCCTTCGCGGCTGGTGCGGTGGTCGAAGCCGACCGCCAGCAGCCCCTGTCCGGACACGTGCTCGTGGCCGCCATGGCCGCGTCGGGTGCCCAGGTGTCCGTCCAGGTACCCGGTCGCCTCGGCCACGCCGGCGTGGTGGGCGGCCAGCACCGCCCGGCCGGTCGCCGCATCCCCCAGGCCGTACAGGATCGAGACGCTCTTGGCCGGGCGCAGGACCACGTCGAACGCCGGCAGCGCGTTGCGGCCGTGGGAGCGGCCGAGGAGCTCCCCGGTGTCGGGGTGGCGGCCCTCGAACATGGCCCGGAACCCCGCCGGCGATGCTTCGCCCTCCAGCCCCAGGCTGGCAGCGCCGGCGCCATACCACCGGCCTGGGGACTCGCCGTGGCCGGACAGGTACTGTTCGTGGTCAGTGGCCAGTTCGCGAAGGTAGTAATCCTCCCGGCCCACCGAGAGTTTGGCGACGTCCGCCACCACCTCGCCGCTGCCTCCTCGCCGTTGTTGGCGCCAGCAACGCACCCGTGGTGCATTGCTCTCCTCGGACGATTTCGGGTTGAGCGTAGAGCGAACGGCGAAGCTTCATCCGTTATGCAGAGGCGCTCGGAGCTTGGCGCGTGGCATTAAGGAGCTTTGTGCAGAGTCGGTCGTATGTGAGGATGGCAGGTCGATGGGTAAGTGCTGTGTCGACGGACTGAGAAAGAACTTTCGGTCGTCGTTGACATGCTGACCGGCATCCTGGCAGCGACGTAGAAGACTTCCACTGGAGGTGCCGTTGATGGGCAGTACCGGGTCCGCCCACCCTCCCGTGGTGCGGGTCAGCGAGCGGGCCAAGCCGCGCTCCGGGCTGGCGAGGCGCTGGTCTTCGACTGGACCGGCCTGGCGTTCTGCTGCGCGGTCACCGGTGAGGTCAGCCTGCACCCGACCACCTTCAGGAGGCACAACGCTCGTCAGTCTACGTGCCGCTAGCCCGTGGGGGACGGTCCGTTGGTGGTGGTAGCCCGCCGGCGTGCCTACCCGGTGCTGGTCGGGCGCGACATCGGCCCGGAGGTGGTCGCCCTCGCCCGCGGCAGCGAAGCGCCATAGCAGGGGCTCAGCTGCTGGGGGGGGCGCCGGGCGGCGCGTCTCCGGTCCGGCGGCCAAGGAACGCAACCAGGAACAGCTTGAGCTACCAGTCGCCCGGTTGGCTAGCCGAGGTCGCTGATGAACAGGGTGAGCTCTGATGCGGTCGGGTTGACGTCGCGTGACACCGCCTGGCCGCCGGCGTTGCGCCGCGGCCGGTCCCGCCGGTGATCGCAAACACACTGCTCGGCTGGTCAAAGGCAAGACCCTGCGCGGTCAACTGGTCGCCGTCAATGCGGGCAATGGCCTGGCACTGGAAGGCCGTCGGGGGGTGCTGGACGCGGGCGACGGTGGACACCCCGGTGGTGAAGCCGACCCGGCGGCCATCGCGGAACAGGTTCTCGCTGAACACCAGCGTGTCACCGAGCGACGGCGGCCCGCCGGTTGGGGCCACGTCGACCAGGTGGGATTCGACGTCGACGGTGGTCAGGTGTAGGACGGTAACGCTGTCGGTGTGGGCGGAGGCGAAGGAGGCGAAGCTCAGGGTGGCGGCGAGCAGAGCGGTGAGGAAGATGAGTGCCTTCCAGCGTCTCGGCATGGCAACCTCGCTTCTTGTTCTGGACACCACAAGCGTGCCTAGGTTGGGAGGCGCAGCCCGTGGTGGGTGCTCCATAGGAAGCCTCAACTGCTGCAAGGAACAAGCCAAGGTTCGCTGACCCCTGGTCGGCACGCGGACTGTCGTCCGCTTAGCTTGTCCGAGCGATGATGTCGGTCATCTGGTCGGCGTCAAAGGCCCGCATCGTGGTGGTGCGCACGTTCCCGGCGGCGGCCACCCGCAACACCAGCACAGCGGCCGTTTCGTCGTCGGGTGCCTCCAGGACGGCGATAAAGTCGTACGCTCCCATGGTCCAGACCAGCTCCCGGACCCGCCCGCCGGCTTGCTCGACCGCCTCGCGGAAGGCGTTGCCCCGCTGGACGGCGCCACCGAAGTCCTTGGTTCCCTGGTCGGTCCAGTTGCCGAGCCCGACATAGATGGGCATGGGTCCTCCCTGGTAACTGTTGGCGCAGGCCGGTGCCGGTGTGGTTAGGCGGCGGAGGCCTGCAGGTCGGCGCGGAGGGTCTCCACCGTCAGGGTCTCCTTGCGGGCCCGCAGGTCCAGGTAGAGCAACACCCCGACCAGCGCGCCGTACGGCAGGGTGATGGTCGTTGCGATCGCCGCCAGGACTGCCTGGGCGACCCAGCTGGTCGCCCCGAACGGGGCGGTGATCAGTATGTTCACCAGCCCGGTGAGCAGGCCGGTGACCAGCAGGGTCCCGAAGGCGTGCCACCAGTGGCCGCCGACCAGGTCCCAGGACCGACGCATTGCCTGGGTTCCCCGGCGGCCCTCGACAACCAGGGCCTCGATGCTCACCGCCAACCGGACCCCAATGTAGATGCCCGGAATCACCAGCAGGATCAACCCGCCGATGGTGGCCAGCCCGACCAGCACGCTCACCACCAGCACCGACCCCAGCCGGTGGAACCCGAACCGGTAGCTCTGCTCCACACCAGCGTCCTCACCGACCACCTCGGCCGCCACTGCCCGGGTGATCGCCCCGGTCAGCACCAGGTACATCAGCAGCCCGGCCAGGGCCGCCACCAGTCCGGAGATGCCCACCGCCCACGAGGGCGTGGACATCACCACCCCGTTGTCGGTGACCTCACTCTGGCTGCGGACCTGGCTGCCGAGCAGGTACTGCAGCAGCGTGATGGGTACGACGACCACGGCCGCGATGGCCAGCAAGGTGCGCCAGTGCCGCTGGTAGAGCCGGAGCGCGGCGCTCAGGATCTCCCCCACGCCCATGGGCCGGGGCAGTGTCGCCTCGCCGGGTTGTTCGACTGCCTCGCTCATGCGCTGACCCTCCCTTTCCGTGCCCGCAGGTCCATGCCGGCAGCAGTGACGTTGACGGCTTCACCGTGCGAGCCTAGGCGGCGCGGCTTCGGCGAACACCCGGAAGATGTTCGGGATTTGCGGGCGGCGCTAGCTGCTTTTGCTTGGCGGCCAGGCGGCGGCGCGTGCGGCAAGCTCGGTCCGTGAGCGGACGCCGAGCTTGCGGTACACCTTGGAAAGGTTCCAGGCAACCGTCTTGGCGCTCAGCGAGAGCGCCCGGGCGACCTGCTGGTTCGTCTGCCCGGCGCAGACCAGCGCGACGATCCGCTCCTCGGTCTCCGACAGCTGACTGCTGCTAGCAGTCCGGCCGCCGATGCGGCGAAGCTCTCCACGCGCCTTCTCCGCCCACAGCGGGGCGCCGAGGCGCTCGAAGGTCAACAGCGCCTGCTCGAGGGTCTCGCGCGCCGCCCGCTTCTCCCCCCTCCGCCGCTGAACGCTCCCAAGGACGAGTAGGGTGCGGCCGCGTTCGAACGGCTGGGGCAGGCGCTCGTGCGCGTGCAGCGCGCCTTCCAGGGCGGCCTGAGCTCCCGCAAGGTCGCCGTCGGCGGCCAGCAGCAGGGCCCGCGAACGCGCCGCTGTGGCGAGGGCCCAGGCCCGGTCCAGTGCTCGGCCGCGCTCCTCGAGCGCCTCGACCAGCCCCCTGGCCTGTTCAAGCTCTCCCAGTTCGATGAGGGCCTGGATCTGGTCGGGAACAAAGCGCAGGACGCCGGGCTCTCCGAGGCCGTGCGCGGCCAGGCCCTCGCTGATAGGACGCAACTGGGTATGGGCGTCAGCCGGATGCCCCAGCGACACCTCGAGGAATCCCAGGGCCGACAGGCTCATGAGCGCGACGGCGGCATTCCCGCTGGCCGTGGCGTGGGCGAGGGCCTCCTCGGCGGCCGCCCGGGCCGAGTCAACCAGGCCGCGGTGAGCTTCGACCAGGGCCTTGGCGTACAGGTTGGCGCTCACCATCGTGCCCTGCCCGGTGAGGGTGGCCAGCCTGGCTCCCTCGGCCGCGTACAGGGCCGCCTGGTCCCAGTTGCCTGCCCAGCACTCCAGCTCGCTCAGGTTGGAAAGCAGGAAGGCCAGCGACCCCTCGTCCCCGCGCTCCAGCATCTGGCGGTGGACCTCCTCGAAGCTTGCGCGGGCTTCGTCAAACTGGTCGGCCCACTTCAGCATCACGGCCCACACCAGCCTGCGGCTTAGCAGCTGCGCCGGCCGCCCAGGCTGCGCGGCGGCGGCGGCGGGCTCCTCAAGCGTGGCCGCGCGTTCCATGAGGTCGCCCCGGATGCCATGTCCGAGAAGGAACTCGTATAGGCTGACCAGCACCAACGACTCCGAGACCAGCCGGGGGTCGGCTGCTTGTTCGGCGAGCTCCAGGGCCGCCCGGGCGCGGGCGGCGGCGGCGGGGATGTCGCCGCGTACCTGCCGGGCGAAGGAGAGTCCCTGTTCGATCTCACAGCGGAGCAGGCGATTGTCCCCGGCCTCGGCCAGCGCCTGAGAGAGGACCTCCTCGGCCGTGGCCCAGCTGTCCTCGTGGTAGTGGACCTGGCCCAGGCGCTGGAGCAGCCGCGCCCGCCCGGCGCCTGGGGGAACGGAGCTGACGGCCTCCTCAAGCAGCACGCGAGCGCGCGAGGTGTCACCAGCCAGTAGGTGATAGCTGGCAGCCTCCATGCTCCGCCTGCGACGCTCGCCCGACCGGTCCCCAGGGGTCAGCGCCTGCGCCTGCTCACAGAGGGCGGCGGCCGCACCCGGGGCACCGCGGAGGTGTGCCGTTACAGCCGCCTCGTCCAGCGTGGCCGCGACCTCGAGGTCGGGGCCGTCGGCGGCCAGGGCCAGGTGGCGGGCGCGCTCTTCGCCGTCGGTGACCAGCTCGGCAAGGCTGCGGTGGAGCCGGCGGCGCTGCGACGGCGACGCCTCGGCGTAGACCGTGGAGGCAAACAGCGGATGGACGAAATCGACCCGGTCGCCCTCGTAGGCGATCACGCCGGTGCGGGCGGCCCGCTCGAGGTCGGCCCATCCGCGCTCCCCCCTCCCCGCCGCGGCCGCGGCAAGGGCGACCGTCGGCCGGGACAGCGCGGCGACCGCCAGCAGCGACTGGCGTGCCGAAGCCGGCAGGCGGGCGAGCCTGGCGCGTACCAGTGCGCGCAGACCGGCGGGCACTGGCAGGGGTTCGTCGGGGGCGGGTTCGCGACCTTGCTCCAACAGCGCCCGCCCAAGCTCCAACGCAAAGAAGGGGTTGCCCCCCGCGGCCTCGTGGAGGCGGACCAGCGTCGGGCGCGAAGGGCTCGCCCCCAGGCGCGTTCGGAGCAGCTCGTGGACGGCGGCCAGGCTGAGCGGTCCGACGCGGAGCCGCTCGGCTGGCAGCCAACGATCCAGCGCCACCGCAGGTGGCTCGCCACCGGCCAGACGGAGGGTCGCCAGCACGCCGACGGGCTCGGTGGCAAGCCGGCGCAGCGCGAATCCAAGTGCCGCGGCCGAGGGCTGATCAAGCCAATGGGCATCATCCACCGCGACCAGCACAGGGCCGGCGAAGGACAGGTTGCGGAGCACGTTCAGCAGGCCAAGCCCAATGGCACGCTGGTCGGGCGGCTCCCCCTCGGGCTCGGCCAGCAGCAGCGCCGCCTCCAGCGCCCGCCGCTGCGGTCCCGGAAGGGCGGCCAGCGCCTCCTGGAGCGCGCCAGCCAGCAGGTCGCCCAGCGCGGCGAAGGAAAGCTTGACCTCGGCGCCGGCAGGTCGGCAGGAAAGCGTCCGTTGCCCACACGCCTGCGCGTCGGCAAGGCCGGCCTGCCACAGCGCCGTCTTCCCGATCCCCGCCTCGCCCTCCAGCAACAGCGCACGCGGGCCGGCCGCGAGGTTCCCCAGGAACCCTGCGAGCCGTGCGAGCTCCTCCTGCCGGCCGATCAGTTCCTGCGCTGCATCCATGCCCCCGCCCAACGGTTGACGCGGCGCAACGGCAATCCTCTTCCCTTTGTACGGAAAACACCAGTATTGAAGGACAGCATTGCTTCGCCGTCACGCCGGGCAAAGCCCGAACTTCTCCAGGTTGTTCCGGCCGCCGCCCGCGCCCAGGCTCAAGGCACCGACACCGGCAAGGAGAGCCGATGGGCATCTACATGGTCGAGCGCTACCTGCCCGGGGTCACCCAGGAGGAGCTGCACGTCGCTATTGGGAGCGTGCAGGCAGTGGCGGCGCAGATGCAGGCCGAGGGCGTCGCCGTCGGCTACCTCGGCTCAACCTTCACGCCCGAGGACCAGTGCTGCTTCTGCCTGTTCACTGGGCCGTCCAAGGCAGCGGTGCAAGAGGCAACCCAGCGGGCGGAGTTTCCATACGCACGCATCGTCCCAGCAGTACGCATCTCACCTGGGGACTAGCGGCGCTTCCCTCAGACCAGAACGCCCAGAAGGGGGCATCTATGCGTACAAGGATCTCAATCGCCAGCCTCGTTGCCATGGTTGCCCTGCTCGGGTTGGCAGGAGTCGCATCCCCCGCTGCCGCCCTGGCGGGGCGCACGATCGTGGTCACCACCACCATCCAGGCGGCCGTCGACGCCGCCCAGCCAGGCGACACCATCCTTGTCCCGGCGGGGACCTACCACGAAAGCGTCCTGATCACCAAGAGCGACCTGACCATCGCCGGCAGCCGCGCTGCGATCCTCGACGCGGCAGGGTTCCGGACCGGAATCCGGGTCGGCAGCGGCAGCATCTCGCGGAGCGGCCCGGCGCCAACCTGTCCCCCGCTGGCGGTACAGAGGTTCACGCTGCGAGGTCTGACGGTCAAGCACGCCGGCTTCAGCGGCGTGTTCCTTATAGGCGTGCACGGCTACCACCTCACCGGCACCCGCTACGTCGACAACCCGGTGTACGGGCCCTTCCCGGTCTGCTCCCACGACGGCCTGATCGACTTCAACCAGGTCGTGGGGGGCGGCTCGACGGCCGGCCCGAGCACCGACACCGGCATCTACGTCGGTGACGACGACCAGGTGACCGTCCGGGACAACTCCGTCACCAACTACGTGATCGGGGTGGTGGTGGAGAACACCATCAACGCGATCGTCCAGGACAACCTGCTCCAGGGCAACACCGCCGGCGTCTATGCGGCCGTCCTGGCGAATCACCCTCGGCCGTTCACCGACCACGTGGTGATCGAGCACAACCAGGTGATCAACAACAACCTGCCCAACCCGGTGCCGCCCGACAGCGGGGATGAGATCGGAGGGGTTCCCACCGGGGTGGGGATCGTCAACTTCGGCGCCGACCACGTGGTCGTTCGCGACAACCGGGTGCTCGGCAATGACTCGCTCGGCGTGATCATCCTGCAGAACTTCCTGGCGAGCGCCGACCCACGCATCGAACCCAACCCCGACTTCGGCCAGGTCCGCGGCAACGTCATCCTCCACAACGGCCGGCACCCCGACCCGATCCGCGCCATCACCCCGGGGGCTGACCTGGTCTATGACGGGACCGGCACTGGGACCTGCTTCGCCGACAACGTCTTTGCCACCGAGTTCCCGGCCGGCATCACCGAGCAGTTCCCCTGCGGCAACTAGGAGGTGCCCATGTCCGTCGAGGCGACGTCGGGAACCATGCGGTCCTATCTGGACGCCCTGACAGCCCGGGGCGACTTCGCCGACTACTTCACCGACGACGTCAGCTGGACCATGGTTGGCAGCGGCCAGCACCTGGAGGGCCGCGGACCGGTGCGTGACTTCCTCACCTGGATGCATACCCAAGCCTTCGACGCCCACCCCAAGGTCACGACCCTGGTCGTGGGCGACGGGCACGCGGCGCTGGAGGCCGAGTTTGTCGGCAGCCACACCAGCGAGTTCCTCGGCATCCCGGCCACTGGCAGGTCAGTGCAGGTCCCGTACTGCGTGGTCTACGACCTGCGCGAGGACAAGATCGCCGCCCTTCGCGCCTACATCCCCATGGACCTGTTCACCCAACAACTCAAGTAAGCGAGCCTGCTGGCGCCCCGGCTGACCGGTGGCCAGGGCCGCAGCAGGTTGGGTCAACCGCTCGAGCTGGTTGCGGAACGAGGCGATTCTCGTGCTCCAAGACAAGCTATGCGTCCGACTCGCCGCCCTGGCCGGCCTGCTGCTGCTGGCCGCCTGCACCAGCGGAGGGACCGACCTGGGCACGCCCACCAGCGGCAGCGCAGCACCGACCACCGCGCCCGAACGGCCACCCGAGGCGTTCTACGCCGTGCCCAACCCCTTGCCGCCCGGCCCGCCGGGCGCGCTCATCCGCGCCACCCCGATCGCCGGGTCCCCGCAGGTTCCCGGCAGCCGGGCGTGGGCGATCCTGTACCACGCCCGCAGCCTCGACGGCCGCGACGTCGCCGTCTCCGGCACCGTGCTCGCCCCGCCAGGAGCCGCCCCACCTGGCGGGCGGCCGGTGCTGGCCTGGGGGCACGGGTCCAGCGGGCTGGCCGACCGCTGCGCCCCCTCCCGCTTCGGCTTCGACGCCGGCGGCGCCTTCGGGCCCGCAGGCAACGTGCTCCTCGGCCAATTGCTGGAGCGGGGCCTGGTGGTCGCGGCCACCGACTACCAAGGGCTAGGCACCCCCGGGCCGGCCAAGGCGGCCATCGGACTAGCCGCCGGCCACGCGGTCCTGGACGCCGCCCGCGCCGCCCGCCAGCTCACCGGCGCCGGCGCCAGCGGCCAGGTGCTGCTGGCCGGCCACTCCGAGGGCGGCCACGCGGCGCTGTGGGCCGCCGAGCTGGCCGCCGCCTACGCCCCCGAGCTCCAGGTGGTCGGCGCGGCCGCGCTGGCCCCCGGCGCCGACCTGCCCCAGCTGATCCGGCTGACCGGCGCCCGCCCCGCCGGCCTGGCCTCGGCAGCGATGTACCTGGTGATGGCGTGGAGCGATGCCTACCACCTGCCCCCCTCGGCCCTGTCGGTGCTGCTGCCGGCCGGCCGCGCCGCGGTCGACCGAGTCCGCAGCAGCTGCATCGACGAGCTGGCGGCCGGCCCACCGGTGGCCGCGGTGCGCCCCACCGACCTGCTCAAGGTGGCTCCGTGGCCGGCGCTGCTGGAACGCAACACCCCCGGGCACGCCACCACCAAGATCCCGCTGCTGGTCGCTCAGGGCAGCAACGACGAGCGGGTCGCCCCGGCCAGCAACCGCAGCCTGGCCGCGCGGCTGTGCCGGGCCGGCGACCGGGTCCAGCTGCGCCCCTACCCCAACGTGAACCACATGGGAATCCTCGACGTCGCCGGCGACGACCTGCCGGCCTGGCTGGGCCAGCGGCTGGCCAGCCGCCCAGCCGGCTCCAACTGCCAACACTAAGGGGCCGCTCGGACAACCTCCAAGGAGGGTAAGCATCATGGCATCGCTCCGGACCTGGAGAACGGCCACCGCCACGCTGTTGCTGGTGGCGCTGGCCACCACCAGCACCACGGCCGCCGCCAGCACAAGGATCTCGGGCCACCAG
>Ga0075428_100010096_pt1 | contig 10488 bp, 12 predicted proteins | sample RhiMetdeltSRZDD2_FD_75291 | JGI IMG/M metagenome (GOLD analysis project Ga0075428, IMG submission 75291) | Populus rhizosphere microbial communities from Tennessee, USA - Rhizosphere MetaG P. deltoides SRZDD2 | ecosystem: Host-associated > Plants > Roots > Rhizosphere > Soil | place: USA... | reverse complement strand
GATCCGGATCCTGACCCCGACCCCGATCCCGAGGTGGCGCACCTGCTGGCGGCGGGTGACATCGCCGACGACACGTTCGACGCCGAGTCCACCGCGGCCCTGCTCGACGACCTTCCGGGGACGATCGCGGTGCTCGGGGACGCCGCATACCCCGACGGCTCCTACGACGACTTCCTGAACTACTACGAGCCGACCTGGGGCCGTCACAAGGCGCGCACGCGGCCCGCGATCGGCAACCACGAGTACAACACCGATCGCGGGGCGGGCTACTTCTCCTACTTCGGCGAGGTCGCGGGCGACCCGCTGCAGGGCTGGTACAGCTACGACCTCGGTGACTGGCACGTCGTGGTGCTGAACAGCAGCTGCTCGGCGGTCGGCGGCTGCGGCGCGGAGTCGCCGCAGGGCCGGTGGCTCGCCGACGACCTCGAGGCGCATCCCAACCAGTGCACGCTGGCGTACTTCCACACGCCCCGCTTCAGCTCCGGGCAGAAGCACGGGAACGACCTCAACACGATCGACTTCTGGCAGGTCCTGTACGACCACGGCGCCGAGCTCGTGATGGGCGGCAACGACCACAACTACGAGCGCTTCGCCCCTCAGACGCCCAACGGCGTGGAGGACCCGAACGGGATCCGCCAGTTCGTGGTGGGCACGGGCGGGCGGTTCCTGCGTCCGGTCTCGAGCACGCCCGAGCCCAACAGCGAGGCACTCAGCAACACGAGTCCCTGGCCTCCGGGAACCCCACGCCCGCCCGATTGGACGTTCGGCATCCTGCACCTCCAGCTGCACGCCGACAAGTACGACTGGGAGTTCGTGCCGGCCACTCCCGGCGGCTTCACGGACACCGGCACGACTGCGTGCCATTAGCACTTACGCGCAGCAGATAACGCGTTAGGGTTCGTCCGGGCGGCTGTCCGCCCGTCCGATGGAGGCGACCCCCGCAACGCGCAGCGAGCAGACCGAGCGCCGGATCACCGTCGCGGGGCTGCAGACGCGTCTGCTGGAGGCCGGTCCGGGCGACGCCACCGAAGCAGTCGTGTTCGTGCACGGCAACCCTGGCTCCGCGGCCGACTGGCACGACCTCGTGGGCCGCACGGGCGCGTTCGCGCGCGCAGTGGCGTTCGACATGCCCGGCTTCGGCCAGGCCGGCAAGCCGCGCGACTTCGAATACTCGGTGCCGGGTGAGGTCCGCTTTCTGGATGCCGCACTCGCGGAGCTGGGAATCGACCGCGTCCACCTCGTCCTGCACGACCTCGGCGGCCCGTGGGGAGCCGAGTGGGCTGCCCGCCACCCGGAACGGGTAGCGAGCGTCCTACCGGTCAACACCGGGGTGTTCGTGGACTACAAGTGGCACATCCTCGCGCGCATCTGGCAGACGCCCGTGGCGGGTGAGCTGTTCATGGCGACCACCACGCGCTTCGCGTTCCGGACGCTGATCAAGCGCGGCCAGCAGAAGCGGCCGCTGCCGCGCGAGTTCGTCGACTCCATGTACGGCAACTTCGACCGCGACACGCGCCACGCCGTCCTGCAGCACTACCGTGCGGAGAGGCGGCCGCAGGCCGACGCGCGCCGCGCGGCGGACGCGCTGCGCCCGCACGACATCCCGGCGCTCGTGGTGTGGGGCGCGCGCGACCCGTACCTCGGCCTGGACCTGGCCGAGGCGCAGAAGCAGGCCTTCCCGAGCGCACGCCTCGTCGTGATTCCCGACAGCGGGCACTGGCCTTTCATCGACAACCCGGAAGAGGCCGCCTCGCACATGCTCCCGTTCCTGCGCGAGCAGACCGGCGGACCAAAGGAGGCGTGATGGCAAACAACGTGAACCGCAGATACGTGCTGCGCGAGCGGCCGGAAGGCCGGATCGACGACAAGACGTTCGAGCTCGTGGAGGAGCCGGTGCCGCAGGCCGGCTCGGGGCAGGCGCTGGTGCAGAACCTCTACGTCTCGGTCGACCCGACCAACCGCGCATGGATCGGCGAAGAGCCCACCTATCTCCCCCCGGTCGGCATCGGGGAGTGCATGCGCAGCGTGGGCCTCGGCCGCGTGATCTCGTCGGACGACGCCACCTACCCCGAGGGGTCGCTCGTGACGGGACTCGTGGGCTGGCAGGACTACGTCGTCACGGGCGAGGGAGAGATCCCGCTGACGCCGGTGCCCGGGGACACGGGCCTGCCGATCGAGTGCATGCTGGGCGCGCTCGGGCTCACCGGTGTGACGGCCTACTTCGGCCTGCTCGACATCGGCAAGCCACAGGAGGGCGAGACCGTCGTGGTCTCCGCGGCCGCCGGAGCGGTCGGCTCGGTCGTGGGGCAGATCGCGAAGTTGAAGGGCGCCCGTGCGGTCGGCATCGCCGGCGGCCAGGAGAAGTGCGAGTGGCTGGTCGACGAGCTGGGCTTCGACGCCGCGATCGACCGCCACGACAGCGAGTGGCGCAAGCAGCTGCGCGCGGCCTGTCCGAACGGTGTCGACGTGGACTTCGAGAACGTCGGCGGCGAGATCATGCGCGAGGTGTTCGGCATGCTCAACCTCAACGCGCGCGTGCCGCTGTGCGGGTTGATCTCCGAATACAACTCGCTCGAGCCCGAGCCGGGGCCGAGCTTCCGGCGCGTGCTGACGAACCGCGTGATGGTGAAGGGCTTCATCATCCTCGACTACTTCCCCCGCTTCCCGGAGGCGATCGCGCAGCTCGGACAGTGGGTCGCCGAGGGCAAGGTGAAGGACCGGCACACGGTCGTGGAGGGGCTCGAGAAGGCGCCCGAAGCCGTCAACATGCTGTTCGACGGCGACAATGTCGGGAAGCTGATCGTCAAGGTTTGAACGCCACGCGCCTCCCACCCGGCTCGAGGACACCCGGCGCCGTCAACGCCGTGCAGTTCACTCGCGACCCGGTGGGCTTCCTCGAGCGGCAGTGGCACCGGTACGGCGACGCGTTCAGCATCAACTTCCCCGGCTTCGGGCGGATGGCGTACTTCGCTGCACCCGACACCGTGAAGGAGATCTTCACCGGCGACCCGGGAGCGCTCCACGCCGGAGAGGCGAACGCGCGCGTGCTCGAGCCCGCGCTCGGGAAGTTCTCGCTGCTGACGCTGGACGAGGGCGACCACATGCGGCAACGCAAGCTGCTCCTGCCGCCGTTCCACGGCGAGCGGGTGCGCCGCTACCGCGAGCTGATCACCGGCATCGCCGAGCGGGAGATCGACCGCTGGCCGACCGGCTCACCGATGCCGCTGCGCCCGCGCATGCAGGCGATCACGCTCGAGGTGATCCTGCGGGCGGTGTTCGGAGTCCGCGGCGAGGACCGCCTGGCGCGCTTCCGCGCGACGCTCCCGCAGCTCACCGAGGCCAGCGGCGTCGTCATGTGGCTGCCGTTCATGCGCCACAACTTCGGGCCGTGGAGCCCGTGGGCGCGCTTCCAGCGCATGCGCCGCGCGGTCGACGCGCTCGTCTACGAGGAGATCCGCCTGCGGCGCGCCGACCCGGACATGGAGGAGCGCGACGACGTGCTGTCGTTGCTGTTGCAGGCCCGCCACGAGGACGGCAGCCCGATGACCGACGAGGAGCTGCGCGACGAGCTGATCACGCTGCTGACCGCCGGACACGAGACGAGCGCCACGGCGCTCGCCTGGACGTTCGAGCGCTTGCTGCGCACTCCGCACGCGCTCGCGCGGCTGCTCGGCGACCTCGACGACGAGCCCTACCTCGACGCGGTGGTCAAGGAGACGCTGCGCGTGCGCCCGGTGGTGATCGACGTGGCCCGCGTCGCGAAGCGCGACGTCGAGATCGGCGGCTGGGCGATACCGGCCGAGACGATCGTCGTGCCGGCCATCGCGCTCGTCCAGCTGCGGCCCGACCTCTACCCGGAGCCGCAGGAGTTCCGGCCCGAGCGCTTCCTCGGCGAGGACCAGCCACCGGCGTACTCGTGGATCCCGTTCGGCGGCGGCGTGCGGCGCTGCATCGGTGCCGCGTTCGCCCAGGTGGAGGTCAAGACCGTGCTGCGGGCGGTGCTCGAGAAAGTCCGCCTGGCGGCGCCGGACCCGGCACCGGAGCGGCAGCGGAGCCGCCACGTGACCCTCGTACCCTCGCGGGACGCGATGGTCGTGGTTGAGCGGCGTCTGGCCAGCCCGGACAACCGCGATGCCCCGCTGTTGTCCACCCGGGCTTGAAACTTACCCGATAGTCAGTATTATTTCGCGCGCCCGACGTGCCTTGGGAGGGGAGTTCGGAATCGCAGGAGTGCCGTACATACACTGCCCGGGGTGCCGCCTGACCGTCTACGGCGGCATCGCCTACCGGGAGCGGAAGGAGTGCCCGCGCTGCGGATGCCAGATGTCCGAGCGCCCCGGGCCGCTCTTCCGGTCCCTGCGACTCGATCGCGGGCGCGCCGCCGCACCCGGTCAGGGCCGGCGGGTCGCGGGCCCGCCCCGCGGCATCAGTGCCGCCGCCTGACCGCTCCCGCAAGCGGCGGCTGAGCAAGCTGGTCACCAGGCGCCTGGTCAATCCGGTCGTGCGCCGACTCGTGGACCACGGCCTGCTGTCGCGCACGCACGCGCTGCTCGAGACCAAAGGGCGGAAGAGCGGGCTGCCGCGCCGCGTGCCGGTCGGCAACGGCCTGCGCGGCGACACCTTCTGGATCGTGACCGAGCACGGCCGTCACGCGGACTACGTCAGGAACATCGAGGCGGACCCGCGCGTGCGGGTGAAGGTCGGGCGCCGGTGGCGCGAGGGCATGGCGCACGTCCTCCCGGACGACGACGTACACGCCCGGATGCGGGAGCTGCGCCGTCCGGCAAACGACACGATGGTGCGAGTCGTCGGCTCGGAGCTGATGACCGTGCGAATCGACCTCCAGCCGGCGGACGACAGCGAGCGGGCATGATGCGCGCATGGCGCGCCGCCTGATCGTGGACGGCATGAACGTGATCGGCTCCCGCCCGACGGGCTGGTGGCGCGACCGGCGCGGCGCCATGACCGAGCTGACCGAGGTGCTCGCCGAGCACGCGGCGCAGACGGGAGACGAGGTCGCCGTGGTCCTCGACTCGAAGCCGTTCCCGCTGCCGGACGAGGCCGCCGCGATCGACGTGCGGTTCGCGCCGGCTCGCGGGCCGGACGCCGCCGACGACGTGATCGTGGACATGGTGGCCGCCGACGCCGCGCCCGAGACGCTCGCGGTCGCCACCTCCGACAGGCGCCTGGCCCAGCGCGTGCGCTTGCTGGGAGCGGAGACCATGAGCGCCGGCGCGCTCCGCCGCGCGCTCGAGCATCCGGGCGGCTGACGCCGCGCTGATCAGACGGGGAGCGCCGCGCCCGCCAGCTCGGCCGCGGCGGCCACCGGGTCACCATGCAGCGGGCGTGCGCCGCACGCTTCGGCCAGCTCGGCGTCGACTCCCGCCCCCGCGAGCCATAGCGGCGCCTCGCCCGCGAGGACGCCGAGCTCCGCGCGGACGGCCTCCAGCCGCCCCCGCGTGAGCGCAACGACGACCACGGCGGCCGGCTGCAGCGACCGGCTGGCGGCGGTCAATGAGTCGAGCGGCGTGTCGGCTCCGAGGTAGGTGATCCGCCAGCCCTGGCCGCGCAGCGCGAGGCCGAACAGGATCAAGCCGAGCTCGTGCAGCTCGCCCGGGGCGCAGGAGAGCACCGCGCGTGGGCCGGTGCCGCGATCCCATCCGCGCGCCAGCCCCAGCAGGCGCCCGCGCAGCACGACGGTGGCGAAGTGCTCCTGGGCGACCGTGGTTTCCCCCCGCTCCCAACGCTCGCCGATGCGCCGCAGGTAGGGGAGGAGCACCTCCCGCGCGACCGTCTCGAACCCGAATCCCGACAGCAAGGCGTCGAGCGCGGCATGCGAGCCGGCGTCATCGAAGTCCTCGAGGGCCGTGCCCAGCGCACCGGCGGCGGCGGTGAAGTCGGCCGCGCCCGGGAGGACCGGCTCCGCGAGCACGATGCGCGCCGCTTCGCCCGCCGGGACGCCCGCCTCCACGCGGGCCTTCATGGCACTCACCCGGGCCTCGTCCGCGGGCGTGTAGAGGCGGTAGTTGCCGTCCGAGCGGACGGGTGCCAGGAGGCCGTACCGGCGCTCCCAGGCGCGCAGCAGATCGGGGCTGACCCCCGTCCGCCGCGCCAGCTCGCCGATGCGCACGCGCCTCTCGACCATGGCCGCAGTATAGGACGAACCTTGGACAGAATCTCCCAACAATTTTTCCGAGAATAGTGATCCAAGCCATGGGGGAGCGCGTAGAGGGCTGTCAAATGCTTGTCCAATCTGAAAGGAGCCACACGATGAAGTCCAAGTCAATCCGCCGCCTCCTGGTGGTCCTGGCCTCGCTCGCCCTGGTGGTCGGGCTGGTGGCCGGAACGGCCAGCTCCGGCGCCAAGAGCGAGAAGCCGAAGCGCCAGACGATCGCCCAGACCGCAGCGGGCTCGAACCAGTTCGACACGCTCGTGTCCCTGCTCGGTCAGGCCGGCCTCGTCGAGACCCTGAACGGCAAGGGCCGGTTCACGGTGTTCGCACCGACCGACGCTGCCTTCGCCAAGGTCCCGAAGAGCACGCTGGCCGCACTCGGAGCAGACACGGAGCAGCTGAAGTCCGTGCTCCTCTACCACGTCGCGAGCGGCAAGCTCACCGCGCGGAAGGTGGTCAAGCGCTCGTCGGTCAGGACGCTCAACGGCGAGCGGGTGAAGATCCGCGTCACCAGGAAGGGCGTGAAGGTCAACAACGCGAGGGTCGTGACGGCCGACGTGAAGGCATCCAACGGCGTGATCCACGCGATCGACAAGGTGCTGCTCCCGCCGCAGGACTGAGCACTCCTCCACTCTCCCCCCAGGCGGCCCCGGGATCCTCCCGGGGCCGCCTGCCGTGGCGCCGCGATAGGCTCAGGCAGAGGCGGCTGCATGAGCGACGAGACCGAAGACCTGCGCTCCGAGCAGGAGCGCAAGCAGGCAGAGGAAGAGCGCCGTGCGCGCGAGGCGGAGTCCGAGGACGACACGAAGACGCACGCACGACGGGCGGAGAAGTCCGAGTACCTGCGCGAGAAGCTGGAGGAGCGCGAGCGCTCGGAGCAGCAGAAGTAGATGGCGGAGCACCCGCAACGCGGTGACCGCACCTGCCTGCTCGTGATCGACATGCTGAACACGTATGACCACGAGGACGGCGACCGCCTGGCGGAAAGCGTGCGCGCTGCCGTGCCGCAGATCGTCCGCCTGATCGGGCGCGCCCGCGACGAAGACGCGCCCATCGTCTACGTCAACGACAACCACGGCGACTGGCGCACGCACGCGGAAGAGCTGTCGCGGCGGGCGCTCGCAGGCCGTCATCCGGACCTGGTCGAACCGGTGCTGCCGGGCGACGCGGACCCGTTCGTGCTGAAGACGCGTCACAGCGTGTTCTACTCGACCGCGCTGGAGTACCTGCTCGAGAGCATGGGTGTCGGCCGGATCGTCCTCACGGGCCAGGTCACCGAGCAGTGCATCCTGTACAGCGCCGTCGACGGCTACGTGGGGCACTTCGAGGTCTCGGTGCCGCGTGACGCCGTCGCGCACATCTACGAGCACCTCGCGGACGCGTCCCTGGAGATGATGGAGCGCAACATGCACGCCGAGGTGGGCACCGCCGACGAAATCACATTGAGGAGGAAGTCATGACGCTCGACGTGGCAGGCATGAAGCAGGGGCAGCGGGCGATGTGGGCCGCCGGGGACTACCCCGAGATCTCCCAGCGGATCCAGTCGGCCGCGCAGCACGTCGTCGAGCGGGCGGGCGTCGAAAGCGGCCATGACGTGCTCGATGTGGCCACCGGCAGCGGCAACGTCGCGATCGTGTGCGCGGGGCTCGGCGCGAAGGTGACCGGGCTCGACCTCACGCCCGAGCTGCTCGACGCCGCGCGCGACCGGGCCACCGCGGCCGGCGTGGAGTGCGAGTGGGTCGAGGGGGACGCCGAGGACCTGCCATATCCCGACGGCTCGTTCGACCGCGTGCTGTCGACGTTCGGCACGATGTTCGCGCCCCGCCACGAGATCGCCGCGGCCGAGCTGGTGCGCGTGACGCGCCCGGGCGGGACGATCGCAGTCGCCGCCTGGACGCCGGAGGGCGGCAACGGCCAGATGTTCAAGACCGTCGCGCAGCATCTCCCGCCGCCGCCGGAGGCGAAGCGCCCGACGATGTGGGGTGAGGAGCAGTACATGCGCGACCTGTTCGGCCCGCATGGAGTGGACCTCGAGTTCGAACGCGGAAACGTCGTGTTCGAGTCGGAGTCACCGGAGGCGTGGCTGGATTACAACGAGCGCACGCTGGGCCCGATGGTGCTCGCGCGCGCGGCGCTCGAGCCGCAGGGCAAGTGGGAAGCGCTGCGCCAGGACCTCGTCGACCTGTACCGGGGGTTCAACCTCAACGACGACGGCTCGTTCAGGGCCGAGGGCGAGTACCTGGTGACCGTCGCGCGCGTCCCGGAGTGACCAGCTTCCCCGCCCAACCCGGGTGATTGCATCCGGGGTCGCTCTACGACCCCAAACGCTCTCACCACGGCCGGCTGCCGCGTAGCCGCGCCGGGGCCTACGCCCCGGGGCCGCCGGTGAGCGCGTCCTTCGCCTTCTCGAGCGGGCCCTTGCCGAGCTCGGGCACGGCCTGCGTGACCTCCTCCATGCCGGCGCGCACCAGCGTCATCTCGGATTCGAGGTGCTCGACCCGGCGGTCGAGCCGGTCGAGCTTCTCGTTGAAGCCGCGCAGCTCTTCGAGCGCGTGGTCGAGCCGCCGGTTCGCGACGTCCAGCTTCTCGCCCATCGACTTCGAGGTGCGCGTGAGGTCGTGCTCGGTCTCGAGCAGCTCCCGCACCAGCTCCTTCATCTCGCCGATGTCGTCCAGCAGCCGGCGCGGCACGCCCGGGAGCAGCATCAGATCGCGGATCATCCAATCGTGCTACCCGGCCGCCGCCGGTCTAAGCGCCCGGTCGGCATACTGCCGACGTGCCGCCAGGCAGCTCCCCCCTCCTCGTGGTCGACGCGCCCTCGCTGCTGTTCCGCGCGTACTACGCCCTGCCCGACAGCATCAAGGACGACAAGGGGCACCCGGTCAACGCGCTGCTGGGGAGCGTCAACATCATGCTGAACGAGATCGCCGCGCACAGCCCGCGCGCCGTCGTGATGGCGTTTGGCCAGGATGCGGCCGACTACCGCGTCGAGCTCTACCCGGACTACCACGCCGACCGCCGCGAGCTCGAGGCGGACGAGAACATCGACCGGCAGTTCGACCTCGCGCCCGACCTGTACGCGGCCTTCGGCTGGGAGTCGGTCAGCTTCCCCGGCCTGGAGGCGGACGACGTGCTGGGGTCCTACGCGCACGCCGAGCGCGAGGCCGGCGGTCGCACGCTGATCCTCACCGGCGACCGCGACATGTTCCAGTGCGTCGGCCCGGACTGCACGGTCCTGTACCTGACGACGGGCAGCAAGGGCGGTGCGGTGCCGGTGGACGAGCAGGAGGTGCGGCGGCGGTACGGGGTGCCGCCTGCGCTGGTCCCCGACTTCATCGCGCTGCGCGGCGACCCGTCGGACGGCATCCCGGGCGCGCCCGGCGTCGGGGAGAAGACGGCCGCGGACCTGCTGCAGCGCCACGGCTCGCTGGAGGGCGCGATCGCGAAGCCCACCGCGGAGCGGCCGCGCGTGGCGGCCGCGCTGCGCGACCGCGCCGACGAGTTGCGCGCATACAAGGAGATCGCGACGCTGCGCCGCGTCGAGGTGAAGCCCCCGCGCGACCGCGCGACCGACTTCGCAGGCGGCGCCGAGGCGGCGCGGGGCTTCGGCATGAATCGCCTCGCCGAGCGGCTCGCGGGAGGCGGGGGCGGCGGCCGGAGGGGCCGCTAGGCGACCGCGAGCACCGGCACAGCCGGCTGCGGCATCTGCTCCAGCACGCGCTCGAGCGCCGCGACGCACCGCGCGTCGAGGGTGTGCCCGGCTTCGGCGCGCAGCAGGTCCAGCGCCTGCTCGTGGCTCCAAGCGTCGCGGTAGACCCGCGTCGAGCACAGCGCGTCGTACACGTCGCAGCAGGCGAGCAAGCGGGTCTCGAGGTCGATGTCCTGGCCGCTGCGGCCGTGCGGGTAGCCGGAGCCGTCGAGGCGCTCGTGGTGCCCGAGCACCATCCGGCGCACGTCGTCGCGGAAGCCGCCCAGCTCCATCACGAGCTCCGCGCCGCGCACCGTGTGCGTGCGGATCACGTCGTACTCGTCCGGCTCCAGCGGTCCCGGCTTCTTCAGGATCTCGTCGGGAACCGAGAGCTTTCCGATGTCGTGGAGCAGCCCGCCGATCGCGAGGCTCCGCAACCTGCCCGCGGAGAGGCCGAGCTCCTCGCCGACCTGGACCGAGAGCATCGCGACGCGGCGAGTGTGGCCCTCGGTGTAGGCGTCCTTCTCGGCGAGCCGCTCCATCAGCGCGCGGATGCGGGCGCCCAGGAACGTTTCCTCCGCCCGGACGAGCTCCGCCGCCTGCAGGTCGCCGACGAGCGGGCGCGACT
>Ga0075428_100010095_pt1 | contig 10489 bp, 8 predicted proteins | sample RhiMetdeltSRZDD2_FD_75291 | JGI IMG/M metagenome (GOLD analysis project Ga0075428, IMG submission 75291) | Populus rhizosphere microbial communities from Tennessee, USA - Rhizosphere MetaG P. deltoides SRZDD2 | ecosystem: Host-associated > Plants > Roots > Rhizosphere > Soil | place: USA... | reverse complement strand
CGACGCGCCGGCGGCGGATGCGACGCTCTCCGCACAGGTGCGGGCGCTGGAGGATCGCGTGCGCGAGCTGAACGTGAAGCTCGACGGCGGGTCGGCCCGGCAGCGCTACCAGGAGCCGGTGCCGCCCTCGATCGCCGCGCGCGTGCAGGCCGTCGTCGATGCCCACTGGCTCACGACCCAGGGCCCGACCGGCACGCAGCGGCGCGCCTACGAGATCGCGTCGGCGGAGTTCGCGCCCGTCCTGGACGACCTGACGCGCCTGATCGAGACCGACCTGCCGGCGCTCGAGCGCCGGGCGGACGCGGCGGGCGCGCCCTGGACGCCGGGACGCGTCCCGCGCTGGACGGCCGAGTAACCGAAGGAACCGCGCGGTCGGGCGCCGTTCGCTGCGCGCTCAGGTGTACCGCTTCGCGGCTCCCTCGCTGGTTGGACAAGTCGCCGCTTCGGGTACACCGTTCGCGCGCCTTCGTCGGCGCGTGCGCTCGATCGGATCGCACCCCCGGCGAGGCCCAACCGAATCGACGACGGCACGCCGTTCGCCGCGCGCCCTCGGTGTACCGCTTCGCGGCTCCCTCGCTAGCGCAGGCCGGCCACGCCCTTGACGGAGTCGATCAGCTTCTTCGGGTCGTAGCCCAGGCCCGCGCGGAACACCAGCTCGACCTTCTCCACGTCCGCGATCTTCTGCGACGGGTCGCCCTCGACGATCACCAGGTCGGCCTGCTTGCCCGGTGCGATGGTGCCGATGCGGTCCTCGAGCCCGAGATACCGCGCGCCGTTGCGCGTGCCGATGCCGATCGCCTCCAGCGGCGTGAAGCCGGCCTCGACCAGCAGCTCCAGCACGCGCTGGTTGGCGAAGCCGGGCACCACGCCGCCGTAGCCGGTAGGGTCGGTGCCGGAGACCAGCAGGCCGCCCCGGGCCACGAAGGTCCGCTCCAGCTTCATCTCCAAGTCGAGCAGCTTGGGCCACGGCGAGTCCTTGTCCACCGCGATGCGTGAGCGGATCCGCAGGTATTGGTCGCGCACCTCCGGCAGCAGTGCGTCCAGCGCGCGGTCCGGCGCGGGCGCGCGGCCCGGCACCAGCGTCTCGAAGACCGGCAGCGTGGACGTGATCGCCACCTTGGCCGCGACCAGCGCGTCGACGAGCCCCAGCGCCTCGGGGCCGTCGGGATCGAGCGCCAGCAGCGACGCGGTCACGTCCTTGCCGGCCGGACAGGCGTCGGGCTGCTTGTCCTTCACGAAGTCGGTCGCCACCACGAACCCGTGCTCCAGGTTGTCGATGCCCAGCGAGGCGGCCTCGCGGAACGTGACCGAGCACAGGTGGCCCGTGACCTTGTGGCCGCGCCGGTGCGCCTCCTCGATCACCGCCCCCAGCTCGTCGCGCGTGATGTGCATGTAGGTCTTGAACGACGTCGCGCCCTCCGCGCTCCAGTACTCGACCATGCGCCGCGCGTCCGCGACGTCGCGCAGCGCCTTGACCGACAGGATGGGCAGGCCCGGGCCCTCGAGGTAGGGACCGGTCACGTGGATGGCGGGACCGGGGCGCTGGCCGGCGTCGATCGCCTTCTGGATGTTGAGGTCGGTATAGGTCTCGAGCGACCCGCCGGTGCGCATGGTGGTCACGCCGCCGGCCAGGTACAGCCGCGGGAAGCTGACCTCCTGCTGGTTGTAGGCGTTCTCGCCGGCCGGGTAGAACAGGTGCTCGTGGACCATCACCAGCCCGGGGAAGGCCGTGCGCCCGGTGAGGTCCACCACCTTCGCGTCCTTCGGCACCGCGACGGCGGCGCCCACGGCCTGGATGCGGCCGTCCGCGATCAGGATCGTCTGGTCCGCGCGCGCCGGCGCGCCGGTGCCGTCGATCACCCGCACGTGCGTGAGGGCGACGGTGGGCGCGTCGACCGCGACGAAGGGCCGCACCAGCGGGGGCCGCTCCGCGGCGAACGCCGGCAGCGCGGCCAGGCACGCGAGGAGGGTCGAGCACGTCCGCGGCAGTCTGGGCATGGCCGTTAGTGTAGCCGCGACCACCCGATTTGACCTGCAAGACGACTCCCGTCTAGGGTACCGAGGATGATGGCGGGGGCGCGATGAGGGACGGGCTGCGCGTGCTGGCCGTGGTGCCGGCGCGGGGCGGCAGCGACACCGTCCCCTACCTCAACATCAAGCGCCTGGGCGACAAGCCGCTGCTGGCGCACACGCTCGACGCGGCGCGCGCGGCGCCCAGCATCGACCGCGTCGTGGTCTCGACCGACGACGCCCAGGTGGCGGAGGCGGCCCAGGCGGCCGGCGCGGAGGTCCCGTTCCTGCGGCCCCCCTCGCTGGCGCGCGACATGCCGAGCCTGAAGCCGGTCATCGCCCACGCGGTCGAGCAGGCCGAGGCGGGCCGCGAGCGCGCCGACCTGGTGGTGGTGCTGCAGGCCACGTCGCCGTTCCGCGGTGCGGCCGCCATCGAGGAGGCCATCACGCGCCTGATCGCGGGCGGCTTCGACGCGATCGTCTCCGTGACCGAGGACCGCACGCTCAACTGGCGCGAGCAGGGCGGCTCGCTGGTCCCGCTGTTCGCGCGCGAGGGACGCCGCGAGGAGCAGGCGCCGCTCTTCAAGGAGAACGGCGCGGTGGTGGTGATGCGGCGCGCGGTGATCGACGGCCCCAGCCGCTTCGGCGAGAAGGTGGGCCCGCTGGTGCTGGACAAGCGCGCCGGCTTCACCGTGCACGACCTCACGGACTTCTGGATGGCGGAGCGGCTGCTGCGCGAGTCGCGCGTGCTGTTCCGCGCGGACGGCGGCCCCAGCCTGGGCATGGGCCACGTGTTCCGCTCGCTCGCCATCGCGGACGTCCTGCGCGGCAACACCCGCGCGGAGATCGCGTTCCTGATGAGCGCGGCGCACGAGCCGGGCGTGCGCACGGTCACGGACCACGGCTACGACGTGCGCACGGTGGGCCCCGGCGTGCCGGAGTGCCTGGAGGCCATCCGCGAGTTCGCGCCCGACATCCTCATCAACGACCTGCCGGCGCTCGACGAGACGTACCTGCGCGAGGTCTCGCACCTCCCCACCACCACCGTCAACCTGGTGGACACGCCGGACGACCTGCACTCGACGGAGACCTACGAGCACCTCATCGTCTCCGTGATGAGCGAGGAGCAGCGGACGCCCGAGAGCTTCTACGGCGGGCCCGAGTATGCGATCCTGCGCGAGCACTTCCGCGGCCGGCCCAAGGTCGTGCGCGAGGACGCACGGCTGGTGCTGCTCAGCTTCGGGGGCAGCGACCCGCAGGGCCTGACCGTGAAGGCCGCGCGGGCGCTGGCCGCGCTGCCCTCCGCGGTGGAGCTGGTGGCGGTCACCGGCCCCGCCTTCTCCGACCCGCGCGCGCTGGAGTCCTCGCTGCCCGACCTGGCCCGACCCCTGCGCATCGAGCGCGAGGTGGGCGGGGACCGGCTGGCGGAGCTGATGCTGGAGGCGGACCTGATGGTGGGATCGGGCGGCATGTCCGTGTACGAGATCGCCGCGCTGGGCACGCCCGGCGTGGTGCTGGCGCAGAACGAGCGCGAGGACAAGCGCATGCGCGACTTCGCGCGCCATGGGACGGTGCGCTACCTGGGCCTCGGTCCCGACGTGTCCGACGCCGACCTGCTGGCGGAGGTCCGCGGCCTGCTGACCGACGCCGCGGCCCGGCGCGAGATGAGCGCGCGCGGGCGGGCGCTGGTGGACGGGATGGGCGCGGCCCGCGCGGCCGAGGCGGTGCTGGCCAACCACCGCCGGCAGTCCAGCCCGCTCGAGGCCGGACGCCGTTGAGCGGGGCCGACCCCCGACCCGCGCACTGGCGCGGCTCCATGCGCGCGCTCATCACCGGCGGCGCCGGTTTCGTGGGCAGCCACCTGGCGGAGGCCCTGCTCGCCCGCGGCGACACGGTGTACGTCATCGACGACTTGTCGACGGGCTCCATCGAGAACATCGAGGCGCTCAAGGAGGACCGCCGCTTCCACTACGTGATCGACAACGTGATGAACGAGCGGGTGCTGGCCGAGCTGATCGACCGCGTGGACGTCGTCTTCCACCTGGCGGCCGCGGTGGGCGTGCGCCTGATCGTGGAGAGCCCGGTCAACACCATCGAGACCAACGTGCACGGCACCGAGATGGTGCTGAAGCTGGCGAACAAGAAGAAGAAGAAGGTCCTGCTGATGTCCACGTCCGAGGTGTACGGCAAGAGCAACGCCGTGCCCTTCCACGAGGACTCGGACCTGGTCATGGGCGCCACCACCAAGGGCCGCTGGAGCTACGCCTGCAGCAAGGCCATCGACGAGTTCCTGGCGCTCGCCTATCACAAGGAGAAGCGCCTTCCGGTCGTGGTCGTGCGCCTGTTCAACACCGTGGGCCCGCGCCAGACCGGCCGCTACGGCATGGTCATCCCCAACTTCGTGAAGCAGGCGCTGCTGGGCCATCCGCTCACCGTCTACGGCGACGGGAAGCAGACCCGCTGCTTCACGTACGTGGGCGACGTGGTGGGTGCGCTGCTGGCGCTCTGCTCCCACCCGGGAGCGGTCGGCGAGGTGTTCAACATCGGCAACGACCGCGACGAGATCTCGATCCGCGCGCTGGCGGAGCGGGTGAAGGCGCGCACCGGCTCGGCCAGCGAGATCGAGATGGTCCCCTACGACAAGGCGTACGAGGAAGGGTTCGAGGACATGCCGCGGCGGGTGCCGGACCTCTCCAAGCTGCGCGCCCTCATCGGCTACGAGCCCCAGGTCGGCCTGGACGAGATCCTCGACCGCGTGATCGCGTTCTTCGAGTCGGACAAGGCCCGCGCGTGAACCCGGGCGGGCTGCGCAAGCTCGCCACCCACTCGGCCGTCTACGGAGCGGCCGACGTCCTGCAGAGCGCGATCAACTTCCTGCTGATCCCGCTCTACACCAGCTTCCTGACGCCGGCCGACTACGGGAACCTGGCCCTGCTGCTGCTCTTCGGCACGCTGGCCAAGATCGTCTTCCGCCTGGGCCTGGACGCGGGCTTCTTCCGCGTCCACTACGACCAGGAGGACGCGGCCGCCCGCCGGGCCCTCGCCGGCACCGTCACCGCCTTCGCCGCGGTGGTGGGCGCGCTGCTGCTCCTCGCCACGGTGCTGCTCTCACCCCTCGTCTCGCGCGTGCTGTTCGGCCACGAGCCGGCGCCCGCGCGCTGGGTGGTGCTGGTGGCGGCGGACGTGGCCGTGGGCACGCTCGCGTTCGTGCCGCTCAGCCTCCTGCGGATCGAGGACCGCCCGGTCCGCTTCTCGCTCTTCTCCGGACTGCGCCATGCGCTCAACATCGCCCTCAAGGTGGCGCTGCTCTGGCGCGGCCTGGGCGTGGACGGCGCGCTGTGGGCGGACCTGCTCTCCACCGCCGTCTTCGTCGCCGCGTTGCTGCCCCTGCTGCGCGGGCGGGCGGGGCTCACCTGGCGAGGGGACCTGCTGCGGGACGCGCTGGGCTTCGGGTTGCCCAAGGTGCCGCACGGGCTCATGGTGCAGGCGCAGAACCTGGCCGACCGCAAGATCCTCGACCTGTTCGTGAGCCGGGCGGAGGTCGGCATCTACTCCTTCGGCTACTCCTTCGGCGCCGGCGTGAAGTTCGCGATGTCCGCGTTCGAGCCGGCCTGGGGCCCGTTCGTCTACTCGCGCGTGCGCGACCCGGGCGCGCCGCGCGTGCTGGCCCGCACGGCCACGTACGCCTTCGGGGGATTCGTGGCGCTCGCCCTGGCGGTCGCGCTGCTCGCACCCGAGGCGGTGACGCTGATGACCCCGCGGCGGCCGGAGTTCCGGGCGGCGACGCCCGTGGTCCCCGTGGTGGCGCTCGCCTACCTGCTCCACGGCCTGTTCCTGCTGACGTCCATCGGCATCGGCATCGAGCGGCGCGCGCGCTTCTACCCGCTGGTCACGGCCGCCGCCGCGACCGTGAACATCGCGGCCAACTTCGCGTGGGTGCCGCGCCACGGGATGATCGGCGCGGCCTGGGCGACGGTCGCGTCCTACGCGGTCATGGCCGCCCTGGGGGGCGCGGTCTCGAGGCGCCTCTACCCGATCCCGTTCGAGACCGCGCGCATGGCGGCGCTGGTGGCGCTCGCGGCTGCGGCGTTCGCGTCGGGACGGTGGGCCCCGCTGGCCCTGTGGCCCGCCCTCGCCTGCAAGGCGGCGGTGCTGGCGGCGTTCGGGGGCGCCGCGTACGTGCTGGTGCGTCGGCCGCGGCGGGGCGACCGGGAGGCCTGACCCGCCGCGACCGGGGTGGCGGCGCTCTACGTGGGGGAGGTCATGCCGGAGAAGGCGGTCATCCCGACGACCGCTCCCAGCGCGATCTGCAGGATGATCAGCCCGGTCCAGGCCAGCATGACGGTCTTGAGGTTGAAGCGCGCGGAGTTCATCCACCCCCAGATGAAGGCGTACAGGCCGCAGATGATCGCCAGGATGCCCTTCAGCGGGCCCTCAGCCGGGAACATCTTGATCAGCACCATCACGTAGCACGCCAGGCTCCCCAGCATCGCCAGGTAGTACAGGATCGTCATTTCCACTCCTTTCGGCGGATACCGTCGCCGTACGGTCCTATCCGGGGGGTGTGAAGGTCAGCGGATAGTACAGCAGACGCACGGCCCAGTACACCAGGAAGGCGACCGCCAGCCAGACGGCCACGCCCGAGCGCGACTCGAAGGAGGCGACGCGCGCCGCCAGGCGCAGGCGCGGCTGCGGGCGCAGGAGCGCGGCGGCCAGGAGGACGAGGCCGCAGGCCGCCACCAACGGCGCGAAGGCATGGAACGCGATCGCGGTCGCGAAGTCGCCGCGCAGCAGCGCGGCCATCGCCCTCGAGAGGCCGCAGCCGGGACACGGGATCCCGGTCGCGTGGCGGAACGCGCACGGCCAGCCGGGGAGGCGCAGCGCCACCAGGCCGGCCTGGACCAGGCCGAGCGCGGCCAGGGCGAGGGCCACGGTCCGCTGCTCCATCAGCGGGCCGAGCAGCGCGGGAAAGCGGCCGCGCGTCAGGGCAGCTGCGGGCGCGGGTACGGCCTGCTCTCCGGAGTGAGCGCGCGCAGGAACGCGAGCAGGTCCTTCCTCTGTTGCGCGGTGAGCGTCTTGGGCTTGAGCTTCTCGTCCAGGTTCGCGTTCGGGGTGCCGCCGCCGAGCATGTAGTCGACCGCGGCCTCCAGCGTGGCCGCGTGGCCGTCGTGGAAGTAGGGCGCCGTGAGGGCGAGGCCGCGCAGCGTCGGCGTCTTGAACGCGCCGGCGAGCTTCTGCTCCTCGGGGGTCACCTCGCGCGAGGCCTTGGCCGCCGCGTCGGCCACGATCTTGCCGCGGCCCGCGTCCGGCTTCTCCGCTTTCGCGCCGACGCCGACGTTGTGGAACAGCGTGTCGGAGTAGACGGGCGGCAGATGGCACAGCGTGCAGCTCGCGACCTCCGACAGCACCTTGAAGCCGGCCTGGTACTTGCCGGGCGCGCGGTCGTACGGCGTGTCGCCGGCATGTATGGTGCGCACGAAGGACGCGAGGGCCTTCACCACACGGTCGCCGGTGGGAGGCCCGCCCAGCTCCTTCTCGAACGCCGCCTGGTAGCCGGCCACGGCTTCCAGCTCCTTCGCGATCGCGTCGGGGTCGGCGCCCATCTGGCCCTTCCAGGCGGCGAGGATCTGGGCCTCCAGGCCCTTCGCGCGGCCGTCCCAGTAGAGGTCGGGGTAGTAGGCGACGCCGTACAGCGTCGGGCTGTGACGCACGTTCATGCTGCCGTCGAACTTGGGCGAGAGCTTGAGCCCGTCGGTCCAACCCTTCTCCGGCACGTGGCAGGTCTCGCACGACATCGCCTTCGTCTTCGACAGGCGCTTGTCGAAGAAGAGCTGCTTCCCGAGGGCGATCCTGCCGGCCGTCATCGGGTTGTCGGCGGGCACGTCGATCGGGTTGTCCTGCAGGCCCTTGGGCGGCGTGAACGCCGGCGCGTCCGCGGCGCGCGCGAGCGGCGCGAGCGCCAGTAGCACGGCACCGGCCCCTACGATTCGATGTCGCATGGCGTCCCTTGGCACCTCCTGCCCCGGTTGCCCGGGAATCCTCGCCGCAGGGCACTCCCGCCGTCAAGCGTTCAGCGGCGGCAGACGGGCTGCGCCTCGACGAAGCGCTGCAGCTCCTCCGCCGCGATCCGGTTGCCCACCGCGTTCCAGTGCACGTCGCGGGTGTAGTACGCGGGAGGGCCGGACGCCTCGGTGCGCGCCAGCGCGTCGCGTGGATCGAGCAGGGGCACGCCGATCGCGTCCAGCTCCGCCCGCAGCCGGTCGACGACCACGTAGGGGTCCCAGCGCTTGCCGAGCTTGAAGCGCTCGCGCGTCGTCTGCCAGACGGGCGGGTTCACCTCGAAGCGGGCCGGCACGTACAGCACCGCCAGCCTCGCGCCATGCGCCTCCACGTCCTGCTGGAGCGCGCGCAGCAACGCGCCGGTGGTGGTCCACATCTCCTCGACCTCGCGTCCGTGGCCCGGTCCGTACGGCCAGAACTCGCGCGGCGGGTCGGAGGACACGGGCTGGACGAGGCCCAGGGCCGCCAGCGCGCGGTGCAGGCCCGGGCTGGCGTCGACCGTGCGGTTCGACAGCAGCCGCAGCGCGATCGACCCGCGCCAGGGCTGCAGCGGCGCGCGCCCGGGGTTCTGCCGGTTGGGCGCGCCTTCCGGGTCGGGCGTGAGCGCCGCGTGTCGAGCGACCAGCCGGCCGTCCTCCACTCCGAAGAACGGCTTGGCCTCGCCGCCCGGGCCGCGCGGGCTCGCGTTGTAGAGCAGGTCGTTGTGGTAGAAGAGCAGGGTCACCAGGTCGGGCGCGTAGCGGTGCCCTTCCTCGCGGAAGAACAGGTACTCCTGGTCGGTGCTGTAGGCGATGGTGCCGCCGTTCACGACCTGCCAGCCGCGGCAGGCGCCCGCGTTCAGGCGCGCCTCCAGCACCGCGCGCGCGGTGTCGGCCTCGTCGACGTAATAGCCTTCCGCGAACGAATCCCCCAGAATGAGCACGCGCCGGACGCCGGCGGGCTTCGCGTAGTCGTAGTCGGGGCCGCGCAGGCCGCGCGCGTTGATCTGGATCAGGATGTCGAACTCCGCGCGGCGCACGCGCGCCTCGCCGTGCGGCGGCTTGTCCCAGCCCAGCGTGGGATGGAAGCGGCTGATGGGCCGGGCGGCCGCGGCCGCCGCGGGATCGGGGCGGGCCAGCCGTCCCGCGTAGAGCCGCGCGGCCGCTTCCACCACGAGGGTGCAGACGGCGACCGAGAACAGGACCAGGCCCAGGTTGATCAGCAGGGAACGCAGGCGGGACACGAGCGACGAGCTTACCACGCGGTCTCGCGCGGTCCCGGCGCTGGCGCGGGTCGTGCTCGGCGCCGCCGTGGTGGCAGCGGCCTGCCTGCTTCCATGGACGCGCGCGGCCCTGGTCGTCATCGAGCCGGCGCTGCCCGCTGCGTTGTTCCTGGTCGCGGTCGCGTGGTTCCTCGCGGGCTTCCGGGTCCGGCGCGCGCGAATCGAGAGGACGGTGCGGCGCTTCCTCGAACGCTGGGGGATGGCGCTCGCCGTGCTGGCCTTCGTCGCGCCGCTGCTGGCCGCGTGGGACGTGCAGCCGTCCTCGGGCACCGCCGCGTTCGCCGCGCTGTTCGGCCGCATCCCCTGGGGGGACGCGCACGGCCACCTGGAAGGCGCCATGCGCCTGCTCGCGGAGGGCGCCTTCTCGTATTTCAGCGGACGGCGGCCGCTGAATGCCGCGTGGCTGGCCGTCCGCCTCTGGCTGACGGGCGGTCGGCTGGAGGCCGCCCTGCTCGTCCAGGCGGTCCTGCTGGGCCTGGCCGCGTTCGCCGCGGCACGCGTCATCGGGCGGCAGCGCGGGCTCGCGCCCGCGCTCGCGTTCTTCGCGCTGGTGCTCGGTCTCACCAGCGACTACCTGCCCTCCGCCGCGACGGAGCCGCTGGGCATCTCGCTCGCGTGTGCGTCGCTGGCGGTCCTGTGGGCGCGCGGGACGCGCGGGCGACTCGCGCCCTCCCTGGTGGGCCTGTGGCTGCTCGACCTGGCCCTGCAGGCGCGGCCGGGCGCGCAGTTCCTGCTGCCCTGCTTCGGCCTGTGGGTCGTGTGGACGTGCCGATCGCAGTGGCGACGGGCCGTGGCCGGCGTCGCGCTGGTCGCGACGGCCGGCGTGCTGCTGAGCGCGTCGCTCAACGGGCTCTACGGGACGCGCGACGCATCGGCGGCGTCCGCGGGCGCGTATCCCTTCTACGGGCTGGTGACGGGCTCGAACTACCGGCAGATCCAGGAGGACCTGGGCGCGGAGCTGGCCCCACTGCCGGACGAGCGCGCGCGCACGCGGCTCATCTACCGCCGCGGATGGGAGCGCTTCCGTGCGCAGCCGGGCACCGCCTTCCTGACGCTCGGCCGCAACCTGCGCAAGTTCGCCGGCAAGACGCCTTCGGTGCTCTACGGGGTCGTGAGCCCGCAGGCGCTGGTCCTCTCGCCCTGGGAGCGCGCGGAGCC
>Ga0075428_100010084_pt1 | contig 10496 bp, 10 predicted proteins | sample RhiMetdeltSRZDD2_FD_75291 | JGI IMG/M metagenome (GOLD analysis project Ga0075428, IMG submission 75291) | Populus rhizosphere microbial communities from Tennessee, USA - Rhizosphere MetaG P. deltoides SRZDD2 | ecosystem: Host-associated > Plants > Roots > Rhizosphere > Soil | place: USA... | reverse complement strand
TGGTGGTAGCTGTCAACTCTTTTGCCAACGATACCGAAGCAGAAGTGGAACTCGTCCGCGCAGCCGCGCTCGAAGCGGGTGCCATGGATGCAGTCGTTTCCCGCCATTGGATGGAAGGCGGCAAGGGTGCGGTAGCCCTGGCACAGGCCGTGGTGAAAGCTGCAGAAAGGCCCAGCAGTTTCCGATTCCTCTATCCATTGGATCAGCCTATCAAGACGAAGATCGAGACAATCTGCCGTGAGATCTATCGCGCCGACGGCGTGGATTATTCACCGGAAGCCGAAGCCAAGATCGAGCAGTTCACGAAACTTGGTTTTGCTGATTTGCCATTGTGCATGGCGAAAACTCATCTGTCCTTCACGACCGAGGCTGCCGCCAAAGGTGCGCCGCGCGGCTTTCGCGTCCTGATTCGCGATATCCGTGCAAGTGTCGGCGCGGGCTTCCTCTATCCGTTGCTCGGCGAGATGCGGACAATGCCCGGTCTTCCCACCAGACCTGTGTTCTATGATGTAGATTTGGATTTGAAGACGGGTAAAGTAGTCGGGTTGTTCTAAAGTAAAGATTCGCTCCCCGGCGGGGTTAGCCCACCAGGGAGCGAATCTTTTTAACCAGTACATAAGGGGTCAAGGACTTGCGCGAATTCTTCCGGTTCTGTCACGCCAGACCACCGGTAAATCACTTCTTTGGAAGATTTCAACAGAGCAAATTCAGGCGAACCAATGGGGAAGAGTAGTTCATGCCAGGGAGTTTGTGAATGATAATTTACTCGCTCCAGTTTTATACAGCCTCGATACTTTTTTTGTATCCCATCCACGATGGGTTCCATTCGGCGGCAGTCCACTCAGGTGATCGCAAAGAACTCAATAAAGATCAGGTCATTCTGTTTAGGGACGAAGACCTTCTCGGGTGTTAGGGTAATGGGAACAATTGTCGAACTGGCTGGTGCGGCTGTTGGCGTCGAAGGAGTCGGCGTGATTGGCTGCTCCTGTGCTACAGCACAGGAAGCCAAGAGAAGAGTCATGAAAAAGAAGAAAATATAGCGTTTCATCAATAATTTGGCGCGCTCACATAATATATATCACCACTTACGTCAGAATAAATTAACTCTACATCAGAAAATTGCGCAAGCTCCTCTGGTGACAGGTAATGTTTGTACTCGTTGGGTTTGAACCAGACAAAGTAACCTGGCTTATCGTACGGCCAGCCCGCGTAGGCTACCTTCAAGTCTGCTGCCCCTCTCACCGGTGACAAAAGAGCTGGTCTACGAGTATAAAACCAGACCGCGTCTACGTAGTTGCTATATATAAACGCATCCGGGTGCGTCCGCCTTAGCTTCTGCATCTCGGTGACTACGCTCATTTCATGATAGGCACTCGTGTTGAATATATTATAGTCGCTGGGTTCGCCGCGCTCCAAAGCTTCGGTCAGATATTCCCGCAAGCCATATATGGGATAGACCGCCCATACAATAAAAACAACAAGCAATGCACTGGTGATCTGTCTTGCAGAAAATTTCAAGTGCGGTCTCACCAGCGCATCAAACGTCACAAACAGGAGGATCATGGTTGGAACGAGCAGAATAAAATAATAACGATCCGAATGCAAGTAACGGTGATCGCTGGTGACTATAGTCAATGCCACTGCAAAAAAATAGACCAGCGCATAAATCATAGTTGGGTAGATGGTCGGGTGGAGAAATGATCGGGCCCAGTTTCCCCAGTTTTCTGGGCTTCTCAAATTGATCAGGATCAGGATCAAGGCTACGAGGGCCAGAACAATGAACGGCTGCGTCAGCAGCGGCATAAGGAAATCCAAATACGGGACAAACCAGTGCAACATCTTCGTCAGGGCCAGATGGATATTCTGGTTCACATCCACCAGGCCGGGACTATCATAGCCACCCCATAAGGAACCATACGTCATGATGTTGTGAATCACCAGCCACCAGAAAATCGGCAACACAGACAAAAGTCCCAGCGCCGGGCCATCCCGCCACAACACGCGCACGGATTTGCGATGCTCGATCAGGATAACCAGTAAGGCCGTGACAGCAAATGCCATCCCGACATAGCGCAGCAGTGGCACCAGGGCGCTGAGCAAAACCATCCAGGCAAATGCCCAGTAGGAGCGCTTCCGAATGTAATCATCCAATACAATCAGAAAAACCAGCGTCATTGTCAGGTAAGGCACGTCCGAACCAACCGTCGCATGATTGCGCAGGGACGAGATCGATAGGAAAATGAACAGGCTCCCCAGATAAGCATATAACGGTTTATCTACGAAAACACGCAGGAGAATCACGCCACTGAGAATAAAATTCACACCCAATAATAGAATGCTGAGATACCACGCCAGGATAAATACATCCATTCCAGTCAGCCAGACCAGTGCCGCCAGGGTTATCGAATACAACGGAGGCCAGGCCATCAAGGGCCATCCGCGGTGATCGTATAGGCCATTACCCTCCAGCAGATTCTGAGCAACGGCCATGTATTTCACTGAATCGGAGGATACGCCTGCGCCATATCGCGAAGTGGCAATTCCACCCAGCACCATTAGTACTAAAGCGAGACAAGCAAGAAACAACCAATACGTATTTTTCTGAAGTGTGACTGATGGGGGTCGCATAAAACATTTCCAAGGCAATTATAATAGACTGAATGGATGACCTTCACGCTTTGAGCATCACCGACGCACTAGATGCGTTGCGCAGACAAAAGACAACGCCTCAGAACCTGGCGGAAGCCTGCCTCCGTCAAATCGAGCAATTCAACCCAACCCTTTGCGCGTTCATTACCATCAACGATCTAGTGTCTGCTCTCAATCACAAGTCATATGAGAACGTGCCAGCTACGCTTGCAAATGCATTGCGCGGCGTTCCCCTCGCCATCAAAGACCTCTTCAACACCGCGGGACTTCGCACCACCAGCGGCTCGAAATTCTTTATGGAACATATTCCCGACGAAGATGCGTTCGTTGTGGAAAAACTCAAGCAAGCGGGTGCCACCATCATAGGCAAAACGAACACCCACGAAATCGCGTTGGGCGTGACCGGTGATAATCCGCACTTTGGCACGGCTCGTAATCCATGGAACCGCGACCGTATTCCAGGCGGCTCATCCAGCGGGTCAGCCATCGCCGTGGCAACGGGTATGGCGCTGGGCGCGCTTGGCACCGACACCGGCGGTTCGATCCGCATTCCGGCCTCGCTGTGTGGAGTCGTTGGCTTCAAACCCACGTACGGACGCGTGAGCACGCGGGGTGTCTTCCCTCTCTCCTGGAACCTCGATCATGTAGGGCCGATCACATCCTGCGTACGTGATGCCGCGTTGATGCTTCAGGTGATCTCCCTCTATGACGCTGTTGACCCAGCCTCCATTAAGATGTTGACCGGTGATTATTTAGGTCATCTCGTAGACGATATGGAGGGCCGGAAGATTGCGTTAGGCATTGGGCATTACGTTGAGGCTGCAGACGACGAGGTGTTGACCGCAGTCCATGAAACTGCAAAAGTATTCGAAGCGCTTGGATGCAAAGTACAGGAAGTTAACGCGGATTGGATGCAGGACGCGGCCCTCGCAAACAAAACCATGACCCAGGCCGACGGCGCGGCTGTCCATCGGGACCGACTGCAGGAAAACCCTGAAATGTTTGGTGACGATGTCCGGCGCCGGTTGCAGGATGGCGCAAAAACTACCTCGACAGAATATGCCCTCGCAAGGCGAACACAGGCGGAGGTGCGGAAAAGCTGTGAAGCATTCTTTGAGTCTTATGACTTTTTGATCATCCCAGCGACCCCCATCAGCGCGCCCACTATCGCAGGTCACGATGCCGTAGAGCAGGCCGCACGGCTCACACGTTTCACCGCGCCCTTCAACCTGACTGGTCTGCCGGCCATCTCCATCCCAGGCGGCTTCACCAGTGACGGTCTCCCCATCGGCTTACAAATTATCTCGCGGGCTTGGGCAGATGCAAAAGTATTGAACGCCGCCTATGCCTTCGAGCAAGCGACAGAATGGCACGAACGAAGACCAAATTTGATCTAATGCTTTTGGAAGATTCCGCAACGAAACAGCCCCGAGATTTTACTCGAGGCTGTTTCGTATTCGCAGATATTGGTTACTTTCTATTGATCTGCAACCATCATTGGATCCTTCAGGGTTAAGCTAGAGCGGGATTGAAAGGGGGCAGAAAGGGAAATAATAGGCATCTCCGGGATGCGGGTAGGAGGCACACCATTCCGCGTCTGGACTCTCTGGCAGGAACATATAAGGATATGTTGCTTCCCACGCCGGGTTATACCACCAGATTATGTCACCGTCATTAGCCGGTGAATTCTGGCAATGAGCACCATAATTCACCCATTGCACGTATGGCTCAGTAAGATTCCAATCAAAGACCTCGTAGCAGTACACAGGTGGAGCCTCGGGCACGGACGTCCAGAATGTAGAGCCGCCCCAGGTAACCACCACGTTCACGCCCGACACCTTGTCAGAGGTGGTGCATTTGACGGTTGTCTCGTCTACCTGCTTGCAGTGCAGGCCATAATCCGCACCATTTTCGACATGTAAGGTGCCTTTGAGTTCGGCTTTCGAGAACTTGCCATCCACGCTGAAGGTGAAGACAGGGCCCTGGTACCCATGTTCAACACTCACCAGGGTAATACTCCCGGAGGCGGCCGCGGTTCTCACTTGCATGACGAGCATGGATAAGACAGCCAAAATCGTGAATAAATGCTTTTTCATAATGTATCCTTTGGTTAATGTTGGATTCCCAACCTCGCTGGGTTGATATGTACCAAGACGACTGTTCCAATCAAAGGCTACGTGTAAAGCTGCAAGCTTGCGCAATTGTAATGTTTGTGGCACCTGGAAGGTGAAAAGTTTCAAACATGGCGGGGCCTTAGAGAAACCCACCTATGGGTTTAAGGAACGGTCGGCTCCCAGATGTGGGATGCCACCCCGCATTACAATCTTTGATACAAAGCCATCTCCCACACGAACAATCTTCGAACAGAAACCTTTTTCAAACCTTCTTTGTTCAATAACGATTCCATTTCGTGAATGGGATGCAGGAACGCCCGGAATGGATCGTGGCTCAGCCATTGAAAGAAATTGACGACCCGTACGCCGATACGCATGTACCAGGTCTCGCGCGGGTATGTCAGTGCGATTGCTTTTCTGCTTTTTCCTGCGGCGGCCCCAAGCAAACGGCGAAAGTCGGGATAACAACAAACCACGCGATCCAACGTGACTACGTCCACCTGGGGCAAGTCCGGCGCGACATCCGTGAAATCGGCATGAATAAATTTGACTTCCTCGCTGTGCCCACGTCGCCGGGCTTCTTCCGCAGCGACCTTCAAATAGGCAGAAGAGGCATCCACGTGTATGGCCTCCCGAACGACATTTCCCAACAATTCATGATGGATCACGCCAATCCCACCGCCGACATCCAGCAACGCGGCATCTCGTAGTCCCAGTGACCGAATCGCCGCTAGAATCAACTTTGTCTGAGCGGCAGGTCCACGTCTGTGATAATTTTTTACGTCTGCCCGGGCCTCTGCCTCCGTAAAGGCATGATCCGTGACCTCACAGCAATTGCATGGCATGAGATTTACCCTTCAACCCAAATCATCCTTTCGATGATAAGAACCAAACAATGCCATATACATACTCCCAAAAAACATCCCAAAAATCAATAGTCTAATTGAAGAAAGCAGTGCATTAAATAATCCTGGGGATAAATTAGCATACCCATAATATTGACTTTTTATCAGACCTAACATGCAGCCAATCACTACGCCAATCATGCCACCAACGAATACCTGCTTGCGAGAAAATTGAAAACCTAATGCGATAAACATGCCGCTGGATGCATATATTAAATTATCTAGTACGCGTATTTTTTGAGAACCTGCCGCCCATTCAAGAGCCAGCGCAAATAATAATGCCATAAAACCCCAAAGTAAGGCTCCATAATCTTTCCAAGATAAAACCAACCCAATCACATATCCAAGGAATACACCCATAATTATTTCTCTAGCAAAATCCCATCCTGAATAATTGGCAGTGATTGCAATATAAAGACCCAAGGCTAAGCCTAACACCTCAGATAGAGTCGAGATAAATGGTTTTTTCATAATCACTTTAATCTTTGTACCATCTCCTCATAAAATTCCAACGACTCCGGGTTAATCAACGCATCCCTATTACTCACCGCGCGGCCGTTGATGATATTCGTCACCGCGCTCTCCACTTTTTTCATGTTCAAAGTATAAGGAATATCTGGCGTTTCCAGAATCAGCGCGGGCACATGTCGCGGCGACGCGTTCTCGCGCAACGTCTTGCGGATCTTTTCCTTCAATTCATCGGTCAAGGCGTGACCTGGTGCAGGTTTGACGAACAAGATCACGCGCTGGTCTCCTTGATAGTTTTGTCCAACAGCAAGGCTATCCGCAATCTCCGGGAGCTTTTCCATTTGGGTATAAATCTCGGCTGTACCAATACGGACGCCCGAAGGTTTGAGCACGGCATCCGAACGTCCATAGAAGGTCACACCACCGGTATCCTTGTGGATCAAGATGTAATCGCCGTGCCGCCACACACCAGGGTAGACATCGAAATAAGCTTGATGGTATTTGGAGCCGTCCGGGTCATTCCAAAAGTAAAGCGGCATGGAAGGCGCGGGCGCCTCACAAACCAATTCGCCCTGCTCATCGTGGATCGCGTTGCCTGTTTCATCATATGCTTGAATCTTCATCGCCAGCGCCGGGCTTTGGAGTTCGCCCGCATACACTGGCAGGATCGGGCTGCCCGCCGCGAAACAGCCGTTGATATCCGTACCGCCGGAAATCGAATTGAAGTGCAGATCCGATTTTATTTCCTTGTAAACATATTCAAATCCGTCTTGAGAAAGCGGGGAACCCGTTTGCGAGATTTCTCTCAAAAAAGACAGATCAAAATCTCTGCCCGGTGAGAGATTTTCCTTTTTCAAAAAGTGAATATAACTGGCGCTGCAGCCAAAGATGGTTACCTGCTCATCCTGAATTAACTTCCACATCGCGCCCGCCTCGGGATAGTTGGGATTGCCATCATACAAGACAATTGTCGCACCCACGGCCAGCGAACTGATCAGCCAATTCCACATCATCCAACTGCAGGAGGTGATGTAGAAGATTCGGTCGCTGCGCTTCAGGTCGGTATGTAGCAACAGCTCTTTGAGATGATTGATCAACACGCCACCGGCACCCTGCACCATGCACTTTGGCTTGCCGGTCGTCCCCGAAGAGAACATAATATACAGCGGATGGTCAAATGGCAGCTGCTCGAATTGAATTTCGAGATTAGGCTCTTTGGAAAGAAAATCTTCATAATGCACGGCATGGGGAATCTGCGAAATACCTGGCCGTTCACGCGTGTACGAAACGACGATCACCTTTTTCAAGGATGGGATTCCGCGTGCTACCTCAGCCGCGTGTTCCAAGGTATCGAAGAGCTTACCTTTGTAAAAGTATCCATCGGCTGTGATGAGCGCTTTTGGCTCCACCTGCCCCAGCCGTTCAATCGCGGCCGCCGGACCGATATCCGTTGCGCACGAGGACCACGTCGCACCCAAACTGGTCGCGGCCAGCATGCCAATGACGGTCTCGATCAGATTCGGCATATATCCCACAACTCGATCCCCTACTCCAATGCCCGCTTCCCGCAGGGAGTGCGCCATACGTGTGACTGAGTCATACAGCTCTGCATACGTCATGCGTTTCGATGTTTGCCTCTCGCCTATAAAGAGGAAGGCCAGTTGGTCATCGCGATAGCGCAGCAGATTTTCAGCGAAGTTCAAGCGCGCGCCAGGGAACCATTTCGTGCCCGGGAACCTGGCCAGGTCTTCAAGCACCTGGTCGTATTTTTTCGAAAACTTGATCCCAACAAAATCCCACACATCCGCCCAGAAATCAGGGATGTTCTCCACCGACCAGCGATAGAGATCCGTATAGGATTGTATGTTCACCTCATGCCGCACGCGGACCATCTCCATCAAGCTTGTAATATTGGCTCGCTGCCGATGTACCTCTGTGGGTATCCACAAGGGAGCTTTCATACGGGGTACCTCCAAGTCGGATACTCTTATTATACAATCTCTACATCGAATTCATTTTTGCAGACACACGATCAAACTCTTCACCACACCCTGAGGTTCGGTCTTGGTCAACGCTAATACCGGCACCGTCGCTACGGACAGGACTTCGCGCGAGTCGCCAGCCTTCCAGTGCCGCGGCAGGATGCCGACGGTATTCGGCTCGTTAACCAGCGTATCAGACATCTGCTGCGGACTCACTGCCACGCGCGCAGTTGGCGTTACGCGTCTGCCTGCCATCACGAATTGGTCGAACACTCGTTGCACATCCTCCCCTGACGCATACACCCAAACTTGCACGGACGCATGCGCGTCCCCCAACCCCATGAATAAAACACGCGCATCGTCAAAAGTCAGGTTCTGGATTGGGCTTTGACGTTGAGTGACTATCAAGATTTCTTCGTTATCGATCTGATACGCAAACGATGACAGAAACTCGGGCTCACCAATTCGGAGACCGATCTCGGCAGCATCGGGGTCGTCTACACGGGAGAGGACGACATTGCCTTGCCCGGCGGCGCAATCGTAAAGCTCACTGAGCCAGGGCTGGGCAGCGGACGAAGAGTAAAAAGAAACAACTTGCGGTGTAGCGGGTGGAGGCGTGCCCGTCGAGCAAGAGGAGATCAAAAGGGAGAAAAGAATCAGTGATGCAGGAAAGGACCTTCGCATGGAAATTCGTCCTTCCTAAGTCTCTACCATTCCAGAAGCAAGGACGAAATCAATCTTGCTTTTTGTTCCATGCTATTCGCCAATATGTATTCACGCTCTGAGTGATACCCTTCCCCCACGGCGCCCATGCCATCCAACACAGGAATGCCGAGCGGCGCGACAAAATTCCCATCCGAGCCGCCGCCGGTCCCGCCAGCCGTGACGTTCATGCCCATTCGCGCGGCGATGGATTTCGCTTTCTCGAAGGTAGCTTTCATCCTGTCGTCAAATGGCATCGGCGGGCGATTCAACCCACCCATGATTTCTATCGTCGTACCCTCCAGCACTGGCTTCAGATCTCTCACTGCAGTTTCGACACGTTCCCATTCGCCAGGCTGCATTACGCGCACATCCACCTGAATGGAGCATTCTTCCGGAACCACGTTCGAAACCGTACCACCCTGTATCACGCCCACATTGAGTGTGGTCTGTTTCGAATAATCAGTAAGTTTTTGGACCGCAATGATCTGATGGGCCATTTCTTCGATAGCATTACGTCCAGCTTGAGGGTCACCACCAGCGTGGGCCGCACGTCCGTGTGTTTTGATTAGAAATCCTCCCACCCCTTTGCGCCAGGTCTTGAGAGAACCATCGATCAGCGCAGGTTCCATGACCAACACGAGCGCGGACTCTTTCGCAAGCGACTCGATCCACACGCGTGACGTATGACTGCCAATCTCCTCATCCGAAGTGCAAAGCAATGTGACCGGGCGATTCAGTCCCTGCTTTTGCGCCTCTTCAATGCCTGCCAGAGCGATGACAATGCTGGCCTTCATATCTGACGTACCGGGCCCAAAGATTTTTTCACCCTCTTCGCGATAGGGAGTCTTTTGAATGGTCCCCAGCGGAAAGACAGTATCCATATGACATAACAGCAGTATGCTATCCTTGCCACTCGCTTTGGCCCCGAGCTGCGCCCCTTCGGTCCGCTCGAGGAAACGTGCAAGCACATGATCGCCTGTTTCTTGATTCGGGATGATCTCCACCTGTGCGCCAAGTTTCCGGGCTTCTTCCGCCACAATGGCACCGACGCGATCCACCGCGGCTTTGTCATGAGAGGGCGATTCGGTCTCGACGAGGAGTTTAAGGAGTTGGGTGAGTTGCATAGCTGGGTAGTCCGGTGGTTCCGATGTTACATTTTATTTCAGAAAAAACACAATCGTTCCAGCCAGCGCGCAATACGTAGCGAAAACGTATAAGGAGCGTTTGCTTAGATAATCGATGAGCCACTGGATGGCAAACCAACCGACGATGGCGGCGGTGACAAAACCAACCGCGAGCACAGGCAGAAATTCACTGAGATCGGGCATTTGGATTACGTCCAGCATTTCATAGCCACCGGCGGCGAGCATCACTGGTATGGACATAAGAAATGCAAATCGGGCTGCAGACGGACGGTCGAAGCCGCGAAACATGCCTCCTGAGATCGTCGTACCGCTGCGCGAGGCCCCGGGAAAGACCGCGATAACCTGCATAATACCGATGAATAGTGCATCCAGCCCGGTCATGGAGTCGAGTACCCGTTTCTTCTTGGTCAACCATTCCGCCAGAATCAGTAAAACGGCGGTCGTGAATAATCGGATGACTGCTCCTCCGAGGGGATCCCTGAACAACAATTCCACGACATCTTTCAAGATAAATCCAAAGATCAGGGC
>Ga0075428_100010083_pt1 | contig 10496 bp, 7 predicted proteins | sample RhiMetdeltSRZDD2_FD_75291 | JGI IMG/M metagenome (GOLD analysis project Ga0075428, IMG submission 75291) | Populus rhizosphere microbial communities from Tennessee, USA - Rhizosphere MetaG P. deltoides SRZDD2 | ecosystem: Host-associated > Plants > Roots > Rhizosphere > Soil | place: USA... | reverse complement strand
CCTCGATCTCATCCGCGACTTTGACACCCGCGGCGGCTGGAACAACGGCTTTCGCTCCTGCGCCGAGTGGCTGTCCTGGCGCGTCGGACTCGACCTGGGCGCGGCCCGCGAGAAGGTGCGCGTGGCGCGCGCACTCGCCACGCTGCCGCGGCTGGCCCAGGCACTCGCGCACGGCGAACTGTCCTACGCCAAGGTCCGCGCGCTCACGCGGGTGGCGACGCCGGAGACCGAAGAGCGCCTGCTCGCCATCGGACGTGCCGGCACGGCCGAGCACGTCGAGCGCATCGTGCGCGGCTGGCGACGCATTGATCGCAAAGCGGAGCGGGACGAGGCCGCCCGGCAGCACACCAGCCGTGCTCTCTACGTGTATCCCGCCGAGGACGGTACCGTCACGATCCGCGGTCGCCTGGCGACGGAGACCGGGGCGCTCCTCCTAAAGGCCCTGACGGCAGCCCGTGAGGCGCTGTACCAGCGGGAGCGCGCTCATGCGACGGCTGCTCAGGCCGCGGACGTTTCCGCGGAAACGCCGACGATGGCTCAGCAGCAAGCCGACGCCCTGCAGCTGCTGGCCGAGACCGCGCTCCATCACGGCATCGATCCGGGCACGCCCGCCGAGCACTACCAGGTGGTGGTCCATGTCGACGGCGTCGTGCTCGAGGATGCCGATCAGCCCGGCCAGTCCGTCGTCGAAGATGGCACACGCGTTTCCGCCGAAACGTCCCAGCGCCTCGGATGTGACGCGAGTCGGGTCGTGATGAAGCACGATGCGGACGGGCGCATCTTCGAGGTCGGGGCCAAGACGCGCACAATCCCGCCGGCATTGCGTCGGGCGCTGCTCCATCGCGACCGCAGCTGCCGCTTCCCGGCCTGCCACGGCCGCTTTTGCCAGGCTCACCACATCCGCCACTGGGCTCAGGGCGGCCCCACCACGCTCTCGAACCTCGTCTTGCTCTGTCGCCGCCATCACCGCGCCGTCCACGAGGAGGGCTATCAGGTCGATCGACAGCCAGATGGTGAGCTCCGCTTCCGCCGCCCGGACGGTCGCGTGATACCGAATGTGCCGTCACCGCCGGAGGCTCCGACTGACCCGGTCGGAACCGTCAGAACAGACAACGATGCGGCCGGGATTGTCGTGAGCGCGTGGACCGCAACTCCGGATTGGCGGGGCGAGCGGCTCGACGTCGGCTACGCGATCGATGTGCTCCATCCCCTGGCGCTGGCGATCAGTAGTCAGGGAGCTCCGTGAGCTGACTACTAAAGCTCTGCCTCCCTTCCTCGTCCACAGACCTAGCGTGGCGGCGGAGGCGGTGGCACACCTGCGGGCGGCGGCGGTGGCGGCGAGCCCGCGGGGGGCGGAGGCGGCGGCGGGCCAGCAGGTGGCGGCGAGCCCGCGGGCGCCTCCTGAGTCGGACAGCGAAAGACCTCGGCGTGGATCCGCGACATGTCCTCGATGCCGAATATCAACAGCGCAGTATTGCCGCCGGCGCGCACGATCTTACGACGTAGGTCCTTGACGGAATCGTCGTTCACCGCGCCCACTCGGGCGCAGCCACGCGTCAGGGCGGGATCGGTCGTGAGTCGCAGGTGAGCCATCGCGAGGCGCTCGGAGTCTTGTGCGGTGGCCGGCCACGCGGATGCCAGGACAGGACGAGCAGGGCGGCCGGCCACGCGCGTGTCGTCCGCCCCGTCACCGCGGGCCTGGCGTGGCCGACAGCCGCCGCCGCGCCTCCTCGCGCAGCTTGACCTTCTGAATCTTCCCCGAGCTCGTCATCGGGAACTCGTCCACCAGGAACACATGCCGTGGGACCTTGAAGCTCGCGATGCGCCCGCGGCAGTACTCCAGCAGGTCTGCCTGGGCGAGGGTCTGCCCCGGCTCGCAGCGCACGAACGCCACGCCGACTTCGCTCAGGCGCGGGTCGGGGTAGCTCACCACCGCGGCCAGGTTGATGGCGGGGTGGCGCATGAGATAGGCCTCGACCTCCATCGGATCGACGTTCTCGCCGCCGATCTTGAGCATGTCCTTGTAACGGCCCATGAAGCGGAGGTGGCCGTCGGCCCGGAGGAGGCCCATGTCGCCGGTGTGCATCCAGCCGTCGGCGTCGATGGCGGCGGTGGTGGCCTCGGGCTTGTTGTAGTAGCCGCGCATGAGCGTGTAGCCGCGCACGAAGATCTCGCCCGGCGTTTCGGCGGGCTGATCACGTCCGGTGTCGGGATCGACCACGCGGACCTCGTAGCCCGGGGCTGGATAGCCGGAGGCCTCGCACGACTGCTCCTCGGTGGAGTCGAGGCTGCCGATCGCGGCGCCCACGCCGAACTCGCTCATGCCGTAGCCCGAGACCAGCGGGCCAAACAGCTTGCGCGCGCGACGGCCGATCTCGATCGAGCTGGCCATTCCCGCGGCGAAGATCCCGGTGCGTACGCTTCCGACGTCGTGCGGTTGGCGCTCGTGGGCCTCGCAGAGCTCCTTGTAGTGGGTGTCGAAGCCGTGCACGATCGTGGCCCGCTCGCGGGCGATCAGCTCCAGGCTCTCGGCGGGGTCGAAGCCTGCGGTCAGCACCTGCCGGGCGCCCGTCACCAGCGACATCAGCATGCCTTCCGAGAAGGCGAAGAGATGAAACAGCGGCAGGTACATCATGATCGCGTCCTGCTCGGTGATGGCCAGGCGGAAGCCGCGCTCCGTCACGTTGCGGATCATCTGGTGGGCGTGCATGGCGCCCTTGGGGAAGCCGGTCGTGCCCGACGTGTACATCAGGAAGGCGAGCGCGTCCCGATCCACCGCGGCGGCTCGCTGCTCGATGGCCGCGGCGCTCACCGCTCCCCCACGCTCGATCAGCATGGGCCACGGCACGGTGGACGGGCGCGGCTGCTCTCCGAGGACGACGATCTGCTTCAGCTTGGGCAGCCGGCCGGCGCCCGACGCGGCGCGTTCCGGCACGAGCTCGCGCACCATCCCCAGGTAGTCGATCGGCCCCGAGCGCTCGGCGAGGATCAGTGTGGAGCTGTCGGACTGATCGACGATGTAGGCGACGTCCTCGGTGCGCAGGCGCGTGTTGATGGGCACGAGCACCGCGCCGATCTTCATCACCGCGAACGCGATCTCGATCCACTCTGGGCGGTTGAGCAGCCAGAGCGCGACCTTGTCGCCCGGGCGGACACCGAGGGCCATCAGGCCGCGCGCGACGCGATCGACGCCGGCCGCCAACTCGGTGAAGGTTTGTCGTCGCCCACGGAAGGAGAGCGCCTCGCGTCCGCCCCAGCGGCGGGCCGCGCTCGCCGGCAGCATGCCAAGCGTGGCGGGACTTTGACCCATGGCGGACAACACGATAGCGCGCCAGGCGAGCCCGCGCTATTCCCTTGGGCGGAATCGAGCCCTTCGCAAATCATGGGGTGTGGACGTTGCGCGCGATCGTCATGTCGTGGCGGCCGTCGTGCTCGGGATCCTGGTGCCCGGTCTCGGCCAGGCCTACGCCGGCTATCCCTGGCGCGCGGTCCTCTGGTTCGTGGGCGCCGTCGGGCTCGGCACCCTGACGGTCCACGCGCTGCTGACCAACCAGCGTCCGCCGCTCAATCTGGCCCTGCCGATGACGGCGCTGCTGGCCTACTACCTCGTCGAGATCGTCGACGCCGGTCGCCTGACCCACCGCCAGCGATCGACACCGTCGGCGCATCCCTGGTGGATCTGGATCGTGGTGGTCGCGCTCTTCCTCTTCATCGTCCAGCCGGCGGTGGCCTCGATCTTCCGGCGCTCGGGCCAGGGCTTCGTCTTCGAGAGCGACAGCATGGCGCCGACCCTGCTGAACCATGACTACGTCATGGCCAACAAGACGGTCACGCGACGCGAGCGCGGCGAGGTGATCGTCTTCGAGCCGCCCGCCGGCAGCACGCGGCCGCGCTCGATCGCCCGCGTGATCGGGCTGCCGGGTGATCGCGTCGCGGTCCACGACGGTCGCGCGATCGTCAACAACGTGCCGCTGGTGGAGCCGTACATCGAGGTGCCGCGGGCTCGCGGCTATCGGTTCGGGCCGGTCTCCGTGCCGAACGGCACCCTGTTCGTGCTCGGCGACAACCGCGGGGCGGCTCGGGACAGTCGCTACTGGGGCTTCCTGCCGATCGGGGACGTGGTCGGGCGCGTCAATCTCGTCTACTTCTCGCAGGAGCCCATCACCGGCGCGATCCGCTGGGACCGCATCGGGCAGCCCGTCCGCTAGCCTAGTCCCCCATCACCATCCCGCCGTCGACCTTGAGGGCCTGGCCCGTCATGTAGTCAGAGTCTGGACCGGCGAGGAACGCGACGATGCCGGCCACGTCCTCGGGCGTTTCGGGGCGACCGAGCGGGATGCCGGCAATCCGTCGCTTCCACGGCTCTCGCGGAAGCTGGTTGTACAGCCGGGCCAGCTCGCCGTCGATCTGTTCCCACATCGCCGTGTCGACGGCGCCCGGGCACACGCAGTTGGATGTGATGCGGTCCGCCGCCAGCACCTGCGCCGCGGAGCGCGCCAAGCTGATCACGCCGGCCTTGGACGCCGAGTATGGCGTCATCAAATGGTTGCCGCCTCGATAGCCGGCGATCGACGCGGTGTGGATCAGCTTGCCGCGCAGCTCCGAGCCGGCCATCGGCGTCTGCGTCTTCATCCGGAGGGCCACCGCCTGCAGCACGAAGAAGACGGCCTTGAGGTTGACGGCCATCACCCGATCCCACTCCGCCTCGGTGACCTCCAGCAGCGGCTGCACCCGGATGACACCGGCGTTGTTGAACAGCACGTCGAGCCGGCCGAAGCGGCGATAGGCCTCGTCGACCATGCTGGTGATGTCGGCCGCCCGCGTGACGTCGGCCTGGACCGCGAGGCCGCCCAGCTCGGCGGCGAGCTTCTCCACCGCGGCCTTGTCGATGTCGGCCAGCACGACTTTGGCCCCGCCGGCCGCGAGGCGACGCGCCGAGGCGGCGCCGATGCCGCGACCGGCGCCGGTGATCAGCACGATCCGGTTGTCGAGCGGAGGCATGCGATTCCTCCCCTCAGGCGATGCGCGCGCGCACGAAGTCTCCGATTCCGGAAACCGCGCGCTCGGCCTCGTCCAGCATGGACAGGAACCAGTGCCAGACGTGGACCATCGCCGGCCACTCCTCGACCTTCACCGACACCCCGGCCGCCAGCGCGCGCCGCCCCAGCCCGAGCGAGTCGTCCAGCAGCACCTCATCACTCCCCACCTGGATCAACAGCGGCGGCAAGTCGTGCAAGTCGGCGAAGAGCGGCGAGACCAGGGGCGCCTTGAGATCACCGCCCGGCACGTAGGCCTGGGCCATCTTCTCGACGCCGTCCCGGGTGACGATGGGGTCGGCGCTGGCTCGCGTCGCATAGCTGGCGCCACTGCAGGTGAGATCCACCCACGGCGAGATGCAGACACCGCCCGCGGGCCGCGGCAGCTTGCGGTCACGCAGGGCCAGCAGCGTGGCCATGGTGAGGCCACCGCCGGCGGAGTCACCGGCCACGACGATGCGATTGGGCGGCACGCCCTGGGTCTGCAGCCACTCGTAGGCGGCCAGCGCATCATCGAGCGCGGCGGGGAACGGGTGCTCGGGCGCCAGGCGATAGTCCAGCAGCAGCGCCTGTACCCCGGCCGCCCGCGCGATCGCGGCGGCGAGATGACGGTGCGAGCGGGGCGAGCCGATCACGTAGCCTCCGCCGTGGAGGTAGAGCACAGCCGCATCGGTCCGCACGCCCGGCGGCCGCAGCCGCTCGGCCGGGCACGTCGGCGCCATCACGCGATCGATCGTCACGTCGGCCGGCGTGGGGAACACGCGCTCGGCCCGCTCGTACTGCGACCGGCGCTGCTCGATCGTCAGCGTATTGGACGGCGGCAGCTTGGCCAGATGCTCGCGTACGACCTGAATCCCGCGATCGCTCATGGTGTCATTCCCTCACTGAGCCAGGTAGCCGCCGTCGACGACGATCTCGGTGCCGGTGATGTAGGAGGCGTCGTCGGAGGCCAGGAACAGCACGGCGTGGGCGACTTCCTCCACGCGCCCCTCGCGCCGCATCGGCACTGCGCGCAGCATCTTGGCGCGCCACTCGGGATCGGCCGAGGCCTTGGACGTCCGCATCGGCGGCAAGAAGCCCGGGTGCACCGAGTTCACGCGGATGCCGTCCTTGGCGTACTGCACCGCGGCGGTCTTGGTCATGATCCGCACGGCGCCCTTGGAGGCGTTGTAGGCCATGTGCACCGCGTTCTGGCCCACGAAGCCGGAGATCGACGAGATGTTGACAATGGACCCGCCGCCCGTCTTCTGCATAGCCGCGATGCCGGTCTTCATGCCGAGGAACACGCCCTTGGCGTTGACGTCCATCAACTTGTCCCACGCCGTCGTGCTCAGCATGTCGGGATCGAAGGTGCCGCTGATGCCAGCATTGTTGACGAGGACGTCGAGCTTGCCGAAGGCCGACACCGCGGCCTCGACGGTCGACTGCCAGTTGGCCTCGCTGGTGACGTCGAGCTTCACGAACTTCGCCTGCCCGCCGCCGGCCGTGATCTTGTCGGCCGTCTGGCGGCCTTCCGTCTCCAGCACGTCGGCCACGATGACCTTGGCGCCTTCCCGCGCGAACAGCATCGCCTCGCTCTGCCCCATGCCGCTGGCGCCGCCGCTGACGATCGCCACCTTGTCCTTGAGTCTCATAGCGCCTCCTTGCGCACCCCGGCCGGTTGCCGGCGAGGGTAGCACGAGCCCCAACACCCTGTGGGACAATGCGGGGAGATGCAGCTTCGTGATTTCCGTCTCGCGGCGCTCGTTGCCCTGATCCTGGGCAGCGCTCTGCTGCTGCGTGCGCCGGCGCCGGCCGGCGCGGCGGAGCCCAAGGTCCGCGTCGAGCTGCTGAGCGAGGTCGCCTCGATCGCCCCGGGCGAGACCTTCTGGGTGGCGCTGCGCCAGGAGATCGCGCCCGGGTGGCACACGTACTGGATGAACCCCGGCGACTCGGGCGAGCCTCCGCGGATCGAGTGGGCCTTGCCGAGCGGGTTCACCGCCGGCGATTTCGTCTGGCCACCCCCGGAGCGCATCGCGGTGGGTCCGGCGATGACCTACGGCTATTCGCAGAGTGTCGTGCTGCCCCTCGCCGTGACCGCACCGCGCGACCTGGCGCCCGGCTCCCGCATCGCGCTGCGCGGCCAGGCCAGCTGGATCGTCTGCGAGAAGATCTGTATCCCCGAAGAAGCGCCGATCGCGTTGATCTTGCCCGTCGCGAACGGGACGGCCCAACCCGACCCTCGCGGCGCGCCGCTGATCGCCGCCGCGCGCCGATCGGTGCCCGCGCCGAGCCCGTGGCCGGCGTCCTTCACCGCGTCGTCCGACACGGTCACGCTGACGGTCGCCGCGCCGGGCCTGGCCGCCGATCGCGTCGCCGAAGTGTGGTTCTATCCGGCGCGCTGGGGCGCAATCGAGCAGGCGGCGCCGCAGCGTGCCAGCATCCGCCCGGATGGCGTGACGCTCACCGTCGCGCGCGGCCCCCTGTCCGAGGCGGTCGCGGCGCCGATCGACGGCGTGCTGGTGATGGCCGAGCGTCTCGATGGGGGTGTGACGCGTCAGGCGTTCACCCTTCGCGCCGAGCCGCGCGGGCCCGGCGGCGGAGCGCACGCGCTCTCGCTGCTCCGAGCGCTGGCCCTGGCGCTCGCCGGCGGTCTCGTGCTGAACCTGATGCCGTGCGTGCTGCCGGTGCTGTCGATCAAGGCGTTCGGCCTCGTGCACCACGCGAGCGAGCGGCCGGCCGTCCTCCGCCGGCACGGCCTTGCGTATACGGTCGGCGTGCTGGCGTCCTTCGCCGTCGTCGCCGGCGCGCTCATCGCGCTCCGGGCCGGCGGCGAGCAGATCGGCTGGGGATTCCAGCTGCAGTCGCCGGTCTTCGTCACGCTCCTGGCCTTCGTGCTCTTCGCCGTCGCGCTGAGCCTCTCCGGGGTGGTCGTGATCGGCACACGCTGGAGCGGCACGGGCCAGGCCCTGGCCGGCCGCGCGGGTTACGCGGGCTCGTTCTTCACCGGCGCGCTGGCCACCGTCGCGGCGACACCCTGCACCGCTCCGTTCATGGGGGTGGCCATCGGCTACGCGGTCACCCAGCCATGGTTGGCGGCGCTGCTCGTCTTCGAGGCGCTCGGGCTGGGCCTGGCGCTGCCGTTCCTGTTGTTGACGCTGGTACCGGCGTGGCGCCGGTTCCTGCCCATCCCCGGGCCGTGGATGACGCGCGTGCAGCAGCTCCTGGCGTTTCCGCTCTACGCCTCGGTGGCGTGGCTGGTCTGGGTCGTGAGCCAGCAGGCCGGACCCCGCGGTATCGCCGCCGCGCTGGCGGGCCTGGTGCTGATCGCCTTCGCCGCGTGGCTCCACGGCCTCGTGCGCGACGCTCCGTGGCTCCGACGCCGCGTGGCGTCGGTGCTGGCGCTTGCGCTCGTCGTCGTGGCCGTCGCGCTCGGCGTGCTGGCAGGTCCGGGCGCCGCCGCCCGCACTCCGGCCTCGAGCTCGGCGAAGAGCGAGGGCTGGGAGCCGTTCAGCCCGCAGCGCCTGGCCGAGCTGCGCGCCGCCGGCCGCCCCGTCTTCGTCAACATCACGGCAGCGTGGTGTCTCACGTGTCTCGTCAACGAACGAGTGGCGTTGAGTACACCCGCGGTCGAGGACGCCTTCACCCGCAAGGGCGTGGTCATGCTCAAGGCCGACTGGACTCGACGCGATCCGATCATCACGCAGGTGCTCGGATCGTTCGGACGCAACGGCGTGCCCCTCTATCTCCTGTACCCGGCCGGCGGGACCACCCGCGAGCCCGCGGTGCTTCCGCAGATCCTCAGCGAACGCATCCTCATCGACGCGACCAAGGAGGTTCTATGATCGAGCGCGCTCTCAGCCGTCGCACGTTCCTGGCCGGAACCGGTCTCGCTGCCCTCGGAGCTCCGCACATCCTCGCCGCCGCGCCGGCGTGGGCCGCGACGACCGCCAAGGTCGGCACCGCCGCCCCCGCGTTCACCACCGGCGCGACCACGGGCAAGAACGTGAGCCTCGGCGACTACAAAGGCCAGATCGTCGTGCTCGAGTGGACGAATCACGACTGCCCGTACGTGCGCAAGCACTACGACACGAGCAACATGCAGGCCCTGCAGAAGGAAGCGACGGGAGGGGGCGTCATCTGGCTCACGCTCATCTCGTCCTCGCCGGGCACGCAGGGCTACGTGACGCCGCCCCAGGCCGACGAGCTGACGGCCACGCGCCAGGCGAGCCCGACGGCCGTGCTGCTCGATCCCACCGGCGTCGTCGGCAAGATGTACGGCGCGACCAACACTCCGCACATGTACATCGTCGACAAGACGGGCATGCTCGTCTACGCCGGCGCGATCGACGACCGACCCACCACGCGCCGCAGTGACGTGCCGGGCGCGCAGAACTACGTGCGCGAGGCGCTGCAGTCGGTGGCGGCCGGCCAGCCGGTGAAGACGCCGGTGACCCGCGCGTACGGCTGCACCGTCAAGTACGCCTGAGGATGGGTCGCGCGATCGGCCGCCGCCGCCTGCTGCACGGGGCGGCGGTGGCGACCGCTGCCTGGGCGCTCAGCGTTCCGGCCTTTGCCCAGGTCAACGACGCCGCCCGCGGGGCGATCGCCGGTGCGGCGACGGCGTTTCTCGCCACGCTGCCCAACGATGCGCGCCGCCGCACCGTCTTTCCCTTCGAGGACAAGGAGCGCCTCAACTGGCACTACGTACCGCGCAGCCGTGAGGGCCTGGCGTTCAAGGCGATGCCCCCGCCGGCCCGCACCGCCGCGCACGAGCTGATGAAGGCGAGCCTCAGCAGCGTGGGCTACGGCAAGGCGGTCAACGTGATTCGCCTGGAAGCGGTGCTGCGCCAGCTCGAGACCTTCGGCGGGTTGCTCCGCGATCCCGAGAACTACGCCGTCACGGTATTCGGAACTCCGGGTCCGGGCGCACCGTGGGGCTGGCGGCTCGAGGGTCACCATCTCTCGCTGAACTTCACGCTCGTGCCGAACAAGCCCATCGCCGTCACGCCGGCATTCTTCGGCGCGAACCCGGCCGAGGTGCGCTCGGGCGCCGACAAGGGCCTGCGCACGCTCGCGCGGGAGCAGGATCTCGGCCGCGCCCTGGCCCAGGGCATGGACGCCCCACAGCGCAAGCGGATGCTCATCGGTGACCGATCGCTGGGCGACATCGTGGCCGGACCCGGCCGGAGCGACGGGATCACCACGCCGGCCGGCGTGCCGTTCGGCGACCTGGGGGCGGCCCAGCGCGAGCAGCTGGTCGCGCTGGTCGAGACCTACGCGCGCAACATGCGGCCCGAGATGGCCGATGACGAGCTGAAGCGGGCGCGCGACGCGGGCCTCGAGCGCCTGCACTTCGCGTGGGCGGGACCGATCGAGCCCGGCCACGGCCACTACTACCGCGTGCACGGCCCGACGCTCCTGATCGAGTTCGACAACACGCAGAACGACGCCAACCACATCCACTCGGTGTGGCACGAC
>Ga0075428_100010080_pt1 | contig 10497 bp, 8 predicted proteins | sample RhiMetdeltSRZDD2_FD_75291 | JGI IMG/M metagenome (GOLD analysis project Ga0075428, IMG submission 75291) | Populus rhizosphere microbial communities from Tennessee, USA - Rhizosphere MetaG P. deltoides SRZDD2 | ecosystem: Host-associated > Plants > Roots > Rhizosphere > Soil | place: USA... | reverse complement strand
GCCGCCACGACAGCCTGGCCGTGCGGGTTGGGCATGTGAGGCACGACCACCGCGCAGCAGTTGGTCCCGGTGTTGCCATTGGGGTCGGTGGCCGTCGCCTGCACCAGGTAGACGCGGCCGTCCGCGTCTCCCCTCCGCTCGGCGCGAAGGCGCAGGGTGCCCGCCGCGATGTCCTTGGCGTCCGGCGAGAACCTGCCGTCACCCGTGGGGGTCTCGTCGTCTTCGTCGCCGAACACGCCCACGGCGGTGCTGACGGTGCCACCGCAGTTGTCGTTGGCGGCCACGGCCAGGCCGACGTTGATCAGCTCGTGGTTCGGCGGCCAGAGCGAGGTCACGGTGTTGGCGCACTGCACGACGGGCGCCACCAGGTCACGGACGGTCACCGTGGTCTCGCAGCCGATGGTGTTGGCCACGCCGTCGTTGACCTCCACGCGGAGCCCGTGCGTACCCAGGGTGTAGAAGTGCGTGAGGGTCACGTCCGCGGAAGTGGGCGGCCCGCCCGCGGGGACGTTGTCGACCTGCACCACCGCGTTGTCGACCTTCCAAGTCACGGTCAGGGGATCACCGTTGGCGTCCTGGACATGGACGGTGCTCACAACCGTGGAGCCGCCCGGGGCCGTGCAGCCGTCGACGACCACGGGGTTCGGGCAGACGATCGTGGGCAGGACGTTGTTGATGACCTGGATCTCGCCCGAGCACAGCGACTGCTGGCCCGGCGAGTCGGTCACGGAGAAGGTCACCACGTGGGCGCCGGCCTGGGCCGCGGTGGGGGTCCAGTTGAAGGTCGTGCTCACGCCCGAGGACGGCCCTGTGGTGGGCAGGCCGGGGGTGAGCGTCGCGCCCGGCGGCATGCCGCCGCTGTGCAGCGTCACCAGGTCGTTCACGTCGGCGTCGGTGCCCGTCACCGTGAAGGTGAACGGCTGCCCGGCGAGCGTGGTGAACGGCCCCGGCGGGTTGAGCGAGCACGCGGGAAGCGACCCGATCTGCGGCTGGATCTTCAGGAGGAAGTCCACCGGCGTCTTGGTCTTCACCACCCCGCCCGCCGTCAGGTCCTCGATCATCACCTGGGTGGTCCAGAAGTTCGTCTGGTTGAGGCCCAGGTTGTTCCAGTGCACGAGGCCGGTGAGCGGCTCGATGCTGATGTTGGGCGGATGGCTCCCGCCGCCCGCCTCGGGATCCGTGGACATGCGGAACTTCAGCGGGTCGAAGTCGGCGTCGGCCGCCGGCACCAGGAACATGGCGTTGTTGCTGGGGGGCACGATGATGATCGGCACCATGCTGGAGACCGGCGAGTGGTTCCCGCTGGCCGGGTTCACGTTGGTCTGGAGCGGGTAGGGTCCGTTGAGCCGATTGTTCAGCCCCGAGCTGAGGCGGCAGCAGGCCGCGGCGTTCACGTTGGCCAGGAAGGCCGTGAAGGTCCCCGCCGGGTTGGCGTAGGTGTGGCGCACGCCCACGTTGGTCGTGCCCGGGTTCAGGGCCTCGCCGATGACCCAGTTCTCGGCCACGCTATGGGCCGTGATGATGAACTGCAGCGTGCCGCTGTTCTGGCCGTCGCCGAAGTTCAACATGGTGGGTCCCTGGGTCTCGGTGATGATGGCCCCGGTATTGACGGGACCCCAGACCGAGTCGCGCCGGAAAGCGGCCCGCAGGCGGAACTCCACCTGGCCATTGATCCCGGTGGGCCCCCAGCTCAACGTGCCGTAGCGGAAATGTGTGGCGTGGGCCGGACTCGCGGCCCCGCACAGGAACAGCGCCGCAAGGGCAGCTGTCCAGACCGGAACGATCGCCTTCTTCATTACGCCTCTCCTCGCCGCCGCGTTTCTCGCGGCCGAAGTGGCCGGACGACCAACCGCCGGCTCTGGCGCAGGCACCTGCGCCCGCCGACAAACGGACTTATTTGCTTTGGAACCTGACCCGACCAGAGATCGGGACGGTCGTTTATACGCTCGGGACCCTGGCCTGTCAAATGACCCGGCCCGGGCCGGCCGGCGGCCTACCTCAACAGGGTGGCGGCGCCGAACACCCGGCGCACGAGGGAGGCGAAGCGCCGTTGCCGGCGGATGGGGTCCAGCATGGGGTCCACCTGCAACCAAACCAGCCAGGGATCCCGCTCCTCCGTGGCGGCCTCGAGGCAGGCGAGCGCCTTGTCCGCGTCGCCGAGGGCCAGGTGGACGGTGGCGTTGGCGTAGGAGCCGGCCCCCGTCTCGCGCGCCTTGCGCTCCAGCCCCGTCAACAACTTCCGGGCTTCCGCCTTGCGATCGCCCAGGGCCAGGCTGCGCGCCAGCACCGCGGTCATCAGGGTCGAGGGCCCGGACAGCTTCAGGGCCTGGCGGTGCTCCGTCACCGCCTCGCGGTGCCGGCCCTGGTGCTGATAGGCCAGACCCAGGGACCAGCGCGGCAGGAAATGGTTGGGGTCCAGCTCCACGGCCCGCCGGCATTCCTGCATCTCGCGCGCATGGTCCCGCGCGAGGTAGGCCTGGAAGGCCAGCAGCGCGGCCGTCACCAGGGAGAGGGGATCGAGCTCCTGCGCGCGCGCGATCTCGGCGCGGGCCTCGTCCAGCCGGCCGAGCATGTCGAGGTACAGCCCTCGCCACTGCCGCGCGGACGCGGAGTGGGGGCTGGCCGCCACCGCCCGCTCCAGCTCCCTCCCCGCCCGGCCCCACTCCCAATCCTGGAACAGGTGCACGTAGGCCAGGGAGACGTGGGCGTCCGCCACCCTGTCGTCCTTGTCCAGGGCCCGCCGCGCCTCCTGGCCGGCCAGCGCCCAGGCCTCCTTCGGCCGGACCAGGCCGGAAAATCCTAGGACCAGGTAGGCGTCGGCCAGGCCGGCGAGCGGCAGCGCGAAGCCGGGGTCCCTCTCCGCCGCCTCACGGAAGTACCCGACGGCCCGCTCCAGCCACGGCCCGGTGAACCGGCTCCAGAAATAACGGCCCTTCAGATACGCCTCGTAGGCCTGGACGTCCTCGGTGTGGCGGCGCGTGAGCTGCTCCCGCTCGGGCGGAGCCAGCCGCACCTTCAGGGCGTTCATCAGCTCTTCGGCGATCCGGTCCTGCAGCGCGAAAAGGTCGGCGGCATCGTGGTCGAAGGTCTGCGCCCACACCGGCGCCCCCCGGGCCACGGTCAGGAGCTGCACGGTCACGCGCAGGCGGCCCGCCTGGCGCTGGATCTTGCCCTCGACCACCGCGTCCACGCCGAGCGCTCGGCCCGCCACGCGCGGGTCGCGGCCCGCGTACCGCAGAACGGCGCTCGTGGGACGCACCACGATGCGGCCCGTGGAGGCCAGGCGCGTGATGAGCGCGTCCGCCAGGCCCCCTCCCAGGTATTCGTCCTTTCCGACCCGGCCCATGAGGCTGAAAGGAAGCACGGCCAGGGCGGGCACGGGGCCGGCGTCGGCACCGTCGTGGGCGGCGAACCGGTAGCCGCGGCGCGACAGGGTCTCGATATACGGACGTCCCGCGCCGTCGGCGCCCAGCGCCTTCCGCAGGGCGGAGACGTTGACGCTCAGGTTGGCCTCCTCGACGAAGGTGTCCGGCCAGACGCGCTTCAGCAGCTCGTCCTTGGTCACCACGTCGCCGCGCTGCTCCACGAGGGCCACCAGGAGGTCGATCGCCTTGGGCGGCAGGGGCACGATGGTCCCATCCCGCCACAGGACGCGCTTGCGCGCATCCAGGCGGAAAGGGCCGAACTCGAGCTTGGAAATCCCTTCGGAATCTCTTGAGGGCACTTAAGGACCTGTGCGAAGCGCGACGCCTATTATCCGTGCAATGGAACAGGAGGAGGGTATGCACGGAAAAAGTACCGAACGGTTCGACGAGGCCCGCCGCGAGCTGCGCAGCGTCACGGCGGACGCGGAGAAGAAGGTGCTGCTGTGGCTGGCCGCGCGCACGCCGGCCTGGGTCCACCCCGACCATCTGACCGCGCTCGGCCTTCTGTCCATGCTCGTGGCGGGGGCGGCCTACAGCTTCAGCGCCCGGGTCCCGTCCCTGCTGCACCTCGTGAACGTGGCGCTGGCCCTGAACTGGCTGGGCGACAGCCTGGACGGCACCCTGGCCCGGTACCGCCAGCGTTGCCGCCCACGGTACGGGTTCTACGTGGACCACCTGGTCGACGCGCTGGGCGCGCTGTTCCTCCTGGGAGGGCTGGCCCTTTCCGGCTACATGAGCGAGCGCATCGCCCTGGCGCTGCTCATCGCCTACTTCCTGGTGTCGATCAACATCTACCTGGCCACCTATACGCTCGGGGTCTTCAAGATCTCCTTCGGGGCGCTGGGCGGGACGGAGCTCCGCCTGCTCCTGGCCCTGGGCAACCTGCTGCTCCTGGCGCGGCCGGTGGTGACCGTGCTGGGTCGCTCCGTGCTCGTCTTCGACATCGTGGGGGTGGCCGCCATCGCCGGCCTGACGGTCGTGCTGGCGGTGACCACGGTCCGGAACACGCGAACCCTCTACGCGCTGGAGCGGGTGTGAGGCCCGCTCCTTGAGCTCTAGCCCTTGACCTTCACGGCGCGGCCGTCGCGCAGGCCGTCGGGCGGGCGCAGGACGAGCGTCTCCGTGCCCGTCAGGCCCTGGGTCACCACCACCTGGCCCTGCCGCGTGGGGCCGGTGGCGATCGCGCGCTGCCGGGCCTTGCCGTCCACGACCTCGAAGACGACGGACCGCCCGTCGCGGCTGGTGACGGCCTCGGCGGGCACCACGATCACCGGGGCCTCGGCCGCGGCGCCCGGGGCGCGCGGCTGCGCCCGCTCCAGGAAGGTCACCTTCGCGCTCATCTCGGGCTTCAGGTCCTGGTCCTTGTCGAGGATGGTGACCTTCACCTGCACGGTGGCCTTCGTGCGGTCCGCGGTGGGGATGACCTGCCGCAGAACGGCGCGGTAGCGCCGGCCGGGAAAGGCCTCCACCGCAACCTCCGCGGGCTGCTCGGGGCCCAGGCGGGCCACGTTGGACTCCGCTACGTCCGCCTCCACCTCGAGGGTGTCGAGATCCGCCAGCGCGACGATGGCGCCCGACGAGGTGGACAGGTTCACGCCGGGAGGGATGGGGGCCACGCTCTCGCCCACCTCGGCCATCTTCTTGACCACCGTGCCCGTGAAGGGAGCGAGGATGCGCGTGTCGCGCCGCGCGGCGTGCGCGAAGGCCAGGTCGGCCCGGGCCTGCGACAGCCCGGCCTGCGCGATGCGCACCCGGCTGGCCACCGCCTCCATCTGGTCGCGGGCCATGATGTTTTCCCGGGTCAGCCCTTCGGCCTGCCGCAGCTGGCGCTCGTTCTCCGCGAGGTCCGCCTGCGCCCGCTCGACCTGGGCGGCGGCGCGGCTGACCTGCGCCTCGTAATCCGCGCTCTCCAGCCGCGCCAGCAACTGGCCTTCACGGACGCGGCTGCCCTCCTCGACCTTGAGCTCGGCCAGCCGGCCCTGGATCTTGGCCGAGACCACCGCCTTGCGGCGGGCCACCACGTAACCCGACGAGGTCAGGAGGGGCGCCCCGGCGGCGGATTCCTGCGGACGCAGGACCGAGGCTCGCGCCGTCTCCACCTCCAACCCGGAGAGCGCCGCCCGCGCGCGGAGGCCGTAGAGCGCGGCGATGAAGAGCGCGCCCGGGACGAGGAAGATCAGCGGCCGCCGCCAGGGGGAGCGCACCTGCCGGTCGCGGTCGATGTGCAGCGAGGCCAGATCGTCCTTCGTCTCGTCCACGCCCCCTCCGTAGAACGGGGCATGGTAGCAGCCTCAGAGCCAGCGCAGCCAGTACAGCAGCAGGCCGCCGTTGTCGCAGAGGCAGTCGCGCAGCGCTTCGGGGGGCAGGGCCTCGGGATCCACGTGGCTCATCAGGTGGACGAGCCCGTCGGCGTGCAGCTGCAGCACGAAGGAGTCGAACTCCTCGCGGGAGAGGTGGTCGGACAGCGCGCGACGCAGCGCGGGGATGCCCACCAGGCCGCTCACAGGAGCACCCTGCTGGCTGGCCTCGCGGACGCGCGACTTGAAATCCTCGTAGATCACCCGTGGCGCTCCTCGATGAGGCATGCGGCGGCCTCTCTCCAAATCGGCCTCGATTGACACCGGGGACACCTTCCTCCAGACGGGGGCCCGCGTCCGGCACGCGGCACTGCGCCTCGTCAGGGCTTGGACGAAACCGGCAATCCCCCGTTTCGGACCGGCCCACACTTTTTTCGGGGGGTGTATACTGGCCGTCTTTTCCTCCAGGGGACCCCCATGTGGCTCGTCTACGCGATCGCCCTCATCCTCGGGGGCGGGACCGTGCTCCTCCAGGTGCTGGCGGGTACGGACCATCACATCGGGGCCGCCGAGGCTTCCCTGGACGCCCACCACGCGCCCACCGGGCCCGGGATCCTCTCGACCCGCTCCCTGACCTTCGCGGTGTTCGCCTTCGGTCTGGTGGGTGGGCTCCTCCAGGTGCTGCACCTGGCCGCGCCCGGCGCGGTGGCGGGCCTGGCCGTGGCCAGCGGGGTGGTGGCCGGCCTGGTCGCGGGCCTGGCTTTCCGGACCCTCGGCCACGAGGGGGCCTCGGGGCAGGCCGGTTTCCACGAGGCCAAGGGCCAGCGCGCCCGGGTCCTCGTCCCCTGCGCCCGCGCACAGCGGGGGAAGATCCGGGCCCGGATCAAGGGCCAGCTCGTCGACATGATGGCCACCACGGACGAAGCGCAGATCGGCGCCGGCCGCGAGGTGGTGATCGTCGACGTCAAGGACGACGTGGCGCACGTCGTCACCGCGCCGGAGGCGCTCTCGTCATGACCGAGGTGGACATCGGCGGCGTGTCCCTGGGGACCGCCGTCTTCTTCCTGTTCCTGGCGGTGGGCAGCGTCATCGCCCTCACCGTCTTCATCGCCATCGTCCGGCAGTTCCTCTACATCTGCCGGCCCAACGAGGTGCTGCTCTTCGCGGGACGCAAGCACCGGCTGCCCGACGGGGCCGAGGTGGGCTACAAGGTGGTGCGCCGCGGCTGGGCCCTGCGCACGCCCCTGCTGGAGACGATCTCGCGCATGGACATGCGCCTGTTCATGGTCGAGGTGTCGGTCAGCAACGCGTACTCCAAGGGCGGCATCCCCCTCTCCGTCCACGCCATCGCCAACGTGAAGCTCTCGAGCGACACCACCCACATCCGCAACGCGGTGGAGCGCTTCCTGGGCATGACGCCCGAGCAGATCGCGGACGTGGCCCGGCAGACCCTGGAAGGCGTCCTGCGCGAGGTGCTGGCCCAGCTCACGCCCGAAGAGGTGAACGAGGACCGGCTGAAGTTCGCGGAGAGCCTGAAGGCCAACGCCCAGGACGACTTCGACAAGCTGGGCCTGGAGCTGGACGTCCTGAAGGTCCAGCACGTGGCCGACGAGCAGCAGTACCTGCAGAACCTGGGCCGGGCGCGCATCGCCATGATGATCCGCGACGCCCAGAACGCGGAGAACGAGGCCAACCAGAAGATCGCCGAGGAGCAGGCCGCGGCGCGCCAGCGCGCGGAGTCGGCGCAGAAGAAGTCCGAGGCCTCGGTCCTGCAGAAGCGGAACATGCTGCGGGGCGAGCTGGCCAAGATGGAGGCCCAGGCCAAGTCCATCGAGAACGAGGCTGCCATCGCCGCGGAGACCGCCCGCTCCACCGCGGAGCAGGAGCTGCAGCGGTTGCGATCGGACCTGGAGAAGCTACGCCTGGAATGCGACGTGGTCCTGCCCGCGGAGGCCGCGCGCCTGGCCCAGGAGGCCCGGGCGCGGGGCGAGGCCGCGCCGCTCGTCGAGAACGGCAAGGCCGCGGCCCTGGCCCTGCAGTCCGTGGCCGCGGAGTGGAAGACGGCGGGCACGAGCGGCCGCGAGGTCTACCTCCTGCAGCAGCTCCGCTCCTTCGTGGAGGCGGCGGTGGCCCGCGTGGCCCAGACCCAGGTGGAGGAGCTCACCATCGTGGACGGCGGCGACGGCCAGGCCTACGCGGCCTTCGTGGCCAACTTCCCCGCCGCGGTGGCGCGGGTCATGGCGGAGACGGCGAGGGCGGTGGGCGTCGACATCCGCTCGCTGCTCGGGGGAAGGGAGGAAGCCCGATGATGGCCATAGTGATGGTCCTGGGCCTGACCGGGCTCATCGTGTTCGGGGCGCTGTCCGTGATCCTGAAGCGCCTGCTCTACGTGAGCGCGCCCAACGAGGCCCTGATCTTCTCCGGCCGCACGCGTACGGTCGGCCAGCGGGAGGTGGGCTACCGCGTGGTGCGCGGCGGCCGCGCCCTGCGCGTGCCCTTCTTCGAGCTGATCGACAGCGTAGACCTCACCAACATCGCCATCGACATCGAGGTGAAGGGCGCCTATTCCAAGGGCGGCATTCCCCTGAACGTGCACGGGGTGGCCAACATCAAGCTGCCAGGCGAGGAGCCGCTCCTGAACAACGCGATCGAGCGCTTCCTGGGCCGCTCGCGCCAGGAGATCACGGGCATCGCCAAGGAGACCCTCGAGGGGAACCTGCGCGGGGTGCTGGCCCAGCTCACGCCCGAAGAGGTCAACCAGGACAAGACCCGCTTCGCCCAGAGCCTGCTGGAGGAGGCGGAGCACGACCTGAACCGCATCGGGCTCATCCTGGACACCCTGAAGATCCAGAACATCACGGACGACGTCGGCTACTTGAACTCCATCGGCCGCATCCAGGGAGCCAAGGTGCGCATGGGCGCGGCCATCGCCGAGGCCAAGGCCAAGGCCGACGCCGAGGTGCAGCAGGCCACCAACTGGTGCGCCTCCGAGATCGCCAAGGTCGACGCCGACCTCGCCATCGCGCAGCAGGAGACCCAGAAGCGCGTGGTGGACGCGCAGACCCGCCGCGCGGCCATGATCGCGGAATCGGAGGGACAGGTCGCGGCCCAGGTGGCGCAGGTGACGGCCGAGATCGAGAAGCAGAAGGCCCGCGCCCTCCAGGTCAAGCGCAAGCTGGACGCCGACGTGGTGCAGGTGGCCGAGGCCTCGCGGCGCGCGATGGAAGAGGAAGCGCGCGGCCAGGCCGCCATGCTGATCGAGCGCGGAAAGGCGGAGGCCGAGGCGCTGCGCCGGGTGTTCGAGGCCTATGCGCTGGCGGGCGAGGGGGCGCGCGACGTCCTGGCCCTCCAGCAGGTCATCCCGCTCTTGACCCAGGTCTCCGGCGCGGGCCGCAAGCTCGTCGTGCAGAAGGTGTCGGTGCTGCCCCAGAGCACGGGCAACGGCGGCGATTTCGCCCGCTCGGCCATCTCCGCCACCGAGCAGCTGAAGGCCGCGGTGGGCGTGGACCTGCCGGCCATCGCCCGCAAGCTGGAGCAGGCGGGCGCCATGCTGCCCGGTCCCGCCCCCAAGCCGCGGGCGGGCGACGGCCCCGACAAGGGCAAGGGCACGGCCTAGAAAACGGGGAGGGGACCCGCCTGAGGTGCGGCTATCTCAGGCGGGTCTTGTTGGCGGGGCCTACCACGAGGTGACGACCTGACCGGCCAGGCAGCCGGTCACGCCTTTCACGGTGGCGCAGAGCCCGAAACCGCCCACCTGCAGGCCGACGACGTCCTTGTTGAAGTCGCTCTCGAAGGTCGGCGGGTCCACGCGCACGAACTGGTCTCCGTACAGCACCGTCCAATCGATGTCGGGGCCGTGCTCCTTGGCCGGGACGTCGGTGCCGTCCTTGCGCTTCGGCGTGGCGGTCACGAACCCGCGGCATCCCTTGGGCAGCAGCTTCCAGCCGTTGTTCGGCACGGGGTTGCCCTTGCCGCAGGTGATCCCGAAGAAGGCCACGCGGATGCTGTCGATCGTCCCCGGGTTCGGCGCCGGCGTCGGCGTGGGGGCGGGGGTCGGCGTGGGCGCGGGCGTCGGTGACGGCGCGGGCGCCGTCACGGGCGCCGTGACCGGCGCGGCCACGGGCGTCGGCTGGGAGGGCGCTTCCTCCGTCAACGTCTGGCATCCCGCCATGGCCAGAGCCGCCACCACTGCCACCGGCATCAAGGTCTTCAGCCCCATGGTCCCCCCGCAGAATAGAAAAAGCTTGATATATGTCGCACTAAGTCCCGATTAAGTCAAGCTTTTTCTTGTACGGCCAACGACCCCTAGAACAGGTGGCTGAGATAGCGGTCCATCTGGCGCTTCCAGTAGGGCCAGTCGTGGCCGCCTTCGGCGCCCCAGTCGTCCAGGGAATGCGGTACGCCGCGCCCGTGCAGGACTTCGGAAAGGCGCCGCGAGGGCCCGCTGTCCTCGTAAGGACCGTGGCCGGTGGCCAGGTGGATGTCCGCTTGCCTGAGGTGGTGCAGCAGGTACCCGTCGGTCAGGTTCCCCATGTAGTCGACGGGGTTGTTGAAGTAGAAGTTGTCGTCGTAGTCGCCGTCCATGAAGCGCCGGATGTCGTAGACGCCGGAGAGGGCCAGGCAGCGCCGGAACACATCGGGGTGCTTGAGAACGGTGTTGGCCGCGTGGTACGCGCCGAAGGAGCTGCCGCTCGTGGTGATGGGCATATCCGCCGTGCGGCAGTTGTCGCGCACGAAAGGCGCCACCTCGAAGGCGATGTAGGCGTCGTACATGG
>Ga0075428_100010079_pt1 | contig 10497 bp, 7 predicted proteins | sample RhiMetdeltSRZDD2_FD_75291 | JGI IMG/M metagenome (GOLD analysis project Ga0075428, IMG submission 75291) | Populus rhizosphere microbial communities from Tennessee, USA - Rhizosphere MetaG P. deltoides SRZDD2 | ecosystem: Host-associated > Plants > Roots > Rhizosphere > Soil | place: USA... | reverse complement strand
CGCCGTCGACGTCCGTGTCGGCCTGCCCCGCGTTCGATACGAGCGGACAGTTGTCGCACGGGCTGCCGAAGCCGTCCGCGTCGACGTCGGCCTGGTCGACGTTCGCGATACTGGGGCAGTTGTCGCAGGCATCTCCCTGCGAGTCACCGTCGACATCGCCCTGCGTCGCATTGGTCGCGAGCGGGCAGTTGTCCCCGATGTCGCGAGGAGTGTCGGCGTCGCTGTTCAGGTTGGCGGTCGAGCAGGTCGGCGACGGCGTGTGGTGCTGCCCCTGCGGGTAGTTCGTCACGGCCGCGGATTCGCCGCAGGTATTGCGGCTCCCCACGATGTAGTAGAAGCCGTTGCCGGGAGTCGGGACCGCGCCGTCGTTCACCGTCCAGGCCGCGTTCTCCGTGTCGAAGCAGGTCTCGTTGTACGCGAAGGGGAGCCCGCCGCCCAGGGTGCCGCGGTAGACGTTGTAGGTCGGCCCCTGAAACGCGTGCAGCCACTTGAGCACGGCGGTGGTGGGGCCGGACTTGTTCAAGCGTAGGGTGCTCGCCACGCGATCGGGGAGCTGCGAGATGCCCTTCGTGAGCGGCGCGCAATCGGACACGTCCAGCACGCCGTCGTTGTCGTCGTCGGTGTCGAGGGCGTCGATCGTCCCGTCCTGGTCGAAATCCGGCTGGAACTCGAAGGCGCCCATGTCCACCGTCGCGGTGCCGTTGTAGTCCTTGTCCTGGATGCGGGGGAGCACGTCGAAATCGGTCGTGAAGTTCACGACGGAGTTGTCGCCGGCTTCAATCACGGGGCTGGTCTGGAGCAGGTGGTAGTCGGGCGGCGTCCCGGTGCGATTCACGTACTGCGGATCGACGGAGACGTTCCCGTTGACGCCGATGTAGTCCGCGTCGACCTTCGCCCCACCCACGTTGGTCGGCGTGTTGCTGTTGATGTCGTTGAAGCGCACGGTGGGATTCGCCCCCGTAAAGACGTAGATCCCGCCTCCGAGCCCCACCCCGGTCGCTTGGCTGAACGTGATCAGGTTGTTGACGAGCTCGAGGTCTTGGCCCGCGTTGACCGGGACATGAATATAGACGCCTCCGCCGTGTCCTCCGGGAGCCGTGTTGTTGTTCAACGTATTGTTGTAGGCCTTGATCCGCGTGGTCGCCGTCGCCAGTCCACCACCCTCGAAGCCGCTGTTGGCGTCGATGATGTTGTTGGTGATCGTGCCGCGCGACGCCTCGACGGGTACGCCGTACTCGCCGGCGCCGATGCCGCCGCCGTAGTCCCGTGCCGTGTTGCCCGTGATCAGATTGCCGTTGATCTTCGTCTCCTGGGTCACCACGCGGCTGTACATCGCGATCCCGCCGCCAGCGCCGAACTCGTCCTGCATCCCGGCGCCGGCGAGGTTGTTCTTGATCGTGTTCTTCTCGATGATCGGCGCGGAGTTGTACCCGACGTAGATCCCTCCACCGTCGCCTTCGGAGGGGTTCGGGTTCGTCCCCTGCGGAGGATCCGCCGCGTTCCCCTGGATGAGGTTGCTCGTGATGACGGGTCGAGGTGGGTTGGCGACGTCGACGCCGTTGATGTAGATGCCACCGCCGTAAAAAGTCTTGAAGTTCGAGCTGATCAGGCTGTTCCCGACGATCTCGTTGCGCGTGATCGTCGGCGAGGATCCGAAGACCAGGATTCCCGCGCCGATCTTCGCGGAAAAGCTCGGTTGGTCCGTCCCGCCGCCGCCTTGGATATGAAACCCCTCGATGCTGCTGGTCGTCCCCGCGGCCGACGGGAAATAGACCGCGGAGCAGTTGGTGGTCGCCTGGAACGTGCAGAAGTCGCTGACGACGCACGGCCGGCCGGTTGCGTCGATCGTCGTGGACGCGGGTCCGTCGGTCGAGATCAAGTTGACGTTGGCCGGGAACCGAATTGCCTCGTGATAGGTCCCGGGCATGACGTTGATCGTCCCGCCGGTCAGCTTGATGGCGCAGATCGCCGTTTGGATCTTGCAGTATGGATCGACTTGCGTCCCCGTTCCGGTGCCGCCGCAATCGTCGACCCAGACGGTTGTTTGCGCACGAGCGGGCCCGAAGCCGAGCGCCGCGATAATGGAAACTACGATGTATGCAGGGGCAACCCAGGCCAATCGAGCCCGCATCCGCCTCCCCCCGGGAGCTACCCTCCCCTAGGTCCGAATGACAAGAAACCCCCGCCGACCCGGGTCCATATACGCCGATTCCAGGTCGCGGACAAGGCATCCGCAGGGTGGCGGAAGAGGTTCTACCGGGAGGGGCTACTTTTTTTCAATAACATGTTGGGCCTGGGCTTTCATTGCCGTTTCAGCAAAGAAGGGGATTGCGCGTTTCGCCCGGTCCTTCTGATCGCGGCGGACCCATCTTCGAATCAGCTCCAGGCGGAGCTCGTCGAGCCCCATGCGTGTCCGAATCAGGGGGAGAACGTTGTCCACCGGATCGGGCGCGGAGCCCTGGAGCATGGCCAGGTTCGCGTCGATACTCTCGATGTAGAGTGTCTTGGGAGCGCCGAACTCGACGAAGCCGTTGTCGTCGGAGTTGACTGTGGCGTCGCGGACGAGCGGATCCACGGCACGCTCGCCCGTCTGGATCATCCCGATCAGATCGACGGCGCTTCGGATCCGCGCGCGCGCGAGGCCGGTCTTGACCCACAGTTCCGACATCTTGCGGTCGAGGAGTTCGGTGTCGAGCGAGAGGGGGCGGTCCGACCCGACGAAGATGAGGTCGACCCCGCTCCCCGCCTCGAACACGATCACGTGCGGAAACGTCCGTCGGAACGCGGCGAGGATCGACCGTAGCTGTCGAGGCGCCAAGCAGTAGGCCTGGACCCATTGCCCGTAGAGCCCGCCGGGCCGCAACCGTGCCTTCGCGATCCGAAAGAAGTCTTCGGTGAACAGGTTCGACGCGACCGTCATCCAGGGGTTGGACGGCTCCGAGATCACCACGTCGAAGGTGTTCGGATTGAACTGGAGCTCGTTCCTGGCGTCGTTGATCGAAACTGTCACGCGCGGGTCGTCGAGGACCCGGCCGTTGAACTCCGCGAACATCCGGGCGGCTTCGAGCATGGCGCCTTCCACCTCGACGATGCGGATCCGCTCGACGTCATGCGTCGCGACCGCGCCGACCGTGATGCCGCTGGCCAAGCCGATCACGAGGACGTCCTTCGGAGCGTCGTGGAGGAGGAGGGGGATGTGGCCGACCATCAACTGCGTCTCGAGATCCGACCTCGTCGAGGCTTCCGTCTTGCCGTTAACGGCGAGATACATGTTCTTGGTAACGGGCTGTCGGGCGACGAGGACGCTCGCCGTGAGGCCATCCTTCGCGTACACCGCCTCGTTGTTGGTACGCACGGCCTGGCGAAACCCGGCCCATCCCTGGGCGCGGTCGCCGTTCTGCACGTTCATGTAGACCCCGCTGTTCATCATGAGGACGTCCCACTTCGGCGGAAAGACCGCGCACAGCAACGCGCCTCCCAGGCACGCCCCGGCCAGCACCCTCTTGCCGAGCGCGGTGCCGTGCGCGGATGCCGGTGCCAGTGCGGCGCCGAGGAGGAGCTGGAGCGCGGCGACGCCGACGAGCGTTGCGCCCACGCCGACCCAGGGGATCAGCACGAAGCCGCCGGTTGCGGCGCCGACGATCGTCCCGACGGTGTTCGCCGCGTAGATCCGTCCGACCGAGGCGGCCACGGCGCGTCGGCCCGCTCCGGCGGCTTCGAGAACCAGCGGAAAGACCCAGCCGAGCGCGTAGGTCGTGGGAAACATGATTAGCAAGGCGATGCCGATCTCGATGCCCCACCATCCTTGCGGCGAGGGGCTCGACCGGAAATAGATCTCGGCGAACAGACGCGGTAGCCCCTGAATGACGTAGGCGGCGAGAAACGAGAAGGCGCCGGCTGCGGCGAGGACGATCGAGAGCACGACCCTCGCGTCGGCCCCGCGGCGCCGCTCGAGGAACCGCGCGGCGCTGCCGGCCCCCGACGCCAGTCCGAGCAGGAAGGCCGTCAACATTGAGGCATAGGCGTAGACCGAGCTGCCGAGGACGAGCGCGAGGCCGCGGGTCCATGCGACTTCCAGCACCATCGCGGCGAATCCCGAAGCGGCGAACCCCAGGATCAGCGCTTTCTGGGGAGTGCCTGGCGCCGATGCACCCTCGGCGTCCCCGGCGTCCCCGGCGTCCCGCGTTTCGGCCCCGCCGCGACCTGCGAGCCACGCGATGCATCCCACCAGAGCGTTGACCGCCACGGTCGCCGCCATCGTCCTACGCATTCCCAGGGCAGGGAGGACCGCGAAGGCGCAAGCCAAAGTGCCGAAGACCGCTCCGAGCGTGTTGATGGCGTAGAGCGCGCCGACACCTCCCCCCAAGCTACGCCCCTGCCGAGCCGCGAAGCGGGACAGCACCGGGAGCGTCGCGCCCATCAGCGTCGTCGCCGGCAGGATGAGAATCGCGATCGCGATGAACTTCACGACCCCGAGCAGCGCGAAGTGGCGATCGGCTCCCATCCGCCACGCCGCTTCCAAGAGAGGGGTCGTCCCGGCGAGGAGCCACGGGACGAGGGCCGCATAGGCCGCGATGGCGAGCTCGAGCTTGCCGTACGTTCGGAGCGGGGATTCACCCCAGTGATCGGCCTTGCGTCCGGCCCAATACGAGCCCAGCGCGAGCCCCCCCATGAAGGTGGAGAGGATCGCGCTGGTCGCATGAGCGGTGGCGCCGAAGAGAAGGGTAAGCTGCCGGAGCCAGACGATCTGATACACCAGCCCGGTCGCACCCGAGACGAAGAAGAGAGCGAAGACGAGGCCTGGCTTTGTTTTCAGAATCGCCGTCGAGATCCGATTCGGACTAGTTCTGGCTCGCGCCGGCTACAGAGGCTCGTTGGTGCACTTGTTGTGCCCCTTCTTCTTGCCCTTGCCGTTGTCGGACGCAGGATTCGGGTCACCCCCCTCATCGCGAGTCTTCGCGGAGGAATCGCTTCCGATCTCCGGTCCGAAAGCGACCAGGAACGCTTCCGCCTGACGCCGGTCCGAAACCGCGGCGGGGTTCTGGGTGGTGACGCTCACGCCGAGCGCCCTTCCGACGAACACGATGTCGGCTTCGGTCAGCCGCCGCGTGAAGTCGAGATTTCCCAGCTCGACTCCCGAGGCCTTCAGCTCTCGCACGGCACGCTCCGGTGAATCCGCCGGGAGCTGGCGACTCATAGCGATGTGCTGTACGAACCAGCCGACGGTCACGCTCTCGTCGGCCCAAGTCGCGCCCGCCGCTATCAGTGCGAGCCCTATCGCGGACACGATCGCGGTCATCCGGATCTCACGAATGATCTTCACTTGAGCTCTCCCCTGGCATCGTCGAATACGTCGTCATGTTTGCGGCGGATGCGCCGCTGGTTCTAGGTATACACGCTCTCGATCGGTCGTCAAACTTTTGGGTTGCGCCCCAAAAACAGAAACGCCATCGCGTTGTGCGATGGCGTTTCCGAAGACCAAGAGAGACGTCGAGAACTACATCGGCTCCGAGGTGCACTTGTTGTGCCCCTTCTTCTTTCCCTTTGCGCCGTGCTCGTCGTCCGCCGGCTGCTGAGGCGTCGGGTTCTCGTCACCAATGACGATGGACCCGGCACCGAGCTGACCGCCGAAGCTCGACATGAACGTGTTCATCTGCGTCTCGCTGACGAGCTCCGCGGGGCGGCCCGTGGTCACGGCAAGACCGAGCGCGTTCGAGATCGCGGTCACGTCGCCTTCCGTGAGGTTCTTGTTGAGCGACAACTGCGGGAGCGTGAATCCCGCGCCGCGGAGGCTCGCTTCCGCCGATACGCCGTCCACGGCGACCAGGCGCTTCGCCTTCGCGATCTCGGTGTAGAAACGACCGACGGTCACGTTCGCGGCCATCACAGGCGCCGCAGCCGCAACAATCGCGATCGCCGCGATCATGCCGAACCGATTGACTCTCCTCATCGAAATGACCTCCCCGCTCCGGTACCCGTTGAAAGCATGTTTATGACAGCAAGGTTCACTACTTTTACGGTCAATCCCCCGATCGTCAAGCTAGAGTTTGCGCCGGTACGTCGGAGACCGACCTCGGGCCAATCGTGTCTCCCCTCTCTAAACCCGTGAACGGCAATCCGTATACGGTCATACGGGGCTACCGTCAAAGGGAATCAGGTTACGAACTCGGTTCTTTCGTCCCATTTTTGCTGCCGATCTCCTACCAAAAAACGCCGCCTCCATCAGCGCCGTTTTCACGCAAGATCCGAGCCGAATCGCGCGCCGACCAGGATGGCTAGCCGACTGGCACCTCTCAATGGAACGTTTCGAGTCAGTCGCGACAGAAAACCACGATAGCTATACCCTAAGAGGCCAAGATTTCAAGTAAATCCTAGGATCCGGAGGCTGTGGACGCGGTGGCCCCACGCTCTTCGATCGTGACGTGGACCGTGTGGATGTCCTTGAGCGGCTTGAAGTTGGGTCGTCCGGAGCTCGCGAGGTTCGAGATACGCTTCACGACATCGAGTCCTTCGGTGACCTGCCCGAGAACGGTGAACTGTCCGGTCCACTTGGGCTCAGGCTGCAACGAGATCGCGAACTGGGAGCTGTTCGCCGGCGGCGCTAGCCCCGCGGGCTTCAGGAGGACCGACCCGGAGACGATCGGGATCGCGGCCAGCTCCGCGGGGTAGCGGAACGGGGCCTGGCCGCCCCCCGTGCCGGTCGGGTCACCCCCCCCGACGACCTGATCCGGTCGCACCTCGTGGAGCAGGAGCCCGTCGTAGAACCCCGCGTTCGCCAGATCGACGAACGCCTTGACGGCAATCGGCGCCGTGCGCTTCAAGAGGTCGATGACGAACGATCCCTCCTCCGTCTCGACACGCGCGAGGTAGTCCTTCGAGGGGTCGAACCGTGGGATCACGGTGACGACGATCTCGTCCGAGGTGACGCCGTCGGCCGCCCAGCGGATCGTGTACTTGCCTCTCGATTTGACCTGAGGGTAGATCTCCCCGAGATCGGCGACCGCGCCGTAGAACGCCTTCGGCGCGAGCTTGGACGGACGCGAGGGCTCCTGAGCGTCCGACTTTCCCTGCGGCTCCAAGCGTTTTCCCGCCGCGTCCGTGACCGTCACCGAGCCGAGGATCGGACTCTTGACCGGATTCGCGACCTCCGCCGAGCCCGAGTTGGAAACGGTGATCCGCACGTTCAGCGGGTCGCCGATGTAGTAGAACTGCTGATTCAACTCCAGCACGGCCTTGACGTTGCCCGGAGCCGGCTTCGGGGGAGCCGCCTGGGCGGCCTCCGGGAGCGCGACGGACAGCAGGGCGAGCATCGGAATGGCGAGGGGGCGCATGCGGCTTCCTTCCTTGCTCCGGCGGAATCGTCCGGACGGAAACCGAGATTATAGGCGGCGCAGCCGAGGGCGGTCAAAGCGGGCGGATGGCTCCGGCGTCCGCGCCCAGACGGCGACCCGAATCTCGGCGGCTCCGGCCTCCCTGAGGGCTTCCGCGCACGCGGCCGAGGTCGCGCCGGTGGTCAGGACGTCGTCGATCAACAGAACGCGTGCTCCGCTGACGATCCCGCCGGCGCGGATGACGTGTCGCGCGTGGGACCAGCGCGCCGCGGCGCTCTGCGTCTTGGCGACCGGCCCGGCCAAGCCGCGTCTGCGGAGCGCGCGACGGTCGAGCGTCCGACCGGTTTGACGGGCGACCTGTCGCGCGAGCTCCGTCGCGGGCTCGAACCCGCGGCGCCAGCGCGAGAGCCGTGACGACGGGACCGGCACGACGACGTCCACTCCATCGGAGATGCGGGAGATCGCGACCGTGGCCGCGAGCTGAGCACCGAGGTCGCGCAGGATCTCGGGCCGGCCGCCGGACTTCGCGCGCAGCAGGAATCGGCGCGCATGCGCGTCGTACGTGACCGCCGCGACCGCCCAGTCGAGGGGGAGCGGTCGAACGGCACAACGCAAGCAGCATCGGCTCCCCACGGCATCGCCGACGGAAGGCGGAAGCAGGATCGCGCAGCGGCGACACCGATCGCCGCGCGGTGCCGAGAGGCCGGTCCAACAGGGCAGGCAGGCCGCATGGAGCTGATCGGCGGGCAGCCAGCGACCGCATGCGAAACAGCGCGACGGGAAGAGGACCGACGCCGCGGCGGAAAGCGCGCGCGCGATGTACCTCGTCGGAGAGGGAGGAGAAGGCGTCAACGGAATCGTCGGGAGACGGGACGCGGACGTCAGGCGCGGGCCGTGTACACCGGAGCGGGGGCGAGCCCCAGCTCATCGAGGGAGATCTCCTCGCGAAAATCGACTTCGATCGTGTTCCACTCACCGCATTGCGCGCATCGGGGAGCCCAGTCGGCGCGCGTCTGCCGGCACGCGCTGCACCGGTACTCGAGCTGGACCAGCTCCATTTCCTTGATCACCTTGCGGTACTCGGTCGCGGCGTCGCGGTAGTTGCGCCGGCGCTCGTGGATCCGGCCGAGAAGGTAGTGAAGCGTCGGGGCATAGGACGCCCTCCCGTCGAGGGCCTGGAGAACGGACAAGGCGTCATCGAGCATTTCGAGCCTGAAGAAGAGCTTGCCGAGGTAGAACTTCGGAAGCGTGTCGCGCCGCGCGCGCGCGACGCAGCGCTTGAGCGCCTCGATGGCCGCAAGAGGCTGCTCTTGTTGGAGGAAATGCCCCTCGAGGACGGTGAGGAAGATCGGCGACCCCGTTGCTTCGAATCCTTGGTACCAGACCTCGATCGCCTCGTTCGACAAGCCCTGCGCCCGGAGCGCCTCCCCAAGCCGCACATACGCCGGCAGGAACCGGGGCTCGTCCTTGAGGAGCTTGCGGAGCGCGGCCGCGGCGTCCTTCGCGTCGCCGGACGCGAGGAGATCGCTCGCGATCTCGAAGCGAATGCCGAGCCCGAATCGCGCGTCGGCGCCGTCGCGGGCGTCCCGCGCCCCGAGCCGTTTCTCGACCTGCTGGTGCGCGGCCAGCGCCTTGGCCCAGCTTCCCTCCTTCATGTGAAGCCAGCGCAGCTTCCTCAAGGCGGAGATCGAGTCCCGCTTGAGGGCGATGATCCGACCGAGCACCGTCCGTGCGCGCTCGAGGTCGCCCTTGGCCTCGTAATCCTCGACGAGCGCGTACAGCGGCCGGGCGTCCTCTTCCTTGAGATGATGGGCCTTCCGGTGGTACTCGACGGCATCCTCGTACCGCTCCTGCGCCCGCATCACCTCGCCGAGCTTCAGCAGCGTGTTGAAGTGGCGGCTATCGCGCTCGAGGACGGCGCGGAAGTGCCCGAGAGCCTCGTCGTCGCGTCCTTCGAGCACCGCGGACAGACCCCGACCGTATTCCTCCTCGATCTCTTCGCTGATCCGGTTCGCCTGCCGGGAGCGCCAACCCTCCATCATCCGGGACGCCTCACGCGTCAGTCCGGCGAGGAGCGTGATCATCATCCCGGCCACGAGGAAGAGGATGAGGGTGAGCCCGACCGGAAGGTCGATCCCTCCCCAGAAGTGGAACGTGTGCTCCTTGAGCACCACCCGATTCGCGACGAACAAGGTGATCGTCGCGTACGCGACGCCCATCGCGGCCAGGATGTAGAGGAAGGTCCGAAGTTTCATGGCGGTCTCGGATCAAGCACGCCGCGCGTTCGAGGGGGCAGGTTAGTGCACGCGTGAGGGAGCGTCAAGCCGCCGCTCACTTGTGGTAGGGCACGCGCCTGAGGATCGTCACCGCGCGATAGATCTGCTCGACGAGCACGACACGCGCGAGCTCGTGCGCGAAGGTCATCGGAGAGAGCGAGAGGTCGTCGTCCGCGGACTCCCGGAAGGCGGGGGCGAGCCCGAGGGGTCCGCCGATGACGAACGCGGCCATCGGCGATGCCCAGCGCTCCAGCCGCCGGGCGAACGTCTCCGACCCCAGGGACCGACCCGAAGCCGAGAGCGCGATCACGCGGCCGCGCCCAAGAAGCGCCGCTTCGACGGCCCGCGCCTCGCGCTCGCGCACGTGCTCCTCGGTGAAACGCTTGCCTTCTCGTGTCGCGGGAACGAAGCGCGCGTCCAGCGCGACGCCGAGCCGCCGGATGCGCTGGGCATAATCCTCGAACAGGGTCGCGAAGGGAGAGCGCTCCGGTCGACCGACGGCGAGGATCAGCACCTTCATTCGCGATCCGGCGCCCCGTCGTTTCCGCGCAGCTTCTCGTGAAGGGTCTTCCGGTGGATGCCGAGGACCCGCGCGGCGGCCGACTTGTTCCCCCTCACGCGGTGGAGGACCTCGGCGATGTACGCTCGCTCGACGTCGGCCAGGCTCGCCCCCTTCGCCGCCGCGTCCCTGAGAAAGGCCGGCGCCCCGACGGAGAGCGCCTCGGGAAGGTCGGAAGGGAGGATCTCGGGCCCCGTCGAGAGGACGACCGAGGCCTCCACGACGTGCCGCAGCTCGCGGACGTTTCCCGGCCACGGATAGGCCCTCAGCCTCTCGAGGGCTTCCGGCGCGAAGCGTTTCTCCGGCAGCCCGTGGCGCTCCGCGACCTCGC
>Ga0075428_100010078_pt1 | contig 10498 bp, 8 predicted proteins | sample RhiMetdeltSRZDD2_FD_75291 | JGI IMG/M metagenome (GOLD analysis project Ga0075428, IMG submission 75291) | Populus rhizosphere microbial communities from Tennessee, USA - Rhizosphere MetaG P. deltoides SRZDD2 | ecosystem: Host-associated > Plants > Roots > Rhizosphere > Soil | place: USA... | reverse complement strand
ACGATGCGCGCGGCGCCGTCGATGATGTCGAGCGGCGGCGAGAACCCGAGCTCGGCCTTGCGCTGTGCGTGCACGACAGGATCCTCGTCCGTCACCCAGCCCGTGTCGACGGCGTTCATGTGAATGCCGTCCTTGAAGAAGTCCGGCGCGCTCGTGCGCGTCATCATGTTCAGCGCGGCCTTCGCCATGTTCGTGTGCGGGTGCTTGTCGGTCTTCGTCGTGCGGTAGAACTGCCCTTCCATCGCGCTGACGTTCACGACGTGCTTGTGGCGGCCTGCCGTCGCAACCAGCAGCGGCTTGAGCCGCGCGTTTAGAACATACGGAGCGATCGCGTTGACGAGCTGCACCTCGAGCAGCTCGGGCGTCGCCACCTCGTGCAGCCGTAGCCGCCAGCTATTGATCTCGCGCAAGTCGACTTGCTGCAGATCCTCGTCGTAGCGATTCATCGGGAATAGCGATTCTTCCGCACGATAGTCGTCGTCGAGATAACGGCGCTGACTCAAAGCCGCGCTGTGCACGAGGCCTTCGCCCTGCCCGCTCGTCGCCGCCGCCGCGAGCGCCCGCGTGCCGCCATCCTGCGGCCCGCTCAAGGCGCGGCACAGCTCGGCGTGTGCAGCGAGCACGCCGTGCCACTCGGCGGGAAGCGACGCGAGCGGCGCGGCCTCGGCCTCGAGCAGGTGACGAAAGAATCCCGCAGGCCGCCGCACCGTTTGGCACGCGTTGTTGAGCACGTAGTCGAGCCGCGGCAGCCGCTCGGCCAAGGCCCGCGCGAAGAGCTCGACGCTCGGCGTGTGCCGCAGGTCGAGCCCGAATATTTGCAGACGTTGCTTCAGATCGGCGAAGTCAGGCTCCTTCGAGTAACGGCTCGCCGCATCGATGGGAAACCGCGTCGTGACGACGACATGCGCGCCCGCGCGCAGCAGCTTCAACGCGGCCTGGTAACCGATCTTCACGCGCGCGCCCGTGACGAGCGCATAGTGGCCGGAGAGATCCGCCGTCTGCTCGCGCTTCGCGTAATTGAAGTCGCCGCACGGCTCGCACAGCGAATCGTAGAAACGATGAACTAGCGTGAACGGCTGTTTGCAGACGTAGCAGGCGAGCTCGTTCTTGAGCTCCGCCCGCGGCTGCTTGTCCTCGGCCGTCGGGCGCTCGAGCTTGAGCGGCGCGTACACGGGCGACTGCCGTTGCACGCGCAGCAGCGCCCGATCAACGAGCTCTCTATCGTGGGCCTTCGCTGCTTCGCGCTCGGCGCGCCGAAACGCGCGGGCCATTCGCACGAGATCGTGCCTGTCTGGTTTTGCGACGAGCCCCGCCAGCGTCAGCAACTCGCGGCGCAGCTCGCGCCCAATGCGGGTCAGGTGCGAGCGGTCCGCCTCGATCGCACGCAGCACGCGGATGCACGTCTCGACGTCCTCGTCGGAGAGCGCGGTGGTCGAGTCGGGGACGGGATCGGGCAATTCCATGGCGCGCATTATGAGCGAAGCGGTCGGCCTGGATGCGCGGGCCGGGCACGCAACGGGCTCCGATGCGACGGCCGAAAGGGGCTATACTGCTCGCGTTCCCCCTCGCTTCGACCGAGCCTGCAGGCATGGTGCCTACATCCTCCAAGCGGCGACAACGCTACCTTAGGAGGTAACCATGGGCAGGAAACTATACGTCGGCAATTTGCCGTACTCGGCCACCGAGCAATCGCTGCGCGAGGCATTCAGCGCGAGCGGCACAGTGGACTCCGTCAGTGTCATCACCGATCGCGATACGGGCCAGAGCAAAGGCTTCGCGTTCGTCGAGATGGCAACAGATCAAGAGGCGCAGGCCGCGACGCAAGCCCTGAACGGCCAGATGCTCGACGGCCGCCAGATCAAGGTCAACGAAGCGAAACCGCGTGAGTCGCGGGGCGGTGGTGGCGGTGGTGGCGGCGGCGGTCGCGGTGGCTACGGCGGTGGCGGCGGTGGTGGCTACGGTCGGCGCTACTGAGCTCGACCCTCGTCCAACTTAGGCTCGGGCGCAGCACTGCGCCCGAGCGCTTCGGGTCGTCCTGGACCCGGCGGAGCGACACATGCCGAAGTCCAACCAAAAGACTCATGCCAAGCGCAAGCGTGAGCTCGCGAAGCTCGACAAGCGGCACGCGAAGGACCAGAAGCGTGCCGCGCGCAAGGCAGAGCGCGTAGACGTCGCGACACTGCACGACTCATCCACTGCGCCTCCGGGCAGCACCCGCGCCGAGACAGCGAGCACCCGCGCGAGCGCAGCGCCAACGCCGCTTACACTCGCGGACCTCGCGGAGCGCTGGAAGTCCACGCGGATCGCTAAACCCAAGGTTCGCGGACAGTGATGCGATTGTCATGAGCACGCGTACAGGTTCGCCGGCTAATGTTGACGCGGCCGCTTCGGCAGGATCGACCGACGACGACTATCGGCTCGCCTTCATTCGACCCGTGCGTGCACCCAGCGACAACACGGGGAACGACTGGCTCATGTACAGCATCACGCGCGGCTCGGACGCGATCACGGGATACAGACGCGGCGACATCAAATCAGCGACGGCAGAGGTCGAGAAAATCGTCGCACTCCTCAACGAGCGGCGTCTGACCAAACGCCGCTGAGCGGAGCGCATCGCGGCGGCCTTGCCCGCGAATCGTCTTGCTACTCGCCCGCGTCGCGCAACAGCTCGCGGCGCGTGTCCTTCGGCAGCGTGAAGCCGCCGCGCACGAGCCGCTCGAGCAGCGGCCGTACCGCCGCGATGAGCCCCGCGCGTTTCGCTGCGAGCAACAGCCCCGCAAGGTCGAGCACTTCTAATCCGAGCGCGACCGCCTGCGCGCGGCCGAGCGCCTCGTCCATCAAGACGAGCGCACCTTCACGCTCCGCCGCGAGCGCAATCGTGCTCGCCTCGCCGGCGTCGATACCCACGAAGCGCCAAGTCTCGGGCGGCGCCGGCGCGACACGCACCCAGCCCTCGCGCATCGCGGCGTCGAGCTCGCGCGCGCCGGGACGCTCCGGACTGCCCGTAACCTCGTCCTTGACGAGCCGCGTGATGATCACCGTTCCGAAGAGCTCGCGAAGTAGATGCAAAGCTCCGGCGGTGGCCAGGCCGATCAACGGGCTCGCGTCGGCTGCGACGAATCTCGTCATGCGCTACATGCTGAACGATTTCACGCGCCGAAGCTTGGCTAAGGCTCATTCGAATCGTTCCTCTGGCGGGGCGATTCGGCGACACGCCACGAGCAACAGCAGGTCGTAGACGATCTTGAGCCCGCCGCAGAGCAAGAGCGGCCAGACGTCGAGCCCCGCTGCGAACAGAGCTCCCGCGAGCGCCGGGCTGACCGCGCTCGCGAGGCTCCGTGGCACCGCTGTCGCGCTGGCCGCCGCGGGCCGCTCGGCTTCGGTGACGACGGCCATCACGTAAGACGACCGGGCTGGCACGTCCATTTGACCGAGCAGCGCACGAAGGCCGAGCAACGCGATGACCCATTCGACAGACGGCGCAAACGCGGCGGCGATCAGGCACAGGCTCGCGGGAATGTGCGTGAACACCATCGTGTTCACGAGGCCGATACGCGCGGCGAGCCGGGCGGCGAGCGGAAACGACACCGCCGCGAGAATCCCAGTGCAGAAGAAGAACGTGCCGGCGGCCGTCAGCGACAAGTCGAAGCGCTGAAACAGCCACAGCGCGAGCAGCGACTGCACGACGAACCCGCCCGCAAACGCGTCGAGACTGAACAGCGCGGCTAGCACGCACACCGTGCGGCGCGACGGGCCGAGCGCAAGAGGTGCCGGTGTTACGGTTTCGGTTCGGAAGCTAGGCAAGAGCCTGGCGGCGCCGGCTCGACGCGAACCGAAACCGTAACACCGGCACCTCTTACGCAGGCCGGCGTAGATGCACGCTGCTGCGGCGCCGAGCCCGGCGTACACGACGAACATCAGCCGCTGCGACAGGCGCGCGTCGACGCCGAGAGTTGCGAGCCAATCTGGCACGCCCGCCGCGAGTGCGCCGACCGCGCCCGCGAGCGCGCCGATCAAGCTGTAGCGCGCAAACGCTGCCGTGCGCGCCGCCGGCGCGGCCGTGCCGGATAGCACCGCGTGCTCGAGCGGGACGAACACGCTGGCGGATCCCGCCGACGGGTTGATCGTGCCGATGCAGGCGATCAAGAGCACGGTCGCGTAGCCGCTCGCGGCGGCGTAGCCGAGGCCGGTCGCCACCATCAATGCGGCGGCAGCGAGCAGCAGCGCACGCAAGTCGCGGCCCGCCGCGCCGAAGCCAATCGCGAACGTCAGCGCAGCCGAGCCAAGCAACGCAACGGTTGCAACGACGCCGACCTGCGCCGCCGACAAGCCGAGCGCGGCGAGATAAGCCGGCAGCAGAACGGCTGCGAGGCCGTCGCCGAAATCGCGCACCGCGCGGCCGGCGAAGACGTGCCGCGCCGCGGACGATGAGTCACGAAAGGCTGCGAGCAATGGCCACCGTCCTTTCCGTCGCAGGCGACGGATCGGGCAGCGCTTGGACGGTGACCGTCTTTGGAATTGCGGGGCGGCTGCGGCCCCGGGCGAAACGGTTGTATCGTAGCAGTCCCGAATCGAGGTGCAACGCCATGCCGCCGACCCGACGAGAGTTCCTCAAGTCAACGGGTGCCGCTGGGCTCGCGACCGCGCTCGCCGCCGCGGCGACCCGATCACAAGCGCAAACCGCGATCGAGTCGCAGCCGCGCACGGTGCGAACCAACTTCCTCGATATCGGCTACGAAGAGCACGGCAATCCGAACGGCACTGCGCTGATTCTGCTGCACGGCTTCCCGTTCGACGTGCGCTCGTTCGACGGCGCGATCGCCCCGCTCGTCGCCGCGGGCCACCGCGTGCTCGTGCCGTGGTTGCGCGGCTACGGACCGACGCGCTTTCGCGATCCGGCGGCGCCGCGCATGGCGCAACAAACCGCACTCGCGCAAGACGTGCTCGACTTCGCCGACGCGTTGAAGATCCAGCGCTTCGCGATGGCGGGGTTCGACTGGGGCAATCGCGCCGCATGCATCGTGTCGATCGTTGCGCCCGAGCGCGTCATCGGTCAGGTGTCGATCGGCGGATACTCGGTGCAGAACACGACGGTGCGCGGGCAACCGATGCAGGCGCGGCAGGCCGCGCAGTTCTGGTACATGTGGTACCTCAACACCGAGCAGGGTGCCGCGGCGCTGCAAGCGAATCGCCACGACTTCATTCGTTATCTCTGGGACACCTGGTCGCCGGAGTGGAAGTACACCGATGAGGCATACGCGCGGTCGGCGCCGTCGTTCGACAACCCCGACTTCGTCGCCATCTCGGTGCACTCGTACCGGCACCGCAACATGAACGCACCGGGTGAGCCGCGCTTCCTCGACATGGAGAAACGGATGGCCGAGCAGCCGCCGATCACGGTGCCCGCGATCGTGCTCGCGCCCGGCGCGACGGGTTTGGGCGGCCGGCCTTCGCCGAATGCAGCCGGCGATCAGCGGCGCTTCACGAATCTGGTCGCACGCCGCATCGTCGAAGGCGCCGGGCACGACTTGGCCGCCCATCGGCCGGACGCCGTCGCGGACGCGCTGCTCGAGCTCGTCGGCTGAGCCGTCGAGATCAGTTCGGGATGCGGCTTATTGCCGCGGTCATCGCGTCGCTCGAGATCCGGATAATCCCGTCGAACGGCGAATAGAACTCGAGCATCAGCAGGATCGCCCCCGACACGGCCGCGGCCGCGAGCGTCAACGACAGCGTGGCGACCAGGTTGCGCGGGGCGAGCAAGCTGAAACCGAACAAGATCAGCACGAGCCAACTGACCACGATCATCAACAGGGGGGTAGAAATGCCGTTGAGCGCGCGCGACACGAGCAATGCGCGGCCCTCGGCGAGCTCGAGCGCGAGCCCCGCCGCCTCGCCTTTGAGCTCGGTTTGCATCGCATCGCCCGGCACGAGCTGGTGAACCTCGCGATAGAAGGCGTCGCCACTGTGAAAATCGGGGGTCAGATCACTGGTCGCGCCCGTCTCTCGCGGCCACGCTCGGGCGATGGCGTTCTCGACGGTCGCTCGCAACTCTCGACGAGCGGCAGCGCTCTCCGGACCGTACAGTGCAAGGACTCGATCGAGCGTCGCGACTTTCGCCGCCATCTCGTCGACTTGTCGAAGCTGCAAATCGTAGGCGCCCTTGGCGGAGCTCACGAGCAGTCCAAGCAGCAGCGCCGACAGCGTCGCGACGAGCCCCAGCGAGAGCTTGATCGTGTCGCGAGTGTCGGCCGTGAGGTGCTGCTCCGACAGGCGCCCGCCCAATGCGCGGCCGAGCAGCACGGCGGCGACGAGGGTTGCGAAAACGAGCACTGGGGCTAGAGACATCGGCAACAAAGTCTTGCGGTGGCGGTGTGGCGCTTGCGAGGGTTTCCCGGCACTCTAGCATTCGTCACTGCTCGGGAGGGGAACCACCCATGAATCGCAAAGGGATTAGTCCAACGCTACATCGCGCCGCGCTCGTTGCCGGCGTTGCAGGCGCGCTAGGACCGGTAGCTCAAGCCGTCGCACAGAACGTGGCCGCTCCGAAGGTAGTCGAGATCGAGCAGATCGTCGTCACCGGCACGCGCGTCGCCGATCGCTCCGCTACGGAGACCGCCGTGCCCGTCGACGTCGTCAGTGGCGAGGCGATCAGCAATGTCGGTGTCACCGAGATCAACCAAGCGCTCTCGGTCATGCTGCCGTCGTTCAACTTTCCGCGGCCCGGCCTCGCCGACGGCACGGATACGATCCGCCCGGCCACGCTGCGCGGGCTGTCGCCCGATCAGACGCTCGTCCTGATGAACTCGAAGCGCCGCCACGCGTCGTCGCTCGTCAACGTGAACGGCACGATTGGCCGCGGCGCCGCGGCCGTCGACTTGAACACGATCCCCGCCGCCATCGTCCAGTCGATCGAGGTGTTGCGTGACGGCGCGTCGGCGCAGTACGGCTCCGACGCGATCGCGGGTGTCATCAACGTTCGGTTGAAGCAAGACCGCGAGGGCGGCGACGTGATGCTCGCCTACGGCGCGCGCGACTTCGACTACAGCATTCCCGTCAGCCCGCCGCCCGCGGGCGCGACCTGGCCCTCGCCCTCCACCGTCAGCAACAGCGGCACGGACGGCGAAGCGCTCACCGTGTCCGGATGGAAGGGGCTCGGCTTCGGCGACACCGGTTTCTTGACGCTCGCCGCGGAATACAAAGACCAGGAGCGCACCGAGCGCGGCGGCTACGACTTCCGCCAGCAGTATCCGCTCGTCGGCGGCGCATTCGATTCGCGTGAAGTCGGCTTCGACCGCTTCAACGCGTGGTACGGCGAGCCTGAGATGGAGCAGCTCACCTTCTTCGCCAACGGCGGCGGCGAGCTCGACGGCGGCGTGTACCTCTACGGCTGGGCGAGCTATCAAGACCGCGAGTCGCGTTCGGCCGGCTTCTTCCGCCGCGCGCTCGACGATCGCAACGTCATCCAGATCTATCCGAACGGGTTCTTGCCGATCATCGCGCCCGACGTCACCGACTTGAGCGCGGCTGCCGGCGCGACGTGGGACGCGGGCGACTGGGCTCTCGACACATCGTTGACGTACGGCTCGAACGAGATGCAATTCGGCGTCGAGGACACGCTGAATCGCTCGATGGGCACTACGAGCCCGACGACGTTCGACGCCGGCGGCTTCAAGTACGACCAGCTCGTGCTGAACTTCTCGGCCGTGAAGGCGTACGACGTCGAATGGCTCGAATCGCCGCTCAACGTCGCCACGGGCCTCGAAGCACGCGAAGAGGGCTACGAGATCTTCGCCGGCGAGCCGAGCTCTTGGATGAACGGCGGCGCGCTGCTGCCGAGTGGCGCGCCGACGGCGTCGGGCGCCCAGGTGTTCCCAGGCTTTCGCCCTGCCAACGTCACCGATGCCGATCGTACGGCCGTCGGCGCCTACGTCGACCTCGAGGCGAACCTGACGGAGAAGTTCTTGGGCTCCGTGGCCGTTCGCGCCGAGGACTACTCGGACTTCGGCAGCAACGTCTCGGAGAAGATCGCGGCACGCTATGACTTCACGGATGCGTTCGCACTGCGCGCTTCGGCGCAGACGGGCTTCCGTGCGCCGTCGCTGCAGCAGCAGTACTTCGCGACGACGTCGACGAACTTCATCGCCGGCATTCCGTACGACATCACGTCGTTCCCGGTCAGCGACCCGATCGCGCGCGCGCTCGGTGCGCAAGATCTCGACGCCGAAGAGGCTACCAACTACTCGTTGGGCGCCGTCATGAACTTCGCGGCCGTGACGCTGACGATCGACACGTACCGCATCGACATCGACAACCGCATCGTGCTCTCCGAGAACCTCACGCAGGACAACGTGCGTGCGTATCTCGAGAGCCAGGGCTTCATCGGCATTGGCGGCGGGCGGTTCTTCATCAACGGCGTCGACACAGAGACAAGCGGCGTCGACGTCGTGCTGACGTGGAACGTCAGCACGGACAGGGCCGGACAGTTCAACACGACCATCGTGGCAAACCGCAACGAGACCGACGTCACCCGCGTGCCGCAGACCGCCCCGCTCGCGGCGCTGAATCCGCCGCCGCCGCTGTTCGCGCGCGTCAACGTGCTGACCTTCGAGGAAGGCAACCCCGATAGCAAGCTCGCCGCGACGCTCAATTGGAGCGGCAACGGCAAGTTCGGAGCGACCTTTCGCGCAACGCGCTACGGCGAGGCGCTCGATCCCGATCCGCGTCTCACGGGCACGGCGGCCTCGCCGATCGGCGATCAGGACGCCGTAATCGGCTCGCAGACGCTCATCGACCTCGAGGGCCGTTTCGAGCCGACGGAAAAACTGCGCATCGCCATCGGCGCCGAGAATCTGCTCGACGAATTTCCCGACGCTTTCCCCGTCGCGCGCAACGCGACCGGCAACACGCCGTTCTCGAATTTCTCGCCGTTCGGGCGCTCCGGGCGGTACTTGTACGGGCGCGTGACGTTCGGCTTCTGAGCACTAACGGCGCCCTGCCCTAACTTGGTGAGCGCTCGTATTCCTGTCATCTCGCCACGCCGCGCATCAGTTGCCGAGCCCACTGCTGGACGACGACGATGCGCTCGGTCTCCGGCTTCGCCCGACCGAGCTCCATCGCGAGCAGCCTCCCATCCGGCGACACGTCGAATGTGCGGTCTGCGTAGAGCGAGCCGAACGGCATGATTTCGCCCTCGTACAGCGCCTCGGGCTGCCCTATGCGCAGGCCGGCACCGGTGACGGTCACCGCGGCAGACACCACGCGCCGGCCGCGCTCGAAATACAGCGCACTGCCATCCTTTGCCCAGATCGGCTGCTCTCCGCCGTCGCGCGAGACACGAATCGGCGCGCCGCCGCGATAGGGCTGCACGTAGATTTCGGCCTGGCCCGTCTGGTCCGATACGTAGGCCAGCCACTCGCCGTCCGGCGACAGAGCCGCCTGATCTTCGTTGTAGCGCGTCGCGATCAATGGTCGTTCCACATGGTCGGCAACGGAGACGACCCATAGATCGCTGTTCGAGCTTTGCGTGTCTTTCGCGAATACGAGCTCGGCGCCATCGGGCGTCCACGTCTGCGGCACACCGTCTGCGACGAGGAGCTCGGGACTCTGCGCGCTGCCATCCGCGGGCGCCCAGACTAGGCGCGCGTCACGATCCCTGAGGTCCCCAGTGCTCGAGCCACCCCACGGGAGGTTCGTGAACGCGATCCTGGTCCCGTCGGGCGTCCAAACCGGCATGAGATTCGAGCCACCCCATGGCGTGAGCTTAACCGGCAGTCGGCCGCCCTCGAGGTCGTAGATCCAGATGTCGTTCAGAGCGTTCTCACCCGGAGGCGAGACGTACGCTGCGACGCGTGTTCCGTCGGGCGACAGTCGCGGCGAGCGCGGAAAGCCCTGCTGTTGATCGAGCAAGGGCTCCGCGTGCCCGGACCGGTCGCGCCAGACGAGCCGAGCTTCCCGGCCGTGGACCGTGCCGGGCACGTAGGCCAGTGTGCCGTCCGCCGCAACCTCGAAGCGCGTGCCGTTGGTCGCCGCAACCCGCACGCCGGCGATCGTCGGCACTGCCTCGCCGGTGACTTCGAGCCGCGCGGCATCGAAGGGCACGACCCACACCACGTCCGAGTTCAGCCGCATGAACGCGATGTGGCCCGTCGGCAGATAGTGCGGTGCGATCCCCTCGAACAGCACGCGTCGCTCGTGAGTGTCCGTTCGCTCGACGGCGATCTTGCGATGAATCGCCGTGGCCGAGAATTGGTTGCTGACAAACAGCACTGCCTTGCCGTCGGCGACGAAGTCCGGACCCCAGTGATTAGCCTCGCCTTCCTCGAGCTTCGCGAACGGCGTCGGGGTGCCTCCTTCGCTCGAAACCTGCATGAGCGAAACCGGCGGGACCCCTCCCCAGACGATTGTGCCGTCGCGTCCCCAGGTTGCGCCCGCAATGCCCGGACGCCATTCGCAGATCACGATCGGGTCTCCGCCCGACAGAGCAATCTTCTTGATCTGG
>Ga0075428_100010071_pt1 | contig 10503 bp, 9 predicted proteins | sample RhiMetdeltSRZDD2_FD_75291 | JGI IMG/M metagenome (GOLD analysis project Ga0075428, IMG submission 75291) | Populus rhizosphere microbial communities from Tennessee, USA - Rhizosphere MetaG P. deltoides SRZDD2 | ecosystem: Host-associated > Plants > Roots > Rhizosphere > Soil | place: USA... | reverse complement strand
GGACTCCAGCTGCAGATGTGATCCGCGTCTCTCGATTCTCACAGCCAGTGATTGAACACAGTCATTTCCCTCTCGATCGGAGGAAGTCATGAAACTGAAATATTTCTGTCTCGCCCTCAGCCTGGTGGCTGCAGGTGCGGTGGCGCCGCTCAAGGTCGGCGCGCAGGCGGGCACGATCAAGATCGGCATTCTGCACTCGCTCTCGGGAACGATGGCGATCAGCGAAACGACGCTGAAGGACACGGTGCTGATGCTCATCGAGGAGCAGAACAAGAAAGGCGGGCTCCTGGGCAAGAAGCTCGAGGCGGTCGTCGTCGATCCAGCCTCGAACTGGCCGCTCTTCGCCGAGAAGGCGAGCCAGCTTCTCGAGAAGGACAAGGTGGCCGTCACCTTCGGCTGCTGGACGTCGGTGTCCCGCAAGTCGGTGCTGCCCGTGTTCGAGAAGGCCAACGGGCTGCTGTTCTATCCGGTCCAGTACGAAGGCGAGGAGTCGTCCAAGAACGTGATCTATACCGGCGCGGCGCCGAACCAGCAGGCGATTCCGGCAGTCGACTATCTGATGAAAGAGGTCGGCGTGAAGCGATGGGTCCTCGAGGGCACCGACTACGTGTATCCGCGCACCACGAACAAGATCCTCGAGGCCTACCTGCTCGCCAAGGGCGTTGCACCAGCCGACATCTCAATCAACTACACGCCGTTCGGTCATTCCGACTGGCAGACGCGTGTGAGAGCCATCAAGCAGTTCGGCTCGGCGGGCAAGAAGACGGCGGTGGTCTCGACGATCAACGGCGACGCGAACGTGCCGTTCTACAAGGAGCTCGGCAACCAGAAGGTATCGGCAGAAGACATTCCGGTCGTGGCCTTCTCCGTCGGTGAGGAGGAGCTGTCGGGCCTCGACACCAAGCCGCTGGTCGGGCACCTGGCGGCGTGGAACTACTTCCAGAGCATCAGTACGCCAGCGAACAAGGACTTCATCACCCGCTGGAAGGCCTACATCAAGAAGCCGAATCGCACCACCAACGATCCCATGGAAGCGCACTACATCGGGTTCAATCTCTGGGTGAAGGCGGTGGAGAAGGCGCAGTCGACCGACGTCGAGAAGGTTCTTGCGGCCCTGCCTGGTCTCGAGGTTCCGAACCTCACGGGCGGTGTGGCAAAGATGCTCCCGAACCACCACATCACCAAGCCGGTCTACATCGGCGAGGTGCGCGCCGACGGCCAGTTCGACGTGGTCTGGAAGACGACTGGCACCGTGGCGGGCGACGCGTGGTCCGACTACCTGCCCGGCAGCAAGGATATCGATGCCGACTGGGTGAAGCTGAAGTGCGGGAACTACAACAGCAAGACGAAGGCGTGCTCGGGACAGAACTACAAGTGACGCACGCCGCCTCGTGCGACCGCCGTGGCATCACACGATGCCGCGGCGGTCGTGTGTACATTCGAGTGTGGAGCCTCGTGCTGGCGCTGGCGGCTGCCCAGCCACTGGCCGCGCAGATGCCAGACGAGGCGCTCCGGTCGGCGCTCGGCGGACTGAGCGAGGCGAGCTACCCCGACAAAGAGGCGATCGTCACCCGTCTCGCCGAGGGCGGCCACCAGAGTACCAACGCCATTCTGACGGCGTTTCTCGAAGACCGGCTGTACGTCCGGCAGCGCGATGCCGCCGTCTTCATCGTGCAGTCGGCCGATCCGGCGCTGACGTCGCTGACGCTCATCGACCCGGTGTCGCTCAAGCCGGCCGGCTCGGAGCCGCCGGAGGCGATGACGAAGATCGGCACCAACAACCGGCTGCGACGGGTGCTGCGGACCACCGTCGCGCGGTTCGCGCTTACCAGCCCCGATCCGGCGGTGCGCCTCAACGCGGTGACGGAAATGCAGCGCTCGCTCGATGACGCGAGCACGACGCTGCTTCGCGAGCGGGCTGCAGCCGAGACCGATCCTGACGTCAAGGCGGAGATCGATACCGCGCTGGCGCTGGCTGCGCTGGACGGCGGCGACGGGAACGCCCGGCTTGAAGCCGTGTCGACGCTCGGCCGCCGGGGCACGCCCGAGGTGCGCAACCGACTGGCCTCCCTGCTCGAGAAGTCAGAAGACGGCACGTTCAAGGAAGCCGACGAGCGCGTGCGGGCAGCCGCGGAAGCCGCCGTCAGCCGCATCGACAGCATGCGCAGGCTCTACGGCGGTGTCGAGACGCTGTTCTTCGGACTGAGCCTCGGGTCGGTGCTCGTGCTGGTTGCCATCGGGCTGGCCATCACCTTCGGCGTCATGGGCGTGATCAACATGGCGCACGGCGAGCTGATGATGCTCGGCGCCTACACGACCTACGTCGTCCAGCTCGCACTGCCGGAACGTACCGGCGCGGCGGTCCTGATCGCCATCCCGGCGGCGTTCGTGGTGTCGGGCCTCGCCGGCGTGCTCCTCGAGAGCACGATCATCCGGCGGCTCTACGGCCGGCCGCTCGAGACGCTGCTGGCGACCTTCGGCGTCAGCCTCGTGCTGCAGCAGCTCGTTCGCTCGATCTTTTCAGCGAACAACCGCCCGGTCGCGACACCACCCTGGATGAGCGGGACGCTGCAAATCAACGATGTGCTGGCCATTACGCTGAACCGCGTCTACATCGTGGCGTTCGCGACCATCGTCTTCGTCATCCTCCTGGTGGTGTTGAAGCGCACCAGGCTCGGTCTCGACATCAGAGCCGTGGCGCAGAACCGTGCGATGGCGCGCGCCATGGGCATTCGCAGCGCGTGGGTGGATGCCATGACGTTCGGCCTCGGCACGGGCATCGCCGGCGTCGCCGGCGTCGCGCTCAGCCAGTTGACGAACGTGGGACCGAATCTCGGCCAGTCGTACATCATCGATTCGTTCATGGTCGTCGTGTTCGGCGGCGTCGGAAACCTGTGGGGCACCTTGATCGGCGGGCTGTCGATGGGCGTCGTCAATACGCTGCTCGAGCCGTACGCGGGAGCCGTGCTCGCCAAGATCGCCGTGCTCGTGGCGCTCATTCTGTTCATCCAGCGGCGGCCGCGGGGACTGTTTCCGCAAACCGGACGCGCGGCGGAGGGCCAGTCGTGAACCTGCGCAGCCTGTGGGGCAGCCCCGGCGAGCGGGGCAGCGCGGTGTTTCTCGCGCTGCTCGTTCTCGTGGCCCTCCTCGTCCCGCTGAACCTGCTCTTTCCGCCCTCTTCGCCGCTGCACCTTCCGAGCTATGTGCTGACGCTCGTCGGCAAATATCTCTGCTACGCGATGCTGGCGATCGCGGTCGATCTCGTCTGGGGCTACTGCGGAATCCTGAGCCTCGGTCACGCCGCGTTCTTTGCGCTCGGCGGCTACGCGATGGGCATGTACCTGATGCGCCAGATTGGCCCGCGTGGGGTCTATGGCGATCCCATCCTTCCCGACTTCATGGTCTTCCTGAACTGGAAGGAACTGCCATGGTTCTGGCACGGGTTCAACCATTTTCCGTACGCCTTGCTCATGGTGGTCGCGGTGCCCGTGGCGCTGGCCCTCGTGTTCGGCTGGTTCGCATTCCGGTCGCGCGTGACCGGCGTTTATCTGTCGATCATGACGCAGGCGCTCACCTACGCGCTGATGCTGGCGTTCTTCCGCAACGACATGGGCTTCGGCGGCAACAACGGCTTCACCGACTTCAAGGAGATCGGCGGCCTGGATCTGCAGCAGGACTCCACGCGCGTGCTGCTCGTGATGATCAGCGCGCTGGCGCTGGCCGCGAGCTATATCGGCTGCCGTCTGATCGTCGAGTCCCGCGCCGGGCGCGTCCTCCGCGCCATCCGCGACGCCGAGAGCCGAACCCGCTTCCTGGGCTACCGCGTCGAGTCGTACAAGCTGTGGCTCTTCGTTTTTTCGGCGGCGATCGCCGGCGTGGCCGGTGCGCTCTATGTTCCTCAGATTGGCATCATCAACCCGAGCGAGTTCGCTCCCATCAACTCGATCGAGGTCGTGATCTGGGTCGCCGTGGGCGGCCGCGGCACGCTGCACGGCGCTGCCGCCGGTGCGATTCTGGTCAATTACGCCAAGACGTTCCTGACCGGCGCGCTCCCCGAAGCGTGGCTGTACGCGCTCGGCGCGCTGTTCGTCCTCGTGACGCTGTATCTCCCACGCGGCCTCTCCGGCCTCTGGCCGGCCACGGTGAAGGCGCGATGAAAGCCGCGGTGGCGCGCATGGCTGCAACCGCCGAGCGATCGTCGGCCCGCCTCTGGGAGAGCAAGCGGCGCGCCGCCGCGCGCCGGGCGCCGGCGCCGCTGCAGGGAAAGATCCTCTATCTCGAGCACCTCACCGTCAGCTTCGACGGGTTCAAGGCGCTGAACGATCTGACCCTCTACGTCGATCCCGGCGAGCTGCGCTGCATCATCGGTCCGAACGGCGCCGGCAAGACGACGATGATGGACGTGATTACCGGCAAGACCCGGCCGAAGGAAGGATCGGCGTGGTTCGGCCGGAACGTCGATCTGCTGACGCTCACAGAGCCCGAAATCGCGCAGGCCGGCATCGGGCGGAAGTTTCAGAAGCCCACGGTTTTCGAGCACCTCACCGTCGTCGAGAACCTCGAGCTCGCCCTGGCCGGCGACAAGTCGTTCTGGAAGACGCTGTTTGCAAGACTGACGGTGATGCAGCAGGAGCAGATCGACCGCGTGCTCGAGACGATTGCGCTGACCGGCCAGCGTCACACGCTGGCTCATACCCTGTCACACGGTCAGAAGCAGTGGCTCGAGATCGGGATGCTTCTGATGCAAGAGCCGGAGTTGCTGCTCGTCGACGAGCCGGTGGCCGGGATGACGCCGCAGGAAACGGAACGGACCGCCGAACTGCTGCTGTCGCTGGCCGGCCGGCACTCCGTCATCGTGGTCGAGCACGACATGGATTTCGTGCGATCGATCGCCAGCATGGTGACGGTGCTGCACGAGGGAAGCGTGCTGGCCGAGGGGGACATGAACCAGGTTCAAAACGATCCGCGGGTGATCGAGGTGTATCTCGGCGCATGAGCCTGCTGGCAGTCGCTGGTCTGAACCAGTCGTACGGCGGAAGCCACATCCTCTGGGACGTCGATCTCGCCGTCCCTCCCGGCTCGCGCACGTGCCTCATGGGGCGCAACGGCATGGGCAAGACGACGCTGCTGAAGTGCATCATGGGCCTGCTCCCGCTCTCGTCGGGCACGCTGGCGTTCGACGGGCACAACCTCCTGGCGCTGCCCGCCGAGTCGCGCGCGCGGATGGGCATTGGCTATGTGCCGCAGGGGCGCGAGATCTTCCCGCAGCTCACGGTCGAGGAGAACCTGCGCGTCGGCCTGGCCGCTCGCCGGAACGGCACGCGCACCATTCCGCCCCAGGTCTTCGACCTCTTTCCCGTTCTGAAGCAGATGCGCCATCGCCGTGGCGGCAACCTTTCGGGCGGGCAGCAGCAGCAGCTCGCGATCGGCCGCGCCATGGTCCTCGAGCCGAGGCTTCTGATCCTGGACGAGCCGACCGAAGGCATTCAGCCGAACATCGTGCACGAGATCGGGGACATCATCCTGCGGCTCAATCGCGAGGCCGGTGTGACGGTGCTGCTCGTGGAGCAGAAGCTCCCGTTTGCGCGGCGCGTCGCGAGCGACTTCGTCATCCTCGAGAAAGGCCGGTGTGTGGCCGGCGGTCCGATCGCCGCGCTGACTGACGATGTGGTACGCGAGCATCTCAGCGTCTGAGCGATGAGCGCCGCCACGGTCATTCGAAGCTGGCGTCCGGATGCTCAGGGCGAAGCCGTGGGCCTCGAACAGCGGCCCCACGCGCCAGGGTCAGGGTTCGTTCGGGTTGCCGATGCCGGACGCCGCAGCACGGTGGTGCGCGCTGCCGCGGCGAGCCCGCTTCGCCTGCTGACGCCGCGAAACCACGGCCGCGCGGCCTGGATCTACACGTCGAGTTACGGCGGGGGGCTCGTTGGCGGCGATCACGTTGCGCTCGACATCGGCGTCGAGCCCGGCGCGGCGGCCTTCGTGTCGACGCAGGCGTCGACCAAGGTGTACCGGTCTTCGGTTGGCGCCACGTCGGAGCTCACCGCGCGCGTCGGCGATCGCGGGCTGCTCGTCGTCGTGCCCGATCCGGTGGTGTGCTTTCGAGGATCGCGGTATCGCCAGTCGCAACAGTTCGATCTTGCCCGCGATGCTGGCCTGGTGGTGGTCGACTGGGTCACGTCCGGACGCCACGCCGCAGGGGAGCGCTGGGCGTTCGACGAATACTCGGCCCGCCTGAGCGCGCGCATCGATGGAACGCTGGCGGTCTACGACAACCTGGTGCTGACCGGCGGCCCGGACGATCTCGCGGCGCGGCTCGGGCGGTTCGACGTGCTGGCGGTCGCGCTCGTCTTGGGAAGCCCGTTGATCCCGTACGCCGCGGCGCTCGTTTCGCGTGTGACGCAGCGGCCGCTCGAGAGGCGAAGCGACCGGCTCGTGACCGCGGCGGCGCTGGCCCCGCCCGGTCTTGGCGACGTTGGATGCATCATTCGGCTGGCGGGGCGTTCGGTGGAGGACGTGGGACGCACGATTCGGGAGTACCTCGCGTTCGTGCCAGACCTGCTGGAGGACGACCCGTGGGTGCGCAAATGGTAGTGGGAAGCACAGAGGGATTGCCTCCGATTTGTCTCTCTGTGCCTCGGAACACGAGCATCACCTCATAACCTCACTCTATGCATCTCACTCCTCGAGAGCTCGACAAACTCATCCTCCACCAGGCGGGGTTCCTCGCGCAGAAGCGGCTCGCGCGTGGCGTTCGGCTGAATTACGTGGAGTCGGTCGCGTTGATCGCGACGCAGCTGTTGGAGTTCATCCGCGACGGGCGATCGGTCGCCGAGTTGATGGATCTCGGTCGCCGGCTGCTCGGCAGGGCGAACGTGCTCGACGGCGTCGCCGACATGCTCATCGAGGTGCAGGTCGAAGGGACATTTCCGGACGGGACGAAGCTCGTCACCGTCCATCATCCGATCGTCAGCGAACAGGGCGATCTGTCGCTGGCGCTCTATGGAAGCTTTCTCACGCCTGCGGTCGCCACGACCTCGATCGCCGCGTCAGCTGCGAGGCCCGAGGACGCGCCGGGCGCCGTGTTCGCAGCCGATGGCGAGATCGTCCTGAACGAGGGGCGGGCGGTCATCGACCTCGTCGTGGCCAACCGCGGCGACCGGCCGATCCAGGTCGGCAGCCACTATCACTTCGTGGAGACCAACCGGATGCTCGACTTCGACCGCCGCGCGGCGTACGGCATGCGTCTCGACATCCCGGCCGGAACGGCGGTTCGCTTCGAGCCCGGCGAGACGAAGACGGTCAAGCTCGTCGCTATCGCCGGCGCGCGGGTGATCCGCGGCGGGAACGCGTGGGCGAGCGGCCCGGTGACGAGCGACCGCGACCTCGGGAGCCTGGTCCAGCCATGAGCCACCGCATCAAGCGCGCGCACTACGCCGACATCTTCGGGCCGACCGTCGGCGATCGCGTCCGCCTGGGCGACACGCAGCTCATCGCGCAGGTCGAATCGGATGCGGCCGTCTACGGCGACGAGTGCAAGTTCGGCGGCGGCAAGGTGCTGCGCGACGGGATGGGGCAGGCGGCGGGAGCCTCGGACGCCGAGGCACTCGACTGCGTGATCACCAACGCGCTGATCGTCGACTGGACCGGTATCCGGAAGGCGGACGTCGGCATCAAGCGCGGGCGGATCGCCGGCATCGGCAAGGCCGGAAACCCCGACGTGATGGCGGGCGTCACGAGCGGCATGGTCGTCGGGGTGACGACGGAGGCAATCGCCGGCGAGGGAATGATTCTGACCGCCGGCGGCATCGATGCGCACATCCACTACATCTGTCCGCAGCAGGTCTACGAAGCGCTCGCGAGCGGCGTGACCACGTTCATTGGCGGCGGCACCGGGCCGGCAACCGGCACGAATGCCACGACGTGTACGCCGGGTGCGCGGCACATCGGGCTGATGCTGCAGGCCACCGACGCGCTGCCGATGAACTTCGGATTCCTGGGCAAGGGCAACTCGTCTCTGCCCGCGGGCATCGAGGAACAGGTGCGGGCCGGGGCCATCGGGCTGAAGCTGCACGAGGATTGGGGCTCGACGCCGGCCGCCATCGATTGCTGTCTCGGCGAGGCCGATCGCCTGGACGTCCAGGTGGCCATCCACACCGACACGCTGAACGAGTCGGGCTTCGTGGACGACTCCATTGCCGCATTTCGTGGACGGACCATTCACACGTATCACACGGAAGGCGCGGGTGGTGGTCACGCGCCCGACATCATCAAGGTGTGCGGCGAGCCGAACGTGCTGCCGAGCTCCACCAATCCAACGCGCCCGTACACGATCAACACGCTCGACGAGCATCTCGACATGCTCATGGTGTGTCATCACCTCGACAAGAACATCCCCGAGGACGTCGCGTTTGCCGAGAGCCGCATTCGCGGCGAGACGATCGCGGCCGAGGACGTGCTGCACGATCTCGGGGCGATCTCGATGATGTCGAGCGACAGCCAGGCGATGGGGCGCGTCGGCGAGGTGATCTGCCGGACCTGGCAGACCGCGCACAAGATGCGCGGCGAACGCGGACGTCTCCCCGGCGAGCAGGGCGACAACGACAACCTGCGAATCCGGCGTTACGTCGCGAAGTACACGATCAACCCGGCCATCACGCATGGCATCGCGCACGAGGTTGGCTCGGTCGAGGTGGGGAAGCTCGCGGACCTGGTGTTATGGAGACCTGCGTTCTTCGGCGTGAAGCCCGAGCTGGTACTGAAGGGCGGGTTCATCGCCTGGGCGCAGATGGGCGATGCGAACGCGTCGATTCCGACGCCGCAGCCGCTGATGATGCGCCCCATGTTCGGCGCCTACGGCCGCGCGACGGGGGCCACATCGCTGGCGTTCGTCTCGCAGCTGGCGGTGGAGAGCGGACTCGACCGGCTGGGATTGGCGAAGCCACTCTCGCCGGTCCGCGGGTGCCGCGACGTGACCAAGCGCGACATGAAGCTGAACGACGCGCTGCCCCGCATTCACGTGGATGCAGAAACCTACGTCGTCACGGCCGACGGCGAGCCGCTGCGGTCGAAGCCGGCCGAGGTGCTGCCGCTGGCGCAGAGGTATTTTCTGTTTTGAGTCGGATCCGGGATCCGGGATCCGGGATCCGGGACTCGGGACTCGGGACTCGGGAATTTGCGCATTGGGCATTGAGCATTCGGCATTGATCACTGATTCATCTCCCTGGCTCGCGTGGCAGATCGTGGACTCCGCGTTTCCGACCGGCGCGTTCGCGCACTCGGGAGGACTCGAGGCCGCGTGGCAGCAAGGGGACGTGGAGGACGGGGAGGCGCTGCAGCGCTTCGTGCAGGCGTCCATCAGCCAGGCGGCGACCGCCGCCATCCCACTCATCAACGCGGCGTATCGCGATCCCGGGAAGATCGAGGCGTTGGACGCGCTTGCCGACGCCTTCCTCACCAATGCGGTGGCGAATCGCGCCAGCCGCGTCCAGGGTCGCACGCTCGTCGCGACCGTGTCGCGGATCTGGCCCTCCGAGGAGCTTGCCGATCTCCGGCGGCGCGCGGAACATCTGTGCGCTCACGTGGGGCCGCTCACCGGGGCGGCCCTCCGCGTGTTGGATCTCCCGCTGGCGACCGTTCAGCGGATGGTGCTGTTCAGTACGGCGAGAAGCGTGCTGTCGGCGGCGGTGCGTCTGGGAATGACCGGCAGCTACGAGGCGCAGCGGCTGCAGTGGCTGTGCACACCGTGGCTCGACGCCCAGCTCGAACGGTGCGCCGAGCTCGACGAGCGCGACCTCGCGCAGACCGCGCCGATCCTGGATCTGCTCCACGCCGGGCACGACCGGCTGTATTCGCGGCTGTTCCAGTCGTGACCTGAGGAGACTCGGATGCACTACCTTCCGCACGACGACACGCACGCGCACGACCCAGCAAGCCCCGGTCTGTTCCGCGAGCGCCACGCTCCGCTCGCCCGCGACTACGACAGCCGCTCGTTCACGGTGGGGATTGGCGGACCGGTGGGAAGCGGCAAGACGGCGCTCCTGCTGGCGCTCTGTCGCCGCCTGCGCGACGAGTACAGCCTGGCGGTGGTGACCAACGACATCTTCACGAAGGAGGACGGCGAGTTCCTGGTGCGCAACCAGGCGCTGCCCGCCGAGCGCATCACCGCCGTGGAGACCGGCGGCTGTCCGCACACCGCAGTGCGTGACGATGTGAGCCAGAACATCGACGCCCTGAGCCAGCTGATGATCAGGTTCCATCCCGATCTGCTGTTCGTGGAGAGCGGCGGCGACAATCTGGCGGCGCAGTTCAGCCGCGAGCTGGTCGACTACACGATCTACGTGATCGATGTCGCGGGCGGCGACAAGATTCCCCGCAAGGGCGGCCCGGGCATCACCCAGTCGGATCTGCTCGTGATCAACAAGACGGATCTTGCGCCGCTGGTCGGCGCCGATCTCGACGTCATGGCCCGCGACGCGCGGAGGATGCGCGGCGACGGCCCCG
>Ga0075428_100010068_pt1 | contig 10506 bp, 10 predicted proteins | sample RhiMetdeltSRZDD2_FD_75291 | JGI IMG/M metagenome (GOLD analysis project Ga0075428, IMG submission 75291) | Populus rhizosphere microbial communities from Tennessee, USA - Rhizosphere MetaG P. deltoides SRZDD2 | ecosystem: Host-associated > Plants > Roots > Rhizosphere > Soil | place: USA... | reverse complement strand
CAGCAGAGCGCACCACCGCTATATGGGGCAGTCAAGCCGGGTGCGTACGTCGGCGGTGGTCGTGGCCGCTCAGTGTTCTCCTCCCAGGGGCGGTGATGCCCAGGGCAGGGTAAAGGTTCCTGGTCACAGAAGTCCCTAGCATTCCGTATGAGCCTTTAAGACTTTTCCCTGCGTCTCTCGGCGTACTCGACGTGCGTGCTTCCAAGCGTGACGCGCCCCGCGGCGGACGTCCTGACGAATCCGGCGGTTGAGCAGGCGGCGGAGGACGGTGGGGAAGTCGGTCAGGATCCCCGAGACCCCCAGGCGCAGGAGGTGACGCATCTCGCGCGTCTGGTTGATGGTCCAGCAGACATAGTATACCGGCGGCACAGGTGGGGCGGTCCCGCGTGCCTCCCGCATCTGCTCAAGGTCCGCCTGGATCGTCTTGCGATAAGTCCACCAGCCGCCGATCGTGAATAGGGGCCGGCCAATGGACGCCCACTCGTTCCTCGCCGCGCGGGCGTGGGCGACGGCAGAGAGCTGCGCGCGGGCGGGAAAGAACCCCACCGGGATTTCCACATCGTAGGAGCGCCCTGCTGCTGGCACCACCGCCTGCATTACCTCGAGGACCTCGACATAAGGTGTCAGAAACACAAATGACACCTCGACAGGCTCCCGCTCGACTTCGCGGTGCAGGGCCTCGGCCACGACCGTGATCAGTTCCTTGCGCGCCGGAGGCACCTTACAATCGAGGAACACTGCCTTGAGGCGCGGCTTCGTCCGCGCCCAGCGGATGATCTCCTCTAACACAGGCAGTCGGGCCGGGACGGTCTGGTCCTCGCCGACGATGGCGTACCCATAGTGCGCCCGGAGTTCCTCAAGTGTCAGGTCGCACACGGGCCTCCGCATCGGGTGCCCCGCCGGGGGGACCACGGGGCGGCATAGGACATCCAGTTCAGCCCCCGCTTGGCGCGCGAGTGCCACGAGCGCGTCCGGGTCCCAGTCGTGCCACACGACGACCTGCCGGTCCTGGGTGACGCACAGGTCGATCTCGACCGCGTCCGCGCCCTCAATCTCGACTGCGCGCTCACAGGACGCGAGCGTGTTCTCGACCGCCGAGGCGCAGGCCCCCCGATGTCCCACGATCAGGAACTGCGCGGGGTCTACAGCGAGGATCTGCGGCGGGGCGGGGAGGACAACGTCACGGAGCCACACGAGGCCACTACGGAGCCCCTGGATGACGACCATGAGAGGCACGATCAGGCAGCGCTGCCACAGACGCGGCGCCGCGACTGGCTTACGATGCTGACCGCGCGTATGGGCACGCTCGCGCTTCCGCACGGCGCGGAGAGTGTGCCGCAGGCGCACACGGCGAACGAGGCGCGCCGCCCGGATCCGTGTGCGCGACCGGCCCTTCAGCCGCGGATATTGCCTGACGTTCCTGCCCATGGAAGCCCCTCGTCGGTGTTGTCCACTGCATGCGGACAGCGGGTAAGCGTCGTAGCCTTGTCTGGGAAACCGAGCGTGAGCGACAGCCCGACCCAGACCGGATAGATGGCATACTGGGCGGCGGCCGCGACGGCAATCAGATAGTGCCGCCCTACATCATCAGCCGAGGAGAGCCTCACCACGCAGCTCTCTCCTGGGCATACCGAACCTACCGTACTGTCAACTTGGAAATCGGTGTGGCGCGCCGCTGTGAGGTGGTAAGCCGCGCCACCAGCACGCCAGCGAGCAACCCAAACAAGTGACCTTCCCAGGAAATATAGGACTGCGTCGGCAAGACTCCCCACACAATGCTGCCGTACAACACCAGGGTCAGGAACGCGACCAGTAGGGCTGTGACGCTACGCTCGTACCACCCACGGGCCACCAGATAACCAAAATACCCAAAGACTACACTGCTGGCCCCAACGTGGTACGCCGAGCGACCGAGGAGCCAGAGCGCGGTACCGCTCAGGAGCATGATCCAGAGCGACACGGTAAGAAAGACTCGCGTTCCATAGAAGGCCACAAAACTCCCCAGTGTGACCAGAGGCACTGTATTGAGGATGAGGTGGGTAAAACTGCCGTGCAGGAAAGGACTGAGCGGAATGCCCACCAATCCTGGAAGCGTACGCGGCATAATGCCCCACCGGATCAAGCGATGACCGAGGAGCGCATTGACGCACTCAATACCCCAGAGGAACGCCACACACCCAAGCAGTAATGGAATCCATTGCCATCGACGCGCCTGCATCTACTCATTCTCCCGTTATCGTACCAATTCTCCAGGTACTATGATCCACTGTTGAGCCGCGCGTGCGTTGTAGAGAAAAATGCGGAGGTTGTCAATATCCTGCTGCGCTTGCAGTCCATGCCGGTGCAGAAGATAATCCATACGGATGGCAATGCCCCACGTCACAAGGGCTGTATTCTTATATTCTGGAGGAGGCTATACATGCGCGCTCTCGTGCTCCAACACGTGGCTATCGAGGGGCCGGGCACCCTGGCATCCTATCTCGAGACACGTGGTTGGACGCTGACAACAGTCGCTCTGTATGAGGGCGCTCGTCTTCCTGAAGACGCCCAGGAGTATCAGGCGGTCATCGTCATGGGAGGACCTATGGGCGTCTACGACGAAGCCGAGTATCCATTCTTGCGCGACGAGCACCATTTTCTCACGTGCATGCTGGCGCAGGGCGTGCCACTCTTGGGCATCTGTCTGGGTTCCCAACTGCTGGCGAAAGCCCTGGGTGCCCGGGTGTATCGCAATCCCCAGAAGGAAATTGGTTGGTATACCGTCGACCTGACTCCGGCCGGTGCCGCTGATCCGCTGTTCGCCGGCCTCACCTCGCCGGTCCCGGTGTTTCAATGGCACGGCGATGCGTTCGATCTCCCCGCTGGAGCCACGCCTCTGGCCTCGTCACCACTCTGCACACACCAGGTGTTTCGCTACGGCGACCGGGTCTATGGCTTGCTCTTTCATCTGGAACTGACGCCAGCCGTCATCCGCAGTTGGATAGCGGCTTTCCATGACGAGTTCGTCAGTGTGCAAGGCACCATTGATCCCGCCAGCATTGTGGCAGAAATGCCACACCGTTGCGTGGAGTATCAGCAGGTTGGGAGCAGGGTGTTCGCCAATCTCGTCGAGCACGTCTGGGAACCCCTGACGACACGGAGACATGATGCCGTATAGGCCTCACGACGGCGTCGTGGTGAAGCGACTGCTCCACATCAACACTGCGGCGATTGCCGCCATCGCCGCGGCATACTGAAAAACTCCCTGGAAGGCGAGGAGGAAGGCTTGTGGGCCAAGGAGCACCACCGCTGCGCCGGTCGTCTCAAGCTGCATGGTGTAGCGCGCCTGGAGCAGTCCCAGGAGAAAGGAGCCAAGCGTGGCCCCAGCAACCACCCCGACGGTGCGTGTGAGCATCGTGAGACTCCCGGCTACGCCCTGCTGGTGACGCGGAATCACGCCCATCACGAAGTCCATATTGGCGACTTGAAACAGGCCGAGACCGAATCCCTGTATCCCGAGCATGCCGACAATCAGTGCGGTCGCAGTGTGGGCGTGCCACTGGCTGATGCCCAGTAACCCTGCGCCAACCAGATAGAGGCCACACACACTCAGGTGCCGTGAGGCACAGCGCGACAGCAGCCAGCCACCCAGAGGCGAAGCGAGCATGGTCCCGAGCGGGGCCATCGCCAGGAACACGCCACCGACCAAGGCAGAGGTCTGGTAAACGTTAAGCAAATAGTAGGGCACCAGGAGCAGCACTGTGAAACTGGCAATATTGGCCAGCACGTGCGCCATGTTGGCTATGGAGAAAGCGGTGTGACGAAACAGCCGCAGATCGATCACGGGCTCAGCACAGCGCCGTTCATACCAGATGCAGAAGCCGAGGCAAGCCCAGGCCCCAGCAGCTAAGAGGAGAGTGGGCCAGGCGGACCAGCCCAGTCGGTTCCCCTGGTTCAGGGCGAGCAACAACCCGGCGATGGCAGCTGTCAAAGCCGCCGCCCCCAGGCTATCGAAACGCTGTCCTGGATGCACGTCCACTGGCTGTTGCACCCAGAATACCGTCAAGATAGCGGCGATGAGGGCCAGCGGCACGCGAAAATAAAATACGGCTGGCCAGCCCCAGAGGGCTACGAACTGACCGCCCAGCAACGGTCCAAGTGTCGAGGCGAGCGCCGAGAGCATGGTATACACGCCCAGAGCTGTGCCACGCTCTGCTTCGGGAAACGCCAGCGTGACCAGGGCCGGTGCACAGCTCAATAGGAGGGCCGTACCGACACCCTGCAGAATGCGGAAAAAGAGTAACCAGGCGAACGTGGGAGCCCAGCCACACAGGTATAAGCTGACGGCAGTCCATCCCAGACCGAAGAGAAAGACGCGTTTGTGCCCAATGACGTCGCCCAGCCGTCCACACCCGAGTAGGAGACTGCCGTAGGTGAGCACATAGCAGATGACGACCCACTGTATAGTCGTTATCGGGATACCAAAAGCGGCAGTAATGGCGGGGAAAGCAATATTGACCGCGGTATCGAGCGGGCCGGCGGCAACCCCGAGGCTCACAATGAGTGGGGAGAGCCAGCGATGACGGTGCGGCGGTATATTACAACGCCTTCCTGCGGTCACACTCCTCATGCCATATCCCATCGCACCAGTGGTGTTAGACTCTTTGCATCCCCTCCACCCGGTCACGCCGACGCCACAAGAACCATATTAACGCACCAGCGAGGACTAAGAGCAAGGCATTTGTTACCACCAGCAGGTAGGGGACCAGGAGTTGCGACACAGGCTGGGCTGCAGCCGTAGGTGCTTGGGTACTGGCTGGGGTCTGCGGGAGAGGACGTTGCCCGAGCCGCACTGGCTCAGGGGTTTGCGCCAGCATGTACTGCAGACGTTGGGTCAAACGCTCTTCCAGGCTCTGAATGCTCGCCTGCAGTTCCGCGGTGCTCACCAGAGCAGTGGGCAGCTTGGCCTCCTGCGTCTCGGTCGGGCCTGTTGGAGTCAGGCGTCGCATCAGGCGCTCTTCCAAGCCTTGCAGCACCGTTTGTAACTCCGTCATACTGACCGTATTCCCAGCCTTACCCACCGGAAGCACCACTGCCGCCCCTGGCACCGGTTGCTCCACAGTCTTCTCTGCTGGTGTTGTGACCTCCGGCTGCGCTGCCTCTATAGTCATGAGGTCTTGTTTAACGGAGCCTGTGGCCGGGATATCTGCATCCTGCGCGGCGACAATGACACGCTGCTTGTCGAGCCCTGAGCGCTGCAAAGTACGCCATTCTTCCCACTGTGCGGCGACGATTTCCTGGGCCTCAGAGAGCTGAATAGCGGCCATATGCTCTGTGAGATCAGACGGTATCATCAAAAACGTGCCAACCGACAGCCCATGGAGATTACCCCCCTGGAATTGCTCCTTATTCGCTCGCCAGAGCGCGACCACAGCCTGCCAGAGCTTGTCATTGGGCACGTGTAACGCTCTGGCAACGCTGTAGAGCGTCCCGCCTCGCTCAATCGGCCCATAGCGCCCTGTCCGCTGCAGGGGCCGCGTCGCCTTGGTACCCGTTTTACGTGCTGCGGCTACGGGTGCTACTGGCGCGATGGTGGGTAGGGGAGCCGCGATAGGGATAGCCAGGGACGCTGGCGCTGGTATGGCCACGGCGTGGTGCTTCACAATGGTGACCTGTCCGACGCGCACTAACAGGACGAGGTCAAAGGCTGCCTCCTGGAGAGGCACTGTGGAGGAGAGACGGATAACATTGCGTGTGCCAGGAGGGAGCACGGCTTGCAGGGTATTAATCACGGCCGGACGCGTTACACCCTCGCTCCGGTAGGCGTCCTGGTGCCCTAGCGTGACCTCAATCTCCTTATCGCGCTCGCGCGCCTCCAGGAGCAGACGTATATCAGCCGCAAACGGTTCGCCGCGGCGGCTGTGCACGGCAATGTCCCCCACAGCAAAGGCCCACAGATTGCTGACCAGAGACAGTTGCAGACCTATCATCACCATGACCACGCGTGCTACATGTTGCATAGGACTTCCCCACTCTCTCGTATGTCATGTCCCCTGCTATAGCCAAAAAAATTTCTAGTATGCTTTCTAAGCATTATCGCACAATTACTTACAAAAGTTGGAGAAAAATTTACTTTATGAATAGGGAACAAAATATGAGGGTATCGGACAGTAGCCTGGGTATGACTTCCTGAGCGCGTGAGGGCATCGATGGTTTCGTTATGGCACATCCTGCACGCGAATGTGCTGGATGTGATGCGTCGTCAACCATGCCAGGAACTCTTCCTGCTCCTCGGAGAGTTCGATGACCGTGCGCTGCTCCCCATCCAGGGGGGAGACGAGTTCAAAGACGCCATCGGCGAACCACTGGGCGCTGTGTTCAGCGTCGATCCAGTAGTCGCTGGGCTGCAGCGGTGGCACGTGTGGCGCATCGGGCGGTGTCATGAAGTAGACGAGTTGGGACCGTAGACGAGCGGAAATCGCCAGGGGTGGGGCCGTGGGACGATCGACAGGCATCAGCTGGTAGGTCATAACTTACTCCATAGCACGCAGTCCACAGTCCTCACCCCAGCCCTCTCCCGAGGGAGAGGGAGTAGGAAGACATCTACAGCACTAGCGCTTATGCCGGTCGCTGCTCTTTGAGATTGGCAGCCAGCATGTCAATGACCTGCGTCAGGCTGCGGTCGCGGTCACGCGTTTCAGGAGTCTCCTCAGCCAGGGGGGTCGAGGCTACGAAGCGGTACATATCCGCCGCCGCCTGATGGAATTTGGGCGTCAGCCCTGCGTCAGCAAAGGTCTGGGCAATTTCTTCCATCTCCCCGATCCAACGGTACGCCCTCGGAGGCATCGTCGGGATTTGTCGTTCCATAGTACGATAGCGGTCTCCCTGGCTCTTCTGAAACTCCTGGACCAACGGCTCATACAGGCCCATGCTGTGGGCCACGGTGAGCAGACCGGTCGCCAGGGCTGTCGTACCCTTGGTGAAGGCGGCGTAACACATTTTAATACCCGATGCCTGACCGATTTCCAATCCGAGTGGGCGGACATCCAGCCCATAGCGGCCCAGCTCGGCAAACTCCTCGACATCAGGCCCTGAGGCATAAAATCGTGTGGTCCCTTCCTTACGCGGCGGTGAGCCGATAATGCCAGCGTCCACAAAACGGCTACCGGCTGCGGTGATCACCTCAGCAATGGTATGAACCGTCCTTGGTGAGACGGCATTACAATCGGCGTAGAGCGTTGTGGCGCTGGCACTGCGTAGCGCCTGGGCCACGAGCCGGGCCGTGTTCAGCGCCTCTTCGGGTACCAGAATGGAGAGCAGCAAATCCGCCTCGCGCACGAGGTGCTCGTACGTGGGCACCTCGGCAATCCCTGCCTGGCGTGAGAGCATACACGTGCGTGCACTCCTGCCCTGCAGGCAGGTCACGACGCGCATGCCATGCTGGAGCAGCACCTGTCCGACCACGTGTCCCATATCACCGGGGCTCAGCAGCCCAACCGTCTGTATGGCCATAGAGTGTCATCCTCTCTGTGTATAGATTTGCTCGTGCTAGCAGAGTGTAGGGGAGCATTCTGGACAGCGCCAGAAAAAAGTGCTCGGTGGCAGCATGGGTGCAGAGCCAGTCTGCGCGGAGACGTACACCTGGGCTTTGACAGTATGTCAACTGCCGGCTATGCTGCTCGCGTCTCTCCAGCGCTGGCGCTGGAGAGCGCATGCCTTATCTGCCTACCGGAGCCAGGCCGAGAAGACGGAGGAAGCCCATGGGACCGAAACTAGTTGATTATTTGTTATATGAGCCCGAGGACAGTGGCATCTTGTGGATCAAGTTTAACCGTCCGGAGCGCATGAATGCCCTCGTTGGTACGGCTGAAGAGCACGCCACAGTGACCAAAGTGGGGGAATACATGCGGGCTGGTGATGATGATCCCAACGTCCGCGTCATTGTCCTCACAGGCGTTGGACGCGGCTTCTGCTCGGGTGCTGACATGCGACGCGATATCCCCGATGAGGTCAAGGGCGAGAATTTGTCGGGCAATCGTCACATCCCTGAGGGACCAGATGCTGCCAGGGAACATTTCTTCCACGGCTTTACCAAGTTGCACCGTGATATCTCTCTCGTCCGCAAACCCACCATTGCTATGCTCAATGGCCCGGCTGTTGGCTCGGGCATGGATATGGCCCTGCACTGCGATATCCGTATCGGATGCGAGCATACGCGCTTCATCGGCTATCAGCAGTTAGGTCAGATTATGGAGAACGGCGGGTGCTATTACCTGCCGAAGATGGTCGGGTTGGGCCGGGCACTGGAGTTCGCCTACGTCGGACAAATTGACGCCCAGCGCGCCTATGAGTGGGGGATACTCAATCACTTGGTACCCGCTGACACACTGGAGGAAACGACGCGGGATCTCTGTGAACGCATTATGCGCACACCGCCCATGGTGCAGTGGATCAGCAAACGCATCATGCGCGCTGCTCTGGATAGCTCCCTGGAGACCACCATGGTGCTGACGTCCAATGCGGGCGGTATCCTGCAGGGTTCCGAAGATGCTCAGGAAGCCCGCCGCGCCTTCCTCGAGAAACGTCGTCCAGTGTTTAAAGGGCGCTGAGGGGGAGACGTCCCTCCGTCTCCTCCTCTTCCCTAGCGCTACTCCTCGCCCAGGCGCAGAATTTTGCTACTCATTTGCATCATGCCCTAGGGGGGTAAGATATTTCGTAACCGTTCAGGTATTACATGTTACGCGGTGACGGGAAGGTCTGCTTTGGCCTCGGTGTAACGAGGGAGGAGTGAGGGTGCAGGCAGCCCCATGTATGCAGCCTGGCATGCCTCGGTCATATACGTCAGGACATTGCGATGCTGCTGCTTGAGAGTGGCCACCACCGTCATCATGGCTTCGACAAAGCGCGACCCGTTGGCACTCTGGGTCCCAAAGCTGCCTTGGCGCCACAGGACACCCGGACGGATCGCACGCGCCGCGGCATGGTTGGTCGGCTCCACGCCCTCGGCCCGCACGAACGTCCACAGGGCATCGTACACTTTGAGCACCTCACGGCACACCCCTTCAGTTTTGCCCATGCCACAGGTCTGACCGGCCCGAAGCAGTCGCGCGACGTGGCACCGAATCGGTCGCACCAGGACTCGGAACTCGGCATGGGGCAAGGTACCATCGCGGACGCGATGCCACGCATGGAACATCTGCCAGGCCTGCGCACGCAGCCCCTCGCCAATCTCCTGCGACTGTCCACCGCGTTCGATCATGGCTTCAAAGTCCCGCAGCAGATGTGCCCAGCAGATCTGGCGCCAGCGGGGGGGATACCACGTATAGGCACTCCAGCGGTCCGTCACCAGGATGCCACAAAACCGTGCTCCCAACCACTCCTGTGCCACCTTCGCCCCACGCGACAGGCGGACGACAAACCCCGTGACCCACGCCGTCACTGCCGCCCACAGCCACGCGCGCGTGTGCCCTTCACGCCAGCCTGTCTCATCGAGGTGCGCGACAGGTTGCGCGCGGATGGAGGTGCGGGCTTCCGCCACCGGGTCGGCCACGGCCTGCCCTGTTGCCTGTTCCAGATGGGGAATCGTCCCCAGACTCATCGAGAGCCCAAACAGGTCGGCCATCACCTCCTGGGTCGTGCGCTTCGACAGGGGATACGCCCCCGTGCACAGCGCCACGATGGCTGGCACGCGTGGTCCAAAGCCCCCTGGCGACACCCCCAGAGGTAGGTCCGCGCGGGTCGGCATCCCGCACGCTGGACAGATCAAGCGGTGCAGTTGATACTCCGTCACCACCGGCTTGATCGGGGGCACCGCGGGCACCTGATGGCGGTATGGCTGGGGCTCCTCGCCCTGCCAGGGGTGCTGACACCGGCGACACTGCCGGGGCTTGACAGGGACCCCGATATCCACCTCCTCGATGGGGGCCAACGCCCGGCTTTGCCCCGGATGGCCCGGATGGCCCCCGCGCTGGCGTCCACTGGCCCCACGACGTGGACGTGGCCTCATGGCGTGAGGCAGATCACTCGACGGTGGCCGCGAGGAGTGGTGCGAATCCTGGTGAAGGCGTTCCAGCCACTGCTGGACGGTGGCTTCGAGCGCTGCGACGCGCGCTTCGAGGGTGCGGATATACTCTCGGACAGCCAGGGGCGTCTGCTCCCACAGTGCAGGTGGAAACGGTGGTGTGGTGTTCATGGGCCTGCATCATACGCGGCTGGACACCAGCGAGCAAGTCTCACGTACTGCGACCACGTGAACGCTTACCCCTGGACAAGGAGATTAGCAAAGTGTGTGTTGGTATAGAGGTGTTCAGAATCTGTCGATACTGCTGATTCATGCTGTCGGCTATTCGCTTAGCGGTACAAGCACTCAAAAGGTAAGGACGACACAACAGAGCATAGATAGCTCTATCGTCCATTAGACTCTAGAAAAGCTTTTGGAAATATATGATGATATTCTAAGCGGTTCACTGCTGATAATGCTCTCCATGTTGCTCGCTTAGGTTTCTGTATCTCGTATTGGTTTTGGCG
>Ga0075428_100010064_pt1 | contig 10508 bp, 4 predicted proteins | sample RhiMetdeltSRZDD2_FD_75291 | JGI IMG/M metagenome (GOLD analysis project Ga0075428, IMG submission 75291) | Populus rhizosphere microbial communities from Tennessee, USA - Rhizosphere MetaG P. deltoides SRZDD2 | ecosystem: Host-associated > Plants > Roots > Rhizosphere > Soil | place: USA... | reverse complement strand
ACGAATCGACTGGGCTGGCGATGTATCGCACCGGGCAGATCGATGCCGGCCCCGGCCTGCAATGGGAGGTGCGCCAGGCCGACCTGGAAGCACTCAAGCACAGCCATCCCCACCTGCACTACCAGGATATGCTGGCCAATAATGTGACGACGATCTGGATGCGCACGGACAAGCCCCCCTTCACCGATGTGCGCGTGCGGCGCGCCATCTCCCAGGCGGTCGATCGCCAGGGGCTCATTGAGGCCGTGTGGATGCGAGGCGAACCGTCACCCGCGGTGCCCCGAGGCCTGACCCGGTGGTCGCTACCCATCGACCAGCTCGGCACGGGGGCGAAGTACTATCAGTATAATCCCAAGGAGGTCAGACGGTTGCTGGCAGAAGCCGGGCATCCCAAGGGTTTTAAGACGCAACTCACGGTCAGTAGTGGCTATGGCCGTGACCTGGTCGATGCGGCGCAGTTGGTGCTGCGCTATCTCAAAGAGGTCGGCATTGAGGCCGAGTTGAAGCTCCAGGAGTATGGGGCGTATCAAGCGACGACGGGCCAGGGCAAGTTCGAGGGCCTGGCGATGGGCCCCTATGGCGTGGGCTGGGACGCGGATAGCTCGCTCTACGGCCCGTATGCCCCCGACCAACCGCGTAACCGCGGCCGGGTCAACGATCCGAAGCTGGCGGCCATGGTGCAGGAGCAACGGCGGCTGCAGGACCCGGAGGCGCGGAAGCAACTCATTTTCGACATGCAACGCTACGCCGCGGAGCAGCAGTACTACGTGTACCTATCCTCCCAGGTCGTCACGGGCTCCTGGCAGCCGTATGTGAAGAACTATGCCCCAAACCTCACCTTTGACTTTGGCAGTCGCGCCGCCGCCCTGTGGCTGGATCGGTAGAGGGAATGCCTCATGCACGATCTCGATGAAGACCACGAACACCCCGAGTTTGCCGCCATAGGCCCGGACACCGTCATGGAGGACATTGAAGGCCTGGAAATGTTCACGCTCAAGAGCGTGGGCATCGACATTGGCTCCTCGACCTCCCATTTGGTGTTCTCCCAACTGACCTTAAGGCGCCAGGGCGCAGCGCTCTCGGGACGCTTCAAAGTCACGGAACGACAGGTTTTGTTCCGTTCCAAGATTATGCTGACCCCGTATCTTTCCGGGACTCTGATTGACCTCGAGCAGGTGCAGCACTTCATTGCTAATGCCTACCGCGAGGCCCGGCTGCAACCGGACGATATCGACACGGGAGCGGTTATTATCACCGGCGAGGCCCTCAAAAAGGAGAACGCCCAACCGATCGTCGAGTACTTTGCACAGTATGCTGGAAAATTCATCTGCGCCGCGGCGGGTCACAATCACGAGGCACTCCTCGCCGCCTATGGGTCCGGCGCTGTCGATCTCTCGCAGAGCGAGGGCAAAACGGTTCTCAATGTTGATATGGGAGGCGGCACGACGAAGTTCTCGCTCATTGTACACGGGGACGTGACGCAAACCGCAGCGATCAACATCGGAGCCCGGCTGATCGCCTTTGACGAGTCCAATGTGGTGACACGCATCGAAGATGCCGGAAGAAGCTTCATGGACGCACTCGGCTCTCGTGTTGCACTTGGGAAGAAGATAACCAAACGCGACAAAGAGGCCTGTGCGGCTTTGATGGCCAAAGTGCTTGTCGAGGTGATCGAGCACGGCCCCACCTCCGCGCTCGCCAAGCAGCTCATGGTCACGCCGCCGTTCCGGCATTACCGGTTGGATAGGGTTGACCACATCGTCTTCTCCGGTGGTGTCTCCGAGCACGTCTACGACCGTGACCGCACTGCATACGGCGATGTCGGTCCCCTCTTGGGCAAACATGTCAGGGATGCTCTGCACGTACTCTCCAAGCACAGTATGGTGCGTGAGCCGCTGGAAGGCATTCGGGCCACGGTGATCGGAGCCGGTGCCTATACCGTACAGGCAAGCGGCACAACGAGCTACATTTCAAACCCCCGGGTCTTGCCGGTATTCGGCCTTAAGGTGGTGCGGGCAGCGCTCAAACACGAACAACCCGTGATTGAGACTTTGCAGCAGGCACTCGCGCGGTTCGACCTGCCCTGTTTTACCTCAGGGCTAGCTCTCTCCTTGTTGCTTGATGGGCCACTGAACTATAAAACTGTCAGAGAGGTAGCGGAGGGAGTCGCGGCCATCTGCCAAAACTCGGAAAACTACACGAGCCCGCTGTACTTGGCGCTAGACGTCGATGTCGCAAAATCGCTCGGGGGGATCCTGAAAGAGGAACTCAAGTTGGGCCGCGAGGTCATTGCCATTGATGGCATTGACGTAGGGGATCTCGACTATATTGACATCGGTACACCCATGGGGATCACCGAAGTCATTCCCGTCACGGTCAAGTCTTTAATGTTTCCTGGCGCTAAGTTGCATTAGAAGAGCATAGGAGAATCATGTATGGCACAGGCTGCCTTCAAACCGGAACGGGCTATGTGGAGCAAAAAGTTTACCTACGATTACTGGATGGAAGCCACCGGCGTGCCTATCCACACCGGCTTTTTCGTCGACGATCTGCGCACCGTGGAACTCGGCTGGTGGGAAGAGCGTCAGTGCATGTCCGCCTTTGTCCAGTTGCTGGGTTCGGAGGGCGTGAGTTCGAGCCGCATCACCGAGATTCCCGCTGGTGAAAGCACGCGCCCGCTCAAATTCGCCCTCGATGAAGTCGTATACGTGGTTGCGGGCAGGGGACTCACCACGATCTGGTACGACAATAGCAGCGCCAAAAAAAGCTTCGAGTGGCAGCAGCACAGCATGTTTTTGCTGCCCCATGGCTGTCACCACACCTTTAGTAACATGCAGGGCGACAGGCCCGTGCGGCTGTTTCACTACAGCTATCTCCCACTTGGCCTGTCAGCCGTGCCCGATCCCGACTTCTTCTTTAATAACCCCCGCCACACTCCGGATGACCTCGTGGAGCAGGACGATTTCTACTCGGAAGCCAAAATGGTGCAGGCTGCCGAGGGCGACGCAGGGCTCGGGTTGCGTGTCTACTGGTACGGCAATTTCTTCCCGGACATGCGGGCCTGGGACAAGCTTGAGGCGAATGTCAGACGCGGCGCCGGCGGCCGAAGCGTGTACATTCAGTTTCCCCATTCCGAGGTGTCAGCCCACATGTCGGTGTTTGCGGCGCAGACCTACAAGAAGGCTCACCGCCACGGCCCTGGGAGAGCCATCATCATTCCCGCTGGGGAAGGCTACTCTATCATGTGGGAAGAGGGCAAAGAAAAAATCGTTGTCCCGTGGCACGAATGCAGTCTCTTTGTCCCACCCAATCGGTGGTTCCACCAGCATTTTAACGTCGGCGGTAGTAACGCCCGATATCTCGCCCTGCATCCCCCCATGCAGTTCCATGGCCATGCCGAGAAGGTGGAAGATCGGGCCAAGGACCAGATCGAATACCCTGATGAGGATCCGTTCATCCGCCAGAAATTCGAGGCGGAACTCGCCAAGCGCGATGTGCCGTCACTCATGCCTGACGAAGCCTACAGCAACCGCAACTATGAATGGTCCAAAGCCATGGGGAAGCGGGCGCGTTAAGCTGCGCCCGCTCTGCCCACGCAGTGGCAGGGAACGGGCGCCCGTTAAGCTGGGCGCCCTCTGCCCACGCAGTGGCAGGGAACGGGGGCGCCGTTAAACTGGCGCCCCTCCGCCGTCGCAGTCGCGGGGAACGCGGGCGCGTTAAGCTGCGCCCGCTCTGCTCACTCTAGATTAGAGTGCCAGTTTTGTTGCTGATGGTAGTGCACCTCGCTTATGGAGCCGGCTATATCTGGGAGAAAAAATGGGCCGATGAGATTACCCCAGGCATTGTCGTGGGCGATCCGGCGTACCTGGAGGGCAGAGCCGGCCACCAGTTCCTCACCATTTATACCGAGGTCGCCAATGCGACAAAGTGTTGTAGTGGACTGAGAGGCGGCTCTTCAACGCCGTGTCTCGTGTGGGACATTTGCCTGCGGTGTGGTGGGGGTTGGAAATAGGGCGGGGCCATTGTGTGCGCCCATGCGGCCATGTCGTTCACAACAGCGCCTCGAGCAGCGCTTTTGCCTCCTGTAAGTCGAGGCTATCAAACCCCTCGGTGAACCAGCCGTAGACCGGGGCGAGTAGGTCATAGGCTGCAGCCCGCTGGCCCTGATGCTGCCAGAGGCGGCTCAGGCTTGTGGCAGCGCGCAGCTCATACGACCTGGCCTGCTGCCGGCGCGCCACAGTGAGGGCCTGCTGAAAACAGGCTTCCGCCTCCCCATAGTTCTCGGCAGAACACACCAACAGTAACTCCCCTTTGAGTCGGTATAGCTCAGCCTCGTAGAACCGCTCTCCAGTCTTGTGGACTGTCGTGAGGGCCTCGTCTAACATCGTGAGACCCTCCCCAGCCTGCCCGAGTTTCCCATACGCTTCTGCCAGGAAGGCAAGATAATACGACCGAAACACTGCGGCCCCTGTGGCCTGGTAAGCGACCAGACCTTGGCACATCTGCGCAAGCCCTTCCGCTCCCTGTCCCTGTTCAGCCATGGCCCAACCTTGTAGGATGGTCCCACGCGCCAGGTAGAGCGCAAATCCCTGCTCAGTGCAGAGCGCCATTGCCGCCGTCGCCCGTTCTTGCGCGGCCAGTACATCCCGACACAGCTGACAGAGCATGCCAGTGAAGCACATGGCATACGCCAGGCTAAAGGGGTGAACCAGCTCCTGAGCCAGGGTGAGCGCTTCACGACTGCGCCGCAGGGCCTGATCCGGATAGCCAAGACTCCACAGGGTCAAGGCCGCCCAAGATCGACAAATCACGCCTTGATCCTGTCCATAGAGCGAGGCAAAGGCGCGATGCTGCCCAAGATCATAGAGGGTCATCTCGCGTTCCAGATGCACGTGGGCAGGGGAGAACTCTCCCAGGAAGGCCAAGGTCTGGCCCAGCACCCGGTGGGCCAACAGGAGGAGCGCCGGGGTTTGCACACGCTGGGCCAAACTGAGGAGCTGCTCGCCCAGCTCGTGCGCTGTCTGGAGCTCCGCCCGTACTAAATGAAAATACCACAGCCCCCACAACGCCTGGAACAGCTGTGGGATTTCCCCCACCTGCCGGCATAGCTCGCATGCCCGAACATAGGCGTATTCCACTTCCGGGGCCGCCTGCCCCTTGGTTGCTATCAACGCCGGCCCAAGAGTGATTTGCAAGACCAGTTCCCGCTGGGCGCGCTCGGGGGTCTCGGGCAGCACTTTAAGTAATGTCAGCGCTTTAGTCAGGTGTGTGATGGCCTCGGCATGCGCAGAGCGGCGCAGGGCATTGTCTGCGGCGTATTGCAGATACCTGAGAGCGCGCTCAGCGTCTCGTCCCTGCTCAAAGTGCACCGCCAGCTCGGCCGCGATCTCTGGCGCCTGTGCCCCATAGCCCGTCTCTTTCCGGACACCGATCTGCAGGTGCCAGCGCTGCTGGCGGCTTGGCGGCACCCGATCAGCCAGGGTTTCACAATACAGGTCATGGAGGAACCTATACGCCGCGGCCACCGTCCCGTCCGGCCATGCAACGAGGCCGCCTGCCTGGATGAACTGCCCGTGGTGGGCCAGCACGGTCAACCGGGCCTCGATGTCTTCCGTGGCCTGACTGACGGCCGCCGCGACCGCCGCCGCGGAGAAGGTCCTCCCAGCCATACTCGCCGCTTCCAGCAGGACTTGGTCTTCAGGGCGGACCTGGTGCAGTTGCTGTTCGATACTGTGGCGCAGGCTCTGCGGGACGGCACTCCTGATGGTGTCCACAGCCATGGCGACGTCCCCTCCCGAGGCCTCCTCGTGCAGCAGCCCCTGACGTCCCATCTCTTCAACGATTGTCACCAGAAACAATGGATGGCCGCGGGTACGCTGATGCAGCACGTGCGCCACCGCTTCGGAGAGCGATGGCTCTCGCAACCGCTGACGGCAATAGGTGGCCACTTCACCTGCCGACAGGTAGTCGAGCGGCAGCTCTACCCCCTGCTGGTGCTGTGTGAGTTCCGTCATCACGGTGCGGATCGGATGCGCGCGGATAATAGCGTCCACGGGTCGATAGGTGCCGAGCAACAAGAAGCGGGCAGGATCGGGACGACGAGCGACATACGCCAGCCACGCCAGCGTCGACACATCACTCCAGTGGAGGTCTTCCAAGACCAGCAGCAGCGGGCGCTCGGTGGTGAGGACGTCCAGGGCTTCGGTCAGCTCGCGCAGCATGCGGGGCTGCGTGGCTCCACCCGTGGTCCGCTGGAGGCTCTCCCACGCGCTGGGCGGCACCAGCCCCGGCATCTGGACGAGCCAGCTCGGGGCATACTGCCGCAGCACCGCCACGAGCCGCTCCCCCTCGGGTTCTCGGCCGAGACGTCCCAGCGCCTCCAGAATAGGCAGATAGGCTTCCCCCGCCCCATAGTCGTCCAGGCACTGGCCGTGCCCCACCCAGACGTCCTCGGAGGCCACCACCTGGGCCACAAACGTGTTGACCAGGGCCGTCTTGCCGATACCGGCCTCTCCCGCGATGGCCCCCACCTGCCGCGTGCCCTGGCGTGCCATAGTCCACCACTGCGCGAGCTGGGCCAGGGCCGCGTCGCGCCCCACAAAGTGCGGCGGGCGCCGGAACGTGGGAGATGGCAAGCGACGCGGGGCCTCCTCCATCCCCGATTCGCTAGGAGCCACAAGGGTGCTCACCGGCGCGATGAACCGATAGCCCCGGCCGTGTACGGTCTCGATAAAGCGGGGGGTACGCGCCGGATCGCCCAATACCCGGCGTAGCGTGCGCATGGTGACCGTGATAACCGCCTCACTCACCACAGTCTCGGGCCACACGGCCTCGAGCAGCGCCTCTTTGGTCACGAGCTGGCCTGCCTGCGTCACCAGGCAGCACAGGACCGCAAAGGTTTTGGGGGGCAGTGGGATCGCCTCGGAGCCACGCCACAGCCGTTCGTCGCGCCGATCGAGCCGGAACGGCCCAAAGACGAGACACTGCAGCTCCGGCATAGGTTCCCCTCCCCCGTAGCAGCCAGGCGCTGCCTACGGGACCCACACAACACACTTTTTAGACTTTCTTTAGAAGTTTTTCATACCTTCTTCAGGACTGTGGCCCGTGCAGGATGCTATGCTTAGGCCGCAGAACCAGAGTCGCACCCGTGCACGCCCCTGTCTCCAGGAGTATATCATGGTCGTTGAACGAGTACGCTGGTGGCACTACGTCGGCATTGTTCTCCTGTCGCTGGCGACGCTGCTGCTTGAGCTCGCCCTAACACGTGTGCTGTCGGTGGCGCTGTGGTACCATTTTGGTTTTCTCGTTATCTCAACCGCTCTGCTGGGCTTTGGCACCTCTGGCATCGTGCTCGCCTTGTGGCGCAGGGTACGGGAACACGCCTCGCTTGATTCGACGCTGGCGCTCCTCGCGCTGCTCTTCGGCATGCTGACCATTGTGTGTTTCTGGCTGATGCAGCACATCCCCTTCGACCCCTTCAGCTTGCTCGCCGACCGGCGGCAGCTGCTTTTCATGCCGCTGTACTACGTCGTGATCTCTGTCCCGTTCTTCTGTTCGGGGTTAGCGCTGGCACTCCTTTTCACCCGCGGCGCGCGGCAGATCAACCGACTGTATGCGTTTGACTTGTTCGGCGCCGGGCTGGGGTGTGTCGCCTTAGCCGTCGTGATGCCTGTGTTCGGCGGTTCCGGCTCGGTCATCATGGCCGCTGCGCTCGGACTGCTAGCTGCTGTCATCTTCGGCCTCCGCCAAGCGCAGCGGTTAGCCATCGCCGCCGCTACGCTCGGCATCGCCGCTTGCGCTCTCACGTTCTGCGCAGACCGCTTGCTGCCGATCTCCGTAACACCAAACAAAATCGGTCTACAGCGACCACCGATATACACGGCGTGGAACACCTTCTCACGCATAGATGTTATCGAGCAACCGCCGCTGCCCGAGACGTCAGGGCGCGACTCGCGCCGCTTCGTCTTCGACGCCGGCACTGCCGCGACGTGGATGCTTGATTTGCGCCCGAATGTGCACGAAGTGCTGCCGCAGATCGCGGACAAGCGTGATTTCTTGTCGGGCGTGGCCTACGTCGGCAAGGCGCGCCCCAAAATCCTCATCATCGGCTCGGGCGCGGGCGCTCAAGTGCTCGATGGTCTGCACTTCGGCGCGTCTGCGATCACGGCGGTCGAGATCAACCCGATCATCAACGACACCGTGACGGGCAGGATGCGCGACTTCTGGGGCGGCCTGTTCGAGCAGCCCGAAGTGCGACTCGTGACCGAAGAGGGGCGGAGCTTCGTGCGCCGCTCGGGCGAGCAGTACGACGCGATCATCGTCGTGCACACCATCAGCAACGCCGCCATCGCGTCAGGCGCGCTCAGCTTGACCGAAAACTACGTGCTGACCCGCGAGGCTTTCGCGGACTACCTCGACCGCCTGGCACCGGACGGCGTGCTCTTCTTCACCCGTCCCGAAGCACAGATCGCGCGTCTTTTCGCCACCGGGCGTGAAGTGCTGGCAGCGCGCGGCGGCACCGATTTCACGACACACTTCTACGCGTACCGCGTGCCGCAGCAGATGGGCGGCGCGCTTCGTCCGTCTTTCGTCGCGGGCTTTCTGATGAAGAAGTCGCCTTTCACGCCCGTAGAGTTGCGCCTGATGAACGAACATCTCGGCATTGATCAGCCGCGACGTAGACGCGGCGCAGGGGGCATGCGGGAGATTCTGTACTCGCCACTCGAACCGCATAAGGGCAGCATCTACCACACCCTGCTCACCACACCCGACTTGCAAGCGGTGTACGCCGCGCAGGCCGCGCAGCTCGCACCGGCGACCGACGACCGCCCGTTCTTCAACCAACACACGCGCTGGTCACGCATCAACCTCAACACCTTTGGCGATCTCTTCAGGCAAGAGCGCTTGGGGCGTTTAGCGCTCGAGGATCGTCCCGTCGCCGAAGTCACACTCATCATACTGCTGGCGCAATCCATCCTGATTGCGGCGGTGTGTATGCTGCTGCCGCTCATGCGCTTCGCGCGCGCCGGCTTGCATGCGCCCGACCGCTGGCGCTTTCTACTCTACTTCGCCGCTTTGGGCTTGGGCTTCATCATGATCGAGATGGCACTCTTACAGCGCTTCACGCTCTTCCTCGGTCAGCCCGTTTACACGTTCGCGGTCGTGCTTGCCAGCCTGCTCGTCTGCACCGGCGCGGGCGCGTACCTCACCGAGCGCTTGCGCTCGCAGCCGCGCCGGCAACTGCGCCTGATCGTGCCGCTCATTGTGGCGACGCTATTGGCGACGGCATTCGTCACGCCCGTGCTATGCTCTGTCGCGCTCGGCTTAACGCTGCCGTGGCGTGTCCTGTTGTCAGTCCTTGTGATTGCGCCGCTCGGCATGTTACTTGGAATGCCTTTCCCTACGGGGTTGCGCATCGTCGCCGAGGAAGCCGCGTCGCTGGTACCGTGGGCCTGGGGCATCAACGGATTTTTCACGGTCATCGGCACAATTAGCGCGCTCATGCTGGGCATGGCTTTGGGATTCAGCACGGTGCTGGTCATCGCAGCCTTGTGTTACCTAATCGCACTGGCGGCAATGGTGGGAAGTCGTAAAGCTCCTGGTATGGCGGAACGTTAAAGATTTCGCCAGGGCAGTTGTATGTCAAGGGTCGAAGTGCAGATAACAGTCCTCTTGCTTTGCGTGCTGGTGCTCTTGGATGAGATCCTCTTGCACGGCTTTGGCGCTACCCAACCCACGCGCTTTGAGATTGGCTTAATCGGCGATCTCCCCTATTCGGGGGAGGACGAAGCGCAATTCCCCACCCTGATGCAGGCCATGAACGAGGCGAACCTGGCCTTCGTCGTGCACGTCGGCGATATTGCAACCGATCCGCGGTTGTACAAGCGCGACCAGACCGGGGCGATGCCGTGCACGGATGCCACCTTCGCCCAGCGCCAGGCGCTGTTTCACATCTCGCAGCATCCCTTTATTCTCACGCCTGGCGATAACGACTGGACGGATTGCCACTCTGCGGAACCGAGCCTTGACCCGCTCGAACGTCTGACCAAACTGCGCAAGGTGTTTTTCCAAGGGGACCGGAGCCTCGGCCAGCGCTCCCTCCCGCTCACGCGGCAGAGCACGGAGCCGCAGTATGCCAAGTTTCGGGAGAATGCCCGCTGGACCTCTGGCGAGGTGCTCTTCGTCACCCTCCACCTGGTCGGTAGTAACAACAACCTAGGGCGCACCCGAGCAGGGGACGCGGAATATGACGAGCGGCACGCCGCCAACGTAGTCTGGCTCAAGCAAGCGTTTGCGGAAGCCAAACGCCAGGCCCAGAAAGGGCTGATGATCTTTACACAGGCCAATCCCTACTTTGAAGACCATTGGTCAGCAGGTCGTCAGCAATCCATGCACATCACCCCAGAGAACCCGGAGTTCTCTGGCTACAGCGACTTCCTGGCGGCCCTGGAGACCGAGGTGCTAGCCTTCGACAAGCCCGTGGTGCTCGTGCATGGGGATACACATTA
>Ga0075428_100010061_pt1 | contig 10508 bp, 10 predicted proteins | sample RhiMetdeltSRZDD2_FD_75291 | JGI IMG/M metagenome (GOLD analysis project Ga0075428, IMG submission 75291) | Populus rhizosphere microbial communities from Tennessee, USA - Rhizosphere MetaG P. deltoides SRZDD2 | ecosystem: Host-associated > Plants > Roots > Rhizosphere > Soil | place: USA... | reverse complement strand
TCGACGGTGACCCGGTCAGGGTGGCCGATCGCGTCGCCCGTCGGCGTCCACGTCGATGAACCGATGAGCACGGTCCGCTCCGAGGTAATACCCCGGACGTATTCCGGAGCCGTCGCGACCAGCAGGTCGAAGACAAGGTACAAGTCGACCGTACGGTCCGAGGCATGCCCTGGCCGAGGGCCATCCGCTGGCAGTGATACGTGCAGGTCCGACACGACCGGGCCCGCCTTCTGCGACATACCGGTCTGGTCCAAGCCGTGGACGCTGTATCCGTCCAGCGACGCCGCCATGCCGAGGATCTGCCCGACGGTCACCACACCGGTGCCGCCGATACCCGGGATCCGGATGACATACCCACCCTGCACTGCCGGCCGCTGAGGCTCGGTTAGCGTCAGCGACTCGTCCGACCTCGGGGCCCTGCCACGCCTTGGGGAGGCCGTCTTCGACTTTCGCAGCCGGCGGGGTCGGCCGGCCTCGACCAGGGTGAAGCTCGGACAATCACCTTCCAGGCATGCCATGTCGTAGTTGCACGAAGTTTGGTGGACCTGGGTCTTTGTGCCGTACTCCGTGTCGACGTTGTGCAAAGAAAGGCAAGTCGACTTCCTGCCACAGTCGCCGCACCCTTCGCAGACGCGTTCGTTGATGACGACACGCTGAGATGGCTTCGGTACCAGCCCGCGGGCCCGCGCCCGGCGCAGGTCGGTCGCGCACGCCTGATCATGGATCAAGACAGTCACACCCGGAGAGCCGGCCAGCTCCTCCTGGGCCGCGACCGTGTCTCGTCGATCGCGGACAGAAACGTCCCTGCCCAGCCGCACACGCCGGTACGCCTTGGGATCGTCGGTAGTGACGATGATCTTGCCGACACCCTCCGCGCGCAATCCCCGGATGACCTCCGGGATCGAGCGTTGGCCGAGCGCTTCTTGACCGCCGGTCATGGCGACCGACCCGTTGAACAAGATCTTGAACGTCACATGGCTGCCCGAGGCGATCGCGAATCGGATAGCCAGCCACCCCGAATGGACTAGCGTGCCATCGCCTAGGTTCTGAAAGATGTGATCCCGATTGAGGAATGGCGCCGCGCCGACCCACTGCGCTCCCTCGCCGCCCATCTGTGTGTTGGACAGGACGGTGCCCGTGCGATTGTCGTCCATTCGTGACGCGAGAGCATGGCACCCGATGCCCGTGCCAACCAGCGCGCCATCCGGCACTTGTGTGCTGTTCGAGTGCGGACACCCGGAGCAGAACCATGGCGGTCTCGCCTTGGGGACGATGGTGAGCTGTGTCCTCGCGGCGGGAGCAGGTGGACGCAGCCGACCCGGTTCGACGCGCAGAGCGAGTCGGCTGCGCAGTGGCTGGACAATCTTGTCAGCGTCCAGCGCCCCCCACCCGGGAACGAGGCAATCATTCGACGGTGCCCGCTTGCCCGTCACGATCGGAGCGCCGGTCACTCCGTAGAGCGCTTCTCGTATCTGCGGCTCGATGAAGGGCCGCCCTTCCTCGATGACCAGCACCTCATCCAGACCACTGGTCAGCTCACGCACGTGCTCATGGTCCAGCGGCCACGACATCCCGATCTTGATCAAGCGGATACCCAGCGCCGAGGCGTGATCGAGCGATACGCCCAGTAGCCGAAGGGCCTCGACCACGTCGACGTAGGTGTGTCCAGCCGCGACAAGGCCCAGCCAGGTATCCACCGGCCGGTTGACGACGCGATTGAGTGAGTTCACCCGCCCGTAGGCCCGGGCTCTCGGCAGCCGGGTCTGGAACAGGCTCTCCTCCAACGCACGCGTGTGCGGCTGGTGCAGCGTCGGCACCACCCGGTGCCAGGGTCCGACAGGCTCCGGTGCGACGACAGAGACCCGATCCAGAGCCAGGTCGACCGTCGAACTACCGTCAGCGACCGCGGATACGATCTTCATCGCTGTCCACACGCCTGAGTACCGCGAAAGCTCCACGGCGTGATGACCAAGGTCCAAGATGTCCTGCGAGTCTGCGGGATGAATTACCGGCAATCCAAGGTCGGCGCAGAGTCCCTCCGATGCCGACGGCAGCGTAGAGGACTTACAGGCGGGGTCGTCACCAACGAACACCAGGGTCCCGCTAGTGGGATTGGTGCCCGCGTAGTTACCGTGCCGGATGGCGTCAGCCGCGCGGTCCAGGCCCGGGGCCTTTCCATACCAGGCGCCCAGGACACCTTCGTACTGAGCACCGGGGGTGACCGTCGCAACCTGGCTGCCGAAGACTGCGGTAGCCGCCAGTTCCTCGTTCAGGCCCGGCTTATGGACGATTTGCAGCTCCTCCAACAGAGCGTTGCGTCGCGAAAGTTCGAGGTCTAGGCCGCCGAGCGGAGATCCGGGATAGCCCGAGACGAACGCAGCGTTATGCAGCCCGCTTGCACGGTCGATGCGCATTTGGTCCAACAACATCCGGACCAGCGCGGGTACCCCAGGCAGAACGTGTTGCCCGGCTTCGGCCGTAAATCGTCCGGATAAACCGACGTTGACAGCAGTAGTCCGGGTCATGATGTCCGACTCCATACTCGCCCGACATAGGGGGCTCAACACTCATCTCCTCGAATTTCCACGCAGGTTGAGTTACCGACGCCGCCGTACTGGCGCATAGCGCCCCCGGGCACCGCGCGCCCACGTCGGGAAGTTCTTGCGACGCGCGGTGCCAGTTTGGATAGAGGAGCTTTTAGGCGTCCATTACCGTCTCATCTATTAGGGGGCGGGGCGATCAAACACCTGCTGGATATTCGATGTGGTACAAGTCAGCGGCGTTCTTCCACAGGAGCTTGTGCCGCGTTTCCGCATTGACATCGCCCAGGGTCTCCTGGATGTACTGCTGGGGCGCTACAGCAACGGAAGCAGGGCCCGGGAACATGCAGGTTTGGTGCGGAAAGTCGGTTTCGAAGAGAATGTTCGACGTGCCGAGGCGCTCGATGGCAAATTTGAGCGTGGATCGCTCAAACCAGAAGGACGAGTAGATCTGACGTTGAAAATACTCGCTCGGCAGCAATTCGTACTCCGGGTGCTCTTTGGCCACACCACAGTTCATCCACTGCCAGTCCAAGATGTCGAGGTGGAAGGGAATCCAACCCACGCCGCTTTCGACGGCTACGAACTTCAGCTTAGGAAAGCGGTGACACACGCCACCACAGATAAGCGTGGAAATCGTTGTCGCGTTGCCCATGAACAGACCCACGCCGCCCAGTACCGCGTTGGCATGGATGCCACCCTCCGGGTCGACTTGCAAGAGATCTTCGACACCGTTGGAACCGATGTGAAAGTTGACTGACACGTCGAGATCTTGCAGCGCCGCCCACAGAGGGTCCCAGTGCTTGGAGCCAAGCCCGGGCAGCCCGAACCGCCGGGGGTCCTGAGTCATGATGATGCCACGGTGGCCGAGGTCACGGCAGCGCTTCACCTCAGCAATTGAGGCCTCGATATCCCAGAAGGGGATTGACGTGATCGCGATGAACCGATTCGGCGCCGCACTGATGAATTCCGTCAGATAGTCGTTGTAGGCGTACATCAGCGCTGAACGCAGCCCGGCCCCCTCATGATGGGAAATCGACGAGGAGTTGAAGTGGGCGACGTTGGGGTACAGCACCTGGGCATAAATCCCATCGGCGTCCATACGCTCGAGGCGCTTAGCCGGGTCGTACATGTGTGGTGCGACATCGGTCCACCGCCGCGGAAAAAGCGGAGCATGTTCGTGCCACCCGGCCGACGCAGGTGCCCCGACGGGCATCAGAAATTCGCCGTCCAGATACCAAGCCTCAAGGCCCCGCGCCTCATCCCACTGAACCGCGGGACCGCTGTCACGCAAGTTGGCCGGAAGGCGCTTACTCCACAAGTCGGGTGGCTCGACGACGTGGGTGTCGCTGTCGAGAACCAACGAATCCAATTTCGGCAAAGTCGGGGACGACGTTGTCATGTACCATTCTCCTTAGATACGGAAGTCGACTAAATGTGCAACCCGCTACAAGTTCAACAATGGCCCGTATTTACGGCAACCGTGTCAGCTGACGTCATATCAATCAGGATCATGCCGATATCCAATATTAGGGTCACGCAGTCAACAAATTCGCGTCTCGAACACTAGCTTTGCCTATAGATGCTGTCAAAGCATTCGCGTTGACTCATCTAAAAGGTCCGTGTGGTTCTATTTCGTTGCCTCACAAGGAAGCATCCGGTTTATTCGGTGCGTCTGTAAGGGTCGGCCTACCAGCCCGCCCCGAAATCTCGCGTCAACAGGCACGCGGACGTTTCTGTTGAGGCAACGCATCATCCTCCCGGACCTATTGACACGAGAAAACAGGCGTCACCATGATTGTCCCTTGGACGAGATCGGAGCCTCGATTCGATGGCTCGGACGCCAGACATTCGCTTATGTTCGCCGCTCGCACCAGCCGGCCAGACGCACAAGCGAAGGGCGAACAGAAAAAAGAACCACGAGAACGGCCGAACCTATCCGGCGTGATGCGGCAAACGTCGCGACGACAGAAGCCACCGCGCTTCATATCCGCCTGCGCGGCAAGGAGGGGCACCTAAACGTGTCTGAGACTTTGAGATTTGATGGACGCACCGTCGTGGTGACTGGCGGCGGCCGGGGATTAGGACGAGCATATGCCGAGCTCCTGGCCTCCCGCGGTGCATCGGTAGTGGTCAACGACCTAGGAACATCGCTCGACGGCGCAGCACGCGTCTCCTCGCCGGCTGACAGCGTGGTCGATTTCGTGACCCGGCAGGGCGGCCGGGCAGTGGCGGACACGTCAGACGTGTCTACCGAGCAGGGTGCGCAGAGTCTGATCGATGCGGCCGTCGACCGATTCGGCCGCATCGATGTTCTGATACACAATGCCGGGATCGTGAGACGCGCACCCTTTGCTGAAATGTCCACTGCAGACTTTGACCGCCACGTAGCAGTTCATCAGGCCGGCGCATTCCATCTCGCCCGCGCCGCATGGAGCCACTTTGTGAGACAGCGCTATGGACGCGTCATCATCACGGTCTCAACTGCAATGTTCGGGCTGCCGGAGATCATTCCGTACGGCAGCGCCAAGGGCGGAGCTTTCGGTCTAGCTCGAGGACTTGCGCTGGAGGGAGCCAGCAACAACATCCGCGTCAACATGGTGGCCCCAAGCGCAATGACCCGCATGGCAAGCGGTGACTCGACCGTCTGGTCGCCTACCCGCAACGAGATGATCCCGAAGCGCGAGGCTGGTATGGACTCGGACAAGGTCGCCCCACTCGTTGCCGTCCTCGCTCACGAAAGATGCCCAGTAAACGGCGAGACTTACTATGCGGCCGGCGGCCGCGTCTCGCGCATCTTCGTGGGCCAGACTAGCGGCCAGACGTTCAGCCAGGTCACACCTGAACAGATCCTCGATCAGTGGGTCGCGATCAACGATCGCGACCACTACTCGCTGCCAGTAATTTCTCCTGACGCGCAAAGCGTGTCGTGGCTTGAATCCGAGTTCGATCCTGTGTTGGATTCGTAGCGGCGAAACTCCCCTGCTCTGCGCGGTCTATCGATGACGAGCTCAGTCCATGCGGCTCGGCGACAAGTTTCGCTGTTCAATCGAGGCTGTTGCGTCAGCCCAGAATCCGAACGACTTCCCACGGGCAGACCATGCGCAAGCGACCATCACTTGTCTCGACAGAGATAAGCACGGTGCCGACGTCCGTGACGGTCGCGATGTGTGTACTACCCAGTTTCACTTTGTCGCCGATGTGGAATTTCACTTCCGTACCTCCGAGGCTTCTAAAAAGACTGCGATCATGCGCGCTGGTAAGCACAGGTACGTCACGGATGGATTGCGGCCGACAAATATTGCCCGCCGCCTCCCGATCGATACATGATTTCAGCGACGAAACAACGCCCTTCCGGGTCTACGACGTCCCAGGAATAGGGACCTCGCCACTGGGTCACGCCCAGTGTGTGGACCAGACGGCGGGCATGTTGCTCACAGCGGATATCAGCTACTCGCCTCCCGTCGCTAGTGGAGATTATCCACATGGCTACACCTAAGGTTGTTCGGTCTAAATGCGCCAACCCCCACCGGTAGCACTTGTAAATGTTCCTGGGTGTGTTCACCGCATTTGTCGCGGGGATCGGAATAGGTGGTCACAAATCCCCCTCTAGAATGCGGCGAATAACTGTCGCGACGTCCTGCCCGGCCCAGTGAAATATTCCAGGGTGGCTAATCACCGCCCGTATCCTCGCCAGTTTGTCAGCATCCGAAATCTGCGCCGGCTGCTCCAGCACTCTCAGGGTCTGAACCGCTGCCGGGCGCCAACCTGCGAGCCCCAGCTTGCGTCGCTCGTCGTGGGTAAAGGCAGTTCGCCGTCTGAGGCTTGGTTCTGTCCGTGCGACCGGTGTCTGTGATTCTGCGCTTTGCACGATGCCATTCCTTGTCGCGGTTCACCGTTGTCGGGACTGCCGGTTGCCGTTGCCGCCTGTACGCGAATCGCTGTCGCTGTTCATGGATGTGATGGCTCCCAAGGATGAGAGCGCAGGCCCGATCTGGTCGATCGATCTGCAAGGTCGCTGAAGGGGCATCAACACGATCAGTCTGAGCATCAACCATTGACAACACCCGACCTCTTTGGTGATTGCTACCAGCGGCCTGCGTTTGAGAATGTCGTGGCGGCGATCCCGACTGCGACGGGAAAATTACGTAAGGGATACGTAAAGACTGCCAACATGTTTGGCCACCGCAGCGGGCCGACGATGCGATGTGTGGACGGAACAACCGCACGGCCAAGCCATCTCCGAATGCCGCTGCCGGCTTGCCGGTCGTCGTCGCTACATGCCGCGCTCGCACTTCGCTGCTGAGGATTCGACACCCACATCTACGTAGCGCACTACGTAGTTCTTCGGTGCCGTACAGCGCCGTGACCGGTGTCTGCTGAACAGGTCACGAACTCTGCGAGCCAAGGACGAGACCGCTCGCCACATGACCCTCTGGTATCGCCCCAGCGGAAAGGCCCCACCATGTCCCCGATCACCGTTGACATCGACGACGAGGTTTGAACCTTGCCCGGCAATGAGTCTTCGCGTAGCTCGATCCGTCGCCTCACACAAAACCTCCGCATAACGGTCTGTGGGTCACGGTGTCGGCGGGTGGTGCCGTAAAGATGGGGTCGACGACGAACCAGCGGCAAGCCGAGGCGAGGGCGAAGGCGTACGCGGCCGCTGACCGAGTCACGAAGTCACAAATCCTCGATGAGTTGGTCGAGCTAACCGGGTGGCATCGTGACCATGCGCGGGCGGCGCTGCGGGACGCGTTGCAGATGAGGGTGGTCACGCCACGTACACCGAGAGCACCGCTGTATGGACCGAAGATCATCACCGCACTGACGAAATGTTGGGCGGTGCTACGGGCGCCGACGGGCAAGCGGCTAGCGCCGATGCTGCCGGTGTTGGTACCGATCCTGCGCCGCGACGGTGAGCTGGATCTGACCGATGACGAGGCGGCATTGCTGGCCACGATGAGCGCGGCGACGATCGACCGGCGGTTAGTTGGGGCGCGCGAGGCAATGATGCCGCAGTGTCGGTCGCATACCAAGCCTGGCGGCCCGCTGAGATCTCAGATCCCTCCCCACACTTGGGGCGATTGGGACGATTCACAACCGGGGTTTGTGAAGATCAACTTGCTCCGCCATGACGGCGGCAACAGCAGCGGCGAGTTCTGTATCACCTTGACGGTCATCGATGTTGCAACGGGGTGGACGGTGAACCGATCGGTGCAGAACAAGGCAAAAGAGTCGGTCATGCACGCCCTAGAGCACATTGTCGGCGAGTTCCCGCTCCCGATTCTTGGGATCGCTTCGGACAACAGCTGCGAGTTCATCACCGAGCACCTGCTGCGTTGGTGCAGCGAGCGGCAGATCGCCTTCATCCGGTCCCGGCCGGGGAACAAAAGCGACGGCTCGCATGTGGAGCCGAACGACTGGGCGCGGGTTCGCGAGCTGATCGGCTACTACCGCTACGACACCAACGCCGAACTGACCAAGCTCAACGAGGTCTGGGAGCTCAACGCCCTATTCACCAACTACTTCCTGCCTCATCAGAAGTTGATATTCAAGAAGCGCCAGGGCGCGAAGCTGATTAAGAAACACGACACCGCAAGCACACCGCACAGGCGCGCCGTCACCCACCGCGGAACGCTCAAATGGTCCATCACCAAGATGAACGCAGAGTTCAAACGCATCAAGCCTGCAGCGTTGTCCCGACAGATCCTCGCCCTCACTGGACAGCTAGAACTCCTCGCCCAGGCGAAGGAAGCAGCCCACCCGAACCCAACCGTCGACAATGTCTGGAACGACTCCGACTGGCGGAGGACTTTGCGTCAGGCAATGAACTAACGTCCCTCGGCGGAATACCTGCGATGTAATACCGGCCGCTGGAGGTGGAGAACGAGGTGTTGCGGTGGGCGGTAGCGTATTTGGCGCAGGCCAACCTGGCGGTACACCGTGATGATCCGGGGTTCGGGTACCGGTTCATTGCCAACGAGCTGGCCGAGCAATGTTTCTCTGCTTGGGAACGGCGGATCTGGCGGGTGTGCCCACAGCGGCATCTTCAGCGCGTTCGGCAAGAAACCCCGGTCGCGTTCCCAAGCTGCGCCACTGATGTGCACGAGGACCTGTCGCAGCGTGATTTCTCCGTAGAGCGTCCAGATCGGTTGTGACTCAGCGATATCACCGAACTTCCATGGCCGGATATTTCCTTGCGAGGCAACTAAATTAGAGCTACACGGACCTTTTAGATGAGTCAACGCGAATCCTTTTGCGGGACATATCCTGCTTGATACGGTTCGACGGAAGGGGTTCTAGCCCTGAGGAATTCGCCTGCGAAGGGATGTCTAGTGAGCTATGGCGCCAGTCCGACAACGTTCGAGGGTTATCGGACATTAGTCGGCTACAACGTTATGGACGACGTGCTACGTTCGCCGAAGGCATGTCCGGAACACGTCGAGGAATCCGCCGCGCTCACTGCGGACACGGTCCTGAAGCTGTCGGGTAAACGCCATGCACAGCGCCGGATCCTCGAGGGCAAGTTGTTCACGGCGGAAGCGCTCAAGCGCTACGAGCGTGAAATCCTCAAGCCCGCCATCGCACGCTCGATGGAAGAGCTAACCGAACACCGTGGTCACGATGGCGTCGTGCGCGTCGACATCGCGGACTATGGTCGACGTCTCATCATGGAGCTGACCGCTCGGATCATTGGTATCGACCACGCGGACAAGAAGGCGAATACCGAGGCACTGTTCGAAATGTTGGTCGCATTCACCGACTGCATCAAGGTGCAGTTTGCGACCGCGGACAAACAGGAAATAATTGATCGCGCTCTGAGCGCGAAGGCAGAGTACTGGGAGCAGTTCGTTCGGCCGGCCCGCGACCGCCGCGCGCAGCTGTTACAGGAACAGGGGGCCGCCGCGCTGCCGTCCGACCTGTTGTCGCTGATCGTGTCGGACGACTCAGGCAATGAAGAATGGACTGACGACCTGACATTGAGGGAATGTGTGCTGTTCCTGGTTGCGACCGGGGCGACAACGATTACCCTCATCGCCCACGTGATCGTGGAGTTGACGAACTGGCTGGCCGCCCATCCTGAAGACGCGCAGCGGCTTGCCGACGACCGTTTCCTCTCAGGCATCATCAACGAGTCGCTTCGCCTGCACCCGCCGTCGCCCGCTGCCATCAGAGAGTGTCCTGCGGGATTGCACACCAAGACCGCCGATATCGAGCCCGGCGAGGTCGTCTATATGGATCTCTTCCTTGCCAATCAGGATGAGTCCGTCTTCGGCGAGGATGCAAGTGTCTTCGATCCGAACCGCGCACTGCCCAGGGGCGTGCACGGATACGGCCTGTCATTTGGCGTAGGGAAACACGCGTGCATCGGCCGGCCGCTGGCGATCGGCGGTGCCGCCTCCGGCACCGTAGGCGCGGCGCTCCTCATCACGCGAGCCCTCGTCGACGCCGGGGTTCGCGTCGATCCCGAGCGGCCGCCGACCCTGGCTGCGAGCCTGGAGGGTAGGTATGACGAGCTGTTCGTGGTCTTCGACAATCTCTGACTGAGGGCCGAGCCTCCGTCGTTCCGTCACATTACGCGGGCCGGGCGACGGAAGGCCTCCGGCACAGCCGATTACCCTCGCTCCGACAAACAGGTGCGTACTCGGTAACGCCAACCACGGCTCGGCACGCATCCGTTGCGCCGGGCGGTGTGGGCGGCCCATGGCGGCCGAGCAATCACTCCGCGCACCAACCCACGTAATGAAGTACGTAGTTCTCCGGTGCCGCCCGCGGCGGGATCGAGGTGTGCTGTATGAGTCACATCGCAGGGCTCTCCGAGCAAAGTACGAGACCGGTCGTCACATGAACATCTGGCATCTCACACAGCAGAAAAAGCGCCCCTGGCGTCGATCACCCATCACCTACGGCAGTGCCGTCTGCGGCTGGGTTCATTTATCTGACAAGGAGTTTAGAAATGAACGC
>Ga0075428_100010058_pt1 | contig 10510 bp, 6 predicted proteins | sample RhiMetdeltSRZDD2_FD_75291 | JGI IMG/M metagenome (GOLD analysis project Ga0075428, IMG submission 75291) | Populus rhizosphere microbial communities from Tennessee, USA - Rhizosphere MetaG P. deltoides SRZDD2 | ecosystem: Host-associated > Plants > Roots > Rhizosphere > Soil | place: USA... | reverse complement strand
GCTTACATCGTTTCTTCTATGCCCGATGTCGATTATGATTTCTGGCAGCCTCCGAAGATAGGTTAGTGAATTTTTTGTTGGACAATTATTCAATGACCTAAAACTTATTCATGAGAAAAATATGTTTATGCGTTGCAGCACTATTATTTGCTGCAGTCATGTTTGGACAAAACAGCTTGAGAATAAAGGTAATTAGTGAAGCATCAGGAGAAGCACTGCCGGGCGCTACGGTAAAACTTGTGCTGCTGAATAAAACAGTGGTTGCTGATTCAAATGGCGTCGCGCATTTTACGGATATAAAAGCCGATCGATATGTTTTTGAAATATCTTATGTTGATCACCAGTTATTGAGAGGAACTGTTTGGGTGCAGGATGGTGAAAAGAATGAACATGAGTTCTCTCTTAAGGCTGAGGAAGAAGAGGAGGAAGAAGTAGTAATACAATCAACAAGAAGCACCAGGACTATCCGCGATATTCCGACGAGAGTAGAATTCGTAGCCGGCGAAGAATTGGACGAAAAGGCTAACATGAAACCTGGTGATATAAGGATGGTCTTAAATGAAAGCACCGGCATTACCACTCAACAAACCTCAGCTACCTCAGCTAATTCTTCAATTCGCATACAAGGATTGGATGGACGTTATACTCAAATCCTTAAGGATGGATTTCCAGTGTATGCAGGTTTTAGTGGTGGATTGGGTCTATTGCAAACGCCACCACTTGACTTGAAACAGTTTGAAGTGATCAAAGGATCATCATCTACGTTATATGGTGGCGGCGCTATTGCCGGTTTGGTAAACCTTATTTCGAAAACACCCGGATATGAAAGAGAGTTAAAATTTCATATAGATGTTACAAGCGCAGGCGGGATAAACACCAGCGGCTTTTACGGCAAAAGAAATAAAACAACTGGAATTACTTTATTTGCTTCACGTAATAGTAACTCGGCGTATGATCCTTCGGATGTGGGATTGACCGCAATCCCAAAATTTGAAAGGTATACAGTTAACCCAAAATTTTTCTTTTATATCAATGAACAAACTGATCTGCAGATCGGGTTCAATCTTACAAATGAAGACCGAACCGGCGGAGATATTGATTTAATAAAAGGAAAGAAAATCAACGGTTATAGCGAAAAAAATAACACAGACAGGTTCAGCACACAATTTTCTTTTGAAAGGAGATTTGGGAGTAACCGTGCAATTAAATTTAAAAACAGCATTGGTTTATTCCAGCGAACGATCAACGAAGGATCTTTCTATCTGTTTGCCGCGGACCAGGTCTCAAGCTTTTCGGAACTTACTTATTCTGATCATGGCGAAAGATCTGAGTGGATTTTAGGCATGAATCTATTAACAGACCATTTTGAAGAGGATAGGAATACCTCGACAACTGTTTTCAGGAATTACCAGCAAACAACTACGGGTTTATTTGTCCAAAACAATTTGAAAGCGACAAACAAATTCAGTTTGGAAACAGGCCTGCGAGGTGATTATGTAAATGATTATGGTTTTGCGGTCCTACCACGAATCTCAATGTTATTTAAAATCGCTCCCGAGGTTTCTTCGCGTGTTGGTGGAGGCATGGGTTACAAAACTCCGACAATCTTTACTGAAGATGCAGAACGCCTTCTATACCGCGATGTGTCGCCGATCGATCCTGACCGGAATAAACTGGAAAAAAGTTATGGAGTAAATGCGGATATTAATTACAGAACAAAACTTGCGGATGACAAAATCAGTTTCAGCCTCAATCATCTCTTTTTCTATACAAGAATTCACGATCCCCTGATCTTGCAGCGTGCTATTGGTTCACCTGGTTATTCTTTTGAGAATGTTGACGGGCATTTTGATAGCAGGGGAATGGAAACAAATGTGAAACTTGGGTACCGTGATTTTAAATTATTTCTCGGGTATACACTTACAAAAGCCTACCTGCACAATGGGAATCTTAAAACTGAGAATTTTCTTACATCACGACATCGTTTAAATTCTGTCCTCTTGTATGAAGTGGAGGAGAAGTGGAAAATCGGATTGGAAGCCTATTATTTTAGCAGGCAACAGTTGAGTGATGGAGCAACAGGCAAACCTTATTGGATCACAGGTTTTATGGTGGAGAAGCTTTGGGAGAAATTTTCGTTGTATATCAATTTTGAAAATTTCACAGACACAAGGCAAACAAGATTCGATATCATTTATACAGGAACGATCGACAACCCTCAATTCAGGGACATCTATGCACCTCTTGATGGATTTGTAATAAACGGAGGAGTAAAGCTGCGATTATGAATGATGAGTGATGAGTGATCAGTGATGAGTATCGTGATTATTTTCAAACTCATTCAGAACTGTATCAACCCTAAAACTCATCACTCATCACTCATTCTTCCCCCGGTAATTCATAATATCTCTATCAAATAAATACAGCCCGCTTTTGTCGTCGCCGATCATTTCAAGCTTGTCATTAAGTGTCCTGGCCACGCGTTCTTCTTCCATTTGTTCGTTCACATACCATTGTAAGAAATTATGTGTTGCATAATCTTTCTCGGTCAGTGCAAGATGAACAATATCATTTATGCTATCGCTTACTTTTAATTCATGCTTCAGGAATTCTTCGAAGACGCGACGCAAAGACTGAAATGTTACCATCGGTTGTTCCAATGCAGGTATCATCGCAAAACCGCCCCGTTCATTAACGAAACGTATAAGCTTTAGCATGTGAATACGTTCTTCGTCAGATTGCTTGTAGAAAAAATCGGTAACACCCTGCAAGCCCGGTTGTATTTCCGCCCATGAGGCCATGGCTAAATAAGCTTGTGATGATTCAGCTTCCATTTGTACCTGTTTGTTCAGCGATTCCTGCATTGTTTTGCTTAACATATTATCCTGGTTTAATTATTGACAAACCTAAAATGTTTTTTTCAGATCCGGATTTGTTATGATTATGTAATCGCCACGATAAGAAAATTTTTCCCAATCCGGGTTGTTGAACGAAGCATCATTAAAACTGGCAATATTCAAAATCTTTAATTTCTTACTTCGCATTTGCAACTGGGCGGCAGTGCCCAGTTTCTCTTCTGTATGAAAACCGCCAACACAATGAAACACTTTTTTTCGTTTATTCTCTTTCAAAAACTTATGGATGCTATGGGCCATTCCCGCATCCCAAAGGGTTTGACTATAATAAATATTTTGACTCGTACTACCGGGGCTTCCTTTCATGATGTCCATAAATTTCTCACGATAGCGGCCTGTCAATGTATCATATGGCAGTGGCGGTAAATATCTCTTTGCATCTTTTGATAAACTATCAAGTGATCTCATTCCCCTGCGGGTAACAAGACTTACATAACGGCGCGGTGGATTAGCAGCGATCACTGGTATTTTATTTTGCTTGGCATACTCGACCATCGGACGGTAATCTTTATAATTATTCCATAGTCTTATATCCCTTGAAAAGCGATTCTCATCGATAGTTCCGGCGAGATATTCATTTAAAACAAGCTGACCATCGGTTTCAAACATTTCCATGCTCAACACAACTTTATCGCCGTAGACAACATGCAGCGCTCTGAAAATTTTATTTTCCAGGTAATGCCCCGCACTATCATTATGCTCTTCTCCGAAAAACAAAACATCAGCATCGGCCATATCTGTCACAATTTTGTCAATTGTCACAACCTGTTTAACTCTTGTATCGTAGATCTTGAAATGAACATTCATGCTGTCTTGCCCAAAAAGTGATAGCGAGCAGAACAGCATCATAAGCGGAGCAATCAATCTCATAGAACGCTTGTTTGTATGAAAGTAAATCTTGTTTTCCATTTTGCGTAAACTGAATTTCTCTTTCCGTAAGCGATGAATGGGTTGGTTGCGACACATTTGCGCCCAAAACCATTTATCATGCTTAGAAAAGTGTTATTGATTGTACCAGTGCTTGTTTCACAGATAGTTTCAGCCCAGGAAAAGAAAACTTTTCATGATGACTCTACAAAACCTGTTCATAAATATTTACCTGATATAACAGTAGTTGGACGATTTAGCAAGAGTGATTATCAGCAATTGCCTGAAGTAGTCGGTACTTCCATTTATGCAGGCAAAAAAAATGCATTGATCGTGTTGGATAATGTGCAGGGAAATGTGGTTACTAATACGATGCGTCAGGTGTTGGCAAAAGTTCCAGGGATCCACGTGTGGGAAAGCGATCCAAGCGGAATTCAAATTGGCATTGCCGCAAGAGGTTTGAGTCCAAACCGTAGTTGGGAATTCAATGTTCGTCAAAACGGTTACGATATTGCCGCTGATCCATTTGGGTATCCTGAAGCATATTATAATCCCCAATTGCAAGCTGTACAAAGGATTGAAATTGTTCGGGGGCAAGGTGCATTGCAATATGGGCCACAGTTTGGGGGTATGGTGAATTATATTTTAAGAAACGGAAGTGAGATCAATAAACCATTTGAGTTTGAAACCCAACAAACCATCGGCAGTAATGCCCTGTTCAATTCTTACAATGCTATTGGTGGCAAAACCGAAAAGTTCCATTACTATACTTTTTTTGACCATCGCAACGGCGATGGGTGGAGAAATAACAGCCGTTATTATACCAACGCAGGTTTTGGAACTTTCACTTATTATTTTACTCCGAAATTTTCTTTATCTGCCGAAGTCATGCGTTCCCATATTCGCAGTCAGCAGGCAGGTGGACTAACCGATGCACAAGTGCAACAAGATGCGCAACAAAGTTTCCGCAGCAGAAATTGGTTTGATATTACGTGGACAACACCTGCATTGATCGCAAACTATAAGTTCAATGAAAATACGAGATGGAATACCAAACTGTTTGCAACTATTGGAGACCGCAATAGCGTTGGTTTCCTCCAGTCTATTACTTTAAAAGATAGCGTCAATCCTGCAACAGGAGAATACAATAACCGCGTACTGAATATTGATCAATACAGGAACTATGGTTTGGAGAGCCGCATCATTACGGATTATCATATCGGCAAAATGAGTAATACATTATCGGGAGGCATCCGATTATATACAGGTACAACTCATCGCAGAGCTGATGGTAAAGGAACAACAGGAACGGGTTATGATATGACCGTGATCGGAAATTATCCACGGGATGTTGAATTTACGTCAAACAATACGGCGGCCTTCGCTGAAAATATATTTCGTATCTCGGAGAAATTTATTCTTATCCCGGGTATTCGTTATGAGTGGTTAGAAGGATCGGCTTCCGGCCGCAACGGTTATACTTCTGCAGGCGCAGAAATTATTCTACAAAACATCAAACGCAGCAGGGGCTTTTTACTTGCCGGGATTGGTACAGAATATCATATTAGCAGCAGCACAGAATTTTATGGAAACATAACCCAGGCTTATCGACCCATCCAGTTTGCCAACCTGCAGGCTCCACCCACAACAGATATTGTTGATCCGGACCTGGAAGATGCAAAAGGGTATAATATTGATCTTGGCTACCGCGGTAAAGTAAAGGACTTTTTGAGCTTTGATATTAGCAGTTACTATTTGCAATACAATAATCGTATAGGAACCATTACTGTTTCCGGAACCCCGTCCTACAGGTTAATTACAAATGTTGGGAGCAGCACAAGCAAAGGAATTGAAAGCTATATTGAATTCAACCCCATTCGTGCATTCACAAAAAATAATAAAGCCGACCTGATGATTTTTGGCTCTTATGCTTACACACATGCCCGCTACAGCGGTGACCATAAGGATGCTAATACAAAAGGCAAAAAGGTTGAAAATGCACCTGAAAATATTTTTCGTGGTGGTATTTCTGGCGGGTATAAAGGATTGCTGTTAACTGCGCAGCTGAGTCATGTTGGCGAAACATTCAGTGATGCGAACAACACAGTTACTCCAACTGCTAATGGCAATAATGGTTTGATACCATCTTATACCATCACAGACCTTACCGCGACTTATAAGTTTTCAAAAGGACTTAATATTAAAGCGGGCATTAACAACTTGTTTGACGAAAGATATTTCTCACGTCGTGCAGGTGGTTATCCAGGTCCCGGTGCCCTACCGGGCGATGGCAGAACATTTTTTATAAGCGTTGGGGCTAAATTGTAAAATACCTCTGATTGGAAATCGTAAAGCTGTTGATTATGTCAACAGCTTTTTTTTACGTATGACTTTAGTCAGTATTGTTCATGATTCAATAACGAATCGGCGTCATTTTTTTGTAAAAGAAATTTTCATCATTCTTTCATGACATTCTTATGATAAAAAAGATTTGTTGCTGAAGAATCTTTGTGCCCGAATTAAAGATTTATGAGAAAATTTTACATGCTTCTTGCAGCGACACTAACAACAATCATCGTGTCCGCTCAGGAAGACACCACAAAGGCAAAAGAACTTTCAGAAGTAATTGTTACAGGCCAATACAAACCACAATCCGCAAAAGCTTCGGTTTACCAGGTACGGACTATTTCAAAAGAAAGAATACAAAAACAGGGCGCTGCAAAGTTGCAGGATGTTTTAAATAATGAATTGAACATTCGCTTTTCACAGGATGTGGCAACCGGTGGTTCGGATATTACCATGCTTGGTTTGAAAGGACAGAATGTAAAGATCCTTGTTGACGGATTACCGATGACTGGTCGTCAGGGAACTTCAAACGAGATCAACATTAACCAGATCGATATCAACTCAATTGAAAGAATTGAAATAGTTGAAGGCCCGATGTCTGTGATTTATGGTGCAGATGCCTTAGCCGGTGTGATCAATATCATTACTAAAAAAGCTTCCGCTGCCAAACTTTCCGTTACTGCAAGACTACATGAAGAAACTATCGGTAGTGAATATGGCATCAAGCAAGGTATCCATAATCAAACTGCAGGACTTACCTGGCGCAACAAGAACTGGGAAATCGGTGGCGGATTTACTCATAATTATTTTGGTGGATGGGAAGATACCGCAACAGGACGTGAATTGGTTTGGCATAAAAAAGACCAATTAATGGCAAATGGCTTTATTGGTTATCATGTCAGCAAATTCAATATTCGTTACCGCATTGATGGGTTGGATGAGATCATTACAAATCCAGGAAACTATCAAACATTTCCGGACCAGGTAACAGGAGAAAATCTTGCTTACGACCAGGAATACCTTACCAACAGGGTGATGCACCAGTTACAATCATCTTATTTTGTAAACAGTGATCTGAATTTCCAGTTACAATCTTCTTACACCGATTATAGCCGCCAGGTTTTTTCAACTACGGTAAGTCAGCAAACCGGTAAAACAAGTCTGGATATAGGCCCGGGCAGACAATCAGTAGTTGACTTTACAGGCTTCACAGCAAGAGCTCTTGGTAACTATAGATTATCAAAAACATTTTCATTTCAACCAGGTGTTGATATAAACCTTGAGAGGGGCGAAGGCGAAAGATTGAAGTCCGGAAAAAATAAAGTGGATGATTATGCATTGTTTGTAACCTGGGAGATCACTCCTTCAAAAAGTATAAACATAAGACCCGGAATGCGCTTTGTTGAAAACTCAGTGTATGATGCGCCGCCGGTTATTCCATCCATCAATACAAAATTTGGTTTGACAAATAATCTCGATCTGCGTCTTGCTTATGCAAGAGGTTTCCGCTCGCCATCATTGAGAGAATTATATTTTAATTTCTTTGATGCCAATCACCAGATCGTCGGTAATCCTGACCTGAAAGCAGAAACATCTCACAGCTTTACCGGGTCATTGAACTGGAGAAAAGAAACTCCCGGAAAAGTAGTTTATACTACAGTTGTAAGTGGTTTCTATAATAGTGTAAAGAATCTGATCGATTACGCAATATCCGCAAGCGATCCGAATGTTTTTATTCTTACGAATGTTTTTGACAGCAAAACATCCGGTGCGAATATTAATTCGATTGCCAAATACCGGCAATGGAATATAGCAGCAGGGTTTGGCTATACCGGTTTTTATAATGATTATTCAGCAACCGATGAATCATTGCCTCAAATGCAATGGTCTGCTGAAGTAACTACTTCTGTCGGGTATTCTTTTTCAAAGATTGGACTTGATGCGAACCTGTTTTACAAATTCACGGGTCGCAGACCTTACTATGCAGCCAACACCAGCCAGGAAGTTGTATTAACACACCAGGAAGGCTATCACATGGCGGATCTGACATTGAACAAAAAAGCATGTAAATATTTATCCGTCACTGCAGGTATCAGAAATCTTTTTGATGTAGAGCGATTAAACAGCACTTATGCAAGCGGGGGAACACATAGTTCCAACGGTGTGAGAAATATCGCTACAGGCCGTTCATTTTTTGTTGGCCTGAATTTTAACTGGGAGAAAAAATAATAATAACAGAATAAAATAAAAACAATTAACAATGACCACGAGAGTAATCATGAGAAAAGGACTTGTTTTATCACTAATGGTATTAACATTTGTTGCATGCCGTAAAAGAGATGCCGATCTTCCTGATAACTATGCCGTGTTTGAAAGCTCGGCACAGGGTATATCAGCAAATGAGACCAATATAACGGTAAGAGTGAAATTATCAAGAGGTGTAAATGCTGATGTCCCGGTGGTAGTAAATTTGACCGAACAGGGTGTTGCATACAATACCGATTATACGACAAATCCTGCCGCGTCCGCAGGAAAAATATCGTTGAGTGTTCCATCAGGAAGTAATGAAGTATCGTTTACTCTCACAAAAAAGGCAGGAGTATTATTTGATGGTGATGAAAAGATCGTATTTGATCTTTATAGCACAGGTACACCGGTACTCATCGGTGTTACTAAACAATATACACTAAGCTTTGGCGAGCTGGTGTCGCCTTCTTCCACAGCCGTTATCAATGGTGGTGGTGCAACATATCCTAACAAAGTTTTTATTGACCTCAGTGCAAACAGAGAAACGCCTGTGTTGCGTAGTAGCTGGGATCTTGGGTTCTATACAGGCGCGGAGGATTTCCGTGTGATACTGAATTCATCGTCTGCAATGATGGCAAAGCAGATAAACAAAAATGATCTGAATTCGGTAACTGCAGCAGATACTGTTGGATTTTCTACAGATGTTGTGTTCAGCCAAACAGCACCAACAATCGCATCGCTGGCATATATAGACTATCCAAATGGCGATCTTGCGAAAACCGCAATCGCGTCTGTTTCATCCACTGCTTCTGACAACAAAGTTTACATTGTGAACAGAGGTACAGGTGTCGGCAGCCCTGCACCGGCAAGAGGTTGGAAAAAGGTTCGCATCATTCGCAATGCATCGGGTGGTTACACTTTGCAGCATGCAGATATTGCGGCTACAAGCTTTTCAACCATTGAGATTCCCAAAGACGATGTGTACTTCTTTAAATATATTTCATTTGAAACCGGAGCTGTGGCTGTAGAACCTGCAAAGAAAAAATGGGATTTTGCATGGACCTATTTTTCTAATGTTACCAATTTCGGGGCCGGTGAAGTACCTTATCTGTTCCAGGATATCGTTTTACTGAACCGCAATGTGCAGGTAGCCAAAGTGATGATAACAACAAAGGCGTTTGCTGATTTTACCGAGGCTGACATAGCGGCGCAAACATTTTTGAGTACGCAAAACGCGATTGCAGCAGATTGGCGCAGTGGTGGCGGTCCCGGTGTAAGCCCTGCTGTAAGAACAGATCGTTATTATATCATAAAAGACGGCGATAATAATTATTATAAAATCCGGTTTACTGCATTAACTCAAAACGGAGAAAGAGGCTATCCGGCTTATGAATCTGTTTTGATAAAGAAGGGATAGTAAGGTATCATAGTTTTTTGAAAACCATCTGCCATTCGTGGCGGGTGGTTTTTCTTTGGAAGCTTGCCACGAAATTTAGCTGGTTTTAGTTTTGATAAGAGCCCGATCAGGGGCTATATTTCCTTAACTTCGCAGACTTTTTATGAGGCAGAAATACAGGGAATACCAGCAATTGAATTTACCGTCGATCGAGCAGGAAATTCTGGGCAAATGGTCAGAAGAACAGGCATTTGAAAAGAGTGTAAGTCTTCGCGAAGGAGCAGTTCCATTTGTGTTTTATGAAGGTCCGCCCAGCGCTAATGGTATGCCCGGCATTCACCATGTTATTTCAAGAACATTGAAGGACCTTGTTTGCCGTTATAAAACCATGAAAGGTTTCCAGGTAAAAAGAAAAGGTGGGTGGGACACGCATGGATTACCGATCGAATTGGGAGTGGAAAAAGAATTGGGTATTACAAAAGAGGATATCGGTAAAAAAATATCGGTAGAAGATTATAATCAAAAATGTCGTGAGGCGGTTCTTCGCTATAAGGATAAGTGGGACGATATAACGCGTAAGATGGGCTATTGGGTTGACCTGGATGATCCTTACATTACGTATAAGAATGAGTACATCGAAACCGTTTGGTGGTTGCTGAGTGAACTATATAAAAAAGGGTTGTTGTATGAAAGTGTAAGCATTCAACCTTATTCACCAGCCGCTGGTACTGGCTTAAGC
>Ga0075428_100010057_pt1 | contig 10510 bp, 8 predicted proteins | sample RhiMetdeltSRZDD2_FD_75291 | JGI IMG/M metagenome (GOLD analysis project Ga0075428, IMG submission 75291) | Populus rhizosphere microbial communities from Tennessee, USA - Rhizosphere MetaG P. deltoides SRZDD2 | ecosystem: Host-associated > Plants > Roots > Rhizosphere > Soil | place: USA... | reverse complement strand
GCGGGGTGAGGATCATGTACGTGGCCCGGCCGACCGCCACCGGCGTCCCGTCGCCGTCGCTCACGCGGACCTCGCCGAACGCGATGGTGCGCCCGCGCTTGAGGAGCGCGCCCTCCGCGTAGATCTCGGCGCCGCGGGCGGCCGCCAGGTAGGTCACGTTGAGGTCGAGGGTCGTCTGTCCGACGCCGCCGCCGGACGCCTCGTGGACGGTCGCCAGCGCGCAGCCGACCGCCGCGTCCACCAGCGCGGCGTACACGCCGCCGTGCACGGGCGCGCCGGGCGCGTTGCGCAACTCGTCGCGAACCTTCACGCGGAGCCGCGCCCACCCCTCGCGGACCTCGACGACCTCGATGCCGATGTGCTGCCAGAACCGGTTGAGGCGCGTGCGGTCACGCGCGAGCGCCAGCAGGTCGTCAGGCACGCCGGCGCTTCGGGCGCGAGACGAAGCGGTTGGCAGCGTCGCTGGCCCGCGCCTCCGCGCGGCGCCGGGACGGCGGCCCCCAGCCGCCGCCGCCCGCCGACTCCACGAAGAACAGGTCGCGCGGCTTCACGGGGATCCCGACCTCCTTCGTCTTGAGCACGCGCGTGCTGCCGCGCGACAGCAGGCGATAGCGATGCGGAAGGCCGTCCTTGCCGCCGAGGATGCCGTACGACGGATGTCGGACCCCGTCCCCGGCGGTGTTGGCCACACCCGGCTCGTCGATGTCGACACGCAGGCGCAGCACGGAGCCGACGCCGCCGCGATGCTGCCCGTCGCCGCCCGAGTCCGGCCTGAACTCGTGCTCGACGAACGTCAGCGGGAAACGGACCTCGGCCACCTCCACCGAGCCGAACTTGATCCCGCCGACCGCCTGCCCTTCCCCTGCCGTCTCCCAGCCGTCGCCAACGGAGCAGGCGCCGCCGCCCCCGCGCGCGTGGAACATGTGCCAGATGAACGGCCGCTTCGTGCGCGGATTGACGCCCTTGATGGCGATGCGGAAGCGCCGCGACCAGCCCGCCAGCGCGCGATCGGGGCAGGAGTGCGCGAGGGCCTTGATCATGGCCTCGGCGATCTCCTGGGCGCAGTGATTGGTGGCCAGCGTGACCGGCGCCGGCGGCCGCGGGTGCACGACGGTGCCCTCGCGCGTGATGACCTTCACCGGCCGGAACGCCCCCGAATTCTTCGGCGTGCGCGGGTCGATCAGGAAGGCCAGCGCCATGTACACGGCCGACATCGTGTTGGGATACGACGAGTTCACGAAGCCGATCACCTGAGCGTCGGAGTCGCTCAGGTCGACCACGAGCCCGTCGCCCTTCTTGGTCACGGTGGCGCGGATGGCCACGTCCTCGATGCCGTGGCCGTCGTCGTCGAGCACGGACTCGCCGCGGAAGACGCCGTCCTTCCAGCCCCGGATGCAGGCGCGCGCCTGGCGCTCGGCGCCGTCCAGAATCTCGTCGACGGCGTCGATGACGGTCTTGCTCCCGTACTCGTCGATCAGCGCCAGGAGCCGCCGCTCGCCCACGCGCGCGGAGCCGATCATCGCCCTGAGGTCGCCCAGGAAGTCGTGCGGGTGGCGGACGTTGGTGGTGATCATGGCCAGCACGTCGTCGCGCAGCGCGCCCGCGTCGTAGAGCTTGAGCGGCGTGATCCGCAGGCCTTCCTGCCAGATCTCGGTCGCCCCCGGATTGTAGGCGCCGTGCGTGGAGCCCCCGATATCGCTCTGGTGCGCGCGATTGATCGACCAGAAGGCCACCTGCCCGTCGACGAAGACCGGCACGAACGCGGTCAAATCTGGAAGATGGTTGTTGCCGTGATAGGGATCGTTCAGCAGGAAGACGTCGCCGGGCTTCACGCGCTCGCCGAAGAAGTCGCGCACGGCGGCCACCGCCCACGGAATGGCGCCCACGTGGATGGGCACGTGGTCGGCCTGCGCCACCAGGCGCGCCTGGACGTCGCAGATGGCCGTCGAGAAGTCGCGGCTCGAGTTGAGGATCTGGGAGTAGGCCGTGCGCAGCATCGCCTCACCCATCTCCTCGACGATGGCGGAGAACCGGTGCGTCAGCACGGACACGGTGATGGGGTCGATCATGGCCGGAGTATACGCCGTCAGGCCGCGAGGACGCCGTCGAGGACGCGGCCGTCCGGCGCGCTCATCGACAGGCCGAGCAGCGCGGCGACCGTCGGCGCCACGTCGCGGCTCTTGATCGGTCCGAGGGCCCCGCCCTTGGCGATGCCAGCCCCCGCGGCCAGGAAGAAGGCGGCGTTGTCGGGATGGCTCGGCCGCTGCCCGTGCGTGCCGCGATAGCGGGGGGCGGCCACGGTCTCGTCGCCGGCCGCCTCGTCGACGAAGCAGAAGCCGGAGGCGGCCTCCAGCGCCAGGTCTCCGAGCCACGGGCTCTCGCGGCGCGCGGGCAGTCCCAGCATCGGATAGCTCTCCTCCGTCCACGCCGCCGCCACGCCAGGCAGGCGCGCCAGCTCGCGCGCGAGGTCCCGCAGCAGCGCGTCGCGCCCGCGCTCGGCGAGCGCGTACACGTAACCGGCGCCGTGGTTCATCACGAACCGCGCCTCGGCGGCCAGCCCGAGCTGGCGCAGGCGGACATTCGGCCGGACCTCTTGCGCCACGGGCAGGAAGCCGTGGTCGGACACCACCACGACGGCCGCGCGCTCGCCGACCACGCCGAGCAGCCGGCCGATCAGACCGTCGACATACTCGATGGCCCAGTACGCCTCCGGCGAGCGCGGACCGTGCAGGTGCTGATGGCTATCCACGCACAGGAAGTGGGCGAGCAGGAGCCGTGGCGCGTGGCGACGCCACACGTGAGCGGCGACGTCGGCCACCATGGCATCCTTCAAGAACCGCTTCGGGAGCTGCGCCCAGTCGCCCTGGCGCTCCATCGGAAAGCCGAGGGCGGTGAGCTCGCTCCACACCTCTCGGGCCGTCTGCGTCTCGAATATCCGCTGGTCCTTGAAGAACGGCAGATTGAAGTCGAGCGAGGCGGCGCGGCGGGTGGCCGGCCAGTCGACGGCGGCCGTGCGGAGCCCGGCCGCGTGGGCGAGGTCGTAGACGGTCGGAACCCGGAGGAGGTCGGCGGCGTCGTAGATGGGGTCGCCGGTGAGATCCTCGGTGGCGAGCGTCTGGCGGTTCAGGACGCTGTTGCCCACGACGCCGTGGCGCGCGGGCAGGGCGCCGGTCACGAGGCTCACGTGGGTCGGCCACGTCGTGCTCGGGAAGACACACTCCATGCGCGAGGCAACCACACCGCGCTCGGCGAGCCGGCGCAGCGTCGGCATGCGCGCGCGCTCGTCGTCCCAGTAGAATCCGGCAAAGCCGTCGATGCTGATCAGCAGGACGTCCACGGGCCCTCCGGCGCGGCTAGGAGGCGCGCGCGTAGAGGACGTCGCGAACGGTCCGCGTCAGCATCACCGCATCCACGGGCTTGGGGAGGTGGCGATCGTAGCCGGCGCGGAGCGCCTCGCGGTGGTCCGAGCCGTGGGCGAACGCCGTCAGCGCAATGGCCGGCGTGCGCCCGCCCGATTCGGGCGTGAGGCGACGGATCTGGCGGATCAGGTCGTAGCCGTCGACCTCCGGCATGCCGATGTCGCTGATCAGCACGTCGGGACGCGACGCCAGCGCGCGGAGGGCCGCCGCGGCGTCGGCGACCGCCACGACCTCCGCCCCCGACTCGCGCAGGAGCACGTCCAGGATCTCTCGCGTGTCGGTCTCGTCCTCCACGACGAGCACGCGCAGCCCGTGGAGGTCGGCGGTCCGCGGATCGCCGTCTTCGGCGGGGTCGTGCGGCGTCGCGTTGGGCTGGATGTCCGCCGGCAGGGTGATGGTGAACGTGCTGCCTCGATCGGCGCCGTCGCTGGCGACGCTCACGGTTCCTCCGTGGAGCTCGACGAGGTGACGCACGATGGCCAGGCCGAGGCCGAGCCCCGTGTGCACGCGGCGATGGGCGCCTTCGGCCTGGCGAAAGGGCTCGAAGATATAGGGCAGGATGTCAGGCGAGATGCCTCGCCCGGTGTCCGTCACCGTCACCACCACCCGGCCCGCCTCCGACGTCGCGCGGATGTCGATGCGCCCGCCGGGCGGGGTGAACTTCACCGCGTTGGCGACGAGGTTGACGAACACTTGCTGGAGGCGGCCGGCGTCGGCCACGAGCCTCACATCGGGGTCGACGGCCATGGTCATCGCCAGGTGCTTGGCGGCGGCCGCGCTCCGAACCGACTCCACCGCCCCGTCGATGACGGCGACCAGGCTCGTCGACGACAGGGCCAGGATCATCTTGCCGGAGATCACGCGCGACACGTCCAGCAAGTCCTCGACGATCTGCGCCTGGAGTCGCGTGCTCCGCTCGAGCACTTCGTACGCGCGATCGACGCCGGCCGCGTCGAGCCGGCTCGTTCGAAGCATCCGGAGCCAGCCGAGCATCGATGTCAGTGGCGTGCGGAGCTCGTGCGAGAGCACGGCCAGGAACTCGTCCTTGGTCCGATTGGCGGCCTCGGCATCGCCCCGGGCCTGCTGCTCCAGCGTGAGCATGCGGGCGGAGATCTCGTCGACGCGCTTGCGCTCGGAGATGTCGGTGACGATCCATACGGTGCCGGCGGCGCCACCGAGCTCCGACGGAATGGGCGTGGCGGCCACGCGCAGCCACCGCGGGCCGGCCTGCACTTCCCGCTCGCAGCGGCCGGCCGCGAGCGTCAGGTCGAAGCTGCGCGCGGCGGCCCCCACCAGCGGCTCCAGCACGTCCCGGATCGAGCGGCCGACGAGGTCTTCGCCGGCGCCGAGCAGCTTTCCGAAGCGCGCGTTGCATCGCGTGACCTTGCCGTCGGCGTCCACGAAGCAGGCGCCGTCGCTGATCGCCTCGAAGGTCAGCCGCCACTCGCGGGCGGCCAGCCGCACCGCATCCTCCGCCTTGCGCGTCCGGAGCAGCGCGCGGATGGTGGCCACGAGCATCTCCGGGTCCATCGGCTCGACGAGATAGGCGTCGGCGCCCTGCTCGAGCCCGTGGGCGTAGTCGCGGCCGGCGGAGAAGGCGGCGCTGGTGTTCACCACGAGGATGGCGGCGGTCGCCTCATCCTCCTTGAGGCGGCGGCACAGCACCGTCCCGTTCATGTCCGGCAGCTGCACGTCGACGATGGCCAGCACCGGTGGCTCGGCGGCGATGAGGCGCAGCGCCTCGGCCGCCGATGCCGCCTCGACCACGCGGAACCCGGCCCGCTGGAGGACCACGCTCCGCGCGTAACGGGCGGAGGCGTAGTCGTCGACGTTGAGGATGAGCGGCGCGTCGCTCACGGATCGATCCCGCTCTCGATCAGGATGCGCCGCACCTCGGCGGCGGCGTCGGAGCGGCTGAACCGGTCCTTGAGCAGCACGGCCACGCCGCGGCGCTCGATCTCCGCGCGCTCGTCCTCGGTCAGCGCCTTCGCGGTATTCAGCACCACCGGGATGCCACGCGTGGCGGGGTCGGCGCGCAGCTCCGACAGCACCTGCAGGCCCGTCATGTCGGGCATGAAGACGTCGCAGAAGATCGCGTCAGGGCGATGCAGGCGCGCCGCCTCCAGACCGGCCCGCCCGGTCGACGCCTCGCTGACGACGCACGAGGTGTCGCGCAGGAAGGTCTTCATCAGGTAGCGCGCCACGTCGTCGTCGTCGATCACGAGGATGCGCCTGGCCGTCGAACCGCCACCCAGCTTCCGGAGGATCTCGAGAAGCTCCTCGCGACCGGGGGGCGCGGTGTGGCACGCGTCGACGCCCAGGGCCAGCGCCTTGCCGCGATCGTCGGGCGCCACCACCGCCAGCACCGGCAGCGGAGCGCCCTCCGCGTGACTCTGCCTGAGATGGGCGAGGAGCTCCCAGGACGTCTCGTCGTCCGCGTGAAGGTGAAGGATCACGACGCGCGGGCGGAGCCGGGTCACCAGTCGGCTCGCCTCCGCCGACGAGCGCGCCGAGAGCACCTGGAAGAGCGTCCCGCGCAGCTGCTCCTGGTAGGTGAGCGACGCCGCCTTGTCCGCCACCACCAGCACCGGGATTCGTGAGGGATCGGGCTCCCAGTCGACGAGCTCGCGAGGGGCGGGATCGCCGGTCGGAACGAAGGCCTCCGGCGTGAACACGAGCGGCAGCGTCAGCGTGAACGCCGACCCCATGCCCGGCATGCTCTCGAGCGTGATGTCGCCGCCGAGGAGGTGGGCGAGCTTGCGGGCAAGCGGCAGCCCCAGCCCCGTGCCCTTCACGCGGCGCTGGAGCTGGTGGTCGATCTGCGTGAACTCCTCGAAGATCCGGCTCTGGTCTTCCGGCGCGATGCCGACACCGGTGTCCCGCACGGTGATGGCCACCGCCTGCCCATCGGCGTCGAGCCGCGCGCTGACCCGCACCTCGCCCTGCTCCGTGAACTTGAGCGCGTTGGAGATGAAGTTGCGGAGGATCTGCGAGACCTTGGCTTCGTCCGTGGTCAGCGGCGGGACTTCCGAGGCATCCTCGAAGATCAGCGTCACCGAGGGGTTCACGAGCAGCGGCCGGAGCATGCCGCGCAGGGCGCCGAAGAGCTTGTCGACGCGACACTCGCCGGGCCGGATGACGATCTTGCCCGCCTCCACCTTGGCGAGATCGAGGAGGTCGTTCACCAGCTCGGACAGGTCCTCGGCGGCGGCCCGGATGAAGTCGATCTGCTTCGCCTGCTCGGGCGTGAGCGGACCGTCCATGCGATCGATCATGATCCGCGACAGCGCGAGGATGGAGTTGAGCGGCGTCCGGAACTCGTGGCTCATGTTCGACAGAAACCGCGTCTTCAGCTCGTCGGCCCGGCGCAGATGGTCGGCGCGCTCGTCCAGCTCGGCATAGAGCGCCACCACGCCGCGGTTGGTGTCCTCCATCTCGGCGTTGAGGCGCTGCAGCTCATCCTGACGCCGACGCAGCTCCTCGAGCGTTCGCATGAGCTCGGCGTTCTGCTGGCGGAGCGCCACCATGGGGTCGAAGGCGACGTCGCGGGCCAGCGTCTCGACGATCAGCTTGGCCGCGGACAGGGTGACGAGGGGGGCCCCGCGCGGCAGGAGCTTTCGCATCGCGACGGTGGTGCCGCGGCTGGAAGACTCGACGTCGAAGGCGTCCATCAACCGCTTGCTACCGATCATGCCGAGGCCCATGCCCGTCGGAGATCGATACCGCCCCGAGAGAACGCTCTGGAGGTTCGGGATTCCCTTGCCGTGATCGCTGACGCGGACGAGGAAGATTTGCGGGCGTGTGTCGCCCTCGACCTCGAAATCGATGTGGCCGCCCCCCGCGTAGCCGTAGGCGTTGCGCCCGATCTCCGAGACGGCGGTGGCGATCCGCGTCTGCTCTCCCTGATCGAAGCCGAGCAGCTCGGCAACGCGCCGCGCGCGCTGGCGGGCGACCACGACGTCGCGCTCCTGCTCGATGCTGACCCTGGCCAGCGCGATGCTCACGCCGCCTCCTTGGCGACCACCACCGTCACGTCGTCGCGGCCGCGCGCCAGGTCCCGCCACAGGACGCCGGCGACAAGGCTCGGATGGCGCTCCGCCAGTCCGGGATAGGCGCCGATCTCGCGGGGCGTACCGAGCCCGTCGCTGTACATCAGCAGCAAGCCCCGGGCCGGCCAGGGCACCGTCACCTCGTCGATCTTCCGCACCACGTGACCGGCCGTCCCGTTGTGCGACATGAGCCAGCGTGCCCGGTCGCCGTCGAGGACGAGGGCACCGATGTTGCCGACGCCCGCGAACCGAACCAACCGCGCCGCCCGATCGACATCGGCCACCGCCACGGCGCCTCCCCGCGTGCCCCGCATCGCCAGGTGGATGGCCTCTAGCCGGGCCGCCGGCGGCTGCCACCGCGAGTGCCGGAACGCGTCCACGGCCGCCGCCGAGGCCTCGGCGGCCGCGGGGCCGTGACCGAGACCGTCGGCGACCAGAATCGCGACGCCGTCGGCCCGCACTTCCTCATCCCACGCGTCGCCGGCCACGTCTTCGCCCGGGGCGGGCACGCACACGCCCTCGACCACCATGCCGCGCCGCAAGCCCATGTCACCGACACGGCTGAGGATTGCCGTGCCGTGTCCTTGATGCGAGTAGAGGTCGAACAGGGCCGACAGCCGCCGCAGGGCGCCGAGGCCCGTGCCCGCGCTCCCGGCGGTGGAGTAGCCGTCCTCGAGACAGCGGGCGACGTTCGTCATGCCGGGGCCACGATCGAGTGCCAGCACCTCGACGGCGGCGGCGCCGTGACTGTTGACGGCACGCAGCAGCATCTGTCCGCCGCCGCCGTGGCGCACGAGATTGGTCGCGGATTCGGTCACGACCAGCGACAGCCGCCCCGCTCGCTCGTCATCGAAGGCGAGACCGCGCGCGAGGTCCGCGCCCGCGCGTCGCGCCTCGGCGACCTGGGTGGGATCCTGCACGGGCACCGCCTTGGTGGCCAGGCTCAGCGCCATCGCGCGATCCGCACGACGGTGCCTTCGCCAGCCCTCGACCGGATCTCGAACTCGCTCGAGAGCCGCTTGGCGCCGCCGAGACCGAGCCCGAGGCCGCCACCGGTCGTGAATCCGTCCTTCATCGCCTGGCTGATGTCGGCGATGCCCGGTCCGTGGTCGGTGAAGGTCAGACGGACGCCGCGGCGCGCCCCCTCGACGAGCATCTCCAGCTCGACCGTCCCCCCCTGTCCATGCACGACGGTGTTGCGCGCGAGCTCGCTGGCCGCGGTGACGATCTTGGTCTGATCGACGAGCGGGAACCCGGACTCGACGGCCAGCGAGCGCACACGCTGGCGAACGATGACGACATCGCCGTCGGAGGCGCAGGGAAGCTTGTCACTCCGGACGAGCGGCATCCCCCCGTCCCGACTCTGCGCCAGTGGCCACGCTGGCCCGGAGCGTATCCATGGCGCGCTCGACCGTGAGGGCCGTCCGCACGCCGGTGAGCGACATTCCGAGCTCCACCAGCGTGATGGCCACCGCCGGCCGCATGCCGACCACCACCGTCTCGGCGTCGAGCACTCGCGACATGGCCGCGATGTTGGCGAGCATGCGTCCGATGAACGAGTCCACGATCTCGAGGGAGGAGATGTCGATGAGCACGCCGCGCGCGCGATGCTTCACGATGCTGGTGGTGAGGTCGTCCTGCAGGGTGATGGCCAGCTTGTCGTGCATGTCGACCTGGATCGACACCAGCAGGAACTCTCCCATCTTGATGATGGGAATGCGATCGACGTCAGCCACGACTACGCCTGCGGGCGGGACCGCACGACCGCGAGCCCAGCCCGCTGCAGCGCCACCGCGAAGGCGTCGGCCAGGGTCGCCTTGGTGATCACGGACTGTAGCTCGACGCCGAGATGCACGATGGTCTGGGCGATCTGCGGCCGGATGCCGCTGATGATGCAGTCGGCACCCATCAGGCGCGCCGCCGCCACCGTCTTCAGCAGGTGCTGAGCGACGAGGGTGTCCACGGTCGGCACGCCGGTGATGTCGATAATGGCGATGGTGGCGCCGGTCTCCACGATGCGCTGGAGCAGGTTCTCCATCACCACCTGCGTGCGGGCGCTGTCGAGGGTGCCGATGACGGGCAGCGCGAGAACGCCCTCCCAGAGCTCGACGACAGGGGTCGACAGCTCCAGCATCTCCTCGGCCTGGCGGGCGATGACGGTCTCGCGGCCCTGCTGGTGCACCTCGGTGGTGAAGAGCCCGAGCTTGTCCAGGAGCACGTTGGCGGCCCACATCTCCTCCGCCAGCGCGCCCACGTCCATGCCGACCTCCTGGCGCAGGCGCGCGAACACCGGCTCCTTCAGCGAGAAGACGAACGTCGCCGTCTCGGAGGACGTGAACCCCTTCCGCGCGCGCTCGGTCGAGATCGCCCGGAGAAGCTCTCGCACGGGCTCGTACGCGGGCGTATCGACGTCCTCCACGCCAGCCTTCGCGGCGGCGTCGCGGACCAGGCGGAGAAACTCGCGCGACTGCTCGCGCATCTCGCTCTCCTGGAGGAGGTCGCGGCGCAGCGTGGACGCTTTCAGCTGGCGATCCAGCCAGGACGTGAGCAGCTCACGCTCATGCTTGTCGAGGATTTCGACGACGCGGCTTCCAGTCTCGCGGGGCATTCAGGGACTCCTTGCGTTCAGTATATCGGTGCGCGCCGGCCCTTGCGAGCGAACCCCTTACGGGGTGGGCAGAAACCGGCGGACCGTCTCGATCAGCGTCTCCGGCTCGACCGGGTCTACCAGGTACTCGTCGGCGCCGGCCGCGAGCCCCTGTCGCCGGTGGTCGGGGTCCCGGTATACGGACGTCTTGTGGACGACCGGGATGGCCCGCGTCGCCGCGTCGCTCTTGAGCCGCCGGCAGACCTCGAAGCCATCGATGTCGGTGAGCGCGATGTCGAGGACGATGAGATCGGGCGAGGTGCGGGCAAGGCGGAGGGCGTCGCGACCCGTGGCCGTCTCCCGCACGTCGAAGCCGGCGCCGGCCAGCACGCGCGTCGTCGCATAGCGCGAATCCGGACGGTCATCGACCACGAGGATCGTTCTCATCGGAGTCC
>Ga0075428_100010054_pt1 | contig 10511 bp, 9 predicted proteins | sample RhiMetdeltSRZDD2_FD_75291 | JGI IMG/M metagenome (GOLD analysis project Ga0075428, IMG submission 75291) | Populus rhizosphere microbial communities from Tennessee, USA - Rhizosphere MetaG P. deltoides SRZDD2 | ecosystem: Host-associated > Plants > Roots > Rhizosphere > Soil | place: USA... | reverse complement strand
AGCGTGTACAGCGAGCCGTCTCGTTCGAAGCTCTGCCTGTACCCGAGCCCGTCGATGGAGCGGGGGGCGAGGCTGAAGCCACCCCGGGTGTTGCGGAAGCCCGAGAAGCCGGTGCCGAGCACGACCCGGCCGAAGAGCGGGATGGCGACGCGCACGTGCGGGAAGCGGGCGAAACCATCTTGCACTTCCTCGGTCGCGGTGCGCGCGGTGCGCGAGCCCATCACCCCCATGAACGAGAAGGTCATGTAGTGCAGGCCGCCGTACGCGGCCGGGTTGGGGGTGATCGCGGTGGTCGTGTCGTCGAGGGCCACGCCGAGGATGCCGAGCCCGCGAGCGCGGCCGTCGCCAGTCTCGTCGCTCGTGCCCAAGAACTGCAGGCCGAAGATCGATTCCGAAGCCGCGGCCGGGCGCAGCGCCCCGAGCAGGATCAGAGCAGAGGCTCCGAGCAGGAGCAGAGCCGAGGCGCCGCTCCGAAGCACTGACCACGGAGCGACCTGCACCGGGCTCCAGGCAATCCGCGGCCAGCGTCCCTTCATGGATGCCCCTCCCCGAAGTCGGCGGGCAAACCATAGATGATGCGCAAGCGCGGGCGCTGCGCCGTGTCGATCGCCGTCGGTCCCAGGAACTCGAAGTGACGCGCCCCGGTGCCTTCGTTCGAGAGTCGCAGGATCATGCCCCGGTTCTTCACCGTGCCCTCCTGCTGTTCGAAGAGATACACGGTGACTTCCATGACCACCTGGACGCCTGCGTTGGGCGTCAGCGAGACCCCCGCCACGTCGGTCTGGGACTCCGGCTGCGGCAGGGCGATGGGTCGGTTGTTCTCGCCTTCAGAAAACACGAGGGTGCTGTCGGTGAGCGCCGCGTCGGAAGGCACGATGACACCCACGTTTGGACCGACACCGAAAATGGTGTCGCCGCGCGCCGCTTGGGTGAGGATGAGATCGGCGCGATGCACGAAGGCCTCTTGGGGGATCGAGCTCCGCAAGCTGTCCAGAGCGGGGAAGGAAAAGAAGGTGTGGAAGCGCTGTGCATCGCTCACCACCCAGTTGCTGCCCGGGCTGTAGGCGGAATCGAACTCGACCACTACCAGCTGGCGCGCCGGTCCGACGGGGGAATCGCTCCCGGTGGTGGTCGGGTTCAAGGGATCCACGTAGGAACCGACGAAGCGCGGCAGCGGCACGCTGGCGGCGTTGATCTGCTGGAAGTTGACGAAGCCGGGGCCGCCTGCGGTGAACCCGAGGAAGACGAGCGCCACGTTGACGGTCAGCGGCTCGGAGCGGGCGAGCACCGAGTCGAAATCCACCAGGCTGTGGACATCCACGCGCATGGTCAGCTTGGGCTCGTCCGCCTGGAAGTCCGTGTCGGCGACGAGCGTGTCGCCCACGAAAGTCGGGAGCAACTCGGGAAGCGCGGTGAGGACGGTGGAATCGAAGACGGCGGAGGTGCTCCAACCGCGGGCTGCAAGGGCCACCTCCCGCATGCCGAGGTGCATGATGCCGGTGAACGGCGACGTCGTCACCTTGGTGAGATCGACCTCGAAGTGTCCCCTAGTGAGGCGCAACGTGTCCGCATCCTCGACGATGAAGGATGGAACGCGGAAGTCGTAGAGGATCTGCGCCGTGTAAGGCCCTTGCTTGCCGATCTGCCCTGTGGGGGATCTCCGCAGCGACACCGGCAGCGAGTAGACGGAGTCCGTCACCACGTTCGAGGTCTCGAAGACGAGCAAGGTGTCAGGAGCGGTGCGCAGGTCCTGCCCGACGCCCGTGGGCTCGTCCTCACCGCAGGCGAGGATGCAGGCAACGAAGAGCACGAGCACCGTGACGGCGCGCGCGGCGCTTCGTTCCAGGAGCAGCAGCCTGCGCATGCGTTCCTTTCTCGGGTCCGGCGCGTCCGGGCCCCGGCCAGTCAACACGGGCTCGGGGAGGGCGTCAAGGCGCGTTTCGCGCTGCGCCCGGTGGCATGTAGACGAAGCGCACGGTCACGACGAGTTCTGGATCGGGGAAGTCTTCGGGCAGGGGACGGAAAGGTGCGGCGCCCAACATGGCGGCGAGGCTCGAGCGGTGCAGCGACTCGTGGCCGTCGGTCTGCAGGATCTGGGCATCCGAGATGGTGCCGTCCTTGTGCACGGTGACGCGCACGATGGTCGAGCCGCCTTGGATGATGCCGTACTGCGTGTAGGCGACCGGCGGATTCCACGCCGCGTACAGCTTGGCGCGCATGTGCACCCAGTAGGGTTCGTAGTCCCAGGCCCGGGTGCTGAAAGCGTATTCGCCGAAGGCGAGGGCACCGACGTCTTCGAACTCGCCGGAGCGACGGGCGCCATAGCCGGGGCGCGCCGCCGCTTGCGCACGCCGGCCGGTGAGCATCTGCTCGGACGAAGAGGGCAGCGCGTCGCGCAAGCTGGCCTGCATGCGATCCCCTTCGGCCGTCGGTGGCGTCGAGCTCTCCGCCTGCTCCGTCGCCGCTCCTTTCGTCGCGGCGCTCTTTGCCGCGGCGGCGTCCGGCGCCCCGGCGGCGCCAGCGTGCTCCTCCTGCGCCCCGGTGCCGGGAATGCTGTTGTCGAGGCCCACCTGGCCGCCCGCCGGTACCGGCGTGTCCTCGTTCCCCGGCACCAGGTCGGCGGCACGGGAGTTCTGCCGTGCCTGGATGTCGGTGGGTGGCGGCTCGGCCACCCGGCTCGCGTCGGAAACGTCGGCGACCACGTCGCCCATGCGGAAGGTGACCAGTGTGGGCGTCGGTGTCGCTTTGTGAGAGCCGGCCAGCAGCGCGGCGACGACCGGGGCCCCGTACCAGGCGAGGAGGAGGAAAAGGAGGTGGAGGACCAGGGAGACGCCGAGGGCGAGCCCGCGGCGGTCCATCACGTTCTCCCCATTCATCTTCGCTCTCCACCTCGAAACCGGCCTGGCCGGGCCATCTCCAACATTATCGCAGGGTCCCCGGCCCCGAAAGGGCCGCGGGCGCGGCCTCAGACGCGCTCCAGATCGGCGAAGACGAGGCCAGCGAGGAACTCCCGCGCCAGGGGCCAGGCCAGGAGCGGCTGGAGAAAGTGGAAGCGGGGCACGGTGTAGTGCACCCGCCGGGCGGCGAGGGCGGGCTCGGCGCGCAGGATCTCCTGGAAGCGTCGCACGGTGATGCGGTTCACGTTGCCCTCGAAGTAGGCGATGATCTCGCGCGTGCGTTGCGCGGCGCGCGCCTCGATGTCGCTGCCGCCCCGCGCGCGCTCCTCGTCGTGCACGGCGCGCGCCAGCGTCCCGTACAGCAGCCGGCGCGAAAGCAGCAGCTGGCACCAGGGAATCTTCACGTGATCGTAGAGGTGTGAACCGAGGGGCGACTTGTACGGCGTGAAGTAGAGGAAGAGCCGGCCGCCAGGGCGCAGCACCCGCCCCAGCTCGTGCAGCGCCTCGGCCGGAGCGGCGAAGTGCTCCAGCGAGTCGTTCGCCGTCACCACTTCGAAGCTGCCGGTGGCGAAGGGAAGCCGCATGGCATCGCCGCGCAGCACGGCGATGCGCGCCGCTTGGCCGCGGGCGGCGGCGAAGGCCCGGCTCTGCCGCACGTGCTTCGGCTCCAGGTCCAAGCCCACCACAGACCGAGCCCCGGATTCGGCGTACCAGACCGTCTTGCCCCCGAGGCCGCAGCCCACGTCGAGGACGCGGGCACCCTCCAGGTTGGCGCCGGGGAAGTGTTCCTGGAAAACCTCACGGCCGACGCGGTACTCCCACTCCGAATAGGCGTCGTCCGACTCGCGCCCGCCCACGCGTGGCTTGGGGAACAGGCGGTTCAGCCGCACCACGGCTTCGAGGAGGAGATCCATCAGTCGACGAGGGAATCGAGGACGTAGGTGGGGCGCAGGTCTTGTTGGCGCATGACCGTTTCCGCTTCCTCGCGGTTGCGGTGCCAACCGGTGAGGACGAGGAGCGTGTCGAAGCCCATGCTGGCGCCGCCGCGGATGCCGCTCTCCAGGTTGTCGTCCACCACGAGAACGCGAGGCTTTTCGAGGCCGGTCAGAGCCGTGAGGCGCCGCAACGCCAGGTCGAAAATCGGCCGGTGCGGCTTGCCGAGCCAGCGTACGGCGACGCCAAGCTCGCGTTCGAAGATGCGCGCCAGGGCCCCGGCGACGAGGGTGATCTCGCCGTTCCCGGTGGGGGTGAAGACGTCGGGGTTGGTGCAAATCACTGGCACGCCGCAACGATAGACGGCGTTGCACGCCGCATCCAGGACTTCCTTGTTGAGCTGCCGCGAGCTGCCTACGACCACGGCCTTGGCCTCGGCGTAGCGCTGCCGCGCTTGCGCCTCCGGGATGACCTGCCCGCCGGCGCGGCGGATGTACTCGGAGGCCGGCTCGTTGCCCACGCTCAGGATCGGCTGTCCCACCAGATTGCGGTCGCGGAACTCCTCGACCAGCACCTCGCCGGCGGTGACGAGGCGCGAGGTGTCGATCTCCAGGCCGAGCTTTCCCAGCCAGGCGGCGATCTGCTCGGGCAGCGCCGTGCCGTTGTTGGTGATGAAGAAGAGCCGCGGCCCCTCGGGCTCCAGGGCGCGGAGAAACGCCGGCACCCCTTCGATGGCCTGAGGGCCCCGGTGGAGGACGCCGTCGATGTCGCACAGGACCACGTCATAGCGGCGGAGGATCTCGACGCTTCGCATGCTCAAGCTCGCTCGAAGATCTCCTTGGCGATGATGAGACGCTGGATTTGGCTCGTGCCCTCGTAGATCTGGAACACCTTGGCGTCGCGCATCAGCTTTTCCACCGGGTACTCGGTGCTGTAGCCGAAGCCCCCGTGGACTTGCACCGCGTCGAGGGCGACGCGCATGGCCGTGTCGGCGGCCGAAGCCTTGGCGAAGGCTGCCTGCAGGGTGTTTCGCTGACCCTGGTCGATGGTCCAGGCCGAAAGCCAGACGAGCAGGCGCGCCGCTTCGATGTCCTTCGCCATGTCGGCGATCATGAAGGCGATGGCCTGGTGCTTGGCGATGGGAACGCCGAAGGCCTGGCGCTCCTTGGCGTACTTCACCGCATGTTCCATGGCGCGGCGCGCCAGGCCCACCGCCGCCGCCGAGACCACCGGGCGGGTGTGGTCGAAGGCGGCCATGGCGATGCGGAAACCGTCGCCCTCCTGGCCCAGGCGGTTGGCAGCGGGCACGGCGACGTCGTTGAAGCTGACCCCGCGGGTGTCGCTCGCGTGCTGGCCCAGGTTCTTCTCCTTCTTCCCCACCTGGATGCCTGGCGTCTGCCGCGGCACCACGAAAGCCGACATGCCGCGATGCTTCTTCGCCGGGTCGGTGTAGGCGAGGACGAAGTACCAATCCGCGAAGTTGGCGCCGGTGATCCACATCTTCTCGCCGTTCAGCACATAGTGGTCGCCGCTCTTGCGCGCCAGCGTCTTGATCCCGGCCACGTCGCTGCCCGCATCGGGTTCGCTCACGCAGTAGGAGGCGAGCTTGAACTCCGCCACCATGGGGGCGAGCCACTGCCGCTTCTGCTCCTCCGACCCCGCCACGATCACCGGTGCTTCGGCGAGGCCGTTCGCTTCCATGGCGGTGGCGATGCCGGTGCAGCCCCAACCGGTCTCCTCGGCCAGCAAGCAGCCTTCCAGCACCCCCAGACCCAGACCGCCGTACTCCGGCGGCACGTGCGTGTTCATGAGGCCGAGCTCCCAGGCCTGGCGCAGGATCGGCAAGGGGAACTCGCCGCTCTGGTCGTACTCCGCCGCCCTGGGCTGGATCTCCTGGGCGGCGAAATCGTGCGCCAGATCGCGTAGTTGCTTCTGTTCGTCGCTGAGACTGAAATCGGGCATGTCCGCTCCTCCGCCGCATCCCAGGCGCCGCTCTTCTCGGGCGCACCGTGCCGCTGGTGGCAGAGTAGGAGGCGCTCCCAAGGGGGTCAAGCGCGCCGGTCTCGGCGTCGCGCGGGCGTCAGACGTCGAGGGTCCAATCGTCGGCGGTGTTGTACATGCCGTCCGGGCCGGCACAGCGCAGGCGGAGCCCCGTCCCGGAGGGCTCGAGCGTGAGGCTGCGACCCCATGGGTCGGCGAGATCCTCGCGCTGCAGCAGGTTCTCGCGCACCAGGTCCGCCAGCGATGTCGGCTGTTCGCCTTTCAGCGCGCGGTACTCGCGCACGGCGCGCTGGACGCGGCCGCGGAGGAGCACTTGCGCCGTTTTCTGGCCGCGCTGGACGGTGGCCTCGCCAGTGACGGTGGAGACGCCGCCATCGAGCGACGCCTTCCAGCCCGAGATCGTCTCCCGCGTGGAATGCCAGCGACCGAGGACGACTGCCGCAACGATGATCAGGCCGATGACGATGAACTTCCGCATTGCCGGCCTCCGGCGTGGAAAGAGGGGACTCGACAGGCGACGTCCCCGGACCCGCTCCGAACCGGCCCCACCCGGCCGCGGCCACGACGCTCACCCGGCCGTGGCTACGACCCTCACCCGGCCGCGGCTACGAGCCGTCGCGGCCCCCGGATGCCCGGCCGCGCCCGTCGGCGCCTGGAGTCTTCCCCATGGTCGTGCAATGCACGTTCCAGGGAAGAGGGACCGGCCCGGCACCACTGCTCCGCCTCGCAATCCTGCGATTCCGCCGGCCCCTCAGGTCCATCGATACTCGGGTGTTGGTTTTTTGTACGGTGAGAAGGGGTTGCGCTGCCTGATGTTCTGCCCGGCCGGTCGCACCCGGCAGCACTTGCCGCAGCCAGCCACCAGCGTTTCCGCGCGATCCGACCGCCTTCGGGCCAAGCGTTCGTGTCGGCACTACGCGTTTGCACCCTCGCAACCCGACTTTCCGCGCGCTCCGGCAAAGCCTGCGCACCCGTCGAACCGGTGTTGCCCACCCTTCCAACGCCTCCCTTTCTCCCGGAAACCCGCGACTGGTGTAGGATTGCCTCCTCCACTCGAGGGGCTGCACGCCTGCACCCGACGAGGAGGCACGATCGACATGGGGGCAGATCGACTCGCCGTCGTGGGCGCCGGGATCATGGGACGAGGTATCGCCCAGGTCGCGGCACTCGGCGGTTACAAGACGGTGCTGCAGGACATCGATGCCGGGCAGTTGCAAGCGGCGCTGGCGGACATCCGTGCGTCCGTGGCGCGGTCGGTGCAACGGGGCGGCGTCGCCGAAGCCGAAGCGCAGCAGGCGCTCGCGAAGTTGACCACGACGACCGTGCTCGGTGAAGCCACCCACGGCGCGCACGTCGTCATCGAGGCCGTGCCGGAGCACATCCATCTCAAGCTCGAGGTCCTGGAGGAGCTCGATCGCCTGTGCGCGCCGGAGACGATTCTCGCCTCCAACACCTCGTCGCTCTCGATCACCGAGATGGCCGCCGTCACCCAGAGGGGCCCCCTCGTGGTGGGCATGCACTTCTTCAACCCCGTCCCGAGGATGCGCCTGCTCGAAATCGTGCGGGGCCTGGAGACGAGCGCCGACACCGTGGCCACGGCCGAGCAAGTCGGCCAGCGCCTGGGCAAGGAAACGGTGGTGGTGCGCGAGTCGCCCGGTTTCGTCACCAGCCGCATCAACGCTCTCATCGGCAACGAGGCCTTCCGGATGCTGGAGGAGGGCGTGGCCACCGCCAAGGACATCGACAAAGCCCTCAAGCTAGGCCTCAACCATCCGATGGGGCCTTTCGAGCTGGTGGACCTGGTGGGCCTGGACACGCGACTGTCGATCCTGGAATACCTGCACCGCACGCTCGGCGACCGCTTCCGTCCCTCGCCGCTCCTGGTGCAGTACGTCAAAGGCGGCCGCCTGGGCCGCAAGACGGGTCGCGGCGTCTACGATTACGGCAGCGGGCAGGATTGACGCCGCACAGGTCCCCACGCGCGCGCATGCCCCACGCGACCGCCCGGCACGGCAGTGACTGCCAGCCCATCGATCTGCTAACTTGGGGCGCGTGATCCACTCTGCACGCGGGAGCGCTGCATGAGCGACGAGAGCCCCCGGCGCGTCGGCTATCGGGTGCAGGACGGCATCGCCTTCCTGGAGCTGCGGGAGCCGCCGGCCAATTGCTATAGCTACGAGATGATGCGCGAGCTGGACGATGCCGTGCTGCGCGCGCGCTTCGACGAGCAGGTGCACGTCCTCGTGTTGCGCGGCAGCGGTGAGAAGTTCTTCTGCGCCGGCGCCGACATCGGCATGCTGCAGCGGGTGACGCCGCAGTACAAATACTACTTCTGCTTGCACGCGAACGAGACGCTCAACCGGCTGGAGCAGACGCCGAAGCTGGTCATCGCTGCGCTCAACGGCCACTGCGTGGGTGGCGGGCTCGAGGTGGCGCTGGCGGCGGACATCCGTCTGGCCCGGCGCGGCGCCGGCAAGGTCGGCCTGCCCGAAGTAGGCCTCGGCGTCCTGCCGGGGACCGGGGGCACGCAGCGCCTAGCCCGCCTGCTCGGCAAGGCACAGGCCCTGGAGCTCATGGTGAGCGGCCGGCTGCTCACCTTCGAAGCGGCCGAAGAAATCGGCCTCGTGCATCATGTTTTCGCGGCCGAAGAGTTCGACGCGCAGGTGCTCGAATACGCCCGGCAGTTCGTGCCACCGGCGAAGGCGGCGCGCGCCGTCGGGGCCATCAAACGCGCCGTGCACACCGGGCTCGAGGTGGGTTTCGAGCAGGGCCTCGCCCTCGAGCGCGAGCTGCAGCAACAACTTTTTCAGAGCGAGGATGCCGGCGAGGGCATACGGGCCTACAACGACAAGCGCACCCCGCGCTTCACGGGGCGCTGACGTCAACCCGTGCCGGGGCGAATGGATCGAACGCTGAGCCGGACATGGATCCACCCCCGAGCAGGACCATGAGAAGGGAAACACTGTGAGCACCGAGACGCGCACGACCGCACCGCTGCGATTGCCGCCGCTCGACCTACACATCGGCGGCGCCTGGCGTCCCGCAGGCTCGGGACGGCGCTTCGCCACCATCAACCCGGCCTCGGGCAAACCCCTCTGCGAGGTGGCCGAGGCGGACGCAAAGGACGTGGACGCGGCGGTGCAGGCCGCGCGCGAGGCCCTCGCGGGCAAGTGGGGCCGCATGGCGGCGAGCGAGCGGGGCAAGCTGCTGTGGAAGCTCGGCGACCGCATCCTGGAGAACTTGGAAGATCTGGCGGCCCTCGAGAGCGCCGACACCGGCAAGCCCATCGCCGAAGCGCGCCTCATCGATGTGCCGCTCACCGCCGACTGCTTCCATTATTACGCCGGGCTCGCCACCAAGATCGAAGGCGCCACGGTCCCTGTCCGCGGTCCCTTCCTCTGTTACACCCTGCGCGAGCCCGTCGGCGTCATGGGGCTCATCACCCCATGGAACTTCCCGATGCTGCTCGCGGCGCGCAAACTCGCCGTCGCCCTCGCAGCGGGGAACGCCATCCTGCACAAGCCCGCCAGCGAGACGCCGCTTTCGGCGCTTCGCCTCGCCGAGCTCGCTCAGGAAGTGGGGTTCCCGCCCGGGACATGGAACACGATCCCCGGCCGCGGCTCGGTGGCCGGCGCGGCCATCGTGGAGCACCCCGGTGTCAGCGGCCTCGCCTTCACCGGTTCCACCGAGGTCGGACAACAGCTCATGCGCCAGGCGGCCGGGACGCTCAAGAAGCTGACCCTCGAGCTCGGCGGCAAGTCGCCGCACATCGTGCTCGCCGACGCCGACCTGGAGCAGGCCTCCAAGTTCGCCATGCTCGGCATCTTCTACAACGCCGGCGAGGTGTGCACCGCGGGCTCGCGACTCTTCGTCGAGTCCGGCATCTACGACGCCTTCATGGAGAAGCTGGTGCAACGGAGTGCCAAGCTCGTCCCCGGCGACCCCGCCGATCCACAGACGCGTCTCGGTCCCCTGGCCTCGGCGCACCATCTCGAAACGGTGCAGCGCTACGTGGAAACGGGCAAGAAGGAGGGTGCGGCGCTCCTGCTTGGCGGCGCGCGCTCGGACGTCCCGAACCGCGACGGCTACTACTTCCAGCCCACCATCTTCGGCGGCGTGCACTCCGAGATGACCATCGCCCGCGAAGAGATCTTCGGCCCCGTGCTCGCGGCGCAGCGCTTCGACTCCATGGACGACCTCGTCACCCAGGCGAACGCCACGCCCTACGGTCTCGCCGCGGGCGTCTGGACGCGGGACGTGAAGAAGGCGCACAGCCTCGCCAGAGCCCTCAAGGCCGGCACCATCTGGGTCAACACCTACAACATGTTCGACACCGCGGCGCCCTACGGCGGCTACAAGGCGAGCGGCTTCGGCCGCGAGTCCGGTGTGGCTGCGCTCGAGTCGTACACGCAACTCAAGACCGTGTGGGTGGATCTCAAGGAGTGACCTTGACCCTCCCGCCGGTCTTCGATGCGCACCTGCACGTGCAGCCCTGGCACATGCTGCACCCAGCGGTGCACGAGCGGCTCTGGCACGGGCGCCCCGACGCCGAGACCATCCTCGCGATGGCCCGCGACCCCGGGCGCCTCCTCCGCTTCCTCGACGACGAGGGCATCGAGACCGCGGTGCTCGTCAACTACGTGAGCCCCGAGGTCATGGGCTTCACGGAGGAAGCGAACG
>Ga0075428_100010047_pt1 | contig 10515 bp, 7 predicted proteins | sample RhiMetdeltSRZDD2_FD_75291 | JGI IMG/M metagenome (GOLD analysis project Ga0075428, IMG submission 75291) | Populus rhizosphere microbial communities from Tennessee, USA - Rhizosphere MetaG P. deltoides SRZDD2 | ecosystem: Host-associated > Plants > Roots > Rhizosphere > Soil | place: USA... | reverse complement strand
GTGCACGAGTTGGTCGACGACGGCTTCGAACTCGCCTTTCACGGCGCCACCATGGAGTCGAGCTCGCGCGAGCGAACACTCGAGGGGCTGGAATTCATCCGGAGCGAGTTCGGACGGTACCCGCGACTTTCTTGCAATCATGGCCAGAATCGGGAGAATCTGTACTGGGGACCGCGCCGTTTCCACACGCCACCGGTGCGAGCTCTGAGCCGCCTCCTGATGCGGGGACAGGGGGCTTCGTATGAAGGCGACCAGCCAGGATCACGATTCTTCTGGGGGGACATTTGCCGCGACGTCATCCAGTACGTTCGCAACTTCACCTTCGAGCGCCTGAACATGCTCGGGGTCGACCCACGTATGCCGTATCACGTCGCCAGCGCGCCTTATGTTAGGTATTGGTTCTCGACGGCGGACGCCCCGGACGTCGCCGCATTCAACCGCGCCTTGTCTCGACAGCGGATCGACCAGCTCGCTAACGAGGGTGGCGTTTGTATCATCTCGACCCACTTCGGGAAGGGCTTCGTCGAGGACGGCCGGGTCAATCCGGTGACCGCCAGCATTCTGGGGTACTTGGCGGACCAGGCAGGATGGTTCGTTCCGGTCTCCGAGGTGCTCGACGGCCTCCTCGCGACAGGCCGCGGGCAGACGCTGACCGGCCGCGAGGTGTTGCGCATGGAGCTCCGGTTCGTGTTGGAACGGATCAGGCAGCGGCAATCACCAGGTATCTGAGATCGCGCGGCGTCTACCCGATCCGGAGGATCAATAAGGCATGGAAGAACGAGTGCCGCATCGCAGCAAGCGGGAGGCCGACACCGAGGCCCTGCGGCTCGTGTACCGCGAGCTCAAGGAAGCCGGGCGCACGGCGGAGGCGCACGACGCGCTGAACCGTCTGGTAGAGCTCCAGCCGACCGGAGGGACTGCGGCGTTCGCACATCGCGAGCGCGGGAAGCTGGGCGAACTGGGCGGGCGACCGGTGCGGATCGCGATCCTGAGCTCGTATGTGCTCGATCCGCTCGTGCCGTTCCTCGACGTCGAGTGTCGGCGCGCCGGTCTCATGCCGGCTTTCTATGTTGCGCCCTTCAACCAGTACACGCAGGACGTGCTCAACCCCGCAAGTGGTTTGTATGCCTTTGGCCCCGAAGTCGCATTCATCGCGCTCGATGTCGAAGATCTCTTCCCCGGCATCCGCCTTGTCCCGACGGGCAACGAGCTCTCCGGCAGCCGTGCTAAGGTCCGCGCCACCATCGCGGGACTCGTGCACGAGCTCCGCGCCCGATCCAACACCCTCATCGTCGTGTACGAGCTCGCATTCTCAGGCTGGAGTCCTCATGGCATCCTCGACAATCGGCGCGGCGACGGCCTCTCCCGGTGGATCGAGGACGTCAACCGCGAAGTGGCCGAGGATCTGAGCGCGCAGGCCCATACTTTCCTCATGCCGCTGCGCCAGGTACTAGCCCGTGTGGGCGGCGCGCAAGAGCAGAATCGCAAACTCTACTACATGGCCCGTATGCGGCACGGCGATGGGGCGCTCCGCGAGCTGGCGCGGTATTCGATGCGCTACGTGAAACCCCTCAAGGGCCTCACCCGCAAATGCGTCGTTGTCGATCTCGATGGCACGCTGTGGGGAGGGGTCGTCGGCGAGGTTGGCCCAGAAGGCATTCAGCTCGGGCCGACTGCACCCGGCATAGAGTATGTCGACTTCCAGGAAGCTCTCCTGAATCTGACCAAGCGCGGCATTCTGCTCGCCATCTGCTCGAAGAACAATCCGAACGACGTATGGCCCGTCCTGCGCGAGCACAAGCACATGGTGCTGCGCGAGGAGCACTTCGCCGCGGTCCGCATCAACTGGCACAACAAGGCCGAGAACGTCAGGGAAATCGCCGAGGAACTCAACATCGCCCTGGACTCGCTCGTCTTCCTCGACGACAACCCGGTGGAGCGGGAGCTGATCCGGCAGATGCTGCCGCAGGTCCTTACCGTGGAGCTGCCACGCGATGCCTCACAGTACCGCGCGATGCTCGAGAGCCTGACCGACTTCGAGCTCCTAGCGCTGACGAAGGAGGACGAGCAGCGGGCAAGCCAGTATCAGGCGAATCGTCAGCGCCAGGCGCTGGAACGTGCGAGCGGATCCCTGGACGCTTATCTGCGTTCGCTCGAAATCCGGGCCGAGATTGCGCGAGCGGCGGCGCATCACGTGCCTCGTGTCGTGCAAATGCTCAACAAGACCAATCAGTTCAACACCACCACTCGAAGGTATCAGACGCCAGAGATCGAACGCCTGCTAGCGTCCCCAGACCATCGCGTGTACGTCCTTGAAGTGGCAGATCGCTTCGGTGAACATGGCCTTGTCGGCTCCGCCATCGTGTGCCGGGAGGGTGGCACCTGGCGCATCGACAACGTCCTGCTGAGCTGCCGCGTCATGGGGCTGTCGGTGGAGACGGTGTTCTTGAAGCATATCTCCGAGGCGGCGCGCCTGCACGACGTTGCGCGGCTGGTCGGGGAGTTCATTCCGTCCGCCAAGAACGAACCGACCGCGGACTTCTATCGCCGCCATGGATTCCAGCTCGCCAGCGACGCCGACGGGGTGCAGTCCTGGATCTTCGACCCACGCCGCGACCGGATCGAGGATCCGACGTGGATCTCGGTGAAAACCAGTGGGGAATGAAGCGATGCCGACCGTCGAAGACGTCGTGTCGAGCGTGTTCGGAGTCAACCGCGAGAGCCTCAACGAGGGCTCGTCGCCCGAAAGCGTCGAAGGCTGGGATTCCATGGGCCATATGAATCTCGTCGCCGCGCTCGAGCAGCGATTCAACGTGAGCATCGATATCGACGACGTGATGCAAATGGCCAACGTGGGTGAGATCCGGCAGATCCTGGCCGCGTACGGAGTGCGAGGTTGAACAACGGCTCCGGAAAGGCGGCGACGGCCGCGGAAACCTACACCGTCCGGCTCTACGAGCCTGCGCTGGCCGAAGCCTGCGATCGTTTTGCTCAACGGGTGTGGCCGCAGTGTGATGACGAAGCGGTCAGCGAGAGCGGCACCGAAGCATCGCCTCGCGTTCTATTCCTGAAAGGCCCCGAGGTGATCGGGCACGTCGCGACGGTTCCGGTCCGACTCGCCGTCGGAGGGCAAATCTTGAACGCCTCCTGGGCGGTCGGGCTCATGGTCCTACGGGAGCACCGAAACGGTCCGGTAGCACCGCTCATGATGAGAAAGCTCAACCAGACGGTCGAGATCGGACTGACACTACACGTGGAAGAGGCCGCCCTCCGCGTCTTCAAGGGCGTGGGCTGGCGTCACCTCGGCGTCATCCCGCAGTACATCCGAGTCCTGAACGCGCGTGCGTTCGTGGCGACGTTCGCCAGGCGCGGTGAGCAACTCTTGTCGAGTCGCTCCGCGCGGTGGTGGCGAACTCTTGCGCGGGTCTCAGCCCTCGCAGCCGGCCTCATAAGCCTCACGTTCGCGGGCCTTTCGGTGGTGGGGACGGTGAGGCGACGGTCGCTCGCCGGAGCCAGCGTCGGAGAGGAGTACCGGTTCGATGCGAGCTACACGCGGCTGGCTGAGCGCGTAAAGGACAAGCTCGGAGTCTGGGTGTTCCGCGACGCACCGTACCTAATTAAGCGATACGGACCGCGCAAGGGCAACTACCGGCTGCTGGCGTGCCGGCAAGGCGCCGGACTGCTCGGCTATTGCATTGTGAAACTCCGGCAGTTCGCGAACGATCCGCGTATGGGGGACATCCGCATGGGAACCCTGGTCGACTGCGTTTTCGATCCGGGTCGGCCCGAGGTTCTGGATTTACTCTTGTCATCGGCGGTCGCGCTGTGCCGGCGTGAGGCCCTCGACGTCGTATTCTGCAGCGCGTCCCTGCACGAGATCGGCCGAGGCCTTCGGCGGCACGCGTTCATTCCGACGCAGGGCACCCTAAACGCCGCGTTCTACGACCGCACAGGCACCATCGATGGCAGCGTCGGTCTCGAATTCTGGCACCTCATGCGCGGCGACTCGGATGCCGATGCTAACTGCTGAGATCCCGAGAAACGGTCTGCACAAGTCGGAACCAGCGTCCGTATGCAAAGTGTGGGACGCCGACTATCCCTGGGATGTTCGCGTCGAGAAGATATGTCGCTCGCTGTGTCGAGCATACGATGTGCATCTCGTCAGCCGGAATTCCAAGCGCCGAAGCACATACGAGCGACATGGAAACCTCCACATCCACCGCTTGCCCGTCGTCCCGAGTTTGCCTCCGCAGATCGCCGGCGCATTAGGCTTTCCGGCGTTCTTCAATCCCCTCTGGATCCGGGCGATCGAACGCACAGCGCGGCTATCTAGTGCACGAGTCCTGATCGCACGTGATCTACCTCTAGCCCTGGCCACACTGCTGGTCGGGCGCATTCATCGCATCCCGGTCATCTTCGATATGGCGGAGAACTATCCAGCAATGCTTCAGGATGTCTGGGATTCGGCTGGCGCTCGGATCGGTGACCGGCTGATGCGCAATCCTAGGCTGGCTCGCGTCGTAGAGCGCGTAGCGGTCCGTCTCGCCGACCATATCCTAGTGGTCGTGGACGAGTCGAGAACGAGACTCCTGGAGATGGGGGTACCTAGTCGGAAGATGACGGTCGTGATGAACACGCCCGACCTCAGCCGTGGGCAACAACCCGCGCACGACAGCAGTCGCGGCCTGGCGCGGAACCCACGCGAACTGATTGTGGTTTATCTAGGGCTCCTCGAAGTGCCGAGAGGTTTGGGAACGGCGATCCTCGCGATGCGCGAAGTTCGACGTCAGTTGCCAAACGCGCGGCTCGTCGTCATCGGATCCGGTCGCGACGAGGAACTCTTCCGGAAGCAGGCGAGAGTTGTTGGGGTGAACGACCGCGTCGAATTCCGCGGCTGGGTTGAGTACAGGCAAGCCCTCGACCATATTTCCAACTGTGACATCGGGCTCGTTCCCCATCACGCGACAGTTAACTGGCAGACAACAAGCCCCAACAAGCTGTTTGATTACATGTCCCTCGGTAAGCCTGTAATCGTTTCCAGCGCTCGACCGACTGCGCGAATCGTCGCTGAGGAGCAATGTGGCCTAGTGTTTTCCGACCGCAACCCGAGAGAACTGGCGGATGCGATAGTCAGGCTCTCTGATCCTTCGGTCCGGAACATGTATGGAAATCGCGGACAAGAGGCCGTCCGACGCCAGTATAACTGGGAAACCGATGAACGGCGCCTGCTCGGCGCGATACAGAATGTCATCGCCGAGAGAGAATTCTCGGAATGTGAATCGGCAACTCGCACGAAGCTCATAAAGAGACAGCGCTGATGTGCGGTATTGTCGGTATTGTTGGGTTTTCTGCTCACCCAGTGGATGATGGCGTCGTGAAGTTGATGAACGGGGCGCTGTCGCACCGTGGCCCGGACGACGAAGGCTACCTGCTCCGAGACCGTGTTGGGCTCGGGATGCGTCGGCTCTCGATCATCGACGTCGCCGGCGGTCGGCAGCCAATCCACAACGAAGACAAGTCCGTCTGGGCGGTATTTAACGGCGAGATCTACAACCATGCTGAGCTGCGAGGCGAGCTTCAACGCCTCGGGCATCAGTTCTATACGCACAGTGACACCGAAACGCTGGTGCACCTGTACGAAGAGTACGGCGACGCCGGCGTCTCGCGGCTACGCGGAATGTTCGCGTACGCACTGTGGGACGAGCGACGGAACCGACTACTCATCGCCCGCGACCGGCTCGGTATCAAGCCGCTGTACTACGCCCGATTCGATGGGCGGTTCTACTTCGCCTCGGAGCTCAAGGCATTTGCACGAGTGCCGCGATTTCCGCGCGAGCTCGACGAGGTAAGCATCCAACGGTACCTTGCGTATCTTTACGTCCCGGGCCCCGCAACCATTTTTCGCGATGTGGTTGAATTACCGCCGGCGCACTACCTGGTTTGCGACGACGGAACCGTGACAACACACCGTTACTGGAGTGTTCGATACCAGGGTGACCACAGCGTGTCGGCATCCGAATGGCGAGAACGGTTCCTGGCGCAGTTTCGCGACAGCGTTAGAAGCCACCTGATGACTGAGGTTCCGCTCGGAGCCTTCCTGTCGGGCGGCCTCGACTCCAGCGCCATGGTAGCCGTAATGGCCGAGCAGTCCGCTCGCGTCAAGACCTTCTCGATCGGGTACGAGGGGCAGGGCTCGTTCCAGGACGAGCGTCGTTATGCCCGGATCGTGGCAGAACGATTCGGCACAGAGCATCACGAGTTCGTGGTCTCTCCGGACGTCGGTGAACTCTTGCCCGATCTCGTCGCGACAATGGAGCAGCCATTCGCCGACTCATCAGTCATCCCCAACTACTACATCAGCAAGTTGACGCGGCAACATGTGACTGTTGCGCTCTCAGGATTGGGCGGCGACGAACTCGGAGGTGGATATCAACGGTATCTTGGGATGGTCTGGGCCGAGCGTTATCGAAAAATTCCCGGAGCATTCGGAATTTCATGGCTGGAGTCAGCAGCGGCGCAACTTCCCGATGTTCGTTCGGGGCGGCGGTGGATCGACCGGGCGAAGCGATTCTTCGCCACGACGAGGCTCGAAGCTCCCGAACGGTACGCGGCGATAGTGACGGCGTTCTCCGCAATGGATCGAAAACGACTGCTAGATCCGGATTTCTGTGCTAAGAGCGGCCTGGACGACGCCGAAAGCATCATACGGCGGGCCTTCGAGTCGCCCGATTCCGACAGCCTACTTCACACGACCATGCTGGCGGACCTGCTCACCTACTTGCCTGGCGATTTGTTGACCTTGGCCGACAGGGTCAGCATGCGCCACTCCCTCGAGGTTCGAGTGCCGTTTCTCGATCATCCATTAGTTGAGCTCATGGCTTCCGCCCCGAGCCACTTCAAGGTCGCGGGATTGAGCAAGAAAGTACTCATGCTGCAGGCATTCCAAGGCCTCCTTCCGGCGAGTATTCTCGGGCGGCGCAAGGTCGGATTTTCGGTACCGCTCGCGCTCTGGTTGCGGACAGACCTACGCTCTACCATGGAGGAACTCCTCTCCGACGCGGAACTTCGCGACATCGGCTTTCTTCGATACTACGAGGTCGATCGCATCAAGTCAGAGCACCTGACCGGGCGCGCGAATCACGAAAACAAGCTTTGGGCGTTGATGAATCTCGTCTGTTGGCATCGCCAGTGGCGAGTCACGACGGCGTGACTCAGCGGGCCAGGTTCGTCGAGACGGCCCAGCGCCTCGTCGGCGCGCCGCGAGAGAAATTTGGTTTCTTCTTCTACCTACTTCTAATCTATCTCTTCTTCGAATACGGCAGACCCTCCCGGCCTATGGGGATCCCGATGTTGATCTCCAGCGTGTCACTAGGGGGATGGTTTCTCCGGACCGAAAAGCGGTGGACCCCCCAGATCACCGGCTTTCTCGCCTTCGTGGTCGTGATGGCCGTTGGGATCCCATTGGCCGCGAATGGCTACGCGGCATTCTGGGAAACGTACGGTATGGCCGTGACGCTCTTGACCATCTGCGCTCCCTTGCCATCACTCGTGACATCGGTTCGCCGGATCAAACTGTGGAGTTACGCGTTCTTGGCGGTCGTCCTGTATGTGGGTGGGTGGGCCGCCTTCAACGGAGGGTACGGTCCTTCCGCGGCCAGCGGGGGACAGGACGAGAACTACATCGCGGCGATGATGGGAATGGCAATTCCGTTCGCTTACTTCGCAATTTTTATCGCGAAACGCCGAGTCATCAAGGTGCTCTTGGCCCTCTTCATCGTAGTCTTCCTCGCCGCGATCATCGCCGGTCAGAATGTTTCGCGAGGGGGCTTTGTCGGACTCTGTTCGGTGTTTGTGTACTGTGTGCTCAGATCCCCGAGAAAGTGGCTCGGGCTAGGCCTCGGCGCTTTGATGGCATTCGTTGTACTGGCGTTCGCCGGTTCCGCGTACTGGGCGGACATCTCGACGATCACGGACACTTCAGAAGGCACGGCGGACATGCGTCTCGAGGTTTGGGCCTGTGGCTTGCGGATGTTCGCAGCGCATCCAGTGCTTGGAGTGGGTCCCGGAAACTTTCGCTGGGTGATCAGCGACTACGAGTCGGCCGAACAATTCGCGAAATATGGACGAGATCTCGGAGGAAGCATCATCGCTCATTCGCTATTCATCGAGTTGCTCGCCGAGCTCGGGATAGCAGGCGCAACGGTCTTGGGCGTAGTTCTCTGGCGCACGTTACGCGATCTCGTCCGGATCACCCGAAGTGGCGTCGGAGTGAGTACGGTGATGGACAGGGGAAAGGCCACGGAACTTCGAGCGTACGCCGACGCTGTCGTCGCCAGCATCCTCGCCTGTCTGGTCAATGGAGTATTCCTATCGCTTCTCTACTACTCCTACATCTGGATTCTCATGGCAGTGGGCAGCGCGATTACAGCCGTGTACCGCGACAATGTTGTAACGCAACGGATCACTTAGAACGTGGCTTCCATGTCCATGGGCCAGCCCATTCGCTCCTCGGAGCCCAGAGACGGTCGTGCGACCCACTAGAGCCTGGACAATCGCCGGCCTCGTGCTCGTCGCAGCTATCGGCGTCGGCCTGGCTCTCGGCGAAGTGGGATTGCGCTTGTTCTATCCGCAGCAGCTGAGTGTATGGCGTCTGGAACGCGACGGTCTGACCTCCCATCCGCCTGGAGTGGTCGCGTATCTGCCACAGCGCGGCATCTCAGTATCCTTCAACTCGGAGGGAATGCGGGACCTAGAGCATTCCGTGACAAAGGCGGAAGGCACCTTCAGAGTACTTCTACTCGGCGACTCATTCATGGAAGCGCTGCAACTTCCATTCGAATCATCCTTCCCGAGCCTCGTGGAGCGCCTCCTCGCCGGCAGAACCGGACGGCGCATCGAAGTGGTCAATGCTAGCGTAAGCGGCTGGGGTACGGATGATGAGTTGCAATACCTGGCGACGCGCGGGCTGAAGTGGAAACCGGACCTCATCGTCGTGGCGATGACCTTGCACAACGACATCGCCGACAATCTCCGTGAGCGCTTCCATACTACGCGGAATGGCGCGCTCGTCGAGCAACCGGCACAGGTCTCGTTCCTCGAGCAGAGAAACATCCAGGCGAAGACGTTTCTTGCGGCAAGATTCCACACGTATCAGCTTCTGGTTCGAGCCCGACGCTTCCAGGAGACACACAGCGAAGCTAGGAAGCTCAGTGGGCACGTCGTCGATCTGTTCAGAAACCCGACGGACCCACAGATTGCGAGAGGCGTCGAGCTGACCTCGCTCCTGCTAAAGCGGATCCATCGCCTCGCCTCGGCGAACACCAGCGTACTCACCCTGGTGTTACTTCCGCTGGCCGTTCAGCTCTCCGATGCGCGGTTTGCTACGTTTGCCGCAAGCGCCACAGACAAGCTAGATATGACAAGGCCACAACGAATGATGACGGACGTGGGACGCCGGCTTGGAATCGAGGTCATCGACCTGCTGCCTGGTTTCAGGGAGTGGACTACCGGCGGCGGCGAGAGTTTGTACCTGGAGAGCGACGGACATTGGAACGAGGAGGGGCACCGTCTAGCGGCACGTATTGTTGCCACTGAGTTGGTGCGGCTGGGCCTGGTCCGCGAGCGCGAACTGAAAGCTTCCGCACCGTCAACCCGCAAATGGCGATTGCGTAGCTGAAGAGCTCCCGGCTTGAACCAGCGATCGGTGCTGGAAGACGTCGTTCTTGTCTCGTATCACTTTCCGCCTGACCCTGCCGTGGGGTCGTTACGGGCAGCTAAGGTTGCGCGTGGCTTCCGAGACGCCGGTCACCGAGTGGATGTCGTGACCGCACGCTTGCCAGCCGAGACAGGCCTACGGCGTACGGGGGATCCTCGGCTGACCGTTCATCCTGTAACTCCATTGCCCAGCCCCCGAGAGCTCGTGGCGCGCCTCAAGGCGTGGGTGCACGCGGCGCGCGCCGTCGAAAAGGAAGTGCACGGGGCGGGGGCTGATATACATGAGTGGACGCCTCCAATTCAATTGACCATTTGGAGGCGACTCTTTTTCGCGTTGTTGTGGCTACCGGACGATCGGCAGGGTTTCATTTTCCCAGCTTGGCGCATGGCGCGCAAGATCGTACGCGGCGGGGCACGCCTCATCTACACGACGGCCCCACCGTACTCGCCACATCTTGTCGGGCTGGGGCTCAGTTCGCTCCAGGACGTCAAATGGATCATGGAGCTACGTGATCCATGGGCGGACAACCGGCAAAAACCATGGTGGGTACGCACCCTGGCCACTGATAGATTCGATGCCCGCCTGGAGCTTCTCTGTCTGAAGCGCGCTGACCTGATCGTCGCCGCGTCTGAGGGAATCCGGAACAGACTCGCTGCGCGGTTGCCAGCTCGGGACGCGTCTCGACTTATTGTCGTCCGCAACGGTATTGAAAGCCTCGCGACTTCCATCACACAAAAGCGCAGTCCGGGACCAATGCGCATCGCTTACGCCGGCACGTTCTACTACGGACGCGACCCACG
>Ga0075428_100010046_pt1 | contig 10516 bp, 9 predicted proteins | sample RhiMetdeltSRZDD2_FD_75291 | JGI IMG/M metagenome (GOLD analysis project Ga0075428, IMG submission 75291) | Populus rhizosphere microbial communities from Tennessee, USA - Rhizosphere MetaG P. deltoides SRZDD2 | ecosystem: Host-associated > Plants > Roots > Rhizosphere > Soil | place: USA... | reverse complement strand
ATCTCCTTCCACACTCCACCTGTAATGTAAGGCTCATTATCATACCATTTTTGAAATTCTTCCTGTGTTTCGAACTGAACAATCATTATTGAGCCCCTCATATTGCTATTGTCATCAAGCATCGCTCCACCGATCACAAAGTTGCCATTCTCTTTTAATTTCTTAGCACCGGCAAGATGAAGCGATCTTACTTCTTTTCTCCTGTCCAATGCTCCATCATCTTTGCCATCCTGTGCTATGATCAAGTATTGCTTCATAATTGTTACTTATCTTAATTTCTAAGTACTAAGTACTGAGTACTTAGACAACCTGGAACCCACACGCATACGGATCATCATCTTTATCTATTGAAATTGTATTGTATCCATAAATTTTTGCCCAGCCTTCAATGCCGGGACGAATAGCTGGTTTTCCATTCACTGTCAACTCCTCTTCAATTGTGCCGTTGAATTTACTGCCAATTATACTTTCATGAACAAACACGTCGCCTTTTTTTAATTTTCCCTTGGTATACCATTGTGCCATCCTTGCACTTGTTCCGGTACCGCACGGGCTTCTGTCAATCGCTTTATCTCCATAAAACACCGCGTTGCGGGCAGTTGATGCTTTATCGATCACTGCACCCGTCCATAAAATATGACTGCATCCATTGATCGTAGGATCTTCCGGATGGATAAACTCATACTTAGCATTGATATTTTTCCTCAATTCTCTTGCCCATGCAATTAATTTATCCGCGGGATAATGTTCAAGTCCTTTAAAGTTTTTCTGCACATCAACTATCGCATAAAAATTCCCTCCGTAAGAAACATCAAGCACTATTTCGCCAAGTTCAGGACACTGCGCAACTAGTTCTGATGAATGAAGAAAAGAAGGAACATTGGTCAGTTTAACACTTTTGACTTTTGCCCGTGAGGACTCCTTCAGAGAATTTTGAATTTTGAATTCAACTTTCACCATCCCGGCCGGCGCCTCCATACTAATGCTGCCCGGGGTCTTTGGAATCACCAATCCTTCTTCAATTGCAATTGTGATCGTTCCAATCGTACCGTGACCACACATCGGAAGACAACCACTTGTTTCAATAAATAAAACTGCAAAATCATTTTGCGGATCATGCGGTGGATACAAAATACTTCCGCTCATCATATCATGTCCGCGAGGCTCGAACATCAATCCTTTTCTTATCCAATCGTATTCTTTTAAAAAATGCTGGCGCTTCTCACTCATGTTATTTCCTTCCAGTTCTGGTCCGCCTTCTGCAACAAGACGAACCGGATTGCCACATGTATGCGCATCAATGCAGTGAAAAGTGGAACCCGCAAATCGGTTGCCTGTCGAATTATGATATTTCTTTGTTATTGGTTTATTCTTCACGCAGAGTATGAATTAATGTTGATTCGCAATTTGAGTGCAATGCTCCGAGATAAGTTTTAGTTTGCCATTTTCCTTTTGAATTGTGAGACTGCATCGCTGATCGTCTTTGAACACTTCACCTTCAAAACTTCCACTACCAACCCAACGACTACTGACAACAGCAATATTATCATTAATTCTAATGCTGATCTCACTTCGTTCTGCCGCATCCACTTTGTATTTATCAGCCGGCGTAAACCAACTAATTATTTTTTGACGATCTGTTGTACTTCCGGCAGAAGTAAAGTAAATATAGTTTTCTGCCATCGCATCCTTCATGCCGGTGGTATCACGTTTGGCCCACAGATCATCATAGTGTTTTATGAAATCAACAACTTCTTGTTCGCTTAACTTCTCTTGCCTGGAGGTTTTATCCGTGCAAGCAGTAAATAAAGCCATCGAAAACAGCAGTGAAAAGAAATTTTTCATTCTAGGTTTTTTGCTCATTTTCTCCGAATCCATAGAATCCTGAAAATCATGATTTATCTTAATAATGAAAGATCATCAATTACATACACTCCTCTCCCATACGTTCCTATCACTAATTTTTTATCTCGTGGGTGAATAAACATATCATTTACTGATACGGCCGCCGGTAGATTGCCATTGATCGACGTCCATGTTTTACCTGCATCCTTGCTTATATAAGCACCCATATCCGTACCGCAATACAATACATTTTTTACATCAGGATCTTCAATGATCACATTCGCGGGTGACGGCGGAAGGTTAGATGAGATCAGCTGCCACTGAAATTTACCATCGCTACTTAATTTATACAGGTAGGTTGTATGATTATCCTGTCTTCTGTCGTTTAATGCCATGTATAAATTAGGCGAATTCGGTCCGGTGGATGTAAAAATCTTTGCTACATGTTTATTCTTTGGAAGATTATTTGTTATCTCCATCCAGTTGCTGCCATCATTTGCAGTAAACCACACACGCCCATCATCAGTGCCCACAGCAAGAAAACCTGGCTGATTACCTTCTGCAATCGCCGTGATCGCCTGGTGATAGATGAGATAAGGATATACACCTTTTGCTGATTCATTGTTATAAGAAAGATCAGGACTTATCCTTTTCCAGGTTTCACCACCATCTGTTGTTTTATACAAATGTTGCAAACCATGATAGATTGTATTACCATCAAACCTGCTTAGTAAAGTTGCTGCCAACCACTCACCACGCAATGAATCAATACGACCCACATCAAATAGGCTCATTCGTTTTACACCTTCACGTCGAGGCTTACTCATATCTGTTTTCATCAGTCTGCCGTAATAACTGGATGAATAAACTATATCAGGATTTTTTGGATCAACCTGTATTTGCGTTCCTTCACCTCCTGGCGCCATTCGCCATGGACGAAGCGTCGTATCAGGATTTTTTCCAAAAGTATTTGTGATGTTTCCACTCATTGTTCCTTCATCCTGTACAGCGCCAAAAACATTGAAAGGGTTTTTCATATCATAAGCAACCGTATAAAATTGAGTGGTTGGAATTTTATCAAAAAAGTTCTTCCATTTCACGCCGCCGTTATAAGTTACAGTGACACCACCATCATTACCAACTATAATTCGATCCGGATCCGTTTCATCAAACCACATGGCATGATTATCACCATGTGTCCAGTCGCCTGTAGTATCTGTTGCATCCCATTGCTGCCACGTTTTTCCTCCATCACGACTTATTGCCTTCGAAACGCCAAAAGCATAAACTTCATTTTCATCCTTAGGATCAACTCTTATTTGCCCAAATACCCAACCATATGTGCCGGAAAATGGCGTAAAGAAATCATGTATCTCAGCTTGTTTCTGCCATGTTTCACCCTTGTCATTACTACGATAGACCGCTCCACCTATCACCACTTTTTGTACATGTCTTTCGTAGCTATCCGTTTCTCCTGGTTTTGGGTCTCTCTTTTTATTATGATCATCAACAAATGCATACAGCACGTTTGGATTTGAATTGGCAATAGCAATCCCAATTCTCCCTGTAAGTTTTGTATGGGGCAAACCCATTACAATTTTTTTCCATGTCCTGCCTCCATCTGTCGTTTTATAAATATAATCCCCGTCTTCCGGCATCGGATCGCTCCATCTTCTTCTTATTCTGTTCCAGAAAGAAGCATACAAGGTATTAGGATCAGTCGGATCGATAACCAGATCAATACAACCGCTTTTTTCACTTTCAAATAAAATGTTCTTCCATGACTTACCGCCGTCGGTTGTTTTATAAACACCACGGTCTTTATTAAATGTCCACTCATTGCCACTTGCTGCTACATAAATTATGTTTGGATCCTTTGGATGAACAATGATCCTTGCAATTGTTCCCGTGCTTTCTAACCCAATATGCTTAAAAGTTTTTCCTGCATCAGTTGATTTATACATGCCAACACCTGTCAACGAGGCACGGAAAATGTTTGCTTCGCCGGTTCCTACATACAAAATGTTTTTATTAGAGGGAGCTAACGCAATATCACCAATTGACTGTGTGGCTTCATTGTCAAAAATTGGTGTCCATGTATTGCCTGCATCTTCTGTTTTCCAAAGACCACCAGTTGCAAACGCAGCATAGATAATATTTGAATCACCGGTGATACCCTCCACATCTGTGCTGCGGCCACTGCGAATATCAGGGCCAACCAAGCGCCATCGTAAATTTTTATATGGCGACTTTTGCAGCATTGTCTTTTGTTTTTTAAATGCAGCAAGCTTTTCTGCACCTGTTGTTGGATTATTTTGCTGGGCAAATAATGAAATTGGAAGCAGTAGTAAGGCTAGTTTTCTCATAATTATTTTTTAAGCTAAGAGATGCTCTTAGTTTATTTTTTCAATTCATTGTTCACCGTTCTCCAGATTCCCAATGGGTTCTCATCCTTCAATTCGGCAGGCAGTAATTCATTCGGCCAATTCTGAAAACAAATCGGTCTTGCAAATCTTTTTATTCCATCTGCACCAACAGAGGTATATCTTGAATCTGTAGTTGCCGGGAATGGTCCACCGTGATGCATACTTAAACAAACTTCAACACCCGTCGGCACACCATTTAAAATAAACCGACCGCAAATGTTTTTAACTGCTTCAATTAATTCAACATTGTTTTTAATATCATTTTCAGTTGCCATTAATGTTGATGTAAGTTGACCTTCGAGCCGCTTTGCCACTTCTGTCATTTCATTCATGTCTTTACAACGAATAACTAATGAATAGGGGCCAAATACTTCTTTATGTAAGATCGGATTATTTAAAAACGCTTCGCCTGGTGCAGAAGCGATAGTTGGAGCTCCCTGGTTCATGATCGGTTCGGTTTCAGAAACGGCAATCATTTGAACACCTTCCTGCGCAAGTGCATTTGCCCTGTTCTCAACGTAGTTCTTAAATATCCCTGCATGTAACATTTCAGCTGGAGTAACTTTTTTTATTTCTTCTTTCAATCCGGCAACAAAAATGTCGAGATGCATACTGTCAGTTCCGATGATAAGCCCGGGATTCGTACAGAATTGTCCAACGCCAAGAGTTATGGAACCTGCATAGGATTTCGCTATATCCAAAGCACCGTCTTGCAATTTTTCAGGTAACAAAAAAACGGGGTTCACACTTCCCATTTCTGAAAAAACAGGAATGGGCTCCTTACGTTGATTGGCCCAATCAAATAATTGTTTACCACCAGTAAATGAACCGGTAAACCCAACCGCTTTTGTATGCGGATGCGTCACCAAAGCCTGACCAACTTCAAAAGAAACACCATGCAGATGAGCAAATATTCTTTCCGGCATATTGCACCTTTCCGCCGCTCTTAATATAGCTCCGGCTACTATCTCAGAAGTCTCAGCATGTGCAGGATGTGCTTTTACAATTACCGGGCAACCTGCCGCAAATGCACAAGCTGTATCGCCACCAGCAGTTGAATAAGCAAATGGAAAATTAGAAGAACCAAAAACTACAACAGGGCCAAGTGGCACCAGCATTTTTCTTATATCTGGCTTCGGAGGATTCTTATCAGGAACAGCTGTATCAATACTTGCTTCCAGCCACTGTCCTCTTTCACATGCATCGGCATAAGAATTCAACTGAAAGATTGTCCTTGCTCTTTCATTTCTCAATCGTGCTTCGGCAAGATTTGTTTCCCGCATTGCAGTCTGAATCAATTCATCACCACAGGCTTCAAGTTCAATGGCAATTGCTTTCATAAAATCTGCCCGCTGCTTCAAACTCATTTTTCTATAAATATGAAATGCATCCCATGCCTCTTGCATCACTTCATTGATCTCATTTGTTGTCGCATCTTGAAACATAGTCAGTTTATTTACCGGGTTGAGAAAATTTTGTACTCACATCATCAATTACAAGCACCCAATCTTTTTCAATTCCTAATGATGGCGGTGTAAAACTTATTACCATTTCCTTTTTTAAAACAATTGGTCTCTCAGCTTCTCCTTTTCCTGGATTAAACCACCATGCCCGAATTTGGGTCGATGGTAAAAAAGAAATATCGACAGAAATTTTTTTTCCCACAGGTAAATAGATCATGCAATATTTATTTTTTACATCTTTGAACGCAACGATATAGTCGATCTTTTCTCCCTGTCCATCAACAATAATTTTTTGATCTGGAATTCTTTCATTAACAGATCTTGATTCAATTAATTTTTTCAAATAGCCAACCTGGAAAGCACCCGGACGATCAAGCGTTTCGATCCATGAACGTTCAGGATAGGCAACCGGTTCTTCACGATCACTATAAAATTGCCACATTGCCTGGTTGCCATACGTAACACCACATGCCCCAGCAAAAACAGAACGGTAAGTTTGTCGTCTTACGTCATAATCCCTGAAATAACCATTCTTTTTATCCCAATTGACCGGATGATCTTCATAATTTGGTTCACCATCAAGAATGGGTTTTGCCGGCACAATCGCTCTGTCTCGTTTTATCCATTCCCAAACCGGGTTATCTTTTTTTGCATGACCAGATTGCAGCATTTGTATATCAAGCCAGGGCTCGTCGGGCCAGAATTTTGCTGAGCTTGATTCACCTGAAGGATGATAAGTGATGATCGCTTTTTGATTCGTGCCTTCTACAATTCCTTTAGCCATCGAACGCCAGAGTTCTTTTTTATCAATTGAATCATTCAAAGGAGGACGATCACCGCCAAGTATCCAGATAATATTTGGATGATCCTTATATCTATTGCCTAACCATCTTCCGTAAGCATATGCATTGCTTTCGGTAAAAATTATCGGTCCCTGTCCCCACATTTTTATCACCTTATCTCCCCATGTCGGCAACAACCCCATGAACATATTCTTATTCTTTGCTTGTTGCACTGTCCAATCAACCAATTCAAAATATTTTTCATTGGGCTTAGTTGGATCAAGGTCAATTAGCGGAATATCCCCATACCGGTTTGGCTTTTTCAATCCATCAAACTCGGCAAGGATCACAGCTTGTATTACATTAAAACCTTTTTGCCTTCTGTTCTCCAAATACTTTGCGATCTCTTCTTTCGTCAGGCGGTGAAACAGTTCCCACCCTGTATCACCAAGCCAGAAAAAAGGCGTGCCATCTTCATATTGCAAATAATGACCATCTTTAGTTACCTGTAATCTTCCATGTTTCCATTCCGGTTGTGCTGTACCATGAACAGCAAAACCAGAAATCAATAGTATGGTAACTAGTTTTTTGAACATGAATGATTGATTACCTGCCTACCGGCAGGCAGGTTTATTACTAATTACTGCCTGATGTAATCAGTAGTCAACGAATTAATAATTGGTCTTACGGCAATAGCATCATTAATGATCTTCAAAATCCGTTCCCTTTCTTCGCCAACCAAAGGTAGGCGCGGAGCCCTTACATATTCGCTTCCAATACCAGTTTGTGCGGCTGCCAGTTTTATGTATTGCACAAGCTTTGAATGAATATCCAACTCAAGCAATGGCATGAACCAACGATAGATCTTTGTTGCCTCTTTCAGATTTCCAGCTTTTACAAAATTGAAGATGGCAACGGTTTCATTTGGAAACGCATCCACTAATCCTGCTACCCAGCCATCAGCGCCAAGGCAAAGTTCTTCCATTGCCAGTGTATCCACGCCGCATAAAATTTTTATTCGGTCACCAAAACGATTTTTCATTCTGGTAAGATTGGTTACATCTCTTGAACTTTCTTTTAGCGCAGTTATATTTTCACATTCGATCAGTTCATCAAACATTTCGGGTCTTGTATCAATCCTATAATCAGGCGGATTATTATAGATCATGATCGGCAAGTCAGTTGAGCTGGCAATTGTTTTAAAATAAGTGATCGTTTCCCTATCATCAGTTTTATAACGCATTGGCGGCAGTAACATAATTCCATCAGCTCCCCATTTTTTTGCATTTGCTGTCTGCTTTATGGCATCTGCCGTTGTGCTTTCTGCAATATTCAAAATGACCGGTATGTCTTCGTTAAGATATTCAACGGAAAATTCAACCAGTTCTTCTTTTTCTTTTTCGGTAATAGTACTGGCCTCTCCTAAAGAACCGCCAATGATAATTCCATGAACGCCTGCTGCAACTTGTGCCGCAAGATTTTTTTCGAACATATCGAGGTCAAGCTCATCCTTTTTAGTAAAGGGTGTGAGCAGTGCAGGAAAAACTCCTTTCCATTCAAATGACATATAAATTTATTTTGCACAAAGCTACTGGCGGATGTTCAAAAAAGACTTGCACCTTTTAATCCAAACTGATACTATTTTAGCCACTTTATAAAAGAGCATGGCCATTTTTAACTAATTTAGTACCATGAAAGTTGTTCCGTTCCGCATACCAAAAAACACTGAGGAGGCATTTCGTGTACAGGTAGATGATATGCCACATTTGTATAATCATCTTCACCAGCATCACGAAATACAGTTAACTCTTATCAAAGAAAGTAATGGCACTCTTATCGCCGGAGATTATGTCGGACCGTTTCATGCCGGTGACGTTTTTGTAATCGGAGGTAATCAGCCACATGTTTTCAGGAATGATGAAAGGTTATTTAAACAAAACTCAAAAGCCGTTGCCATCACGATCTTTTTTGATGAGACCACATTCGGAGAAAAATTCTGGCTGATGGACGAAATGAAACCACTGCAACTATTTCTTAAAAACAGTTCGGGGGGATTCCGCATTACCGGGAAGAAACGAAAAATCATGTCTGAGAAATTACTCGCAATTGTAAATGCAGATGGAATTGACAGGCTCATTATTTTTTTGGAAATACTAAAAGCCCTTGGAAGCCGAAAGGAAATGCAGCCATTGACAAAACCAATTATACAGCGCAACATTAAATCCTATGACGGCAACAGGTTGAATAAAGTGATAGAATTTACATTTAATGAATTTCAACGGTCTATTACATTAAAAGAGGTTTCTGCCCTGGCGAACCTGACACCTGAAGCATTTTGTAAATATTTTAAGACCAGAACAAGAAAGACATATATCAATTTTCTCAATGAAATCAGGATCAACCATGCCTGCCGGTTGCTAACAGAAGATAAAAGCATTGCCGCTATTTGTTATGATTGCGGATTCACAAATGTTTCTAATTTCAACAGGATATTTAAAAAAATAAAGCAGGTATCGCCGGGTGAATGGAGAAAAGTTAATGCTAACTAAAATTTTAACACCGCCTTCCAACTGTTTGCATCAATTTTGCGACTTAATAAGACCATGAAGCAATTTTCATTATTAGCTATCCTCATTTCCGCAACTATCCTGGGTAATGCTCAAAAGATCGACAGCATTTATTTTCATCTTTATACTGACAGCCTGAAAAAGGGAACTCATAATTATATTAATATCGATGGTAAAACCTCAGATGGTAAATGGAGACCACTTACTTCAAAAGACATAACATTTACTTCAAGCTATGGCACATTTGACGGAAACGAGTTAATTCTTCCTGATGAACCTACGGTACAAAAGATCACTATTAAAGCTGTGTTGAAATCTGATCCAAAAACATGGAAAGAAATAACGGTTTGGATAAAGAAAAAACCGGACGATGAATTATTGCCGTCAAAAGATGATGTGCTGAATGGTAAAAGAGGTAAACAAAAATCAAAAAATTAATCCCGGTTGAGCCGGGATTTTCTTATTACTGAGTCTTTTTAGCGTCTTCCAAAAATTTAGCAAGTCCAATATCAGTCAATGGATGTTTCAATAACCCAAGTATCGATTCCAGCGGGCAAGTACACACATCAGCGCCTGCCTCAGCACAACGAATGATGTGATTGGGATTACGAATAGATGCCGCCAATACCTCTGTTTTATACCCTTGAATAGAATAGATATGTACGATCTGCTCAATTAATTTTACGCCGTCCCATCCGCCATCATCAATGCGACCGATAAATGGAGAAATATACGCTGCTCCTGCTTTAGCTGCGAGAATAGCTTGCCCGGCAGAAAAACATAGTGTACAGTTGGTGCGAATGCCGTTGTCTGTAAACCACTTTATAGCCTTTACGCCATCTTTTATCATGGGCACTTTCACAACAATGTTCGGATGAATAGCTGCAAGTTTTTTTCCTTCTTCAACGATTCCCTTAAAATCTGTTGAAATTACTTCTGCACTGATGTCACCGTGAACCATTTCACAGATCGTTTTGTAATGATTGATTATGGCCGCTTCTCCCTTAATCCCTTCTTTTGCCATTAATGACGGGTTTGTTGTAACCCCATCCAAAATTCCTAATTCATGCGCTTCCTTGATCTGTGCAAGATTTGCTGTGTCAATAAAAAATTTCATACCCCAAACCCCTAAAGGGGCTTTTTGAAAATTTAAAAATGTTGAATAATGTTTTGAAAGTTGAATAGTGCGACGCAACAGGCGATGATAGTAGCGCTGCAGCTGGTAACACAATTATCAACCTATAGTACAAAGAACTTTTCAATGTTTTAATTAACCACTAACCTAAGTCTCCCCTTTAGGGGGACAGGGGGTCAATAAAAAAAGGCAGGCTCCTCACATCGCACCGCTACAACCACTTATCCTTGCTGCCTTCCGGCCCTGGGGAGGTTCAGCAGGAGCTGGTCGTGTAAGACCTGCCGGCGCAAAGATATGG
>Ga0075428_100010041_pt1 | contig 10517 bp, 7 predicted proteins | sample RhiMetdeltSRZDD2_FD_75291 | JGI IMG/M metagenome (GOLD analysis project Ga0075428, IMG submission 75291) | Populus rhizosphere microbial communities from Tennessee, USA - Rhizosphere MetaG P. deltoides SRZDD2 | ecosystem: Host-associated > Plants > Roots > Rhizosphere > Soil | place: USA... | reverse complement strand
GGCGCACCTGCGGGAACACCCGCGATCGATCGCACCAGCCAGACATTGGTGCTGGCCACGATCAGCGACCCGGTGATGACGGCGGCGCACAGCACCGCAACCTGACTGTTCTTCACGTCGGCGTCCTCTGGAAGATGGGCAACGGTCTTTGCGTGTTCCAACGATCGGATGCGATCGATCGCGATCGTCGCAATCAGGAGCGCGCCGGTGAGCACGCCCGCGAGCTCCGAGGGCAGCGCCGCGAGCCGCAGCCCGTTCCGCAGCACGGCGAGCGCCACCAGGCCGAGCACGGTTCCGCCCAGCGTGCCGCGCCCGCCGAACACCGACGTGCCGCCCAGGACGACCGCGGTGATCGCATCGAGCTCATAGCCGGTGCCGGCGTCGGCGCGTGCCTGGCCCAGGTGCGCGACGTAGATGATACCGGCGCCTGCCGAGACCACCGACGCCAGCACATAGACGAGCCCGATCCGGCGATTCACGGGGATCCCGGCGAACCTCGCGCCGTCGGGAGCAAAGCCGATCGCGTAAAGCGCACGGCCAATCACCGATCGATGCAGCAGCAGGACGTAGCCCGCGAGCACGGCCAGGAAGATGGGGAGCTGCGCCGGAACGACGCCGCCGATGTATCCCTGTCCCAGCGCCAGGAACGGCGGCGGGAAGCCGGTGTAGTTGACCGCCCCCTGCGTAATCCCCTCGGCGATGCCGCGGAACAGCGACAGCGTGCCGAGCGTGACGATCAGCGGCGGAATCCCGAAGCGCGCAACGAGCAGCGCATTCAGCCCGCCGCCGGCAAGCCCGACGAGCAGGCTCACGATCGCTGCCACCGGCAGCGGCAGTCCCCAGTCGCGCCAGGCCACACCGAACAGGATGGCCGCGAGTCCCATCATCGCGCCGACCGAGAGATCGATCCCGCCGGTGATGATGACCGGCGTCAGCGCGATGGCGAGCAGTCCGAGCTCCACGCCCAGCCGGCTGACCTCGAAGAAGTTGGCGATGGTGGCGAAGTTCGGCGCGATGACCGCGAAGAGCACAATCTCGGCGACCAGCGCCAGCAGCAGAATCCACTCCCCGTTGGGAAACCACCGTTCCCTTCGACTCGCCCACAAACCGGGCTCGCTCAGGGCAGGCGCCTTGGTCGTCATGCCGCCGCCGGGCGAGTTACTGTCACCGGCCTGATGGCGTCGATGGCGACCGCCGCGAGAATGATGACGCCGTGGATCGCCCGCTCCCAGTACGCGCTGACGCCCAGGAAGGTGAGGGCCGGACCAATCGCGCTCAACAGGATGACCCCGAGCAGCGTACCGACGGCGGTGCCCCGGCCACCGCTGATCGCAGTGCCGCCGACCACGACCGCGGCAATCACTTTCAGCTCGAGCCCGAGCCCCGTATTGCTGGGAATCTGGTTGAACCGGACCGAGTTCAGCACGGCCGCGATCCCGACCAGCGCGCCGGCGACCGCAAACACGGCCACGGTCACCCGTTCGACGTGCAATCCGGCGAGACGTGCGGCGCCGGGGCTCGAGCCGACGGCATAAACGGCACGGCCCGCGGCCAGATTGGCGAGGGCCCATCCGAACGCGATCTGAAGCCCCGTCACAACGGCGAGAACAACGAAGGGATACCCGCGAGGTCCGAGACCCAGCCACTGATAGCTGGCCGGCAGATCCTGGATCCACGCGCCTTCGGTCGCCCAGCGGAGGCCTTCGCGCAACCCAATCATCAGGGCGAGCGTGACGACGATGGCCGGGATACGGAGAAACGCGACCAGGGACCCGTTCACGATCCCGATCAGCACACCAACCGCGCACGCCGCGACGACCACGAGCGGCATCGGCCAGCCCGTCTTCGCCAGCACTCCGGAGATCACGGCGCAGACCGCGAACAGTGAACCAACCGAAATGTCGATGTGGCCGGTGAGGATGACCAGCGTCATGCCGAGCGCGATGATCAGCACCGGCATGTTCGCGAGAAACAGATCGGAGAGGTTGTCGCGCGCGAAGAAGCCGGGAGTGACCGCCGCCAGCACCAAGGCCAGCGCGATCACCGCACCCGCCACCGACGCTTCCCGTCGTCCCCGCATCTCAGTGGGTCGTGGCCGGTGCGAGCGCCAGCGCCAGGATGCTCGACTGCGTGGCCTCAGCCCGATCGAGGACGCCGCGAATGGTGCCGCGATGCATTACCGCGATGCGATCGCTCATGCCGAGGATCTCGGGGAGCTCCGACGAGATCATGATGATCGCGAGCCCGCGCGCGGCGAGCATCTGCATGAGGGCGTGAATCTCGGCCTTCGATCCGACATCGACACCCTGCGTCGGCTCGTCGAGGATGATGACCGCGGGACTCGTGGACAACCAGCGTGCGAGCGCGACTTTCTGCTGGTTCCCGCCAGACAACGTCCCGACGTCGGCGAGGACCGACGGGGTCTTGATTCGCAGCCGATCGACATACCCCTGCGCGGCAGCGCGCTCGCGCCCGCGATCGATCAGACCGTGACGTGATACCGCATCAAGGTTCGCGAGGCTCGTATTGGCCGCAATCGACATGTCCAGGATCACACCGTGCTGGCGGCGGTCTTCGGGAACGTAAGCGATCCCGGCGCGGATCGCGTCAGCCGGTGATGCGACCCGGAGGGGGATCCCGTTCAAGCGGATCGTCCCCGCCTCGGCCGGTGTCAGCCCGAACATCGTCCGTGCCAGCTCGGTGCGGCCGGAGCCAACCAGCCCTGCGATGCCCAGAATCTCGCCCCGATGGACGGTCAGCGACACATCCCGAATCCCCGCGGCCGCGCTGGTGAGCCCTTCGACCTCGAGCACCGGCTCGCCAATTTCGATCGGCTCCTTGGGGAACACGGCCGAAATCTCGCGGCCGACCATCAATCGAATCAACTCCCCGCGCTCGACCTCGGAAGCCGCCCGTGTCTCCACGGTCAGACCATCGCGAAGCACCGTGATCCGATCCGCAACGGCGAAGATCTCCTCGAGCCGGTGCGAAATGTAGATGACGCCGACCTGCGCCTCGCGAAGCCTTCCGATCACCTGGAAGAGCCGCTCGACCTCCCGGCTGGTGAGCGAAGCGGTGGGCTCGTCCATGACCACGATCCGCGCGTTCACGCCGATCGCCTTCGCGATCTCGACGATCTGTTGTTCCGGCATGCTCAACGTGTCGACCGTCCGCGCGGGATCGATGGCCGATCCGATCCGCGCCAGCAGCGAGGCGGCCGCCTCGCGACGCCGGCGCCAGTCGACCGTCCGCCAGAGGCCCGCGCTCTCGAGCGCCAGCGCGACGTTCTCCGCTACGGTCAGGTGGGGGAAGAGGGCCGGCTGCTGGTAGATCGCCGCAATCCCAAGCGCATGCGAGGTCGCGGGATCCATGTGGGGCACGTCGCGGCCGGCCACGCGGAGCGTGCCCGCGTCGGGCTTCTCGGCGCCCGTGATGATCTTGATCAGCGTGGATTTCCCGGCGCCGTTCTCTCCCACGAGCGCGTGGACTTCTCCCGGACGCAGGTCGAACGACACGCCCTTGAGGGCGCGAACGCCCGCATAGGTCTTGGCGATGCCGGCGGCATCCAGCAGCAGAGTTTGGGTCACGGGGAGACGATGTTACACGCTGGCGATTGACAATCGCGATCGGGTGTTGCAATCCGCGTTAGAATTTCGCATTATAGAACGCCTACCGGCTCGTGACGGCGTCGGAGTTTGGAGCATTAGCGCTGTTTTGTTCTGAAAAATCGCGATTCAGGTGTTTCGCAGCGTCCGGTGTTCAGTTGCGCAGCCCGCAATAACCCAACCTGGCAGGAAACGCATGAGTTCCAAGAATACGGCGGCTCGCGATCCCTATCTCGTCAAGTCGGTCGTCCATTCCTCGCAGCTCCTGTCTGCCTTCCGGACCTCCGGCGAGGCCTTGCCGCTGCGGGAGATTTCCGCGCGCAGCGGCCTGCCGAAGAGCATGGCGTTCCGGCTGCTCTACACGCTCGAGCGCTGCGGGATGATCGAGAAGGTCGGCGAAAACCTCTATCGATCCCACATCCGGCCGTTCAAGCAGAAGCCTTTCCGGCTCGGCTACGCCGCGCAGGGCACCGACTATCAGTTCTCCAAGGAAGTGTCGGTCGGCCTCCAGCGCGCGGCCGCCACGCACGGCGTGGAACTCATCTGCGTCGACAACCGCTACAACCCGAAAATCGCGCAACGCAACGCCGAAGTCCTCGTGCGCGAAAAGGTCGACCTCGTCATCGAGTTCCAGACCGACGAGCACGTGGCCGCAACGGTGGCGGCGAAGTACCGAGACGCGGAAATCCCGCTCATCGCGCTCGAGGTGCCGCATCCCGGCGCAACCTACTTCGGCGCGAACAACTACGAGGCGGGCCTGATCGGCGGCCGTCATCTCGGACGCTGGGCGAAACAGTGCTGGCACAGCGAGGTCGACGAGATCATCATGATCGCGCTCGAGCGCGCCGGGAGCCTGCCCAAGATGCGGCTCACGGGGATGCTGGTCGGCATGAAGGAGATCTGCCCGCAGCTCGAAAACTGCCGCGTGACCTACGTCGACGGCGACGGCAAGCTCGGCGAGAGCTTCGAGGCGATTCGCCGGCACCTCCGCGTCAGCAAGGCACGTCGGCTGCTGGTCGGGGCGATCAACGACCCCAGCGCGCTCGGCGCACTCCGCGCCTTCCAGGAGGCCGGCCGCAGCGATTCCTGCGCCGTCATGGGACAGAACGCCGCGCCCGAGGGACGCGCAGAGCTTCGCCAGCCCGGAACCCGGCTGATCGGCTCCGTTGCGTACTTCCCCGAGAAGTACGGCGCGGAGATCCTCGCGCTCGCGCTCGACATCCTGCACCGCCGCCCGGTGCCTCCGGCAATCTTCGTGAAGCACCAGCTCGTCACCCCGGAGAACGTCGATCACATCTACCCGAACGATCGGCTGCTTCAGCTATCCGGGGGGTTCTAGGAAAGGGAAAAGGGAAAAGGGAGAAGGTCGCGTCCCAATCACATATCCTGAGCGTGGGTCCACTCACTAATGTCCGCGAAGGTCATCGTCCGCGATCTGAGAAAGCGCTATGACGGCGTCGAAGCGGCGCGCGGCGTCAGCTTCGACATCGAGGACGGCGAGATCTTCGGCCTGATCGGCCCGAACGGCGCCGGAAAGACGACGACCCTCGAATGCGTCATCGGTCTGCGCGAGCCCGACTCGGGGAGCATCGAAGTCTGCGGCATCGACGCCCGCCGGCGCCCGCTCGACGTCAAGCAGCGGATCGGCGCGGCGCTGCAGACGACCTCACTCCAGGACAAGATCACGCCGCGCGAAGCGCTTGCGCTGTTTGCGTCGTTCTATCGCGAGCACGCGCCGGCCTCGGAGCTGCTCGATCGGTTCGGGCTCAGCTCGAAGGCCGACGCTCACTTCGACACGCTCTCGGGCGGCCAGCGTCAGCGCCTCGCGCTCGCGCTCGCGTTCGTCAATCGCCCGGAGCTGGTGTTCCTGGACGAGCCGACCTCGGCCCTCGATGCCCAATCCCGGCGCGACCTGCACGGAGAAATCCTGCGGATGAAGGCCGATGGTCACACGGTGCTGCTCACCACTCACTACATCGACGAAGCCGAAGCGCTGTGCGATCGCGTTGCCGTCATTCACCAGGGAACGATCGTGGCGAGCGGCGCGACCCGCGAGCTGATGGGGCGTTCCTCTGCGCTGCCGGCGGTATTCGTTGCCGCAACCCGGCCGATCGAACGCGAGGTGGTCGCGTCGATCGCCGGTGCCGACGACCTGCGGTGTGAAGGCCACACTGCCCGTTTTCGCACCGCCGACACGAACCGCGCGATCGGACAGCTCGTCGCCGCGCTGAGCGCGCGCGGGATCGACATCACCGAACTGCACGTCCAGAAGGCGTCACTCGAGGATATCTTCCTCGAGCTCACCAGTCCCGATGCCGGCGTGCCCGGCCCGCAGTGATGGACGCCTTCGTCCACCAGTTCCGCGTCAGCCTCAACCTGCACTTCCGGAACCGGATGGCACTGATCTACAGCTATCTGTTTCCGACGATCTTCCTGATTGCATTCTGGGTGCTCTACCGCTACGACCGGGTGCCGCTGGCCCGGCACATGGGCGAGCTGCTGACCGTCACGGCGCTCGGCGGCGCCTGTTTCGGCCTGCCGACGACGATGGTGAGCGAGCGGGAGAGAGGCGTGTGGCGGCGGTATCGGCTGGCGCCGGTGCGGACCGGCACGCTGCTGGCGAGCACCGTCGCGGCACGCTATGTCCTGCTCGTGCTCGCGGGGCTCCTGCAGGTCGCGCTGGCGATGGGTGTCGGCATGCCGCTGCCCAACCATCCGCTCGATCTGTGGATCGCCTTCTCGTTCGTCGCGTTCGCGCTGCTCGGCCTCGGCCTGGTGATCGCCACCCTCGCCGACAACGTCCCGGCGGTGCAGGCGCTCGGGCAATGCATCTTCCTGCCGATGCTGATCATCGGTGGTGTCGCCGTGCAGCTCTCGAGCCTGCCCGAGTGGGCACAGCACGTGTCGGCGTTCTTCCCGGGCCGCTATGCGGTCGAAGCGATGCAGTCCTCGGTAACCGGGCAGGGCCTCCGCGTGATGGGCTTCAGCCTGCTGGCGCTGCTGCTGATCGGCCTCGCCGGGTTCGTGGCGGGCATCAGGAACTTTCGCTGGGACGCCGAACAGAGATTTGCGCAGCGCAACGGCAAGGGTTGGGTTGCGGTTGCCCTCGCGGCGTGGGCCGCGGTCGGCCTGCTCGCCGAGTCGCGCGGCAGGATCGGCCCGATCGATATCGTCCCGGAGTACGCGACGCCGCTCTCACCACCGCGGACAACGGCGGTCGCCGCTGCGCCCTCGTCATCGTCTTCGTCGTCTTCGTCTTCGTCGACCACTACGACGACCATTCCACCGGCGGCGCCGGCGACGGAACCAAAGACATCAGCGCCGGCCACGCCGTCGCCTGCGATCAAGGGCGAGCGCAACACCAGCACGGTTCCAGCGAAGCCGTCCGCGGAGGAGGCGGCGACGCCGAAACCAGCTCCACCGGCGGCCACGCCGTCAACGACCGGACCGCCGGCGCCCTTACCAGAGCCGGCGTCGTGGCGAGCAGTCACGCCTGCGCACATCGACGAGATCATGTTTGAGCGGCTTCCGTCGGACTCCGGCGTGGTGTCCCCGATCGCCCGCCTCGACGAGCCGCTGGATCCCGAAGTCGAGGGCGACCTGGAGGAAGTCCGCAGCAAGCTCGCGACCTGGGGACCCGGCCAGGTGGCCGATCCGGTCCAACGCGTGCGCAACGTCCTTTACGTCGCCGCCGTCCCGGACGTCTTCCAGATACCACTCGAACGCTACGTCGCTCACGTCGTCTTCGAGCGCCTGCAGGGAGATATCCCGAAGGACGATCTGATCAAGCTGCTGTACTGGGTCGCCACCCACCCGAATGGCGGCGACGACAGCGCCGTCGACGATCTCCGGTCGGCCGGGCTGAAGGTGAACGGCCCGAGCGACATGGATCAGACGCGCGAGCGGGTCATGCTATACGCGCTCAAGCTGCTCGGGAGACTCGTGGGAAAAATACCTCAGTGACAAATCCCAGGCGAAGCTATTGCTGTTGGTGTTGATACGCCAGCGCTTCCTCGTCCGTCTCGAAGAACAACGACCATTCCTCGTCCGCCGCGAGCTCCTCGTCCGGAGGCAGCAGCGACTGTGAGGCGGCGACGCGGACGCGCACCTGCAGCTCGGTCTCGGTGCGTCCCTTCATCGTGCCGATGGTGGGTGGCACGTCGGCGTAGTCGCGGCCGACGGCGGTCTTGATATGGCGGCTGCCGGCAATCACACCGTTGGTCGGATCGAAGCCGACCCACCCGAGGCTCGGCAGCAGGGCTTCGACCCACGCGTGCGTCGCGCCTTCCGCGGAGCGGTCGTGATGGAGCTCGTCGTGATACAGGTAGCCGCTCACATACCGGCACGGAACGCCGAGGTTGCGAACGACCGCGATCATGATGTGGGAGAAGTCCTGGCAGACGCCCTGCCGCGAGCCGAGGCTGACCTCGATCGGCGAGTTCACGTGGGTGCTCTTCTTCGCGTAGTCGAACGCGCCGTTGATGCCGGTGGCGACATCGCCGAGGAGCGTCAGCGGATCGCGTCCATCCCGGGCGGCCAGGCCCAGCTCACGCGCGAAGTCTTCGAGCTGCGGCGACGAGCGCGCGTAGTGGCTCGGCATGAGCATCGGCCAGTAGTCGTTCTCCACGATCATCCTGTCGAGATCGTCCCAGGCATCAATCGGCAGGGACCCCGGCAGCGTTGCGGGCTCGTCGAGGTTCACCAGCGCGTCGGCAACCACTGTCAGCGTCCGATGATGCGCCGGCAGGTCGAAGTGATGCACGTGATTGCCGAGATGGTCGGTGAACGAGAAGATGCGGGCCCGCGGGTTGACCGACAGCTGAAAGGTGAAACACCGCTGCGTCTGCTCGGTGCGCGGGTGCATGCGCACTTCCATGATGCTCTGCCAGACGGGACGGCTGTAGCGGTAGCGGGTGACGTGATGGATGGCGTAGAACATGATCCTTCGTTATCGTCTCAACTCAAACCTCGAACGCAGTCTCAACCGGATAATCGATGTAGGCGTCGTGAACAGCGCCGTGAATCGCCCGGCACTGGTCGAGCACCCCGTTCAGGAACGCATGCAGATCGCCGGCGCGCAGCTCGCTGACCGTCGCGAACGCGAGTGACGACCGCAGCCGCCCGATGATGCGGCCGATCTGCGCGCGTGGGCGGTTCGCGCCCTGTGCGGTGATCGCTTTGAGCGCCGTGTACATGCGCTCCACCGAGAACCGCACCGAATACGGAAACTCCGGATACACCAGCAGCAGCTCCGCGACCCGATCCGGCTGCAGGTCGGCGGTGAACACCTTCGTATAGGAGTCGAACGCGCCGCAGCTGGCGAGCAGGGCGATCCAGTCGAGATCGTCGGCCTGCGTGTTCGCGCCGAAATAGGCGTCGAGGAGCAGCGACACGGCGCAGGCCCGCTCCGTGTATTTTCCGAGCTGCACGAATCGCCAGCCCTCGCCGTGGGTCATCGTGGTTTCGCTGACGCCGGAAAACGCGTAGGAGCCTTCCCGGACCGCGGTCACCAGCCGCATCACCGATTCGTCGTCGCCGACCGCCATGCTCAGCCCGCTGGCCTCGTGGTAGAGGCGATTGAGCTGCTCCCACATCTCCGAGCTGATCTCTTCACGCACCTGCGAGGCGTTTTCGCGTGCCGCCCCCAGGCACGACATCATCGACGTCCGCAGCGTCATGTCCGCGGCGAGCCGACGGATGGCGCCCTGTGGATCGGGGTTGTCCGCATCGAGCTTCAACCCCATCGTGGTCAGCGCGCGATACCAGCGCTGATCAGCCGCGACCTCGACGCGGCTCAGCATCAGGCTGTGGGTCGCGTCGATCACGCGCGCGATGTTGTCGGCGCGCTCGAAATAGCGGCTCATCCAGTAGAGACTGTCGGCGACTCGGGACAGCATTTTCAATAGTATCCAGTTCCCAGTTCCCGGTTCCCGGTTACCAGCTCCGAGGCCCTACTGGCAACTGGAAACTGGGAACTGAGAACTATGTCTGCAACACCCACGTATCCTTCGACCCGCCCCCCTGCGACGAATTCACCACCAGCGATCCCTTGCGAAGCGCGACCCGCGTGAGGCCGCCGGGAGCGATCGTCACCTTCTCTCCATAGAGCACGTACGGACGGAGATCCACGTGTCGCGGCTCGATGTTGCCCTCGATCAGGCACGGGGCGGTCGAGAGCGCCAGCACCGGCTGCGCGATGTAATTGCGCGGATCCGCGACAATGCAATCACGCATCGTGCGGCGCTGCTCCTCCGAGCTGTGAGGACCGATCAACATGCCGTAGCCGCCCGACTCTCCCACGGCCTTGACCACGAACTCGTGCAGCCGGTCGAGCACGTGCGCCCGGTGGGTGTCGTTGGTCATCAGCAGCGTGTCGACGTTGTCGAGAATCGGATCCTCGCCGAGGTAGTACCTGATGATGCTCGGCACGTAGGCATAGATCGCCTTGTCGTCGGCCACGCCGGTGCCAAGCGCATTGGCCAGCGTGACGTTGCCGGCGCGATAGGCGCTGAACAATCCCGGCACGCCGAGCGCCGAATCGACCCGGAACGCCAGCGGATCGAGAAAGTCGTCGTCCACGCGGCGGTAGATCACGTGCACCCGCTTGAGCCCGCGCGTCGTCCGCATGTAGACGACGTTGTCGTGCACCACGAGATCGCGGCCTTCGACGAGCTCGATACCCATCTGCCGCGCGAGGAACGAGTGCTCGTAGTACGCGGAGTTGTAGACGCCGGGGGTCAGCAGCGCCACGGTGGGATCGGGACGGCCGTCCGGCGCGAGCGCGCGGAGCGTGGAGAGCAGCGCCTGGCTGTATTGCTCGATCGGCCGCACGCCGCACTTCCGGAACAGCGTCGGGAAGATCTGCTTCATCACCTTGCGGCTCGAGAGCATGTAGGACACGCCGCTCGGCAC
>Ga0075428_100010039_pt1 | contig 10517 bp, 10 predicted proteins | sample RhiMetdeltSRZDD2_FD_75291 | JGI IMG/M metagenome (GOLD analysis project Ga0075428, IMG submission 75291) | Populus rhizosphere microbial communities from Tennessee, USA - Rhizosphere MetaG P. deltoides SRZDD2 | ecosystem: Host-associated > Plants > Roots > Rhizosphere > Soil | place: USA... | reverse complement strand
TGATCGTATGGGGCCACGGCGGCCCGATGACCGCCTTCAGCGTGACGCGCGCCGGCACCCAGTGGGCAATTCGTCCGGAGTGGGAAGCGCCGGATTTGCCGGGGCGCATGAGCAATTCGGTGCTCGACGGCGACGTGATGTACGGCCTCACCAGCCGGAACATGGGGCAGTACTACGCCGTGGATGCCAGGGGCGGGAAGACGCTGTGGAGCTCGGAGCCGCGACAGGGGGCGCAGGCCGCGCTCGTCCGCGCGGGCAACATCCTGTTCTCGCTCGAGAACGACGGCGAGCTCGTCGTGTTCAGGACGAGTCGAACGGGGCTGGAAGAGCTGCGCCGCTACAAAGTGGCTGACGCCGAAACGTGGGCGCAGCCGGCAATCTCGGGCAATCGCATCTTCGTCAAGGATGTCTCGACGCTGACGCTGTGGACGCTCAACTGAAAACGCATTCATGATGGAACGTTTGTTGTAACGGCCAGAGCCGGCTCCCCCATGCCGACTAGACCTGTCGTTCTACTCGTAGAGGATGACTGGACGCTGCGCGAACTCTATCGCCTGGCGCTCAGTTTGTCCGATTACACCGTGCACGCGTGCGAAGACGGCATGCAGGCGCTCCACTATCTCGACCAGGAAGATCCAGACCTGGTCGTCCTCGATCTCAACCTTCCGCGCGTACCGGGACAGATGGTCTACGACGAGCTGCGGGCCCGCTCCCAGACCGGGATCGTCCCGCCAATCATTGTGGTCACCGGGATGTACAACGTCCCGTACCTGCCCGGGGCCACGGTGCTCCGGAAACCCGTGACGGCGGAAACACTGGTGCGAGCCATCGTGCGCGTGCTGGAGCGCAACCGGCGTGAATGGCTGTTCGTTTCCGGTTCCAATTCAGTACGCATCGTCCGGATCGAGGAGGGCGCCGATCGCATCCGGCTGCTGGTCCGGGGTCCCGGACCTACCACAGCCATTCATGAGGAGCGCGATCCGCGCAGCGGCTTACGCCGTCAACAGGCGATCGAACAGGAGCTCGTGACTCAAGGGTATCGCCTGCTGCCGTTCGATCGACGCTCCGGTCACGACCGGCGCGTGGTCATCCGCGAGACCACCGACCGCCGCCGTCCTGCTGACGCCGTCGTCTGACGTGGGCGTATAATTCGCCCACTGCCACTCGTCCGCGGAGGACCTTCATGCTGCCTACATTCCGGCCGGTCGCACTTCCCCTGCTGTCGCTCCTGGTTGCGCTGACGTGCACGGACGCCGGGCTGGCGGGCCAGGGCCGCCAGCGCGACGGCGAATGGACGACCTACGGCGGCGATCTCGCCAGCCGGCGGTACCGGCCGTTCGATCAGATCAACCGCGACAACTTCAAGGACCTCGAAGTGGCCTGGCGCTTCAAGACTGACGCGCTCGGAGCACGGCCGGAGTTCAATTTCCAGTCGACGCCGCTGATGGTGAACGGCGTGTTGTACACCACCGCCGGTACCCGCCGCGCCGTGGTCGCACTCGATGCGGCCAACGGCGAACTGCTGTGGATGCATCGCGAAGACGAGGGCAAGCGCGGCGAAGCCGCGCCCCGCAAGCTGTCGGGTCGCGGACTCGCCTACTGGACCGACGGGCGCGAGGAGCGGATCGTCTACGTCACGCCCGGCTATCAGATGATCGGGCTCGACGCGAAGACCGGGCGGAGAGTTCCCGGGTTCGGCCGCAACGGCGTGGTCGACCTCAAGCTCGAGATGGATCAGACGATCGATCTCGAGACGGGCGAAGTCGGGCTTCACGCGGCGCCAATCATCTCCGGCAACACGATCGTCGTCGGCGCTGCCCATCTGCCGGGCGGCGTGCCCAAGAGCCGCAACCACGAAAAGGGCTACATCCGCGGCTACGACGCGCGCACCGGCAAGCGCCTGTGGATCTTCCACACGCTGCCGCAGAAGGGCGAGTTCGGCAACGACACGTGGCTGCAGGACTCGTGGTCGTACACCGGCAACGTCGGCGTCTGGGCGCAGATGACGATCGACGAAGAGCTCGGGATGCTCTACATGCCGGTCGAACTGCCGACCGGCGACTATTACGGCGGCCATCGTCCAGGCAACGGATTGTTCGGGGAAAGCCTGGTCGCCATCGATCTGAAGACGGGGCAGCGAAAGTGGCACTACCAGCTGGTGCACCACGGCATCTGGGATTTCGACATTCCGTGCGCGCCCATCCTCGCCGACATTACGGTGAACGGACGGACGATCAAGGCGATCGCCCAGCCGACCAAGCAGAACTGGCTCTATGTGTTCGACCGGGTCACGGGCCAGCCGGTATGGCCAATCGAAGAACGGCCGGTGGCCAAAGGCGATGTTCCCGGCGAATGGTATGCGCCCACCCAGCCGTTCGTAACCAAGCCGGCGCCGTACGATCTGCAGGGCGTCTCGATTGACGACCTGATCGACTTCACGCCGGAGCTCCGGGCAGAGGCGGTGACACTGGTCTCGCGTTACAAGATCGGGCCGCTGTTTACGCCGCCGCCGGTGAGTAAATGGGAAGGGCCGCGAGGCCTGATTATGGTGCCCTCGTCGACCGGCGGCGCGAACTGGCCGGGAGGAGCGCTCGATCCGGAGACCAACATCCTTTACATCTACTCGTTCCGTCAGCCCACCGTCATCGGCATGATCAACGATCCCGCCCGGTCGGACATGAACTTCATCAACGGGCAGGCGCGCGATCCGGATGCTCCCCCACCCGCGCCGGCCGCGCCTGGGGCCGCGCCCGCAGCCGCCGGTGAAGGAGGCGGGCCCGCACTCACGGTGCAGGGACTTCCGCTGCTCAAGCCGCCGTACGGCAGCATCACGGCGACCGACCTGAACAAGGGCGAAATCGTCTGGCAGGTCGCCCACGGCGAAACGCCGGACGCGGTTCGCAACCATCCCGCCCTCAAAGGGCTGAATATTCCGCGCACGGGGCGGGCCGCCGGCCGGATTGGCACGCTCGTCACCAAGACGCTGGTCATCGCAGGCGAGCCCGGGTTCTTCACGATGCCGAACGGCCAGCGCGGCGCCATGCTGCGCGCGTATGACAAGGCCAGCGGCGCGGAAGTGGGCGCCGTGCCGATGCCGGCGCCGCAGACGGGCTCGCCGATCACCTACATGCTGAACGGCCGGCAGTACCTCGCGGTGCCGATTTCCGGCGCAGGCTATAGTGGAGAGCTGATGGTCTTCAGGGTGCCGCAGCCGGCGACGACCACGTCCTCCCGATGACGAAGAGAAGCGCTGTCATCGGCACTATGGCCGTGTGGATCGCGATCGCCTGCGCAGGGGCGATCCGCGGCCAGGAAACCCGATCGGTCTGGGATGGCGTCTACACTGCCGAACAGGCGAAGCGGGGCGAGGCGTTGTACGGGCAGCACTGCGCGTCCTGCCATGGCGGCGCGCTGCTCGGCGCGGAGGAAGCGCCCGCGCTGACCGGTTTCGAGTTTGGCGCGAACTGGAGCGGCCTGACCCTCGGCGACCTGTTCGAACGCATCCGGATGTCCATGCCCGCGGATGACCCAGGCAAAGTCAGCGCACAGCAGAAGGCCGACATCGTCGCCCATATGCTGAAAGTCGGCGGATTTCCCGCAGGCCCAACCGAGCTTCCACGCGACCAGCAGGTCCTCACACAGATCAAATACCTGGCAACGAAGCCGTAAGGCGGCCTCACCTCGCCATCGGCCGCAGCGCCTTCCATCGATCGATGAAGGCCACGGCCGCGTTCACGGTCGACTCGACCGTTCGCCGTCCTTCTTCCACACTGGCCTGACGCGGATCGCGCTCACTCCATGAACCGGTACTCGACATCTCGGCCGCCGACGTCCCTTTGCCGGTCGCCTTGGGCTTGAGCCCCTCGGCGAGGAACACCAGCGTCGCCGCCCGGTCGCCGCTCCTGACGAGCGGAAGCATCGCCGCCAGGGGCGGCGTCAGGGTGAGCGTCGGCGTCTGTGCCTTGTCCATCGACATGAGCGACGGGAAGAGATACATCGCGCGCGAGGTCTCGTTGACACCGGCATGGCGATCGAACGGTTGCATCGCGTTCGACGTCGTCTGCGGCGCCGGCGGCATCATCGCCTCGATGCCGTCGGTGAGATCGATGGCGACGGCGGACGTCTCCTGGTTGATGCGATCGACCACGAACTTCGTCATGTACTGGTTGCCGGTGTGGCTGTTGAAGAACACGAACCGATGGAAGCCATGCTGGATCAGGCTCTTCGCCGACTCGAAGTAGACCGACTGGAGCGTTTCGGACGACAGCGTGATGGTGCCGGGGAACTCCATGTGATATCCCGCCTGCCCCACCATCAGGACCGGCGCCACCAGGATGTCGGTGCGCTGCGCGATCAGCTTCGCGGTCTCGATCCCGCTATAGAAGTCGTTCCCCATCGGAGCATGGAACCCGTGCTGCTCGATCGAGGGCACTGGAATCAGCACCATGTCGGTGCGCATCAACAGGTCTCTCACCTCCGGTGACGTCATGTGCGGGAGATAGTTCTTCACTTTCTCCTCGCGCCACAGGGGATTCGTCTGCGCGACCGCGACCGACGCCAACGACACCATCGCCAGAACGGCTAGTACACATCTGTTCCGCATCTGAATCCTCCGGTGCGGATGATTGGCCGTTCAGAATCTGCGTGTCAAGAATCGATGTCCGGTTTGATCGAACTTGCCTGCTGCGCGCCATCGGCGGGCAGCAAGGCAAGGCAAACGCTAACGAACTGCTGAAAATACCGGCGGGGCCGCCTGGACTAACGGCGGCGGTTGCGGTCGCGCTCGCGTTCGATCGCGGCGCTCACTTTTCGACCGGCTTCTCCCAGGCGGCTGCGGACGTGCCCGCCGATCTGGTTGCCCTCGCCTCGGGCGCGCATATCGTCATCGCCTGTCGCGCGACCGACGATTTCCTGCGCAACGCCCTTGAGCTTCTGGCCGGTGCCCTTCAGCTCCTGTTCGGCTGACTTGCGGCGGAATGTACCCATGCTGAGCTCCCTCCTCGTGAGAAGAGGTTCAAGAACTGTTCCGATCCCCGTTACCGCAACGCCTGGCGGCGTTGCTTAGACCACAGCCGGACGACGCCTGCCGTGCTCGGTGGCCTGCTCGAAGGCATGGGCAAGCTGCAGCACGCTCCAGTCGTCGCGATGGCGGCCAACGATCTGGATGCCCACCGGAAGCCCGCTCGAGGTGAAGCCGCCGGGAACGGACATGGCCGGATTCGCCATGAAGGTGACATACCAGCAGGATCGCATCCAGTCGATGTAGCTCGTCATGGCCGCGCCCTCGATCGACGCCGGATACTCTGTCGTGACGTCGAAGGGAGCAACCTGGGTCACCGGGAGGACGAAGTAGGTATAGCGTTCGAAGAACTGCCGGCTTTGCTCGTGCATGCGAGCCTGCCGCGCGAGCGCGCGTCCGATGTCTGCCGCCGTCAGCCGTTCGGCCTGGGCGACCTCGAACTTGATCGTGTCTTTCACCCAGTCGGGGTTCTTTGCAATCAGCGGTGCGTACTGGGGATGATTAGCCGCGTAGCGCAGGATCGGAAACGCCTCAGCGACGCCGTCAAAGTCGGGTTCAGCATCCTCGACGACACAGCCGAGCTCGTCGAAGACGCCGCGGCTGGCGTCAACCACACGGCGGATTTCAGGTTCGAACGGGACGCCGCCAAGTCCCCGCCACCACGCCACGCGCACGCCCTTGAAGCTGCGCGACAGCGACGTCCGGAATCGTGCGCCGTTTTCCTGGATGGAAAGCGGATTGCGGGGATCCGGGCCGGCAATCGCGCTCAGGAAGAGGGCCACATCGGCGACCGACCGCGCCAGTGGTCCCTGGACCGTCAGCGGCGACCACGAACCAGATTCCGACGGCACGCGTCCCGGCGAGGGACGCAGCCCGACGACGTTGCAGAATGCGGGCGGGTTGCGCAGGGAGCCGCCGGTATCGCTGCCATCGGCAATCGGCACCATTCCGCAGGCGAGCGCCACCGCGGCCCCGCCGCTGCTTCCCCCACATGTCTTCGACAGATCGTACGGGTTGCGCGTGGCGCCAAACACCGCGTTGAAGGTCTGTGACCCGGCGCCAAATTCGGGCGTGTTGGTCTTGCCCAGGGTCAAGGCGCCCGCGGCGTGAATGCGCTCCACGATCAACGCATCGCGCGTGGGCACGTTGTCAGAATAGAAGCGCGACCCCCGCGTCGTCCGGATGCCCGCGGTATCGACGAGATCCTTATGCGCGACCGGGAGTCCATGGAGCACGCCGAGCGGACCGCCCTTCGCGGTCATCTCGTCGGCGCGCGCCGCGGCGGCCATCGCGCGGTCGGCCACCAGCGTGACGATGGCATTGACTTTCGGATTGATCCGCTCGATCTGCGCCAGATGCGCGGTCATGACTTCGCGCGCCGACACCTGTTTTTGACGGATGCGCGTCGCCAGTTCAACGGCGCTCAGGAAGCACAGATCCGAGCCGCCGGCGGGTACCGGCCTGGGAGCGTTCTGTGAAGATGCCGTTGCGCCGCCAGGAATGGCGATCAACGCCGAGACACCAACGACCTGGCCGAACTCCCGGCGCGTCATCTCAGTCTTCATGACGGTCGGAATTATAGACGGTCTGCGATCGCGGTTTAGTTCAGCAGGCCTCGAGGCGACGCGGCGCCGACTGGCGAACGATGTGCTGCACCGCAACGACCAGGGCCTGCGTCTCGAGCGGCTTCTTCAGTAGACAGGCAACGTCGTCGAAGTTCAGGGCCTTGATATCGGTGTCGGTGACGACCACCACCGGGATGTCGCGGGTTTGAGGATTCGATTTGAGTGCGCGCAGAACCTCCAGGCCGTCCAGCCGGTGTGCCACCAGGTCCAGGACGATGGCGGAAGGCCTTTGGGTCTCGACCAGGCGAAGCGCACCCGGACCACCGTCAACACCGACGGCTGCGAAACCCGCGGCGCGAAGCGCCGAACGGTACGAATCCAGCAACTCTGCGTCGTATTCGACCACGAGGATGTAGTGCTGCCACGAGTTGAAGGGCAGCGTCCGAGGGACGGATGTAAGGACGTTCATATAGGTGTGCCCATGCAGCATTTAGCCAGAAACACGCCATAGGACACGAGAGCACAGTGCCCGCAACGAGCCGCCATCCAGGGCCGGAATGGGGGTGAGGCGGTAACGGATTTTCGACCGCCGCTGACGGCGCGCCGACCGGCCAAAAGGCTGATCACCGTTGAACAGCGGGGCGTCCCCCCGCGTCAGTAACTCCTGGCGCCACTATGATCCCTGTTTCGCCAACCGGCTTGTACTGGTCTATTCGTGGCAACGTCGCCTGCGCCGAGCATGCGAGCGACATCGTGCAAACCCGTTGGGCCTCCGAGGGTTGGGCACCGCTACCCCAAACCTCCCAGGGCTTTCATGGGAGGAGGTGCCAGTGTGAGTACCAGCAGGGTCCGCGCCAATCGCTTTTCAGCCGAGTTGAAGAGGTGATCGATCAGGTCTTCTTCAATTCGGATGTTCCTCGCCAGCATGTGTTCCAGGAACTGGTCGTTCAGTTTCGGCTGACTATGCAGCGCTTCCACCATGTTGGCCTTATCGATCACCGCGACCGTACTGGCATTCATCGCGACTGCCGTTGCTATCCGAAGCGGTTGCCCGGCAAGACATCCTTCCCCGAAGAAGTCGCCCGGTTGCAGCACGCTGACGATGGCTTCCTTGCCGGTTCGCGATAACACGGTGAGTTTTACCGATCCCTGCTGGAGAAACATCCCTCGGTGCAGGTCGATCCCTGCGAGAAAATGATTGCAGACCGGCGGTACTTGATCACCCTGTGCTGGACGCCGAGCGACTGGAAGAGAGAGACACCTTTATCAGGAGCAGGCGAGCGTGCCTTCCGGGGGAGTCATGAGCAGATGCTAGCACCCGATCACCTGAATTGGGGATGGACGCAATTTGTCGGAACCGTGCGACTACCGCGTGATCCAGGGCTTGAGTCGCATCATGCAAGCGAAGCCAATGACATTAATGCTTTCTTGAGCATGTAACACTCCGACTTGCCCGATCACCACAGATTGGGCCATCCTACTCGACCTCACTCACTGATTACGGCTCGTGGGCTTGGCCACGACTGGTGCCAAGCCGCGCGCGGGATCGTCACCCCCAAAGGAGACGGCCATGACCCGTCGAGTTCTCCGAGCTATTACCGGCGTGGTCGCCGCTGTACTGCTCTTCACTGTCGCACCATATGCTGATGCGGCCACGCGCTACGTCGCTGATACCGGAGATGATTGGCCCGGTTGCGGACTGGCCCTGACCTCCGCATGCCGATCGATCACCTGGGCGGTCGACCTCGCCAATCCGGGCGACACGATCCTCGTCGGCCCTGGCCGGTACGGCGACCTCAACCGCAACGGTATCCTCGGAGAGCCAGGCGAGGAGCTGGGCTATCTCACCCCCCCGGCGAGCTGCGGTTGCGTGCTGCGGATCGAGAAGCGGGTCATCATCATCTCCAGCGCCGGCGCCGCCTCAACGATGATCGACGGGCGCAGCGTGGACGTGATCCAGAACGTGTTCCTGACCTCCCCCGACGGCGGGGAGTTCGGACGACTTGGGAAAGGCTTCACGGTGACCGAGACCAAAGCCCGCGACGGATTGCGTTACATCGGCCACGGCATCGTCCTCGACTCGGTAAACGAAATGGTCCGTGGGAATCAAGTCGTCTTCGCCCGCCGCGATAGATTTTCGGAGGGAGTCGGCATTCGTACCGTCAACAACGCCCCCATCCGCATCGAAGGGAATCAGGTGATCGGCTGGGAGACGGGCATCTCGGGACGTGGTGCCGCGACGGTGAGCAAGAACCAGGTCTGGCACAACGAAAACGGTATTGTCGCCACCGGAGGGAAGGTGGCCGGCAACGTCGCCACGGCTAATTTGCTCGGCATTATGGCGACCGGCTCGGCGCAGGTGACGGGCAACGCCGTGTACTCCAACGGCATCGACGACGTCGACGGTGCCGGGATTATCGTCAATGCACCATTTAGCGGCGTGATCACAAAAAACAACCTGATCGGCAACGCGTTCGGCAGCTTCAACTGTGGTCTGGAGAACAACGGAGTGATCGGCCTGACCGCTACGAACAACTACTGGGGTGTCGCGACCGGCCCCGGCGCTCCGCCGGCCGACAACGTGTGTAACTTTAGCGGTGGAACGACCACGACTTCACCGTCCGCGACGAAGCCGTTCCTGGTGAAGCCCCTGAAGCCGTGACCGCGGGGTGGAATACCGCATCAGCGTGACTTAGGTCCGGAGTCTTGCTTACCTAGAGATCTATTGAGGAATACGGAGAGGACCACAGACGGGCCACACCGGCGAGAGACGCAAGAGATTGCTAAGGATTTCGCCGAAAAATAGCAACTAGCGCGTGATCCAGGGCTTGAATTGCTCTTCGCGCTGGGGCCTGGCGGCCACCGTTTCCGCTTCGCGGCGATCGTTGAATTTCCCGACCCGGACGCGGAAGTTGGCGCCGGCGATCGTGACGAACGCGGGATAGCCCTTGCCAGAGAGGCGGCGCGCGATGGTATCGGCCTGCGCGCGCTGACGAACGGCGGCCACCTGCACGACAAACCCGTTGCCGCCAGGCTCAGCGAGCGCGTGTTCGATGGGCGCGGCCTTTGGCGTCGTTGCCACCGGCGTTGGCGCCGCTGCCGCGGGCTTGGGCATGGCTACTGCGGGCTTGGGCGCCGCCGCTGCTGGCTTCGGCACGGGTGCCGCGGCCACCGGTCTCGGCGAGGGAGCGACAACGGGCTTGGGGGCATCGGCGCGCGCCGTGACGAGAGGAGCGGGTTCGGCGCGAGGCTCTGCGACGGGGGCGAGCGCTTCGAACGGCGGGTTAGGATCTTCCAGCAGCGTCGGGTAGGTCAGCGTTTCCTGCGACGCGACCGGCGTGTTGTCATCGGTCGCAATCGTCTGCGTGACGGACAGGCCCTGCAACGACGCTGTCGGATCGAGTGCGGCTTGTTCGGAGGAATCGATCGGGGCGGCTCGGGTTGGAACGCCCCGGCCTACCATCACGCCGCAGAGGAAGATCACGACAGCCACGACCGTGGCTGCCATGAAGAGAAACACGAGCTGCTTACCGTTCAGCTGAATCTCGTGAAACTCGTCATCTGACATTCAGGTGCGCGCATTTTAGCACGGATGAGTTCCTGCGTCCTCTCAATTAGCGGAGGCTCTCGAGCAGCTCCCGAGCTTCGGTGCCTGCCGGATTACTCCAGACGGCGATCGTCAGCGCGTCGATCGCCTCCTGCATGCGGCCTGTGCGCAGATAGATGCGCGCAAGCAGCAGGTGGGCTTCGCTGTCGTATGGGGCCAGGAAGATCGTCCGCCGCAGTTCTGCAATCGCGTCGTCGTCGCGCCCCTTTGCAAAGAGCTGCCGCGCCTGATCGAGGTGAAACGCGGCGATGTCGCGCTGGTCCCGCTGCTCTGCCGCCACCAGCGCCGCGGCGACGCGAAGCGAATCGGCGACGTCGATGTCGAA
>Ga0075428_100010036_pt1 | contig 10520 bp, 6 predicted proteins | sample RhiMetdeltSRZDD2_FD_75291 | JGI IMG/M metagenome (GOLD analysis project Ga0075428, IMG submission 75291) | Populus rhizosphere microbial communities from Tennessee, USA - Rhizosphere MetaG P. deltoides SRZDD2 | ecosystem: Host-associated > Plants > Roots > Rhizosphere > Soil | place: USA... | reverse complement strand
CCGTTGACGCCCCCATGGCCGTCCAGCGCGACGCCGGCCAGGCCCGCGCTCTCCTGCAATCGAATCTGCCCCGGGCTCGAGTGGTTCTCGTACAGAAATTTCGCGGTTGTATCGTTGGCCACGTACAGCTCCGGCTTGCCGTCGCCATCGATATCAACGGCCAGCACGCCCAACCCCTTCCCGCCAGTCGCCAGTCCAGCGTCAGTGCTCACATCGACGAACGTCCCGCGGCCGGTGTTTCGATAAAGCCGGTGCGGTAATGCATTGAACTTCTTCGGCGTGCATAGGTCCGGGTGCACGCCGTCGTACATGCATTGCGGGTGGTTCGCGAACGACCAATCCACGTACTGGCATACGTACAGGTCGGGGTAGCCGTCCCCATCTACGTCGGCGAACGCGGCGCTCGTCGCCCAGGAAATCCCTTTGTCCAGCCCGGCCTGGGCACTCACATCCACGAATCGCCGCCTGCCGTTGCCGTCGGGCTCGTTGTGGAACAGGGCGATTCGACCCCACCCGCTGACCAGGAGGTCCGGCCAGCCGTCGCGGTCGTAGTCCGCGACCTCGGCCCCGTGGCTGTAGAACCACGGCCGCCCGCCTGCAAGCGCATCCAGCCCACATTGCTGAGTGACGTCGGCAAACTTGAAGTCGCCAAGGTTCCGATACAGCCGGCCGTGTTGCCCGCGAATCTCCTGATTCCCCGGCCCAGCGAAGTTGCCGCCGCCTGGGATGTACAGGTCCGGCAGGCCATCGCCGTCATAGTCGAGCACCGCCACTCCACCGCCGAGGGCTTCGAGAATCGACCGGACCGGCGGATCGGCGTCTTCCCCATTCCGGTAGGCGAAGTTGATACCCGAAGAACCGGTGACGTCTTCGAAGAGGTCGGGACCTGTCACTTCGGTGTCCGGGTTCGCTACCGCCGGGACGGATACCGTGGCGACCGACGCAGGTTGGGCATTGCAACCGATCGCGACCATGAGGGCCGCGGCGACGAGCGCCCGGTTGCAATGGCGGATGATCACGGCAATCGGTCCATGCCCGGCGGTGGTTCCAGTACCTCTTCCACCAGAGCGAGGTACTTCGGGTCCTGATCTTCAAAAATGTCCCGGCCGCCGCCCAGGTAAGCGCGGGCCAGTTCGTCGGCCGCATGCTTCATGTTGCCGAGTTCGAATTTGACCTGCCCGAGACGCAGGTGGACCCAGGGGTTGCCGATGGTGCCGGGTGCCCACATCGCGTCTTGCAGCGGTTGCTCCGCGGCCCGAAAGCTCCCGGCCCGGAACGCATTTTCCCCGACCGCGACCAGGATCCAGCCCGCCGCGTTCCACTGTTCGCGCGGAAGCGGCAATAGGTCGAGCGCCTGCAGGAACTGATGGAACGCCTTGTTGTGGTTCCCCGCGGCCATGAGACGCTCGCCCTCGTGGCAGTGCGCTTGAACTTCCTTGTAGATCTTCGCCGGCACGAGCGGAACGGCCTGGCCATCGTCGGCCATGACGTAGCATCCTCGCTCATGCGCGATGCCGGCCCGGCGGTCGAGGCGGGTATACGCGAAGGGTTGACCGCTGGTAGTAAAGAAGCGCCGGGGGGTCATTGGATTGCGGTTTGCGGATTCCAAGCCCATTCTCAATCCGCAATCCGCAATCCGCAATCCGAAATTGCATCAGTCCACGAAGGGATCCGCACCGAGATCGCCGAGCAGTTCTTTCCGCTGCCGTTCGTAGTGCATCAGGTCGAGCCGCTGGCGGTAGTGTTTTCGTTCGGTCTTCTTCTGCGCGATCACGAATAATCGGCGGAACTGGTTCCAGTCGCGATTGCCGCCGGCCCGGCCCAGTTCTTTGAGTCGCTCGAACCGCTCCGGGCCGAGCGCTTCCAGGATCTTGTCCTGCATGCTTAGGAAAAGTTGTCCGCTGCCCGGGTCGCCCTGGCGGCCGGCGCGGCCGAGGAGCTGGCGGTCGATGCGGATCGCCTCGTGCCGCTCGGTCGCGATGACGTGCAGGCCGCCCGCCGCCGCGACGCCGGGGCCGAGCTTGATGTCGGTTCCGCGGCCGGCCATGTTCGTCGCCACGGTAACCATCCCCGGTTGCCCGGCCTGGGCGACGATCTGTGCTTCCTCCTTGTCCTGCTTGGCGTTGAGCACGCGATGCGGGATACCGAGTTTCGTCAGCCGGCTGGAGACCGCCTCCGACTTCTCCACTGACCGCGTGCCGAGCAGCACCGGCCGGCCGGCCTCGCGCATCTCTTTGACCTGTTGGACGATCGCGTCGAACTTCTCCGGCTCGGTCGCGAAGACCAGGTCCGGAGCGCGGGTTCGCATGATCGGCATGTTCGTGGGGATCTGAACGACCCGCAGCTTGTAGACGCGGCGGATTTCCTTGGAGTTCTGCACCACCGTGCCGGTCATCCCGGCCAGCTTCTCGTACTGGCGGAAGTAGCTCTGGTAGGTAATCGACGCGGCGTGGTCCGCGGCCACGTGAATTGGCACTTGCTCCTTCGCCTCGACCGCCTGATGCAGACCCTCGCGCCAGTGCCGGTCCGGCATCGGCCGGCCGGTGCTCTCGTCGACGATCACCACCTTGTTCTCGATCAGCATGTAGTGGTGGTCGAGGACGAATCGGAAGTTGGCCTGGATGGCCTTCTCAATCGCCTCGATCAGCTTGTCGAACGCCGGGGCGTGTGGGCCGCTTGGGGGGCTCGAGTAACGGGCCAGTTGCCGGCCGGCCTCCGTCACCTCGATCTTGTCCTTCTTGACGTCGAGTGTGAAGTGCTCCCCCTGCTTCATCAGCTTGGAGACCGCGTCGGCCCAGTAGTACATCACGCACTCTTCGGGCTTCGCCTCGCGCGTCGGGGCGCTGATGATGAGCGGGGTGCGCGCCTCGTCAATGAAGATGCTGTCGGCTTCGTCCACCAGTGCGAAGAAGTGGCCGCGCTGGACTCGCGGGTCAATCGGCACGTATCCCGGCCGGGCGGTCCACGGTCCCCAGAACGGGGTGGCCGCCACCTGTCCGCCGCTGCGCTTGAGGCGGTCGCGAAGAAAGTCGAACCCAAACTCGGATGCGGTGCCGTAAGTGACATCCTTGCGGTACACGGCCTGCCGGTCGGCGTCCTCCATCTTCTGCTGCAGGAAGCCGACGGACAGCCCCAGGGCCTGGTAGACCGGGCCCATGAGTTCGGCGTCGCGCTTGGCCAGGTAGTCGTTGACCGTGGCGACGTGGACGCCGCGGCCGGCGAGGGCTCGCAGGAAGACGGGGAATGTAGCTGTGAGCGTCTTTCCTTCGCCGGTGACCAACTCGGTCAGCGCGCCTTCGAACATGACCACCCCGGCCGCGAGCTGGACGTCGAAAGCCCGCATGCCCAGGGCGCGCCAGACGGAGACTGAGCAGAGGCCGAACCCCTCGGCAATGAACTCGCGGCTCATGTCCCCGGCCCGCGACCGCCCGCGGAGCTGGCTGGCCCGCGCTTTCACCTCGTCGGGTGAAAGTTTCCCGAACATCTGCTCGTATTCGCGGATGCGCGGGACCAACAGAGCCGCCCGGGCGAGCCGGCGGGCACCCGGCAGCCCAATTGCCGCCACCACCTGGCAGCGGGCCATGGATCCCAGCCGACCGGAATACGGCTTGTCGGGCGGGCACGGGTATTCGACAGCTTCGAGCAAGCGTTCGGCGACGGCGGCGTCAATGCTCACGGGATTCGACTCGAATTAGCCAATAAGAGCGAGCGGGACGGAGTATTGTACCCGATTGGATGGTTGACGGGCGATGCTGCCGATGGGTTTTCTCCTTCCTTGCTTCGGAGGCCAGAGAGCGGTTATTTCTTGCCGGGAGTAAACGCCTTGAGCACCTGGACTCGTTCTCCATCCTTGTACTGCGTCCGAATCTTGATCGCCCCGAGCCCGACGGCGAACCAGTAAGTCGTCCGGGTGACCAGCCCGTTGGTCTCTTCTTCTGCTTCTACGCGGATCGCCTTGAACTTCCCGGCCGGCACTTCCACTTCTTCCTCGGTGCCCGATGTGAACTTGAATACATACTTCGGGGCACCGCCCATGGCCGGCGATACGGATTCCCATTTCTCCCTCTCCTTGGCCGGGAGCTTGAGTAGGCGGTACGGCGGGTCGTACACGAAATTGCCGTTTGAAATTCGAAACACGCCGTCGGCAGATGCGCCGTATGCATAGAGGGCCGGGCCGTCCTCCTCACGACCGAAATAGACGACGACCATATCGCCCTTCTTCTCGACGCGCTTGACCCACTCGATCGCCTCGCCACTTTTGCCCTTGGGCCCCACTTCGAGGACCCGCTGATCGCCCACCGTGGTGGGAAGGTACAGGAGGGGCTTGTCCGCATCCTTTGGTCGGGGAGCCGACTCGGCAAACGAAACGGGTACGACCACGCCGATCAGCATGGCAACTCGCATTGGCATGGCTGGTCCTCCGTGAGTTCCTGACCGATCGATGCTATACGAACACATCGAGGGTGAGCAACTTTCATACGGCCGACGGGATAAATCTCCAGGCCGTCTGTCGGGTCGGCGGCAATTAGCCGGATAGACTCTCTCTGCCTGAAAGGTCCGACATGTCTTCCGCCACGCTCGCCCGACTTGTGTCGCACTACCGCGGGCTGTGCGGCACGGCTGCGGCCGCGCCGGACAGTGAGCTGTTGCGGCGGTTCGTCCGATCGGGGGACGCGGACGCGTTTGCCGAACTGCTTTCGCGACACGCCGGGCTCGTCTGGGGCGTTTGCCGGCGGACCTTGCCGCAACAGGCCGATTGTGAGGACGCCTTTCAGGCCACGTTCCTGGCGCTGGCGAGGAATGCACGGTCGATCGACCCGGTGCGGCCGCTCGGAGCCTGGTTGCACGCCGTCGCCGTGCGCGTGGCTCGCCGGGCGCTTGGCCGAACCCTTCGGCTACGAACCGGGGATCTGCCCGCGGAGTGCGTGGCCCCGGCGGATTTCGCGGGCGACGTCGCGGTGCGCGACCTGTTCCGGGCGGTGGATGAGGAAATCGCCCGGCTACCGGCGACTCTCCGGGTTCCTGTCGTCCTGTGTTGCCTGGAGGGCAGGGCCCGCGACGAGGCGGCCGAGGCGCTCGGCTGCTCTGTTTTGGCGGTCAAGTCGCGGCTCGAACGCGCGCGTCAGCTCTTGCGGGAATCGCTGGCCCGGCGCGGCATCCCGCTGCCGGCCGCATTCTTCGTCCTCGGCCTCGGGGCGAGTGCCGTCGGAGCTGGGACCAAGGCGCGAGCGGTCGAAGCGGCCCTAGGAGCGGCGTCGCCGTCCGTCGTCCGACTCGCCGCGGCCGGCGCGCCGGGCTTTGGTGCACTGATGCTGGCGACCGTCGCCGCGATTACCGTTCTCGCAGTCGGTGTCGGCGCGGCGGGGCTGCGGCAGGCACCGCCCAAGGATACGCCGCCGGCCGCGAAGGAAACGTCCGCGCCGAAGACCGATCCGGTACTCACGCGCGTGGACAAGTTCGGCGACCCGTTGCCCGACGGGGCGGTGCGCCGGTTCGGCACGCTCCGCTTCCGCCACGAGTCGGTGGCCGCCCTGGCCTTCACCGGGGACGGCAAGCGCCTCGTCGCGGGCGTCGGCCACAGTCCACTGGCCGTGTTCGATCCGGCCGACGGCCGCAAGCTCGCCCAAGTCGGCGAGGCGTCTGCCAATAACAACTACGGCTTTGCCTTGTCGCCGGACGGCAAGCATGTCTTCACGACCGGCTACCACCTGGCCAAGTTCGACCTGGCCAGCGGGGCCAAGGTGCGGCAGTTTGAGGCCGTTCGCCCGTCGGCCGTGGCCGTCTCCCCCAACGGCAAGAAGGTAGCCTGTTTCCGCGAGCACCGCCCGGAGGCGATGGTCTTCGACGTGGAGACTGGCAAGAAGCTGGCGGATCTAAACCTCAAGGACCTGCCGGCCACCACTTGGGGGCCGTACGTGCGCGAACTGGCGTTCTCCCCGGACGGTCAGGTGGTCGCGGCCGTGGTGTTCGAGGCCAAGGAGCTGAAGCCGAACCGAATCACCCTGACCCACGCCGGCCTGCGGCTGTGGGACGCGGCCACTGGCAATCCGCTCGGGCTGGCCGGCCCGGCTGACCCCCCGCCGGCTGTCTTTGCCTTTGTTCCCGGCACGAAGCTGCTCGCCTACTTCGGCAAGGGCCGGGCCATCCACCTGTGGGACACGGAGGCGAACAAAGAGGTGCGGACCATCATCGCGGCGAAGGACGATGGGCCGACCACCCTAACCGTGTCCGCGGACGGCAAGACCGTAGCCGGTTACCGGGAGACCGGGGAAGTAATCGTGTACGCCATGAAGGACGGGCGAGAGCTGCGCCGGTTCCAGACTGGCGGAACGTCTGTCGGCCCGGTGGTCGTGGCCCTGTCGCCGGACGGGTCACTGGTCGCGTGCGGCAAGCTGTACGGAGACGCGTCGGTCCGTGTCTGGGAGGTGGACACCGGCAAAGAGCGCCTGGCTGACGCCGGGCACCGCGGGCCGGCCGAACCGTCGATGTCCGCCGACGGGCGAACGCTCGTCAGCCGCGGGTCCGGGCAGGTCTTCCACTGGGACCTGACGACCGGCGAGGGGAAGGCGAAGCCGGACGACACGAAGGAACCGGACGGGTATGTCCGCGGCTCAGATTTCGTCCGGCCGAAATACCGTACCCCGCGATACCAGTACACCCTCAACCAGGCGGAGGCGCGAATCGAGGTCCACACCCGCGACGGGTCAACACTCGTGGCCAAGGCCCCGATCCCGAAGGAGTACCAGCGCGGACATGCATTCTCGGCCGACGGCCGGCACCTGGCCGTGTCATTCCAGGACCGAGGGTACACCCTGTTGCTGTGGTCGCCGGAGACGCGCGACGAGCCGTTCCGGCTCGCCGGCCACCCCGACGCTGTGCAGCAGATGATCTTCACGAAGGACGGCAAGTATCTGATCGCCGGCGCCGGCACGCACAACATGTACAAGACGGAAACGGTCTTCGTCTACGAGACCGCGACCGGCAAACTGGTCCGCAAGCTCGCGACCAACAGCGCCCCCGGCAAGATGCTGCTCACAGCCGACGACCGCACGCTGATTGCCGGCGGGCTTTGGAATGACGCCACGGTGCGGGTGTGGGACCTGGCCACCGGCCGGGAGCTGGCGACGATGGTCGACCCGGCGGTGAAAGTCCCGAGCGTCGCGGAGCCGAGGGGCGGGGAAACGTCCTCCATCGGCGGGCTCGTCCTGTCGGCGGACGAGCGGTTCCTGGCCGTGCTGACCGGGTCAGCCGGGTCATCGTCGGTGAGCGTGTGGGACACCGGGTCGTGGAAGCTGGTCAAGGCGTTCAAACCGGCGCGGCCGCGATGCGACTCGGCCTCCCTGGCGTTCGCCTGCGACGGCCGGTCGGTGTTCGCGGCGTACCTGGACTCGACCATTCTGGAGTGGGACGTGTCCGGTCGGTTCGGGCAACCCGCGGGTACGGCGCCCGAGCGCGAGCGGCTCGACACGCTGTGGCGCGACCTCGCGGAGCCAGCGGAACGGGGCTATGCCGCCGCCTGGGAACTGCTCGATCACCCAGCCGAAGCCGTCGAGGTGATCAAGTCCAAGGTCAGTCCTGCCAGGCCGCTCGACGTAACGGCCGTGAAAGAGCTGGTGCGGAAGCTCGGGGCGGATTCGTTCCGCGAGCGGGAGGAGTCGGCAAAGAAGCTCGTTGCGCTCGGCGACGCAGTGATCCCCGTCATTCGCGAAGTGTCCGGGGGCAACCTTTCAGCCGAGGGGAAAGAGCGCGCGGACAAGGTGATCGCGGCGCTGACCGCCGGGCTGACGCCGGACCAGCTGCGACTAAGGCGGGCCGTCGCCGTGCTCGAGTGGAGTGAGCGGCCCGAAGCCGTCGACTATCTGCAGAAGCTGGCAGCCGGTGACCCATCGGCGCGCGTTAGTGTCGACGCGAAGGCAGCACTGGCCCGTCTCAAACGGGCGCGTGGAGTTGCGGATTGAGTGGCGGGATATTGCTTGACAGCTTTGTCGCGGCGGAACAGAATCAGCGCCGAAGAAATCGCCACCCGGACCGCCGTGCCACCTCTCCCTTGGTCGTGCGGCCCGGGTGACTGAAGCTGCCGAAGGAATAGAATCGCAACCGCCGCGCCGAGGTTCACGGAATTCGTTGGCCCCCACCTCTCCTCCAGCCGCAAGTCGTGGCACTAAAGCGACTTGCGGCTCTTTATTTCTCGTGATCCAAGCCCCGCGTCGCTACCCGTCTCGGCAAACTCTGCCGCTCGCGCGAGCGCGTCGTGCCGCGAAACTCAGCCTGGGTAGGTCGCGACTGCCGGGCGGGACCTTGTCGCTGGCTGGCACGTGAGGTCCCGCCCGGCAGGCGGGACCTACCAAAAAAATAACACCCGAACCGCTGTACCACCTCTCCCATGGTCAGCGCGGTCCGGGTGTTTGGCTATCGCCGGGAGAGACTAAAGCGAGCGGCGTGCCACGGACCGAGGATCGATCCGCGATTGGCGGCCGCGGGTGATGGTAATCGCTGGAATTGCCGGGGTTTGCCGCGATGGGCGGTCTCGTTGAAGTGCTCTGAAGTTCGCCGACCGACTGCCCCAAAGTGCCCGGCCCGCTGGCACAATTTGTTCCAATCTTATGCACCGGCGGCGGGCGGAATCACTGAACCCTTTGGCCGGCAAGACCGACCTAATCCATGGGACCGGGCCCATCGGCCCGTCCGTTGACCGCCCGTTTCGCCTCGCCTAGGATCGAAACGGGAAGTTCGTCCGCACCGACTTCGAGGCTCGCATGGCCGCCGACCTGCGCATGAAGGAAGGGCTGCCCGAGATCACCGAATCCCTGGTGGCCAGCTACACCGAGTGCAGCCGCATCAACCACCTCGGCCACCAGGCGCTGCCCAGCCGCGAGGCGGTCCAGGACATCCTCGCGGACCTGTACGAGGTCATCTACCCGGGCTTCGGGCGGCGGCAGCACCTGCACATCGGCAACGTCGAGTACTACGTCGGCTCGCTCGTCGATGCGCTGCACGACAAGCTGACCGAACAGATCGCCCGCGCACTGCGTCACGACATGTGCGACGAGGCCCCGCACGTCGACTTCGAGGCTTTGGCCCAGGGGAAGGCGATCGAGTTCCTCAAGCGCGTGCCATCCGTCCGCGACGTGCTCGACAAGGACGTCGCGGCCGCGTACAAGGGCGACCCCGCGGCCAAGAGTACCCACGAGATCATCTTTTGCTATCCAGGGCTGGAGGCGATCACCGTCTACCGCATGGCTCACGAGCTGCTCACGCTCGGGGTGCCATACCTACCGCGGATGATGACCGAGTTCGCCCACTCCAAGACCGGGATCGACATCCACCCCGGCGCCAGGATCGGGAACGGCTTTTTCATCGATCACGGAACCGGCGTGGTCATCGGCGAGACGACCGAGATTGGCACGAACGTGAAGCTGTACCAGGGGGTGACGCTTGGCGCGCTATCGTTCCAGAAGGACGCGGACGGGGATCTGGTCCGCGGCACGAAGCGGCACCCGACGCTGGAAGACGACGTGATCGTCTACGCGAACGCGACGATTCTGGGCGGTGCGACCGTGATCGGAGCCCGGTCGGTGATCGGGTCGAACGTCTGGTTGACCCAGTCGGTGGCCCCGGACACGGTTGTGGTGTTGGAGAAGCCCGCTCTGCGCCTCAAGGCCGGCAGTAAGCCGGCCGCGGAGGCGTTCATGTATCACATATAGCGCTTGTCTTTACCCCAAAGGGGTTGCATCTCAAAGCCGGGGGTCGCCGCTTCGGCGCACCCCCGGTAGCCTGCATGAGATTCCAACCCCAACGGGGTTGTATCACGCGCCTCCCTTTCGAACGCGCGTGATACAACCCCGTTGGGGTTGGAAGGAGCTTTTTTGCGGCGTCGTGACCGGGGGTGCGCCGAAGCGGCGACCCCCGGCTTTGAGATGCAACCCCTTTGGGGTAAAGACAGCAACGACATCCCTGGGCGGCGTGGACCTGCCATTTCTCGGCTACAGCGGCTGCGCTCACTCCTTCTTCTTCTTGATCGTCACCAGGATATTGCCGTCTTCTTCCGTGGACTTGAACTCGGTCGGCCGCTTGTCGTCGCCGGGGCGGGCCAGGCAGATGGTCATGGTGTCCCCGTCGATCTTGTAGATGCCAACCTGCTTCTTGCCCTTGTCGTTGCCGGACGTGATGTCGAAGTCGAGGGTCGCGGGCTTCTTCCCCGCGTCGATCTTGATCGTCCCTTCCTCTTCGGTCTCGCCCATTTCGAACTTGTACTTGCCGTCCTTCACCGACCATTTGGTGATTTCCAGGACTTCGTTGGGCAGCTTCTGGCCTGAATGCTCCCAGGAGACGAAGGTCCAGTCGCCTTCGAACTTCTTGATCTCGTCCTTCTCATCCTTCGGGCCGGGCGCGGCCGTCAGGAGCCCGGCGCACAATCCCAAGGTCACAGCAGTAATGAAAAGCGGCTTCATGACACACCTCTTATAGGAGGGAGAGGTAGCACCTTCAGGATAGACCACCGTGGTGACGCATATCGTTGA
>Ga0075428_100010033_pt1 | contig 10521 bp, 6 predicted proteins | sample RhiMetdeltSRZDD2_FD_75291 | JGI IMG/M metagenome (GOLD analysis project Ga0075428, IMG submission 75291) | Populus rhizosphere microbial communities from Tennessee, USA - Rhizosphere MetaG P. deltoides SRZDD2 | ecosystem: Host-associated > Plants > Roots > Rhizosphere > Soil | place: USA... | reverse complement strand
GTTCAGCGTCGATTACGAAGCCTGGGTGACGCAGGAGGAAACGGCCTACCTGCGCCAGCAGCACGAGATCCGCAAGACCGAGGATTTCATCCGCCGCAACATCGCCGGGCAGAAGACCAAGCAGGCCCAGAGCCGGCGCAAGAAGCTGGAAAAGCTGGAGCGCCTCGAGAAACCCCGGGAGGAGCGCACCCGTTTCGTGCTGCGCCTGCAGGCGCGGCGCCGCGGCGGCAACGTGGTCCTCTCGGCGCGGGGCTTGAGCAAGAGTCTGGGCGGCCGCACCCTCTTCACCGATCTCGACCTCGACTTCGCCCGGGGCGACAAGGTGGGGATCATCGGCCCCAATGGCTCGGGCAAGACCACCTTGCTCAAGATCCTCGCGCGGCGCTTGCATGCGGACGCCGGAACGGTGAAGCTCGGCTCCGAGATCGAGCTCGGCTATTTCGACCAGGAGCTGGATTTCGTCGGTGACGCACCCACCCTGATGGAGGAGATCTGGAGGGTCGATCCCTCCATGGGCGAGGAAGACATCCGCAGCTGGCTCGGTGCCTTCGGTTTCGGCGCCGAGTTCGTCGACCGGGCGGTGCGGGTGCTCTCGGGGGGCCAGCGCAGCCGGCTGGGTTTGCTGAAGCTGATGCTCATGCAGCACAATTTCCTCGTCCTCGACGAGCCGACGAACCACCTCGACCTGGACGCCATCGATCTGGTGGAGGCGGGGCTGCGCGGCTTCGCGGGCACCTTGGCTCTGGTGTCGCACGACCGGCAGCTGCTCTCCCGCGCCGTGGACAAGTTGGTGGTGCTCGCGGCGGGGAAGGTGCGGGTCTTCCACGGCGGCTACGAGGAGTACGTGCAGTCTCTGCACGGTGAGCCGCTGTGGAGCGCGATCGTGCGGCAGGAAAGCGAGCGACGGCAGCTGCAGGAGAGCGCCACCGCTCCGCCGCCCTCGACCCGCGCGGCCGCGGCGACCCCAGCGAGTCCGGTCGGCGCACCCGAGCCGGAGACACCGCGGGTGAGCAAGAACGTGCTCGCGCGCCTGCGCCGGGAGCTGGAGGAGCTGGAGGACCGCATCGTCACCTTGGAAGTGGACGTCGAGGAGCTGGAGGCCGCGCTCTCGCGCGCCGGGGAGCTGCGCGGCGAGGAGATCCAGGCGACGGCGCGGGCCCACGCCGAGAAGAAGAAGGAGCTGGCGGTGCAGTACGCGCACTGGGACCGGCTCACCGAGGAGATCGGCAGCAAGACCCGCCATTTCGAAGAGGCGACCGGCAGGAGCCGGCGCAAGCGCTGAGGGGAGCGTCGTGGGTCGCAAGCTCCGTGGCCGCAGTACCCGCCCGCGTTGGGGGGCGCAAGCGTCCGGGTTCGACACCGTGGTGGGCTGGGATCCACCGGCGCGGCGCACCGACGGCGACCACGCCGACATGGTGCCGCGGGATCGGACCTGGAGCCGGGGCCGCCTGCAAGAGCGCAGCGTCCTCGTCGGCGTGGTGCTGCCGCAGCAACGACGGGTGCAGGAGGAGCAGCATCTCGAGGAGCTGGCACAGCTGGCCCGCACCGCCGGGGCCCAGCCGCTGGAGCGCCTGCTGCAGGAGCGCAGCCAACCGGACGTGCGCACCTACGTGGGGCGCGGCAAGGTGGAGGAGATCCGCGCCGCCTGCGAGCGGCTCGAAGCCAACCTCGTCATCTTCGACGACACCTTGTCGCCCGCCCAGGCGCGCAACCTGGAAAAAGCGCTGGAGCGCAACGTCATCGATCGCTCCGAGCTCATCCTCGACATCTTCGCGCGACACGCCCGCAGTCGCGAGGCCATGCTGCAGGTCGAGCTGGCGCAGCTCGAGTACATGCGCCCGCGCCTGCGCCGGCTGTGGGACCACCTCTCGCGCCAGGACGGTGGCATCGGCACCCGCGGGCCCGGGGAAACGCAGCTCGAGGTGGACCGGCGGCGGGTGGGCGAACGCATCTCCCATCTCAAAGAGCAGCTACGCGAGCGGCGCAAGGTGGCGGCGACGCAGCGCAAGTCGCGCCAAGGGGAGTTCCGCGTCGCCCTCGTGGGGTACACCAATGCCGGCAAGTCGTCGCTCATGAACGCCCTCTGCGGCAGCGAGCTGCTGGTGGAAAACCAGCTCTTCTCGACGCTGGACGCCACGACGCGCCGCGCCCCGTTGCCGGAGGGCGCCGCGGTGCTGCTCACCGACACCGTGGGGTTCATCCGCAAGCTGCCCCACGACCTGGTGGCGAGCTTCCGCACCACGCTGTCGGAGATCAACGAAGCGGACCTGCTGTTGCACGTCGTCGACCTCACCAGCCCGGCCCTGCCGGCACACATCGACACGGTGCACGAGGTCCTCGACGGCATCCTGGAGGGCCAGCGGGACACGCTCATGGTGTTCAACAAGCTGGATGCCCTCGCGGATCCGACGCTGGTGAACGTCATGCTGCGGCATCATCCGCGGGCGCACTTCGTCTCGGCGCGCAGCGGCGCCGGCCTGCAGGAGCTGCGCCGCGCCATCCTGACTCACGAGCGCTCCCGTGTCGTCGAGGTGGAAATCGAGGTGCGGGAGCGTGCCGCCGAAGTGCTGGCCTTCTGCTACCGCGAGGGCCGGGTGCAGCAGCAGGACGTCGGGCCGCAAGGAGCACCCAGGTTGCGCGTTTCCTTCCGGGATCTGGTCTTCCGGCGCTTTACCAAGCTGCACAGCGGCGACTACCACATCCTCCATGCACCCGTGCACGGCGACGGCGCCTCGCCCGGCAATGCCGAAGGCCGTGAGCCGTGAGCGCCGCGGTCGGAGCGCCCGCGCCGGCCACCGCGCGGGCGGCAGGCGTGGCCTGGCGGCGCGGCCTGACCGCTTTCCTTCTCCTCGTCGCTGCCGGTCTCTTCGTCTTCCACGCCCGCATCTACTGGCAGTGGACCGAGGACGACGCGTTCATTTCTTACCGCTATTCCCAGAATTTCGCCCGCGGCGAAGGTCTCGTCTTCAATCCCGGTGAGCGGATCGAAGGCTATTCGAACCTTTCTTGGGTCCTCCTGGGGGCGGCGGCGTCTCGCGCCGGCCGGGACCTCGAGCACGATGCCAAGGTCGTGGGCCTCGCAGCGGGCCTCGCCGCCTTGCTGCTGTCGTGGCTCTTGGCGCGGCGTGTCGCGCCGGAGAGTGGTCTCGGCGCCTTGCTGGCGCCGTACGCCGTGGCGATGACGCCGATCCTGGTGCAGCACTCGGTGGCCGGCCTGGAGACGAGCCTCTTCGCGGCGCTGCTCGCCGGTGCGGTGCTCCTCACGGCGGAGCCGAAGGCGGGAGTGTGGCGGAGCGGTGGCCTTCTCGTGCTCTTGCTGCTGCTGCTGCTCACTCGGCCGGAGGGCGGCCTTCTCGCCGGTCTGTTGCTGGGCGCGCGAGCCTTCGTCGTGGCCCAGGAGAGCCGAGCCAAGAGTTGGCTGTGGGCGACGGCGGCGGCCTTCGCAGTCGGCGCCGCGGCCTACGTGGTGTGGCGGTGGAGCTACTTCCATGCCCTGCTGCCCAACACTTTCTACGCCAAAGCGCGTGGTGGCTTGCACGGGATCATCGATGGGGTCCAGTACACGCTGGACTTCATGCGTGACTGGGGCGGGCCTCCTTTTCTCGCGCTCGCCCTGGTGCCGCTCCTGCTGGGTCCCCGCCGGCCGGTGCTGGGTGTCGCTCTCGTTGCTCTCGTCGCCTACGAGGGCTTCGTCGTCTTGGCCGGCGGCGATTGGATGTATCACTACCGCTTCTTCGCCCACGTTCTCCCGCTGCTCGCCGGCCTGGTGACTGCGGGATGGATGCAGATCTTGTCTCTGGTGCAGCCGGGCACGCTGCGGGCCGCGGTCGTCTACGGCGCCGCGGCGCTGGTGCTGCTGGTGACATTCTTAGGCATCGGCAACACCGAGCTCAGGGTGGCGCGGGCGGTGTTGCCAGCTCTCGCCGCGCACAACTACCTGTCGCAGAACTACCAGGAGCTGGGGCTCTGGTTCGCCGAGAACACGCCGCCGGTGGCGAAGATCGCCATCAGCGACGTGGGCGCGGTGGGCTTCTACTCGGAGCGCCACATCCTCGACATGTTCGGTCTCATCGACCCGCACATCGCCCGCCTGCCCGGCCGCATGCACTACAAGGCCAACCCGCGCTACGTGCTGTCCCTGGCGCCGGACTACATCGTCCTCGTCTCCCTCAACGATCAGGGAGCCGGTTATTCCTTCCAGCGCATCCCGGACTACGCCATGAACGCCCTGCCCGCATTCCACGAGCAATACGAGCTCATCCGCACCGTCCCGCAGCACTGGAACAACGAGTTCGTCCTCGTCTACCGCCGCCGCGGTTGAGGCGCTCCTGCTTGTGCTATGATGCGCGCCCGCATGGTGTCGCCGCAGCGGCGACGCATGTCCCGCCCGCCCCGTCGTGGAGGTTCGTCGTGAGTTCTCGGAAGCGTCCCCGCGCCGGGTCCCGGTCCAGAGCCACGAGCCCCAACGGCGGGAAAGCACGCCCGCGCCGCCGCGCCCCCGACACCGCCGCGGAGCCCACTCGCCCCGCCGCCGGTGCGGTGGCGGGACACGTGCATCGCGCCGCCGCGGCCTACGGCACCGGCTTCGACGATCACCTCGAACCCACCCTGCCGCTCGACCTGGGGCAGGTGAGCTCGATCTCGGATCTCGTGCGCCAGTACGGCTCCACCGCCATCGGCGCGCGCCAGGTGGGCCTCGCCGCCGACATCCTCGAGACGGCGAGCCGCGACCCGGAATGCTACGTCGTTCTCACCATCTCCGGCGCCATGACGGTGGCGAAGATGGGACTCGTCGTCTGCGACATGATCGAACACGGCATGGTGCAGGCCATCGTCGCCACCGGTGCTCTCATGGCGCATGGTTTCGTCGAAGCCAGCGGCCTCCTGCACTTCAAGTACGACCCCGCCATGGACGATGAGCAACTGTTCGACCGGGGCTACAACCGCATCTACGACAGCCTGGAGCTGGAAAAGAACCTCGACGACGTGGAGCCCGTCGTGCGCGCTGTGCTGGACGCAGAAGACGACGGCACCCCTTGGTCGAGCGTGCGCTTGCATCGCGAGCTCGGCGAGACGCTGGCGCGCCGGGGCGCGGGCCGTGGCATTCTGCGCTCTGCCTACGAGCACGACGTGCCGATCTACGTCCCCGCCTTCACCGACTCGGAGCTGGGATTGGACTTCGCCATTCACAGCCGCCGGCGCCAGCGCGCTGGTCTCGCGTCGCTCGCCTTCGATCCGTTCCTGGATCTCGAGGACTACACCGGGCGCATCGAGAAACAGAAACGACTGGCGATCTTCACCATCGGCGGTGGTGCGCCGCGCAACTGGGCGCAGCAGGTGGCCCCCTACCTCGATCTACTGCACAAGCGTGCGGGGATCGGGCAGGGCATGCGGCGCTTCCAATACGCCGTGCGCATCTGTCCGGAGCCGGTGCACTGGGGCGGTCTCTCAGGCTGCACCTACTCCGAGGGCGTGTCCTGGGGCAAGTTCGTCCCTGTCTCCGAGGGCGGACGCTTCGCCGAGGTCTACGCCGATGCCACCATCGTCTGGCCCCTCGTGGTGAAAGCCGTCCTGGAGCGGCTCGCCGCCGCGAAGGCCGCGGCCGGCGGTGGCGGCGAGCGCCGCCTGCGGCGACGCTGAGCCGGGCCGGCAGCCTTTACAAACGGCCCCAGGGGCCACTAGGCTGCAACGGCTCTCGCTTCCCCACCTCGGCCCACGTCGCCGTGCTCCGGCCACGGATTGTCGCTTCCAGGAGGACATGCACGTGCCACGAACACGAAGGTCGACCCGGTGCAGCATCTGGATCCTGGGCCTGGGGCTCGTCCTCGCCGCGCCACCCGCGGCCCGCGGCGACGAGTCCACCCGCATCGGCGTCCACGTGGGCGGGGGCTTCGGCAAGTACACCGGCGGCAATCTCGACCACACCGATATCGGGCCGATGCTGCAAGGCGGGCTGCGCCTGGGCTGGACCCGGAACATCGACGTGCTCGCCGGACTGCGCTACGGCTCCTTCGCAGGCACCGGACTGCCCGACAGCGTGCAGACCCACACCGACGGGAGCCAAACAATCCTGCCGCGCACCTTCCACAACCGGACCACGCAGTTCGAGGGGAGCGCACTCTACAGTTTCCATCCCGAGGGACGCTGGTCGCCCCTCGTTTTCGGCGGTGGAGGCGTCAGCTTTTGGCGCGTGGTGGATCTCACCGGCAAGTCCACGGGGATGTTCGCCAACGGCGACGTGCCCTGGGGATTCAAGGACGACGGCGCTTCCGACTTGCTGAGCGGCTCGAACTGGACCATGCACTTCGGCGTGGGAGCGGAGTTCGAGTTCTTCCGCCGCGCCTGGGTGCAGGTGGGCGGCCGCTTGGACTGGCTGATCGCGCAGCACACGGACAATACCGGCGCCAGCGCCGCCTTCGGCAGCCCGGCGGAGGTCGACGCCAACCAGTTCCTGAGCAGCCTCTACGTCGGCGTGCACTACCTCTTCACCGAACGCGACTCCGACCAGGACGGGATCGCCAACAAGTCCGACGCCTGCCCCGAGCAAGCGGAGGACAAGGACGGCTTCCAGGATTTCGACGGTTGCCCGGAGGGGGACAACGACGGCGACGGCATCGCCGACGCCAGCGACAAGGCCATCGACCAGGCGGAGGACAAGGACGGCTTCCAGGACGAGGACGGCGCCCCGGACCCGGACAACGACGGTGACGGCATTCTCGACGCCAGCGACAAGGCGCCCGATCAGGCGGAGGACAAAGACGGCTTCCAGGACGAGGACGGCGTCCCCGATCCGGACAACGATGCCGACGGCGTCCTCGACACCGCCGACCGCTGCGCCAGCACGCCGGCGGGCGTCCCCGTGGACAGTCTCGGCTGTCCGACGGTGGCGAAGATCGACAAGGCTCGCGTGCTGGCCGGCATCCGCTTCCGCACCGGCACGGCGGAGCTCGAAGGCGCGTCCTTCGCCGCCCTCGATTCGGTGCTGCAGTCGCTGCGCGCCTATCCGGAGTTGCAGCTGGAAGTGCAGGGCCACACGAGCGACGTGGGTGCGAACGACCAGAATCTGCAGCTCGGCCAGAAGCGCGCCGAAGCGGTGGCGAGCTATCTCGTCTCGAAGGGCATCGAAGCCCGGCGCCTGACACCGATCGGGTACGGCGAGGAAAGCCCGCTGGTGAAGAACGACAGCCCGGAGAACCGGGCCCGCAACGAGCGCATCATGATCAGCCCGATGGAGACGGTGCCGCTGGAGCCGGTGCCCGCTCCGGAGAAGCGCAACTGAAGTGACCAGCGAGGCAAGGAGCACCCCAGAGCGCACTAGACCCGAGAACTCCGGTCTGGCGCCTCGAGCCGAGGATGGCGACCGCCATCACGACGAGGTCCTGCGTCTGGCCTCGACCTACCCGGATCTGCCGCTGGAAGCGGTGTTCAAGGAAGATCTCCTGCGCCTCGGGGTGCGCTTCACCCCGGCGGCGCTGCGTCTGGCGGCGCGCGCCAAGCCGAAGGCGTATTTCATCTTCTCCTTCGACATGGTGCCGCTGGCCGAGCTTCCCGAGGAGTCGCTGCACGCTCCCGAAGAAATGGCTCTCCTCGGCGGGCCGCACGACCTGCGTCGCACCATCGTCTCGGTGCGTCTCAATCCCGCCTCGCCGTACTGGGTGGATGTCGTGGAGGGGCGCTTGTGGCTCCACGCTGGCCAGCGCGCGCTCGCCGAGGTGAAGCTGGGCCCGCTGCCGACGTACTACGCCCGCGACTTGCCGGGAGGCAAGAGCATGCGCGAGGTGGCACCCACCATCGAGTGGGGATACCTCGTCTACCTCACCATCTTCCGCCTGTGCCAGTACTTCGGCGCCGAAGAAGAATGCAAGTTTTGCGACATCAACGAGAACTTCCGGCAGCAGCGGCGCGCCGGGCGGCCCTACACACAGGTGAAGGAGCTCGACGACGTCCTGAGGGCGCTGGCCGTCATCGACGAGGAGGAGCGCGGGGCGGCGCCGGCGCCCACGCCGGGAGGCGCCGACGACCTCTTCCTGCCCTTGCTGCGGACGACGGCGTACACGCTCACCGGCGGCAGCATCACCTCGCAGTTGCAGGGCCAATCGGAGGTGGACTTCTATTGCCGTTACGCCGCCGCCATCGAGGCGCGCTTCCCCGGCCGCTGGCTCTCCAAGGTCGTGGTGCAGGCACAGGATGCCGAGGCGGTCCAGCGCTTCAAAGACGCCGGTGTGAAGATCGTGCATCCCAACTACGAAGTGTGGGACCCGCGCCTCTTCGCCCTCCTCTGCCCCGGCAAGGAACGCTTCATCGGTCGTGACGAGTGGATCCGGCGTATCCTGGCGGCGGCGGAAATCATGGGCCCAGCGCAGGTCATCCCCAACTTCGTGGCCGGGGTGGAAATGGCACGGCCTTGGGGCTTCGCGCGGGTCGAGGACGCTTTGCGTTCCACCGGCGAGGGTCTCGACTTCTTCATGTCCCACGGCGTCGTGCCGCGCTTCACCACCTGGTGCCCGGAGAAGCTTTCGGAGCTCGGGAGCGACCAGGGTCCTGCACCCCTCGAGTACCACCTGGGGCTCCTCCGACTCTGGCGCGACACCCACCGCCGCCACGGCCTCCCGGTGCCGCCCGGTTACGGCGAGCCTGGGCCAGGACGCGCCGTGTTCTCCGTCAGCGCCTTCATGGACGTCGCGGCGACCTGATGGTGCCCGCAGGCGCTTGACAAACCCGATCCCCCGCCCTTCCTTGCTGGAGCACCGTCGAATGACGATGCCTAGTCCGTGACGGCTGGGCGCCCCGAGAGCCTCAGTGCTCCTCCGTATCTCTCGGGGCGCCGAAACGAGCGTGATCCCCACACGCTCGCATCCCCAATGCGTTGCTCGTTCTGCTCTCGTGATGTGCCCGGTGCGCATCGGGTGGGGACCTACGCCCTGGAACCGGAATCCGGCCTGGTCCAACGGCGGGGTCGCGTGCGGCCGGGCACATTTTTCTCGTGCCTCCAAGCGGCGGCACGCGTTGCGCCGTCCTGCGCCCCTCGTTACTATGGTCAGCATGCGGCGCACTCCGGCGCTGGCGCGCTCGAGAGGGATGGTCCGATGCTGCTGCTTGCCGATTCCTTCCGTCGCCCGGCCCCGAGTTCGGGGAGTGGTGTCGCGGCGTTCGTCCGCCAGGGTTCGAGGGGCGGAACGGGGGCGGCGATCACGGCAGCGTTCCTCCTCCTCGCCGGCTGCGACGACAACACCGGCACCCCGGCGCCGAACCAGGCCCCCGAAACGGACCTCACCAGCTCGGTGCCGGCGGAGGGTGGTGTCGAGCTCCACCACCTGGAAGTCCATTTCAGCGGTCGCGACGCCGACGGCAGCAATCTCCGCTTCGAGTACCTGCTGCACACGTACCCGCGCGCGCTGGCGCGGTACCAGGACATCACCGTTTTCACCCCCGCCACCGACGATCCACGCTGGGCGTCGACGCAAGGTGGGGAGACACCCTTCGCCATCGACCTCGTGGTGCTTGCCGACACCCTGCGCGCCGATCCGCAAGGCGACATCGGCGCTGGTCACTTCGATCGCTGGCACACGCTCTATGTCCGCGCCATCGACAGCGAAGGGGCGAAGGATGCAACCCCGGCGCAGCGCACCTTCGACGCCTACACCGTGGCACCGGTGATCTGGCTGCTGCCGCCGGCGGTCCCAGGACCAGAGACCGCCACCCTGCCGCGCAGCTTCGCCATGAACTGGTTCGGCGTGGACGACGTCGGCGATGGCCACACCCAGGACCCCGAAGCGGTGCGTTGGGTGCTCGTCCATCTCACCCCCGCCGAGGCGGCGGACCCGGCGCTGGTGAAGCAGCGTCTGTACTCCGTGCCCGAATCAGCGTGGAGTGATTGGCTGCCCTGGGGAGCCGAAGCCGCCGCGCGGCAAGCGGCGCTGTACGACGTCATGCCGCCGGAGACGGGGGACTCGTGGCATGCCTTCGCGGTGCAAGGTCTCGACGACGCCGGCGCCATCACGCCACAATTCGCCGACGCCCCCTTCACGCAGAACAACTACGGCATCCTGCACGTGGTGAGCAATCTTCCCGTCGGGCCCACGGTCCCGGTGCGGGAGGTTCAGGTCCCGCTCGGCAACTGGGTGTTCGAGGGCGGCACGCCGCCGGCGATCCAGGTGGCTGCGGCCGGCGTCGATTCGGTCACCCTCGAGTGGGGACCCATGACGACCGGGCACTACGGCGCTCAGTCGAAGGACTATCGCTACGGCTGGAACATCACGAATATCCACAACGACGGCGAGTGGTCGCCCTGGACCACGCTGCACGCGGCGCCGCCGCGCCGGCTCTCCACCACGGACCTTGACGTTTTCTACCTCCAGGCCCGCGACACCATTAATCTGGTCACCACGGCCCGCCTCGAATTTCAGAATTAGCAAGTTTAACGCCCCGGGCTGCGGCGGACGGCCTCTCGAGGCGCCCCGAAGACCTGCACTTCCGGGAAGCGCAAGTCCTCGGCATGCAGCGGTGCGACGCAGAGATCGG
>Ga0075428_100010030_pt1 | contig 10522 bp, 8 predicted proteins | sample RhiMetdeltSRZDD2_FD_75291 | JGI IMG/M metagenome (GOLD analysis project Ga0075428, IMG submission 75291) | Populus rhizosphere microbial communities from Tennessee, USA - Rhizosphere MetaG P. deltoides SRZDD2 | ecosystem: Host-associated > Plants > Roots > Rhizosphere > Soil | place: USA... | reverse complement strand
TCTGCATCGACACCATTCGAGCGCTTTGCTCGCTGGCCTTCGCATTCAGGAGCACGACGTGAACGAAGACATTCAGGTAGTGGCCGATGGCGTAGTTGACAATGTCCGCCGCGTTGGGCTCGAAGAGAACGTCCAACGGGAGCGCCTTCGCGTCGCGCGGCGACAACCCTGGAATTTCAAGTCCTGTGATGTCGCCGATCGGAAGCAGAGGAATCGCCAGCGCCTGTTGCGTCAGGGTGTTGATGAATCGGGACGCGATGACGTCAACCGCATCGACATCTCCGTTGAGAAACAGCTCGCGGGCCATGGCCACAATCGCTCTCGACTCCGCAAACTGCGGCGTATCGCCGTAGGCGAATTCCGCGATCAGCCGTCGTCGAGTCTGCGCGATGAACTGCGAAGCCTTGCGGCCGGCCGTAATGAAGACCGTTGATGCCGCGTCGTACTGCGTCGCGAGGCGAAACACGTTCGTATTAAGTGACCCGCAGAGTCCCTTGTCCGCGGCGACGAGGACCACCGCTCGAGTGCGGACCGGCCGGACGTCCATGAGCGGGTGCGTGTAGTCCTCCGCCTGCGTCGTCGCCATACGCTGAATGCGATAGAGCAAGCGCACGAACGGCCGCACTTCGATCGCGAGCTGCTGGGCCTTGCGCATCTTCGACGCCGCGACCATCTGCATGGCCCTGGTGATCTGGGCGGTGCTGTTGATCGATCGGATACGACGACGAAGCGCGCGCTCGTTGGCCACGTGTCACTTCCACATGTGCGTGAACCCGTCGCACACGCTCCTGAGCTTCGTGGTCACCGTATCGTCCAGAGCCTGTCCGGCCGCGATCGTCGCGAGCAGATCCGGCGCCGACGACATCAGGTACTCGGTCAGCCGCTGCTGGAACTCCTTGACGCGCGTAACCTCGATGCGATCGAGGTAGCCGTTCTGCACCGCCCACAGCAGCGCCACCTGATGTTCAAACGGCAGCGGATCATGCTGTGGCTGGTTGAACAGCTCGATGATGCGCTTGCCGCGGTCGATCTTCGCCTGCGTCGCCGGATCGAGTTCCGAGCCGAACTGCGCGAACGCCGCCAGCTCACGAAACTGGGCCAGGTCCGTTTTGAGGCGACTGGCCACCTGCTTCATCGCTTTGCGCTGTGCCGCCGAGCCGACGCGGGACACCGAGAGACCGACGGAGATCGCCGGCCGCGTCCCCTGATAGAACAAGTCGGTCTCGAGATAGATCTGGCCGTCGGTGATCGAAATGACGTTCGTGGGAATGTAGGCCGACACGTCGCCGGCCTGCGTTTCGATGATCGGCAACGCGGTCAACGAGCCATCGCCGTACTTCTCTCCAACGCGCGCGGCGCGTTCGAGCAAGCGGCTGTGCAGGTAGAAGACGTCTCCCGGATACGCCTCGCGGCCGGACGGCCGCTTCAAGACGAGCGACACCTGTCGATACGCGACGGCGTGTTTCGACAGATCGTCATAGACGATCAAGGCGTCCATGCCGTGCTGCATGAACCACTCGCCAATGGCGGCGCCGGCGAACGGGGCCAGATACTGACTGGTCGCGGAGTCCGCCGCCGGCGCCGCTACGACGATCGTGTACGGCATCGCCCCGGAGTCCTGCAGAACCGAGATGAGCTGTGCGATCGTCGATTGCTTTTGGCCGATGGCGACGTAGATGGAGTAGAGACGCCGGTAGTCCGCGTCTCCACGCGCATCGGCGTCGCTGTTCAGCCGTGCTTGATTGATGATTGTGTCGACGCAGATGGTCGTCTTGCCCGTCGCGCGATCGCCGATGATCAGCTCCCGCTGCCCGCGGCCGATCGGGATCATCGCGTCGATGGCCATGATGCCCGTCTGCACGGGTTGATCGATCGGCCGCCGGCGCATGATCCCCGGCGCGATAGCCTCAACCGGATAGAACGCCTCGCTCGCAATCGGCCCCTTGCCGTCGAGCGGTTCGCCGAGCGTGTTGACGACGCGTCCAAGCAGGCCTCTGCCGACGGGGATCTGCAGCAGTTTCACGGTCGCGCGAACCTCGCCACCCTCCTCGAGTCGCGTGTCGTCCCCAAGAATGATGACGCCCACGTCTGTCTCTTCGAGGCTGAGTGCCAAGCCGGTGACGCCATGACCAAGATCCAGCATCTCGTTGAGCATGACGTCGTACAGCCCCTCGACGCGCGCGACACCGTCGCCGATCTCGCGAATGGTGCCGACACTCTGCTTGATGGTGGCCGGCTGGCTCGCCGCAATGCGCGCTTCGAGTTCCTGCACCAGGGTGGACATGTGTTTCCTTCTTGGCTCCCGGCTTCGGGCTTCCGGCTCCCACCTGCCGGCTCGGATCCCGAATCCCGAATCCCGAATCCCGGCCCTAAAACCGTCTATCGAGCGCGGCGAGCCGCGCCCGTACGCTGCCGTCGTACACGTCGCTGCCAACTCTGACTCGCATACCGCCGATCAGCGAGGGATCGACCCCAAACGCTGCCTCGATCCCACGTCCGTAACGCTCCGCAAGCAGGTTCTCCAGCGCGGCACGGTCGGCCGTATCGAGCGGCGCCGCCGTGTCGACGCGCGCGGACCAGCGGGCGGCATCCAGGCGTACAAGCCGCAGGAAATGCGAAAGAACCGTTGCCGCGCCTCCTCGTCTTGTCTCGATCAACCCGTCCGCGATCGTCCGCACTCGACCCGCGTCTGGACGGCTGTTCACGAGGCACATCCGCCAGAGGCGCGTCGCGTCCTTCCTGGCTTTTCGCGCGGTGAGCATCTGCCGATCTCGCGGCTTCACGCCGCCTTCAGTTGCCGCGTCGTCTCCTGCACGAGCCGCCGCTGATCCTCAGGTGTCAGAACCCTGCCCGCGACCGCGGCCGTCGTTTCGATCACCAGATGGCCAATTTCACGCTTGACCATCGCCACCATCACCGCGTGCTCTCTCGCCGCCTGTTCGCGCGCGTTGAGCACAAGACGGTCGGCCATCGTCGTCGCGCGGTCCGCCTCCTGCTGACGGATGCGCTTGGCCACGGTGCGGCCCTCGTCGATGAGACGTGCGGCTTCGTCACGAGCCCTTTCCAGAATCTCTTCGCGCTGGACATCGATGGCGGCCAGCGCGGCATTGATTTTTTCCGTGTTCGCAAGCCCCTGTTCGATCAGCTCGCGTCGCTTCGCCAGCATCGCGAGCACCGGTTGATACGCAAAGCGGTACAACAGCGCGCAGACAATCGAGAAGCTGATCACCTGCGCCGTCAGGTGCGGCCAGTCGACGCCGAATGTCTGCGCAATCTGCCCCACGGATCACTTCACAAGAAAGATCACGTAAAAGACGATGGCCTCGGCGAACGCGATCGAGAGAATGGACTGCACCATCACAGGCGTGGAGGAACCCGGATTGCGCCCAACCGCCGCGGCCGCCGAGGCACCGATCAAACCGACAGCTAGGGCCGCTCCCAGCGCCGCGATGCCGATGTACAAGTCACCCATGGATCTCCTCGCCTTTCTGGTGCTGGCACATGAGCACAGTGAAGACCGCCGTTAACAACGTGAATACCAGCGCCTGCACCAGTCCGACCAGCAGTTCCAGCAAATAGAACGGCACCTGCACGAGCCATCCGAAGACCGGAACGCGAGCCATCGTCTCCAGCATGGTTTCCCCGGCGAACATGTTGCCGTAGAGCCGGAAGCTCAGGGAGACTGGCCGGAACAGAATCGATATCACCTCGAGACACCCTGCCGCGAAGAAGACGACGGCCAGCAGCACTTTCAGCGCCCCGGTGCTTTCGCCTTTGGCTCCGAAGAGCTCTGCGAAGAACTGCCTGACGCCGATTTCCTGCAGGCTCCAGACAATCCAGCACACGAAGAATACGAGGGCCATGGCAAGCGTCATATTGACGTCCGCATTCGCGCCGCGGAACAGCGGTTCCTCGATGACAAAGTGTCCGTTTGCGTAATGACCCCAGCCGATCGACCCCACGCCTGGAATGAGTCCAATCCAGTTCGCCGTGAGAATGAAGATGAAAGTCGTGGCGAAGAACCAGAACGTGCGCTCGACGAGATGTGCGCCGAGGATGCCTTTCAGAAAGTTATAGAGGCCTTCAACCATCCACTCGAGGAAGTTCTGCGCGCCCGACGGCACCGGCTGCATGTTCCGCGTGGCAAGCTGTGCGAAGACGATCAGCGCGATCCCCGCAGTCCAGGTGACCACCATCGAGTTGGTGATTGGCAACCCAAATGGGTGCGCGAGATCGATCGCCTTCTGCGACAACGCGTGTTCTTCGGGCGCAAGCACGGGAGCGGTCGCGAGCATGTCATGTGCCACGGATTCAGACGCGCTCTCCGCTACAACTATTGACGGCACACGACTTCGACGCGGCGCGTCACCGGTTGCCGTGACCGTGGTCACCAGTTGCCGTCATCGCGGGCGCCCAATGCACATCGCAGCAGCCGTGTTAACGCGGATCGACGCTTGCTGCGGCGTGCCGCATCCATGGGTCGAACCCGTCCGTTACTCCTCATTGCCGTCGCCGTCATCGGGTTCGCGATCGGGTGTCGCAAAGCGGCACCAGCGGCGACGGTGCCTCCTGAGGTCTACGTCACGAACGTCGTCCAGGAGGACGTGCCGGAGTATCTGGAACTCGCCGGCCAGACGCAGGGATTCCAGGATGTCGATATTCGCGCCCGTGTCGAGGGTTTTCTCGAAAGCGTGAACTTCCGCGAAGGCTCGTTCGTCCGCAAGGGCGACCTGCTGTATCGGATCGATCCAAAGCCGTTCGAGGCCAAGCTTGCCGGCGCGAAGGCCGATCTCGAAACCGCGAAGGTGCGGCTCCAGAAGACCACCAACGACGTCGCGCGCTACACGCCGCTCGCCGCGCAGAAGGCGGTCAGCCAGAAGGAGCTCGATGACGCGCGTGCCGCACAGGACACCGCGCGCACGCAAGTGGAGGCGGCGCAGTCTGCCGTCGACACCGCCACGCTCAATCTCGGCTACACGCGGATCTACTCACCGATCGACGGCCTTGTTGGAAGCACACAGGTGAAACCAGGAAATCTCGTGGGACACGGAGACGCAACGCTGTTGACGACAATTTCCCAGATCAACCCGATCATCTTCCGGGTCGCTGCGACCGAAGCCGACTATCTCCGCATCGTGAAGCGTCGCCCGCTGCAGACCGGTCACACGCCCCAGGCAGGGAACATCGAGCTGAAGCTCGCCGACGGCACCGTTCATCCGTTCACCGGACGCGTAGGGGTCGTGGAGCGCGAAGTCAACCCCACCACCGGCACGCTGGGCATTCAGATCTATTTTCCCAACCCGCAATTTGTGCTGCGCCCCGGCCAGTACGGACGGGCGCGTCTGTTGCTGGACGTCAGGAAAAGCGCGCTCCTCGTTCCACAGCGCGCGGTGCAGGAACTCCAGAACCTCTATAGCGTCGCAGTGGTGGATGACAAGAATCACGCGTCATTCCGCAACGTGACCGTCGGCCCACGCAAGGGAGAGCTCTGGGTGATCGACAAAGGGCTGCAGCCTGGCGATCGTGTCGTCGTCGAAGGCATCCAGGCAGTGACCGATGGCGCCCTGGTCAAGGCGACACCGATGCCCGAGCCCAACGCGCCGCCAGAAGCGGAAGCGACCTCCGGCAAACACAACTAGATCATGGCGCGGTTCTTCATCAACCGACCAATCGTGGCGATGGTCATGTCGATCATCGTCATCCTGCTTGGCCTGGTCGCCATGCAGCGGCTGCCCATTGCGCAGTATCCCGAAATCGTGCCGCCGATGATCCAGGTCACGACGACCTTCATCGGTGCCAGCGCCACGGACGTCGAATCGTCGGTCGCGACGCCGCTCGAGCAGCAGATCAACGGCGTCGAGAACATGATTTACATGAAGTCGACCAACGCCAATGACGGGACGATGACGCTGAAGGTGTCGTTCGAGGTCGGGTCGAACCTCGACATGAACAATGTCCTGACGCAGAACCGCGTCTCGCAGGCGATGCCGCAGATGCCGCAGGCGGTGAAGAACTATGGCGTCTCGGTCAAAAAGGCGCTGGCGTTCCCACTGCTGATCATCTCGATCAAGTCGCCGCGCGGCACCTACGACAACAACTTCCTCTCGAACTACGCGACGATCAATGTCAACGACGCGATCGCCCGCATCCCCGGGGTCGGACAAATCAATTTGTTTGGCGGCAGCGACTACGCCATGCGCGTCTGGCTGCAACCCGACCGGATTGGCCGCCTCGGCCTGACGATCCCAGACATCGCCAACGCCATCGGCCAGCAGAACCAGTTGTCGCCGTCGGGACAGATCGGCGGGCCGCCGGCGACTCACGGCACGGAGTACACCTATACGGTCCGGACGAAAGGACGGCTTCTCGACGAGGACGAATTCGGCGACATCATCCTGCGCACCATGCCCGACGGCTCGCAGGTACGACTCAAGGACGTCGCCCGCATCGAGCTCGGCACGCAGCTGTACAACGCAATCGGCCGACACGACGGCAAACCCGCCGCCGTGATTGCCGTCTTCCAGATTCCTGGCACGAACGCGCTCGACGTCGCCAACCGGATCAAGTCGACGATGGCCGACCTGTCGAAGCGGTTCCCGCGCGACATGGAGTACCTCGTCTCGCTCGACACGACGCTGCCGGTGACCGAGGGGATCACGGAGATTGTGCACACGCTGCTCGAGGCTGTCGTCCTCGTCATCATTGTCGTCTTCGTCTTCCTCCAGAACTGGCGGGCAACCCTCATTCCGCTGATGACGGTGCCGGTGTCGCTGGTGGGCGCCTTCATCTTCTTTCCGATGCTTGGCTTCTCCATCAACGTCCTCTCGCTGCTCGGACTCGTCCTCGCGATCGGCATCGTCGTCGACGACGCGATCGTCGTCGTCGAAGCGGTGATGCACCACATCGAGCACGGGTTGTCTCCGAAGGAGGCGACGGCCAAGGCGATGGAGGAAGTGTCAGGACCCGTCATCGCCATCGGGCTCATTCTCAGCGCGGTCTTCGTGCCCGTGGGCTTCATGGGCGGAATTACCGGACGTCTCTACCAGCAGTTCGCGATCACGATTGCGCTGTCGGTGCTGCTGTCGGTGTTCAACGCGCTGACGCTCAGCCCGGCGCTCTCGGCGATGCTGCTCAAGCCCGCGAGCGGCAAGCGGACGCTGCTGACGCCCTTCTACAACTGGTTCAACAGGATCTTCGGCCGCACCACCGATGCATATGTGAGCTTCGCGGGGATTCTGGTCGGCAAGATGATTCGAAGCATGGCCTTTGTCGGCGTGCTCGTGTACCTGACGGTCGTCCTGGTCCGCAACATCCCGACCGGGTTCATTCCCGAAGAGGACCAGGGCTATCTCCTGGTCAACGTCCTGCTGCCCGACGCCGCGTCGCTCGAGCGGACCGATGCCGTGATGCGCAAGGCGGAGGCGGTGCTCGCAAAGAACCGCGAGATCGCCGGTTTCAACACCATTACCGGTTACAGCCTCCTGACGAGCGCGTACTCGTCGAACATCGGTTTCTTCTTCGTCGAACTGAAACCGTGGCATGACCGCCATGGAACCGAAGCGACGGCCGCCGGCGTCGTCCAGGCGCTGAACAAGGCGTTCGCACAGCAGATCCGCGAGGGATCCGTCGTCGCCTTCGGACCGCCGGCGATCCCGGGACTCGGCACCGGCGCCGGCTTCACGATGGAGCTTCAGGATCGCAGCGGAGGGCCGCCGGAATACCTCGCGCAGCAGGCGCAGCGGTTCATCGAGGCGGCGCGCAAGCGGCCCGAAATCGGCCGCATCAGCACGCTGTATCGCGCCGCGGTGCCGCAGATCTACGCCGACATCGATCGGACGAAGGTGTTGAAGGTGGGCGTGCCGATCGACGACGTCAACACGACGCTCGGCGCACTCCTCGGAAGCGCCTATATCAACGATTTCAACAAGTTTGGCCGTGTGTACAAGGTCTATCTGCAGGCCGAGCCGGAGTTCAGGCAGGACCCGAAGCAGCTTGGGCTGTTCTTCGTGAGGAATCGCGACGGCGGCATGGTGCCGCTCGATACGTTGCTGACGACGGAGCCGAGCTCGGGGCCGGAGTTCACCAACCGCTTCAACCTCTTTCGAGCGGCGGAGCTCACCGGCGTGCCCGCGCCGGGATTCTCGTCGGCCCAGGCGCTCGACGCGCTCGACGAGACCGCGCGGGCGGTGCTCCCGTCGGACATGAGCCATGAGTGGGCCGACATGTCGTACCAGGAACGGAAGGCGCCTGGTGTAGCCGTGACCTTCATGCTCGCGGTCCTCCTCGTCTTCCTGATTCTCGCGGCGCAGTACGAAAGCTGGGGGCTGCCATTCAGCGTGCTGCTCGGAACCCCGTTTGCGGCTTTCGGCGCCTACCTTGGCTTATGGCTCGCGCGGCAGATGTCGCCGAGCTACGTCAACAATGTCTTCGCGCAGATCGGTCTGATCATGCTGATTGGTCTCGCGGCAAAAAACGCCATCCTCATCGTCGAGTTCGCGAAGGCGGAGCAGGAGCACGGCAAACCCCTTATCGAGGCGGCGCTGTCGGCTGCGAGGCTCCGCTTCAGGCCGATCCTGATGACCGCCTTCGCGTTCATTCTGGGCGTGGTTCCGCTCCTCACCGCATCTGGTGCCGGGGCGGAGGCACGGAAGGTGATGGGGATGGCGGTTTTCTCAGGAATGCTGGTGGCGACCATCATCGGCGTCTGCCTCATTCCGGTCCTGTTCGTCCTCGTCGAAAAAATCATCGGGAAGACACACGCGCCGATGGGCTCGGTCGCGCCGCCGAAACTGGCAACGGAACACGGCGGGACGGATCATTGACATGCCTCGCTCGCCGCTCGCGCGTCTCGTCGCAATCCTTCTGGTGTTGACCATTACGGGCTGCGCACCCGTAGGTCCCAACTACACACGCCCCCCCGTTGCGACGCCGCCGACGTTTCGCTTCGCGGAAAGCCAGCAGGCCGCGTCGTTCGCCGACCTGCCCTGGTGGCAGGTGTTCGAGGACCCGGTTCTGCAGGCGCTCATTCGCGAAGCCATTGCGAACAATCTTGATCTTCGCGCGGCAGCGGCGCGCGTCGAGCGTTTTCGCGCAGAAGCCCGCATCGCGAAGTCGTTTCTGTACCCCCAGGTGGATGGAACCGCCACCTCCAACGTCCAGCAGAACTCCGGCACGGATGACGGCGACCTCCAGGGGAACGCCGTCTACGGCTTCCAGCTCTCGTGGGAGATCGATCTCTTCGGCCGCATCCGGCGCGAACGTGAAGCAGCCGTCGCGCGGTTGCTCGCGAGTGAACAAGGCCGGCGCGGTGTGCTCGTCACGCTCGTTGCCGACGTGGCTTCCACGTATTTCCTGCTGCGTCAGCTCGACGCGCAACTGGATATCGCTCGCAGGACGCTGACAAACGCCGACGAGTCCGTCACCTTTTTTCAGAATCGCGTGAACGGCGGCGTGTCCAATCAGCTCGAGCTCGATCGCATCACGGCCTTCCGAGCAACGGCGGCGGCGGCCATACCCGATATCGAACGACAGATCGCACAAGCAGAGGATTCGATTTCGCTGCTGATCGGCCAGCCGCCGGCTCCGGTGCAGCGAGAGCTAATCCCAACACTCCCCCCTCCACCACCGCTGATCCCTCCCGGTGTTCCCGCCTCTCTCCTCGAGCGGCGCCCCGACGTCGTCGAAGCGGAGGAGCTTCTCGTCGCGGCCAACGCGAACGTCGGCGCTGCGAAAGCGCTCTTCTTTCCCGCCATCAGCCTCACCAGCTTTGCTGGAGGGATCAGCGGTGACCTCGCCACGCTGCTCGGCGGAAGCGGCGCGGTCTGGGCGGCCGCGCCGACGCTGCTTCAGCCTATCTTCACCGCCGGCCGGCTCCGAGGGAATCTCGACGCCGCACGCGCGAGCTACGACGAGGCGGTCGCAGAGTACCAGAAGGCGGCCCTGAGCGCGTATCGGGAGGTTGCCGACGCGCTGGTGACCATTCAGAAGCTCGCCCAGGTATCCACGCAACAGGAAATGGGCGTCGCGGCGCTGCAGGAGGCGTCGGATCTCGCACGTACCCGCTACAACACCGGGCTGGCGAACTATCTCGAGATTCTCACCGCCGACCAGGACCTGTTCGAACAACAACTCTTGCTGGCAGAGACCGACGGCGCAGAACTGAGGGCGCGCGCCGAGCTGTATCGAGCGCTCGGGGGAGGCTGGCAGCCATGAAAAGCATGAAAAGGAAGAAGTACGAAGAAGAGCTCCAAAAGCTGCAAGCTGGATTGTGCGAGGTCCAGGAGTGTGTGAAGGCGAACGGGCTGCGCGTGATCATCGTGTTCGAAGGGCGCGATGCCGCCGGGAAGGGCGGCACGATCAAGGCGATTACGGAGCGGGTGAGCCCTCGCGTCTTCCGCGTCATCGCACTGCCCGCACCTTCGGACCGCGAGAAAACGCAGCTGTACATGCAGCGGTACTTGCCGCACTTTCCCGCCGCCGGAGAAATCGTCATCTTCGATCGGAGCTGGTACAACCGGGCTGG
>Ga0075428_100010027_pt1 | contig 10523 bp, 6 predicted proteins | sample RhiMetdeltSRZDD2_FD_75291 | JGI IMG/M metagenome (GOLD analysis project Ga0075428, IMG submission 75291) | Populus rhizosphere microbial communities from Tennessee, USA - Rhizosphere MetaG P. deltoides SRZDD2 | ecosystem: Host-associated > Plants > Roots > Rhizosphere > Soil | place: USA... | reverse complement strand
GGCGGCCGGCGCCTCGCCTACCAGAAGATCGGCCTCGAGTTCCACAACTGGAAGCGCTACAAGGGGGGCGAGGCGGAGCAGATCTACGTCGGGACGCTGAACCCGCCGGCCTTCCTGGAGGCCACGACCTACGACGGCAAGGACGCCTTCCCGATGTGGGCGCAGGACGGGCAGATCTACTTCGTCACCGATCGCTGGGGCCGGCCGAACCTCGCCTCGATGCGGCCGGACGGCGGCGACGTCCGCCGCCTCACCACCTTCGAGGACTACGACGTCCGCTGGCCGTCGCTCGGCGACGGGACGATCGTCTACCAGCACAAGATGGACCTGTGGGCCTACGACTTGAAGAGCGGCCGGAACGCCCAGCTGCCGATCACCCTGCCGAGCGATCGGCTCCAGGTGAGGGAGCGCTTCGTCGACCCGATGCCGAACATCCGCGGCTGGGGGCTGTCGCACGACGGCGCGCGCATCGCCCTGGAGACGCGCGGCGACGTGTTCGTGACGCGCACGAAAAAGAAGGGGCTCGTCCGGAGGATCACGGAGAGCAGCCTGGCGCGCAGCAAGTACCCGTCCTTCTCACCCGACGGCAAGTCGATCGCGGCCTGGACCGAAGTGGATGGCGAGGAGCAGCTCCTGATCTACGCCGCCGACAACGGCGCCCCGCCGCGGCAGCTCGACAAACAGGAGCCGGGCTGGCACTACGCCGCCGTCTGGTCCCCCGACGGCAAGAGGCTCGCCTGGGGCGACCACCGGTATCGTCTGGTCGTCGCCGACGCCGCGAGCGGCCGCAGGACCATAGCCGACACGGGCGGCTTCGAGATCACGACCTACGAATGGTCGCCGGACAGCCGGTACCTCGCCTACGACATCGCCCTCGACAACGGCTACAACCAGGTTCGCGTCTGGGACGGCGAGACGGCGACCGTGCACAAGATCACCGACCCGATGTTCAGCTCCTATTCGGCGACCTGGGATCCGAAGGGGAAGCACCTGTATTTCCTGTCGGATCGCTGGATCAACCCGTACCTCGACCGCGTCGAGGCGCGCTTCGCGGTGCAGAAGTCGGCGCTGCCGATGGTGGCGGCGCTCCAGGCCGACGGCACGCTGCCGTTCGCACCCCGCGGCGACGTGGACCCCAAGTCCGACGAGGCCAAGGAGGACAAGAAGAAAGACGAGGACAAGAAAGGAGAAGCCAAGGAATCCAAGGAGAAGAAGCCCGAGAAGGCCGCGCCGATCCGCATCGACTTCGACGGTCTTCCCGATCGGCTCGTCCAGGTGCCGGTGGCCCCCGGGCTCTATTACGGCCTCAAGGCCGTCGAGGGGAAGCTGCACTGGATCGCCGTCGAGCCGCGCGGCATGATGCCCCCGGAGGTGCCCGGCGAGGAGGAGGAGGACGACGACCGCCCGGGCGGCAAGCTGATGACGTACGACATCGCCAACGAGAAGCTGGCCTCCATCGCCGAGGGCGTGCGCGGCTACGACGTGTCGCTCGACGGCAAGGTGCTCGTCTACCGCACCAAGGACGGCTTCGTCCGCGCGGAGGCGGGCGCCATGAGCGCCTCGAAGCCCGACAAGGACGCGCCCGGCGGCGCCGACGACCCGCGCATCGACCTGTCCGGCTGGACGCTGCGGATCAACCCGCGCGATGAGTGGGCTCAGATGCTGCGCGAGTCCTGGCGTCTGCAGCGCGACTTCTTCTACGACCCCGGCATGCACGGCGTCGACTGGGACGGCGTCTGGAAGCAGTACGGCCCATTGGCCGGACGGATGTCGAGCCGGGATGACCTGGAGGACCTGCTCGGCGAGATGTTCGGAGAGCTGAACGTCGGGCACGCCTATCACTGGCCGGGCGACCTGCGCCGCGGCAAGCAGACCGGCACGGGGCTTCTGGCCGCCGACCTCGACTACGATCCCGGCAGCGGCTTCTGGAAGATCCGGAAGATCTACGCCGGTGACTACCCGGACCCCGTGACCTCCTCGCCTCTCGCCCGGGCCGACCTGCGCGTGAAGCCGGGGATGTGGCTGGTGGCGATCGACGGCAAGCCGCTCGTCAAGGGGGAGGACTATCTCCGCCGGCTGGCGAACCGGGCCGGGCAGGAGGTCGAGCTGTCGATCAACGACGCGCCGCGGGTCGAGGGGGCGCGCCGCGTCGTCGTCAAGGCGGTCGGCAGCGATACCCGCATCCGTTACGCGACCTGGATCCGCGAGAACCGCGCCTACGCCGACAAGGTCAGCGGTGGCCGGATCGGCTACATCCACCTGTACGACATGGGGGGCTTCGGCCTGCAGCAGTTCGCCCGCGACTACGCCCCGCAGTGGAACAAGCCCGGCCTCATCATCGACGACCGCTGGAATCACGGCGGCTTCGTGGCGCCGATGATCGTCGCGCACCTCGACCGCAAGCTGTTCTCGATCGCCGGGCTGCGCTACAGCAAGAACCTCTTCACCAGCCCCGACCGCGCCTTCACCGGCCATCTCGCGGTCCTGATCAACCGCCAGGGGGGCAGTGACTGCGAGACGCTGGCGCAGTCCGTGAAGGACTTCGGCATGGGACCGGTCATCGGCACCCGCACCTGGGGGGGATGGGTCGGCATCCGCGGCGACAAGCCGCTCCGGGACGGCGGGATGACGACGCAGCCCGAGTTCGGAGGCTGGGATCCGCGTGGCCGCGGCTGGCAGATCGAGGGCCATGGCGTCGACCCGGACGTCGTCCTGGACCTCAGCCCGGACGGGTTCCTGGACGGCAAGGACGAACAGCTCGACTACGCCATCCGCGACCTCATGGCCCGGATCGAGAAGGAGCCGCGCGGGCTGGCCCCGGCGCCGCCCGTGCAGCCGCGACCGCTCAAGCCGGTTCCACCGGGTGAGACGCCGGCCAGCTGATCCTGTCCTCGCCAAGGCCCGCGGCGCCCACGGGAGGCCTGGTTGCGTCTCGCGGCGCGTTGCGGCGATTTCGGAACCGTGATTCGGGGCTCGACCGGAGGCCGGCCGGCCGCCGATGTGCTACCATGCGTCTTCGCCCGACGAGCGCCGCATTGGCGCTAGCCGCGTTCAGGGATTATCGTTGTGGGGAGAACGCGGTGGCGTCGGGCGAGCCGTTCGGAAAACCCGGCCCTCGTGAGGTGATCGCTTGAACGCATCCGCCAGACCGCAGGCCCTGGTTCTGAGCGTCATCAACTGGTTCGACACCTGGTACGGCATCGATAACCAGGCCGCCAATCAGCCGATGAAGGTGGACTGGCTGCGCACCGTGCCCTTCATCGGCCTGCACCTGGCCTGCTTCGCCGTCATCTGGGTCGGCTGGAGCCCGACCGCCGTCGGCATGGCGGTGGGCCTGTTCCTGCTCCGCATGTTCGCGGTGACCGCCTTCTATCATCGCTACTTCTCGCACAAGTCGTTCAAGACGTCGCGCTTCATGCAGTTCGTCTTCGGGGTGTTCGGCAACACCACGGTGCAGCGTGGTCCGATCTGGTGGGCCTCCCACCACCGCTACCATCATCAGGTCTCCGACACGCCCGAGGACCCGCACTCGCCGGTGCGCTACGGGCTGTTCTGGAGCCACATGGGCTGGTTCATGTCGAGGGCGCACTTCGCGCCGCGCATGGATCTCGTCAAAGACCTCCTCCGGTACCCGGAGCTGCGGTTCCTCGATCGCTTCGACACCCTGGTGCCCCTCCTCGGAGGGGCGCTCGTCTGGACCACGGGCTCCGTCCTCGAGCGGGTCGCCCCGGGGCTGCACACGAGCGGCCCGCAGCTCTTCATCTGGAGCCTGATCTCGACCGTGGCGCTGCTGCACGCGGCGGTCACCATCAACTCCGTGGCGCACGTCTTCGGACGCCGGCGCTATCCGACGACGGACAACAGCCGCAACAGCTTCCTCCTCTCCCTGCTGACGTTCGGCGAGGGCTGGCACAACAACCATCACTTCTACCAGGCGTCTGTGCGGCAGGGCCACCACTGGTGGCAGATCGACTTCTCCTGGTACCTGCTGGTCGCGATGTCCTGGCTCGGCCTCGTCTGGGACCTCAAGCCGGTCCCCCGCCACATCCTCGAGACGCCGCGGCCGCTCGACTGATCCTCAGAACGACCAGCCCACCCCCAGGTTGACCTGGTCGGTGGCCGTGTGCGCCTGGTTGTCGAAGTTCTGGGCCTCGAGCTTGATGGCGATCTGCGGGATCGGCAGGTAGGCCACGCCGCAGGTCTTGGCGGTGAGGTCGTTCTCCGGGTCGGCCGCGAATCCCGGCGGAGCCTCGGCCTGAGTGTCGAGTCTCTCGTACCGGCAGAAGGGCGTCAGGGCCTGGTTCGGCCGTTTCAGGTTGGTCATGACGTCGTAGCCGACCTCCAGGTACCAGCCGCGCATGCGCTCGCCGATCGCGGTGCCGGAGAACGGGTCGATCGCCAGGCTGATGTCCCCGGCGTCGCTCAGGATGTTCTCGACGCGCAGCGCCCGGAAGCGGATCCCGCGCCAGTCGTATTGGGCATGCAGGTCCCAGAGCGTGAGGCGGCCGGGAGGGAAACCGGGCCGTTCCTGCTCCGTCCGGCCGGAAAAGGCCGAGGCGCCGACGAGGAGATCGCCGAACGATTTGTCGCGGATCGGCCGGACGTCCACCCGCGCCGTCAGCGCCATGTCGCTGGCCCGCGCCTCCGATCCCTGCTGCCGTCCTTCCCGAATGCCGTCCTCCGCGGTGAAGCCTGCGGCGTCCAGCGACGTCACGAGATAGGCGCGCCAGACGACCGGACCGGCGTCGCCGTACGCGCCGACGCCCACCTCCCGCCAGGTGGTCGGGAGGATGCGCTGCTCGACCTCCGGCCGCCTGAGGCCCAGGTAGCTGATCGGCTCGTGTTGCTCGTTGAGCCACCCGAGCGGCATCAGCAGGAGGCCTCCCCGGACACCCAGTCGATCGTGGGCCTTGTAGTCGACGTAGGCGAACTCCACGGCGGCCTCGCCCGCCCCCGCGTCCTCCACCAGGGCGTGCTCGATCCCGACGCTGCTGTTGAGCAGGAGGCGCTCACCGAAGCGGTAGCCGACGTAGAAGAACGCCTCCGCCAGATCGGCCCGGTCCACCATGGTTGACGCCGTATCGTTGTCCGCCGAATCGGTGAACCGTTCGTACAGCGCCGATCCGTAGCCGCCGAAGACCAGCCCGCGCTTCGCGTGGTAGACCTTGGAGGCGCCCGGACCCAGACCTTTCACCGGCCCCGCGTCGGGGGGCGGCCCCTCCGCCGCGCGCAGGCGCGCGATCTCGGCGGCAAGGGCGTCGATCCTTGTCTCCAGTTCCGGGATGCTGGCCTCCGAGGGAAGCCCTCCGCCTTGCGCCTGCCTGCGGAGCGCTTCGAGGTCAGCCTGGAGCTTGGTCACCAGCTCCTCGAGGACCTTGAGCCGGCGCCGCAGCTTCTCGGCCTCGTCGGCCGGCGCCTCCTCGGACGCGACCACGATCGGCGGCTCCTCGGCACGCGGCGCCACGGCACCGCAGGCGCTCAGGAGCAGGAACAGCAGTCCGGCCCGGAACCCGATCCCACTCCGCTTGGTCATCCGCCCCCCTCGGGGCGGGAAGTATAGCGGGCTCAGGCTCGCTGGTGCTTCGGGACTTCGACCCCCGGCCGGCGTGCTCTCAATGGCATCGGCCGCTTCCCTCGTCCGTGAACGTCTCGCCGCTCACCGGGACGAACTCCCAGGTGTAGGTGTCCGGCGCCAAGGTCAGCTTCAGCACGCCGTGCGCGCCGCTGTTGCGCACTTCGCTGTTCGCGGCGCGGTCCTCGATCCCCCGCAGCGTCGTGCCGCCCATCCCGACCACGAACTGCCGGATCCCGCGGCGGCTGTCGGCCCTGCCGTCCGGCGCCTGCGGCGCGAAACGTTCGTAATCGTGGTCGTGGCCGACGAGGATCACGTCGGCCCCCGCCTGGTAGAGCACCTCCCACAGCGCTCGAGTCTTGGCGTTGTTGCCGTGCGACCCCGAGCTGAACAGCGGGTGGTGCCAGTAGGCCAGCGTGCACGTCGCGGGATTGGCCGCCAGATCCTGGCGCAGCCAGGCGACCTGGGGTGAACCCGCGGCCATGTCGATGTTGCTGTTGAGAGCGATGATGTGCCAGGCGCCGAGATCGTAGCTGTAGTACCCCCGCCCCGCAGGACCGGCCCGCGCGCCGAAGTAGTCGAAGTAGCCCTTGGCCCCCTGCGTGTTGTAATCGTGGTTCCCCGGTACCGGCCGCATGCGATCCTTGTGCCTCCCCCAGGTCGGCTCGAAGCAACGCTCGTAGGCCTTCATCGAGCCGTCGGGATAAGCGTTGTCGCCGACCGTGAAGACCGTCCCCTGGATGCCGTCGAGCAGTTTCGCCGTGGCCTCGTCGGTCGTCGTATTGCAGTTGCCGATGTCCCCCGCACCCACCAGCACGGCCGTGTCGCCGGAGCGGGGGCGGGGCTTGGGCTCCGGCGCCGCGACCACCGGGGCCGGTGCGGCCTCGTCCGCCGGCGCGGCGGCGGCCACCGCATCCGCCCGCGGCCCGGAGAAGTTGCACACCTCGTGGCTTCCGTCCCGCCCAAATACGGCCCAGTTGCTGAGGGAGTCCAGGTCGTCCTGTTCGGTCCGGAAGGCGTGGTTCAGCGCCAGGGGCTTTTCGGAGCCTCCCGGCGGCGTGACGTAGACGTCGTACGTGCGCTGGTGCATCCGGACGACCATCCGAACGTGGTAGCGCGCGCCGGCGCGGTAGGACAGCGTCGTTTCAGCCTCGAACTCCGAGCCGTTCCGCGAATCGATGACGCCCTCCGGATTGAAACGGACCGAGGCGGCGAGATCGTCGAAGTCCTTCGCGCGACCGAAGGACAGGCCGGTGATGCCGTTCATCCGGGCCTTGCCGGGGATGGCGTCGAACTCGACGCCGAACGTGCCCTCCTGCTCCGGAAAGCCGGTGTTCTTCCACTTCTTTCCGCTCGCGACGCACGGGCCGCCGGTGCGGCCACCCTCGTGACTCGCCTGCTCGCTCCGCGCTGGCTGGCCCGTGCCGGGCGCGGCGGCGGGCTCGGCCCCCAGGAGCGCGGCGGCGAGCAGCATCCCGATACCGATGGCGCGGGGCGATCCTCGATCGCTGCTCGACATGTCTCCTCGTTTGAAATGGCGGAGCTTCAAAAGCAAGTTCCATGCCCGGACCTGGTCGGCCTCTGACCGCCGGGGTCCCCAAAAGAGAAACGCGGGGTGCCCGGGTTCTCCAGGCACCCCGCGTGCTCCTGTTTTGGAGTCAGTTGTCGAGCGGCTTAGGCCTTCGGGGCCGCGGCCGCCTTGATGTCGCTGATGCCTTCGTGCTCGCCGTTCTCCTTGTCGGTGCAGGTGATCGTGACCTTCGCGCCGGCCTTCACGTCCTTAATCTTGTTGATGGCCTGGCCGATGACGGGCGCGGTCTTCTCTTCGCCGGTGTCCATCTTGAAGGTCATTGTCTTGGCTTCCGCGTTGATCGAGACGACCGACACGGTGAGTTCGTGCGTCTTGCCAGTGGCGGCCCCCGTGCCGGCAAACGCTGCCGACATCGGCACGGCGACTAGCGACAGGATCACCAATGCGCTAAACAGCAAGGACAGCTTTCTCATCGCACCCTCCTTGTTCGCTTGGGCGTGTATCGCCTTGCGACCGGGCATCCTAGCACAAACAAACTACCGCGGCGAATTCCGGTGTCCAATCAATCGGCGTACTTGGACATCACCGACTCGACGACGCGGCGGGAGAGGGCGTGGTAGCCGGGGCTGGCGGCGGCGACGATGTCGCGCGCCAGGGCGCGCGTTCGGGGGTGGCGCCCGAGGGCCGCGTAGAGAGGCCGCAGGTACTTCATCCGGCCGACGCGGGTCAGGACCTCGCGCACCTTGCCGAACGCCGGCTCGTAGTCGGATCCGGCGGCGATGACGAGCCACTCGACCAGGATCTCGTGGTTGCCGCGGCCCATGAGCCCGAGGAGCTGGTCCAGAGCGGCGCAGTCTGCGGGCGGCAGCTCCCGCGGCAGGCCTTTCAGGAATACCAGCATCTCGCTCGGCTTCCAGGTGGCGATCTGCGGCGGCGTCGGCCTCTCCCCGCGGGTCCATGACTCCGCCAGCGAGGTCAGGTCCTCGAGCGCGCGCGATCGGAACACCGGTGCGTTCGCCGGCAGGCCGGGCTCGTAGAGCCAGTCGCGCACCTGCGCCCGCTCCGCCACACCGGGCAGCCGCTCCTGCAGGAAGGCGAGCCATTCCTCCGAGGTGATCGAGGTGAAGCGGAAGGCGGCAATGTAGTCGCGCAGGAACCGGTCGAACCTCTCCCGGCCCGCGGTGCGCTCGAGGAGCGCCAGCAGGCGCGATCCTTTCTCGTAGGGGATCGACGAGAAGGCGTCGTCCGGGTCGATGCCAGCAAGATCGGTCCGCAGGCGCGTCAGCGGCGAGCCCGCCCCGAAGCGTTCCATCTCCTCGTCGAGCGCCTTCTGCCCGATGGCCCATCCGAGAACGGCCGCCTCCTCCCCGTGCAGCGCCTCGTGGATGCGCCGCTCCGCGTACACGGTTGATCCCTCGTTCAGCCAGAAGTGATCGATCGAGGCGTTGGTCACGAGGTTCCCGGTCCAGGAATGCGCCAGCTCGTGGGCCACGACGTCCACGAGGGATCGATCCCCCGCCAGGAGTGTCGGGGTCAGGAAGGTCATGCGGGGATTCTCCATGCCGCCGTAGGGGAACGACGGCGGCAGGACGATCATGTCGTAGCGATCCCATTCATACGGACCGAACAGCCCCTCCGCCTTGACGATCATCTCCTCGATGCCGGCGAACTCCCAGGCGGCCCGCTCGAGGGTGGCGGGCTCGGAGTGGACGCGCGACCTCGGGCTGAGGTCCCGCGAGCCGATGTCCCCCACCGCCAGGGCCAGGAGGTACGGGGGGATCGGCTGCGGCATCTCGAACAGGAAGGTCCGGGTTCCCGCGACCGGCCCGGGACGGACCCCGGCCGGTCCGGCCGACATGACGGCGGCGAGCGGCTCGGGGACCGTGATCTCCGCCGCGTAGGTGACGCGGACGCGCGGGCTGTCCTGCAGCGGCGCCACGGTCCGGGCGTGGATCGCCTGGCACTGGCTGAACAGGAACGGGTGCCGCTTCCCTTCCGTCTGCTCGGGCGCCAGCCACTGCAAGGCGACCGCGTCGGGAGAAGTCCGGTACTCGATGGCGACCTCGCGCGTGCCGGACGGGAGGTCGAGACGGAGGCGGCGGCCGAGGATCGGCTCCTCGTCGGCCAGCGCATGGGGGATGTCGCGGCCGTCCGCGCCGCGGACGGAAAGGATGGCGAGTCCCTTGGTGTCCAGATCGAACGGCCCGGAGGCCGGCGCGGCCAGCTCCAGCACGACGGAGCCCGACAGGCGGCGCTCCGAGAAGTCGACCGACAGGCTAAGCCGCAGCCGGCGCGTGCGCGGCTGCCCGGCGTCCCAGTAGGAGTGTGGATCGAGCCGGCTCAAGTCCTTCCCCCGTCCTCCGCGACCGCTACCGGATCGGCATGAAGATGTGGGTGATGAGCTCCGGCTCCGGGGTGTTCCCGGGATCGGTGACGTATTCGTCCCACGGCGGCCCGGCGGTCTCGTAACCATGCGCCGCCACGTAGGCCTGCAGCTTGCCGTAGGAGGCGGGCATGTTGCGGTAGGCGCCGCGGTGCACCACCTTGATGGCTTTGCCCGCGTAGGTCTGCTTCACCTGCACCGGGGAGTCGGCGGGCACCTCGCGCTCCGGAGCGTGGTCGACCGGAATGGCGGCGTCGAACTGGTAGCCCGACTCGTCCCACTTATTGTTGATGGTGATCGGCGCCGCGGCCTGCTTCAGCCCGTTCTTCGTCATGAACTTCCCCACCTGGGCGTAGGCGCCGCCGATCGTTTTCGCGATCTCCTGCTCGTCCTTGCCGCAGGACGCCGGCATGAAGGCCACGGTGACGGGCGCGGCGTCCACGACCTCGATCGCGAGATCCGAGAAATCGGCCTTCGGGAGCCCTTCGGCGAGCGTCTTGAGCCCGGCCAGACCCTTGTCGTAGTCCTTGCCGATCATGTCGTCGAACATGAGACCGAAGTAGCGGCTCATGGGGTTCATCCCCAGGTCGGTGTCGAAGCCCCAGGTGACCTTCGTTCCCTCCCCCTCCGGCGCCAGGGTGAACTGGGACGTCCCGGTCCCTCCGCCGCCGAAGTCGAGCTTCACGCGGACCAGGTCCGCATGGCGGCTCTCGATGATCTCCTGGCTTCCGGACTCGACTGTCTTCGGGTCCCCTACCCAGCTCATCTTCGCGCCGACGCCGAACTCGGGGCCTTCATAGGTGTACTTCGCTTCCGGATCGAGGGCGTACCAGGGGGACCACTGGTTGAACATCTTGTAGCCATTGACGATGGCGAAGACGGTCGACGGCGGCGCCGCGATCACGGCCGACCTCTCCACGTGCACCTGCCGCGGCAGCAGGAAGCCGCAGACCGCGAGGAGGCCGACCACAACGACGAGGGCGATGACGATTTTCTTCAGGATGCGCATGCGGCGTTCTCCGGGCGCCGGCCCGATC
>Ga0075428_100010026_pt1 | contig 10524 bp, 11 predicted proteins | sample RhiMetdeltSRZDD2_FD_75291 | JGI IMG/M metagenome (GOLD analysis project Ga0075428, IMG submission 75291) | Populus rhizosphere microbial communities from Tennessee, USA - Rhizosphere MetaG P. deltoides SRZDD2 | ecosystem: Host-associated > Plants > Roots > Rhizosphere > Soil | place: USA... | reverse complement strand
GCAGCCCTAGGCGCGGCCGGCCCTACCGCTTCGGGGCGCCCCGCACCTTGAGGCAATCGGTCGCCGTTACCTTCCGCGCTTGCGGCGGCAGTAAAGGGTGGCGCGAGCGCGGCGGGCCAAACCACGAGGTTCGACCTCGACAACGTGGACGTGTGCTGCTGGAGCCTCGACATGAGCGACAACCTGCCGGCTGCCATCAAGGGGACGCGGATCCTCGTCACCGGGGCCGCCGGCTTCATCGGCTTTCACACCTGCCTGAGGCTACTTGCCGGCGGCGCGCGCGTGCTGGGCGTGGATGACCTCAACGCCTACTACGATGTGGAGCTGAAACAGGCCCGCCTCGCTCGGCTCGAAGGACTTGCGGGCTTTGTCTTCAAGCGCTGTGATGTGGCCGACAAAGCGCGCGTGCTGACGCTGCTGGGGGACTTTCGGCCCCACTACGTGGTGCACCTGGCAGCCCAGGCCGGCGTGCGCTTTTCGCTGCAAGATCCGTCCGCCTACTTGCGCGCCAACATCGACGGCTTCCTGGCCGTGTTGGAGGCCTGCCGTGCGCGGCCGGTCCGACACCTGGTCTATGCCTCCTCGAGTTCGGTCTATGGCGCCAACAGTAAGGTGCCGTTTTGCGAGTCCGATCGGGTCGACAACCCCCGCTCGCTTTATGCCGTGACCAAGCGGGCCAACGAGCTGATGGCGCACACCTACGCCGAGCTATTCGCTATTCCGGCGTCGGGTCTGCGCTTTTTCACGGTGTACGGTCCCTGGGGCCGTCCGGACATGGCCTACTTCTCCTTCACCAAGGCGATCCTGGAGGGCCGCCCCATCGACGTCTTCAACCACGGCCAAATGCAGCGTGACTTCACCTACATCGACGATGTGGTCGAAGCGATAGCGCGGCTCGTACCGTTGGCGCCGAACGCGGCGGTTGCGGCCGGCGCGGGCGCCGCCGATGTCGCGGCCGCCGCGGTTGCGCATCGCCTCTACAACGTCGGCAACCACTCGCCCGTCCCCTTGCAACAATTCATTGCCGTGATCGAGGCGGCGCTCGACCGCAAGGCCGACCTTCGCCTGCTGCCAATGCAGCCTGGAGACGTGCCGATCACCTACGCCGACGTGGCAAGGCTCTCCGCCGCCGTCGATTTCGCCCCGCGCACGTCCCTGAAAGAGGGGATAGCTCACTTCGTTGCCTGGTATCGTCAGTTCTACAAGGTATAGGTCAACAAGCTACGATGGGCAGGTGCCGGCACCGGTCGGGTGCCTGGTGCGCCAACGTCCAAGCTTGGCCCCGGCGAACGAGGCCGCCGGCAATGACATGCCCGGGCAAAAATGCTCAGTCATCTGTGGTTCATCTGCGCCTGCCTAGGCTGGCGGCGTTGACTGTGCGCCATGAGGCTTGCCATGAGATATCTCGCCGTTGTTGCCCTGGTGGTTCTGGCCGCGACGGCGGCCGCTGCCCAAGCGCCGGCGCCGACCTGCAAGGCCCAGGCCGATCAGAAGAAGCTTGCGGGCGCCGCCCTCAAGTCGTTCATGAGCAAATGCGAGAAGGATGCGGCCACGGCCTGCAGCAAATCGGCCTCCGACAACAAGCTGAGCGGCGCGGCCAAGAGCAGTCACGTCAAGAAGTGCGTGAGCGACGCCGTCGGCAGCTGATGGCACCCCGCCACTGACCGTGCCTTGCCGCTTGGCTGGACGCGGGGCTGACCGCAGCAGGGCGGCACGTGCGGCGCCGTCGCGGCCGCGCCGGAACCAGCTTTGGCGCGCTTGCCCCGACGCGCTGGGCGCAGCGGTCTGCGGCGGGCAAATTGCTTGTCGGCCAAGCGGCAAACCCTGATGGGGGCAAGAGTTCCGCGCGCGGCTTCACACCAGGACCTTGCGAATGCGTGCGCTCAGCATGTCGATCAGCATCACCGTCAGGACCACGATTATGACGATGGTTGCCGTCTCCGCGTATTGAAAGGCGCGGATATTCTCGTAGAGCGACTGGCCGATTCCGCCGGCGCCGACAATGCCCAGCACCGTGGCGGAGCGCACATTGGTTTCGAAGCGATAGAGCGTAAAGGAGCTCCACAAGGGCATGACTTGCGGCACGATGCCGAAGATGACCTCCTGCAGACGGCTGGCTCCGGTCGCCCGGATGCCCTCCACGGGTCGAGGATCGATCGATTCCACTGCTTCCGAGAACAGCTTTGCGACGATGCCAATATTGTGGATGGCCAACGCGAGAATCCCCGCAAGCGGGCCAAGGCCCACGGCGACGACAAACAGCAACGCGAACACGATCTCGTTGATGGCTCGGCAGGCGTCCATCAGCCGGCGCACGGGCTGTACGATCCATTGCGGGCACACATTGGCTGCGCTCAGAATCGCAAACGGCATGCCGAAAAGCACGGCCAGCGCCGTACCCCAGAGCGCCATCTGCACCGTTTCCAGCATCTGCTCGGTATAGGTGGGCCAATCGCGCAGGCTCGGCCGCATAAAGCCGGAGGCGAACTCGGCCATGTTGCGCCAGTCGGTGATGAGCCCACCGATCTTGTACATCTCGACCGGTGTCCAGCTCCACGCCAACACGGCGGCGATTGCGAGCCAGATGACCCAGCCCCGCGCGCGTTTGAGCAAGGGTGCTCGCGGGATGGCAATGCTTGTAAGCTCGGCCACCCGCTCCGGGACCTCGGCGGTTACCCGCATGCCAACTCCTTTCGCAAGTGCAGGTAGGGCGCGAGTCCGAACGGCGGCCCCGCACCTCGACTTGACCGTTCAGTCACTGCGTCACTTTAAGGCGGCGATCTTCTTGCCGAGTTCGTCGAATTCCTTCTGCAGCTCGGCGAGCTGCGCCTTCTTGTCGGCTTCGCCCATGCTGGCGTCGGCCTTCACCTTTGCCAGTGCCTTGTTGACCTCCATTTGCCGGATCGGCAGCAGCTGATTGTTGTCGGACTTCTTGAAAGGCGCCCACTGCAGGCCGGCCAGAATCTTCTTTTCGTTCTCGTCGCTGGTGGCATAGCTGAAGATGAAGTCGGCGATCTTATTCTTGAGCGCCTGGTCGAGGTCCTTGCGCCACACCAGCGGGTCCGACGGAATGAGCGGCGAGGTCCAAATCACCCGAATTTCCTTGGCCTTGTCGGGCGCCGTTTTGGCCAGGCGCTGCAGGTTCTCGCTGTTGTTCGTGGCGGCTTGCACCAGCTTGTTGGCGACCGCCAAGGCGTTGGCTTCATGATTGGCATTGCGCACGGTCTTGAAGCACTTCTTGGCATCGATATTGCGTGCCGAGAAGATGAAGGTGGTGGGGACCAGGAAGCCCGACGTCGAGTTCGGATCGCCGATGCCAAAGTCAAGCGTGCTATCACACTTCAAGACGTCATCGAGCGTCTGGTACGGGCTATCCTTATGGACAATGATGTGCGACCAGTAGCCGGGGTTGCCATCCTTGTCGACGGTTTGAGCGAAGATCTCGCCGCTAGCGCGATCGACCGCCTCCATGGCCGATTTGTTGCCAAACCAGCCCACCTGTACCTTGTTGAAGCGCATCGCCTCGATCACGCCGGCGTAATCGGAAGCATAGAATGCTTTGATGTTGAGTCCCGTCTTTTTGGTCATGTCGGCCAGAAACGGATCCCAGATGGTCTTCAGATTGGCCGTCGTCTCCGTCGAGATGATACCGAAGTTGACCTCCTCGGCCGCACCAGCCGGCGCGGCCGCCAGCACTACCGCAATCGATGCCGCCATCAGCGAGCGAAGCATGTCGTCACTCCTTGCCTGTCTTGCTCAGTCTTCTCACGTCCTGCCCGCCGAACCATTGGTCCGGAAGAGGATGCGGCCCGGATCACGCCGGCGCGGCAGCGGCGGCGGCAGTGCCCCGCCAGGAGGTTTCGCCGGCTTCACTGCCATGCGCGTGACCATTGGCAGGCACATGGCCGGTCCGCGCCGGCAAGAACAGCTCCTCGCTCTCGGCGCCGTAGAGTTCGCCGAGAAAGCTTGGGGTCAGCGCGTTCGACGGCCCGTCATAGACGATACGCCCGTCGCGCAGCGCGATCGTGCGCCGGCAATAGGAAAGCGCATATTCGACCTGGTGCAGCGACACCAGCACGGTGATCTTGTCTTCACGGTTCAGCGCCGCGAGGATGTCCATGACGCGGCGGGCGGCTCGGGGATCTAGGGAGGCGATGGGCTCATCGGCGATCAGCACGCTGGCTCCCTGCACCAGCGTCCTGGCGATGGCGGCCCGCTGCTGTTGACCACCGGATAGTTCCGAGCCGCGCTTCAGTGCGTGCTCGGCAATGGCGACGCGTGCCAGCGCCTGCATTGCCCGCCGCTTCTCGCTGCTGCGGAAGCGGGCGAGCGTGCCGCGCCATCCGGGAATCTGACCGAGCAGGCCGAGGCAGACATTGGTCAACACCGTAAGCCGCGGCACCAGATTGAACTGCTGGAAGATGATGGCGACACGCGCGCGCAATCGCGCCGCGGAGGCACAGATGCGCCCGTCCTCCTGGATCGGCTCCCCCAATACGCGGATTTTGCCAGCGGCCACGGGCCCGGAGCGTGAGGCCGGTCGGTCGATGCTGACGAGGCCGGCAATGGCACGAATGAGGGTGGACTTGCCGGAGCCCGACGCCCCGATCAGAGCTACCATCTCGCCGCGCTCGATGCTGAAGCCGATATCCTGCAGCACCGGCGTTCCGGGACGGAACGACTTTGCAACCCCAATCACCTCGATGGCTGCGCTCAGCACCCTGCCGCCCCCCATTTCGTTCGCGTCGACCTAGCGCCGCTCGGTGACAAAGCAAGCCACGTCTTGATGACAGCCGTGTAACAGGGCGCCGCGCGGGCCGCCGCCTGACCGTCACAAAACTTTTAAGCAGCATCGCTAATGAGCCCTGCATGGCGAGGGCGCAGGGGAACGGCAGCGACCGTGTCGGCGCTGATATTGCAGGGCGTCGGGCACTGATGGGGGTGTGCGCGCGGGCGACCGAGGAGGAGCTCACGGGCGCACTCGCGAGCCTTGGCGAAGTGCCGCCGGCCCAGGAGCTGCGTGCGCCCGAGACCGGGCTGGTGATGGTGCGCGGCCGGATCGGCGGCACCGGGGCGCCTTTCAATCTGGGTGAAGTGACCGTGACGCGGGCGGCCGTGCGTCTTGCGAATGGGTGCACGGGTGTTGCCTACCTCATCGGTCGCTCGCATCGCCGCGCCCGGCTGGCCGCGATGGTGGACGCGTTGGCGCAAGACGCGACAAACCGCGCCAGGCTGGAGGCCAACCTAATGCGACCCGTGATGGCCCGCGTTGCCGCAGAGGATGCACGGGTCCGGGCCGACGTCGCGGCCACCAAGGTCGACTTCTTCACCCTGGTGCGGGGCGAGGGCTGAGCCATGCTGCAGCCGGGTTTTGGCGATCCCGTGCGCGAGTCCCAGGCGGTGTTTCGCCTCGCCCTGCGCGCCATGGCTGCTCCGGGCGCTATCCTCGGCTGCGAGGCATGCCCAACCCCACCCACGCCGCTTTTGGCGCCGGCCGCCGCGCTTGCCTTGACGCTGTGCGACTTCGAGACGCCGGTGTGGCTTGATCAACCGCTCGCCGAAAATCCCGACGTCGCCGAGTTCTTGCGCTTTCACACCGGCGCGCGGCTGGTGGTGTCGCCGGCGGAGGCCCTCTTTGCCGTCGTCGCAGACTCGGCCCGCCTACCGGCGCTCGCAAACTTCGCGCAGGGATGCCGCGACTATCCGGACCGCTCCGCTACCCTCCTGGTGCAGGTCGCAAGTTTGGAGGCGCGGGGTTGGCGGCTCCAGGGACCGGGTATCCGCCATCTTGCGCGGCTGTCGGCCGCGCCGTTGCCCGCCGACTTCGTGTGTCAACTCGGCGTCAACCACGCCCAATTTCCCTGTGGGGTCGATATCTTTTTTACCACCCGCCGCGCCATTGCGGCGTTGCCGCGCAGCGTGCGTGTGGCGGAGGCCGCCTAATGTATGTCGCCGCAAAGGGTGGCGAGGCAGCCATTGCCGCGGCGCACCAGCTCTTGGCGCGCGAGCGGCGCGGTGATCAAAATCTGCCCGAGCTTTCCGCCGATCAGATTCGCGAGCAGCTCGCCCTCGCCGTCAACCGCGTGATGTGTGAGGGCTCGCTGTACGATGGCGATCTGGCGGCTGTTGCCATCAAGCAGGCGCGTGGCGACCTGATCGAAGCCATCTTCTTGCTGCGTGCCTACCGCGCCACGCTGCCCCGCTTGGGCTATGCGGAGCCGGTCGATACCGGCGCCATGCGCCTGCGCCGGCGCATCTCGGCAACCTACAAGGATTTACCTGGGGGCCAGATGCTTGGGCCCACGTTCGACTACACGCATCGCCTGCTCGATCCTTCCCCGACGCTGGCCGCGCCACCCCTCCAGCATCGGTCGGAGGAGCCCGCCGGCGAACCGGCGCTGCCGGTGACGCTGCTGCTCGATCGCGAGGGGCTGATCGAGACCAATGCCGGCGCCGATGGCGACGCCATCGGCGACCTCACCCGCACTCCCCTGGCGTTTCCGGCGGGCCGGGACCTACGCTTGCAAGCGCTCGCGCGTGCTGATGAGGGCTTTTTGCTTGGCCTCGCTTATTCGACCCAGCGCGGCTACGGCCGCACTCACCCCTTCGCGGCCGAAATCCGCATGGGTGAGGTGGAGCTTGAATTCACGCCCGAGGAACTCGGCTTCGCGGTTCCCCTCGGGCAGATCACGCTGACCGAATGTGAGATGGTGAATCAGTTCCAGGGCTCGGCCACGCAGCCGCCGCAGTTCACGCGCGGCTATGGCCTCGCCTTCGGCCACGCCGAGCGCAAGGCAATGGCGATGGCGCTGCTCGATCGCGCCCTGCGCAGCGAAGACTTGGGGCAAGAGCGCGTGGCACCGGCGCAAGACCAGGAATTCGTACTGGCGCACTGCGACAACGTGCAGGCGACCGGTTTCGTCGAGCACCTGAAGCTCCCCCACTACGTCGATTTCCAGGCCGAGCTGGCGCTGCTGCGGCAGCTGCGCGCGGAGTGGCTTGCCGCCCGCGGCGGCGATCGAGAAGACGTGGCTGCCCGCGTCGGCGACGGGGTGGTGCCGTGACCGGCGGTGTCTCCTACAACTTTGCCTACCTCGACGAGCAAAGCAAACGCACGATCCGGCGCGCCATCCTCAAGGCGATCGCCATTCCGGGCTATCAGGTACCCTTCCCCAGCCGCGAAATGCCGATGCCCTACGGCTGGGGCACCGGCGGTGTGCAGGTGACCGCCTCGATCCTCGGGCCGCACGATGTCCTCAAGGTCATCGACCAAGGCGCCGACGATACCACCAACGCCGTTTCGATCCGCCAGTTCTTTGCCCGCACCGCAGGGGTGCGCACCACGACGCACACCAGCGAGGCAAGCATTATACAGACGCGCCATCGCATTCCCGAGGCGCCGCTCGCGGAGGGCCAAATCATTGTCTACCAGGTGCCCATACCCGAACCACTCCGCTTTCTCGAGCCGCGCGAGAGCGAGACGCGGCAGATGCATGCGCTCGAGGACTACGGCCTGATGCACGTCAAGCTGTACGAGGATATCGCTCGGCACGGTCACATCGCCACCGCCTATGCCTATCCCGTCATGGTCGAGGCCCGCTATTTGATGGATCCCTCGCCGACGCCGAAGTTCGACAACCCCAAGATGCACATGTCGCCGGCGTTGCAGCTCTTCGGCGCGGGACGCGAACAGCGCATCTATGCGCTGCCACCCTACACGCGCGTGGTAAGCCTCGATTTCGACGATCATCCCTTCGCGCGTACGCGCTTCGAGCAGCCGTGCGCCCTGTGCGGCGCGCGGGACACCTATCTCGATGAGGTCGTCACCGACGATAGCGGCGGGCGCATGTTCGTGTGTTCTGATACGGACTATTGCCAGGGGCGCAGGACGGCTGCACCAGGGCGGGAGGCACACGATGAGCGCCGGTGAAGAGGCGCTGCTGACCGCGGCAGGCCTGACTAAGCTTTACGGCGCTCGCATCGGTTGCGTGGATGTCTCGCTCGATCTCTACGCTGGCGAGGTTTTGGCCGTTGTTGGCGAATCGGGATCGGGCAAATCCACCCTGCTTTCGCTGCTCGCGACCCAGTTGCGGCCGACCCATGGCCGCATTCGGTATCGCATGCGCGACGGGGTCGTGCGCGATCTGTTTGCGCTCGGGGAAGCCGAGCGGCGCTTCCTGTTGCGCACCGACTGGGGCTTCGTGCATCAGGACGCCCGTCTGGGCTTGCGGATGGGCGTGTCGGCGGGCGGTAACGTCGGCGAACGCCTGATGGCGGTAGGCTGGCGCAACTATGGGAGCATACGAGGGGAGGCGCTGGATTGGCTGGCCCGGGTCGAGATCGAGACCGGACGCATCGACGATCTACCGACAACTTTTTCCGGCGGCATGCGACAGCGCCTGCAGATTGCCAAGAACATGGTGACCGCACCGCGCCTGGTGTTCATGGACGAGCCGACCGGCGGGCTCGACGTCTCCGTGCAGGCTCGACTGCTCGACCTGATGCGCGGCCTGGTGGCGGACCATGGCCTCGCGGTCGTCATCGTTACCCACGACTTGGCCGTGGCGCGGCTGCTCTCGCACCGGTTGATCGTGATGCGACATGGTCGTGTGATCGAAACGGGTCTGACCGACCAGGTGCTCGACGATCCACGCGAGCCCTACACGCAGCTGCTGGTTTCAGCCGATTTGCGCGGGTGAGGGCATGGACCCGACCGACACCGCTCTGGTCCGAGTAACGGGAGTGGCCAAAACTTTCGTCATGCACCTGCGTGCCGGAGCCACGCTGCCGGTGCTGCGCGAGGTTTCTTTCGAGGTACACGCGGGCGAGTGCGTTGTCCTCGACGGTCCTTCCGGCGTCGGCAAATCATGCATACTCAAAATGATCTTCGGCAACTATCGCATCGATGCCGGCAGCATCTTGGTACGGCAGGGGCAGCAATGGACCGATGTTGCCCGCGCCTCGCCGCGCGACCTCTTGCGCCTGCGCCAATGCGTGATCGGTTACATCAGTCAATTCTTGCGCACCATCCCTCGTGTCGGTGCGCTCGAGGTTGTGGCTCAATCCGCGCGGGACCATGGACTAGAGGCGGCCAGCGCCCGTGCGCGAGCGGCCGATTTGCTTGGGCGTCTCGCTATCCCGGAGCGACTTTGGCAGCTGCCTCCGGCCACCTTCTCCGGTGGCGAGCAACAGCGCATCAACATCGCGCGCGGCTTCGTGGCGATGCATCCGGTACTGCTGCTCGACGAGCCGACGGCCTCGCTTGACCAAAAGAATCGCGCCGCGGTGGTTGAGTTCATACGCCATCGCAAGCGTGCCGGCACGGCGCTGGTCGGTATCTTTCACGACGAAGACGTCAAGCGCCAGGTCGCGGATCGCTCGATCGATGTCAGCCGCTTTCGAGCCTGAGAGCCGAGCCGTGGATAGGACGCGCATCTTCGAGAATGCCAGCATCGTGCTCCCGGCAGCAGTGCTGATCGGCTGGATCGCCGTCAGTGGCGATCGCATCGTCGAAGTGGGCGAAGGCCGGGCCCCCGAGCGCGGGCTCGATTGCGCCGGCGACTTTCTGGTTCCGGGCCTGGTCGACCTACATACCGATCACCTGGAAAACCATCTGCAGCCGCGCCCCAAGGTGGCATGGCCGCCGCTGGCGTCCGTGGTCGCCTACGATGCGCAAATTGCGGCATCTGCCATTACGACGGTTTTCGATTCCGTGCGCGTCGGTACTGATCTTGCCTATCGCTCCGTCGCGGCGGAACTGAGAGCGATCTTGGACGCCATCGAGGCCGCCAGAGCACAGGATCTTCTGCGCGCCGAGCATCGTTTGCATGTGCGCTGCGAGATTTGTGCCGAGGACGTGGTCGAGCAGACCGGCTGGCTGCTGGACGTCTATGATGCCAAGCTGATCTCGTTGATGGATCACACCCCGGGCGCTCGCCAGTTCTGTGATCTCGGCGCCTGGAAAACCTACTATGGCGGCAAGTCCGGCCTGCCCGTCAGCGAACTGGAGCGCTTCATGCACACGCGGCGCGCTCAGTTCGCCGCCAACTACGTGCGCCACCGCGCGGCGCTCGTCGCCCTCGCCAAGGCGCACCGGATCGTCACGGCAAGCCACGACGATGCAACGCTGGCGCATGTGGAGGAAGCGGTCGCCGAGGGCGCGGCGATTGCCGAATTTCCGACGACGGCCGAAGCCGCCGCGGCCTGCCATCGCGCCGGCGTTGCCGTGCTAATGGGCGCCCCCAACGTGGTAAGGGGCGGTTCCCACTCCGGCAACGTGGCCGCCGAGGCGCTGGCGCGGGAAGGCGTGCTCGATATCCTGTCTTCCGACTACGTGCCGGCAAGTCTGCTGATGGGCGCATTCGAGCTGGCACGTCGTATCGAGGGCTATGGTTTGCCGGCCGCCCTTCGCACGGTTACGCTTCACCCGGCACGGGCCGCTGGGCTGAACGATCGCGGACAGATCGCAGCGGGGCTGCGCGCGGATCTGGCGCGCGTTCGTATTGTGGGCGCCCTTCCCGTTGT
>Ga0075428_100010025_pt1 | contig 10524 bp, 8 predicted proteins | sample RhiMetdeltSRZDD2_FD_75291 | JGI IMG/M metagenome (GOLD analysis project Ga0075428, IMG submission 75291) | Populus rhizosphere microbial communities from Tennessee, USA - Rhizosphere MetaG P. deltoides SRZDD2 | ecosystem: Host-associated > Plants > Roots > Rhizosphere > Soil | place: USA... | reverse complement strand
GGCATCAAGCTTACCGAGAGCTGCGCGATGTGGCCCGCCAGCAGCGTCAGCGGTCTCTACTTCGCGCACGAAGACTCAAAATACTTCGGCGTCGGCAAAATCGGCCGCGACCAGGTCCTCGATTACCATCTCCGCAAAGGCATGGATCTCCGTACCGTCGAACGCTGGCTCTCGCCCTATCTCAACTATGAGCCGGATCAGGTGGTAAAACCGGTCGCGGCAGGTACTTGCGGCTGCGGCACGGTCCACTGAGCGTCCTGTTTTGGGGCGCATCTCTCAGAAGAGCGCAAGAATCGCTAAAAAAGCCCGCAAACCCGTGTTTGGCACGATTCATGGTCTGTCCAGTTCTGGGACAATGAGAATTTTATTGGGGCATAGCATCCGATTGCCGTTGGCGCCTGAAATGGAAGTGGTGCACAAGGGGTCAACGGCGGTGCATCTGCATCAGGGTGCAGGGCGATCTCGCGAAACGAAAGCGCGTGTGAGTGGCGTTGTCGCTCGCGGGGCAGTCCCGCACAGCATATCCACAGCTAATATCCTGGCATAACCGCACCTCGAAAGAGGGCCTGGTAATGGACGACCCGGCCCTCTTTTTCTTTCTCAAGTTTGCCTGCCGCGCTCGTCAGTGTTATAAACTGGCACCTTTGTGTTCGCTATGAAGAACCTTTTTTTGGCCGCCGCGCTCCTCCCATGCACGATTTTTGCCCAGGGCAGCCTCACGCCGCCGGGGCCGCCCGCCCCCACGATGAAAACGCTCGCCCAAATCGAGCCGCGTACTCCCATTTCTTCGCTGCCCTTCACGATCAATCAGTCAGGTTCGTACTACCTCACCACGAACCTCACCGGCGTTTCCGGACAAAGCGGCATTATTGTCCAGGCGGGCAACGTCACCATTGACCTCAACGGCTTTGAACTTGTCGGCGTTGCCGGCGCGTCTAACGGAATTTTTTCGGCGCTCTCATCGTCGCTGACGAATCTTGTTGTCCGCAACGGGACCATTCGCAACTGGCCGGGCCACGGCCTCGCCGGCGCCCCACGCGGACACGGACGCTACGAAGCACTTCGTGTCCTGGGTAACGGGTCGATCGGCATCTTCTCCGGCGTGGCATCGATCGTTGCCGATTGCAATTTCGATGGCAACGCTCCGGCCATTTCGCTGGAGTCCGGCAGCATCGTCCGCAACTGCGTGATTCGCCGCAGCCGTGGCGAAGGGATCCGCGTCGGCTACGGAAGTTCCGTCATTGATTGCGTCATCGAAGAAAGCGCCAGCAATGGCGTGTTCACCGACGAGTCGTGCACCGTGCGCGGTTGCACCGTCAGCTTGTCCGGCATCGCGGGCATCGACGCCGGCCCCGGCAACATCGTCGAGGACAGTTCGAGCGGTTACAATGGCGATGTCGGCATCATCGCGGGCGAGGGCAGCACCATTAAAAACTCGACCGCGTTTGCGAATGCCCTTGAAGGCATCGTCGCTTTCAACGGCGTCACCATCGAAAGCTGCAGCGCGCGCCTGAACGAGGCCGGCGGCATTTTCGCCGGGCGCGACGCCACCGTCCTGAGCTGCACCGTCAGCACCAACACCGGCCACGGAATCCTGGGCACGACCAACGTCATCGTCAAAAACACCGTCGTCACCCGCAGCACGCGCAACGGCATTCAACTCGACGATAACTCGACCGTGGTTCATTGCGTTTCATCTCAGAACCGCAGCAACGGGATCGATGTTGCCGTGGGCTGCACCGTTACCGACAACACCGCCAACCAAAACCTGCAGAATGGGATCGTCGTCAACGCCCGCTGTCGCGTCGCGGGCAACACCGCCAACGAGAACGGCTCCTTCAACGTCAGCGGCGCGGGCTTCTGGGTCGTCGGCGACGACAACTACATCGAACGCAACAATGCCGTCCACAACTTCAGAGGTTATCTGATCGATGGCGGCTTCAACCTGATCATTCAGAACAAAGCCAGTGACTTTCCGACCGGCGGCGCGGGCTTCACCGTCAACAACGCCGCCGACAATCGCGAAGGCCCAATCGTCCAGGACCCGGCCAGTGCCAACACCAGCCCCTGGGCCAATTTTGCATACTGAGATACGACGCTTGGCGAGCGCCAGGGTTCAAGGCCATTCTCTTTGGACGCTGCGACACGACTGGCACCTCGCCTGCTCAGAGTCCCCGGATGAGAACGCCCGGAGGAGCCCAAAAACGGTTGTTGTGTTCACTTGTTTGTCTCTGTTACGTCTTGGTTGCTCTCGGTGAGGACGCTTATTTTGGCCTTTCGATCAGGGAACTCACGTTGATCGAGGGCAAACTTCCCATCGAAAAGGCCGAAGATTTTCCCCACTTCCGTGCGTTTCCCTCGTATCAGCCATATGCCACGATCGAGGGTGAGGGCGAGGTGTATTACAGCGGCGACCTCGTGAACCCGTGGCATAGACCGGAAGCGCTTTCAGACTCTCAACTGGCGATCCGTGTGTCCAAACCCCGTGAAGTGATCGGGTACCTCCACGTTCCACGGCCCGGTTCGAACAGTGTCCGTCTCAAATTCAAAGTGCGGCCCGAACGATCGACGCCCAACGCGAAACAGCAGTTCCAAACGATAAAGCAGCAGCATTACGCGAGCCTGCGCGCGCGTGACATCCCGGGCGCCGCGTGGTTTCGCCATCAGGAACGTGAATCGCTTCGCGCACACGGCATTACCTCGGGCAACGCCGCTAATGACTTCGAGTTCATGGGCGGCGGCCGGTCCGGCCATTTCGACGTCGTCGACACGTTCGAACTCTTCAGCGGCGGACGAGCCATCAGCGAGAATCTTCAACTCGATCGCGATTTGCGCATGAACGGCACCAATCGGTCCATGGTCGACACCGCTAGTCTTAAAGGCATCACGATTCGTGAAATGGATTGGAAGCCGCTGATCAACGCCGCCACTCCGAAGCTCGATGTACTGGCCGCTTACGTGCCGCACGACCAGCACGCAATCTTCTTCCCCTCCTTCAAGGCGATGATTCAGGCCTTGGACGAAGCCGATGCCGGCGGCACACCTTTGCTGCAATGGCTGGAACCTCGTTCCGAGGAGGCCCTCACGCGAGCGCGCTATCAAAAACAGCTCTGCCTTGAGCTCGACGAAATGTCCCGAATCCTTGGCCCGACAGTCATCTCCAGCGTCGCCATGACCGGGTCTGATCCGTACCTCCGCACTGGCAGCGACCTTGCGATTCTGTTTGAAGCCAAATCCGCTGCCATTCTGAAAGCAACGTTCATCGCCCGCCAAACCGCGGCGAAACAAAAGACTCCATCGGCAAAATCCCTGGACGGCGAGATCGAAGGCGTGAGTTATACCGCGGTCGGCACTGAAGACCGCACGATTTCCTCTTACGTTGCGACGTTCAATGACGTTGTCCTGGTCAGCAATTCGCTCTTCCAACTCCGGGAATTGATCCTCGTCGCAAAAAGGAAAAAGACCGCGCTTGCCGTTCAGGATGAGTACATCTTCTTTCGGCAGCGCTACCAGAAAAGTCATCCGACCGAGAGCGCCTTTCTCGTGCTCACCGATGCCACCATTCGCCGCTGGTGCGGACCCAAATGGCGCATCGCCAACTCGCGACGTACTCGCGCTGCCGCGGCCATGACCGCGCTCCAGGCCGCTCATTTCGACGGGCTCGTCAAAGGCACGGCAACTCCAACCATCCTTGGAGGCGAACTCACGCCGGAAGGCGACGAATTGCGCATCACGAAGACCGGTGTCGCATCACGCACGTACGGCACTCTCGATTTTTTGACGCCGATTGCCGAACTGCCACTCGATCAAGTGACGCGGAGCGAAGCCGACTCCTACCAGCGCTGGTGCGACACGTACCAGCAAAACTGGCAGCAGTTTTTCGATCCCATCGCCATTCGCGTGTCGATCGATGGCCGCCAACTCGCCGCTGAAGTGACGGTGATGCCGCTGATCGCCAACACCGATTATGCGGAATTCATGTCGCTGACGCAGGGCGCGCGAATCGCCCCCGGCAGCGGCGATCCTCACGCGGGCGCGCTGCTCCATTTCGCCATGGCCATCAACGCCCAGTCGAAACTCGTCAAAAGCGTGGGCAATTGGGCTGGCACCATGAACTCTGGCTTGCGCGCAAACCCGCTCGGCTGGCTCGGGGAGACCGTTGCTATTTATGCCGATCAAAGCGTGTTTTGGGACGATCTCGCCAAAGCCGCCAACGCCGAAAAGTTTTTTGAGAAAAATTATCACCGGCTGCCTTTTGCGCTGCACTGTGAAGTCAAAAACGCGCTTGGCCTGGCTACCTTCCTCACCACCCTCCGAGGGTTTGTCGAACAAACCGCCCCCGGCATAACAAGCTGGCAAACCGCCGAACACAACGGCAAGCCGTACGTCAAAATTAGTGGATCGCGTTCGTCCCCTCGTGATCCGTTGGCCAACACCACGATCTGCTACGCGAGCACGCCCAATTCGTTTATCCTCACCCTCGACGAATTACTCCTCAAACGCGCGCTGGATCGCCAGCACGCTCGCACTAACGCTGAAATCGCAGGTGATTCGCCGTGGCTCGGCACCAATTTGTGTATCAAGGCCGACCAACAAATCCTCCGCGCGCTTCAGGGTTTGATGGCTGAGAGTATTACCGCCCAGCAGCAACGCCTCTCCTGGAACAACCTGCCCATTTTGAACGAATGGAAGCGCCTCTATCCCGACCGCGATCCTGTCAAGCTCCATGAACAATTCTGGCAGACCCGCCTCCTTTGCTCCGGAGGTGGCGCCTACGTGTGGAACCAAAAATGGCAAACCATGGAATCCACAGTCTACGGCCATCCCGCGGAGCCCAGGCAAGGTCCCGAGCGCGCTGGCCCACTGGCACGGTTTCGAGCTGTCGATCTCGGCCTCAGCTTTGAAAATCAGGGCCTGTCCGCGAAAGCCGTCCTGGAACGCGACGTGAAGTCCAGCACCGCTGACCACAAGAAAGTCGCTTTGGCAACGCCTTGAGTGACGAATGGCGAAGAAACCCCCGCTGGACTGAAACTCGTCACAAAACTGTGATGATCTCCGATGCGCTCTCGTAAGTGGAGAGTGGACAGAAATCAAGGGAGCTTGGATGAAATCGTGCGACATCTCGCGTCCGCGGGAACAATTTGGGTTGCCCAAGGTACGTAGCTTGCTAATTTGCCCTCGCTTTTTTCCTCAACGATGAATGCGCTGAGCCTCGAAAGGACAACTCATGAGCAAGCACGCCAATAATTTCCCCAAGCTCCACAACGCCATGTGGCCTGGCCTCGTCGGCAAAGGCAGCCCCGGCGCTGAGCCCTGTATCGACCTGGATACGATGCTCAATCTCACCGCCCAGGCCAAAGTCGATGGCGTGAAATTTGACGGTGTCGACCTGTTTTTGTACGACCCGCACGTCGGCATTGACATCGGCGATGACGAGTTGAAACGGGTTGCCGACAAGATTGGTTCGAAGGGTTTTGTGGTCGGTTCGGTGGTTGCCCCGGTGTGGCCCCCTACCGGCGGGGGTTCCGCGATGGGCACGCCCGATGAACGCCGCCAGTTCGTGCGACAGGTACTCAAGGCTTGCCGCATTGCGCGCAAGCTGCGCGATTTCGGTGTCAGGCCTTACGGAGTAGTGCGGATCGACTCGTCTTCGAGTCCCTCGGAATGGGCGAAGGACCCGGAAAGCAACCAGAAGCTTATTGCGCAGACATTCCGCGAGGCGTGCGACGTCGCGAAGGATTTCGGGGAGAAGCTTGCCGCCGAAGGGGAAATCTGCTGGGGCGGCATGCACAGTTGGAAAAAGATGGTGGATCTGCTCGAACAGGTTGACCGCCCGAATATCGGCTTCCAGGCCGACATGGCGCACACGCTCCTTTACACGATGGGCTACAACGAGCCGGAAGATGCAATCCTGCCGCAGGACTGGGATTGGTCGGACCCGGCCAAACTCGACGGCGCCCTCGAAGAACTCACGGCTGCGCTACGCCCGTGGACGATCGATTTTCACGTGGCGCAAAACGATGCCACCGTGAAAGGCTCCGGCTCGCATGACAAGACGGGGCGCCATTGTCTGCCCGACGATCCGAACGGGAAGCTCGATATCGCCCGTCACGCCGGTTACTGGCTACGCAACGAAAAGGGCCAGCCCTCAAAGAAGTTCAAACATATTTGCTGGGACGGTTGCATGTTCCCGAACGACGTGATGCACCAACCCGATACCTGGAACCACATTCTTGCAGCGATGGTCGCGGTGCGCGACGCGCACGGCTGGAGCGACCGCGCGGCGGCTAACGGTGCAGCGACACGCAAAGCCTCCGCAAAGCTCGAAGTGCGGACGAAAAAAGCGGGCAAAGCGAAAAAGACCAGCCGCGTTGCGGCGCGCGTGAAGAAATCGCGTCCAGTGGCTCGCGCCAAAGCCAAACCGGCAAAACGTGGCGCCGCAAAAGCAAAGAAGTCGGCCACGAAAGCTCGCCGTCCCGCCGCCAGGAAGAAGTCCCGGCGGTAACCGCATTTAACCTTTTTAACTGATTTAACTCATTTAACTTTTCCGCATATGAAACCGCTAAATGTCGGACTCATCGGTTACGGCTTCATGGGCCGTGCGCACTCCAATGCGTTTCGCAAGGTCACAAACTTTTTCGATCTCGATCACCAACCCGTGCTCAAGGCGATCTGCGCCCGGGACGGCGGAAAGGCCAAGGCGTTCGCGGAGCGCTGGGGATATCAATCGGTTGAGACAGATTGGAAGCAACTGATCAAACGCGATGACATCGACCTGATCGATATTTGCACGCCGAACAACACGCATGCGGAGATCGCGATTGCTGCCGCGAAAGCAGGCAAGATGATCATGTGCGAGAAGCCGCTCTCGATGGATGGCCCGGAGGGTGAAGGGATGGCAGCCGCGGTGGAGAAGGCGAAGGTGCCCAACATGGTGTGGTACAATTACCGGCGCATCCCCGCCGTGACTCTCGCGAAAAAACTGATCGACGAAGGGAAGCTCGGCCGCATTTTCCATTATCGCGCGAAGTTTTTGCAGGACTGGACCATCAGCCCGGAATTGCCGCAGGGCGGTCAGGGGTTGTGGCGGCTCGACGTGAAGGCCGCGGGCAGCGGCGTCACCGGCGACCTGCTTGCGCATTGCATCGATACGGCGATTTGGCTCAACGGCAGCATCGACAAGGTCACCGCGATGACGGAGACGTTCATCAAAGAACGCAAGCACACACTCACCGGCAAGGTGCAGAAAGTCGGCATCGACGACGCGTGCGCGTTCCTGGCGCGATTCAAAAACGGATCACTCGCGACATTCGAGTCGACGCGCTACGCCCGCGGGCACAAGGCGCTTTACACCTTTGAAATCAACGGCGAGAACGCCTCGATTTTCTGGGACCTGCACGACCTGCATCGCCTGCAGTACTTTGATCATCGCGACGAAGGGCAGACACGCGGCTGGCGCTCCGTCCACGTCACTGACGGCGACCATCCCTACATGAAGAACTGGTGGGTGCCGGGCCTGGCGATTGGTTATGAGCACAGCTTCGTTCACCAGGTGGCGGATTTCCTCGAAGGCATCGCCAGGAAGAAGCCCGCAAGCCCGACCTTCCGCGACGCGCTCGAAACGCAGTATATTTGCGACGCCGTGCTGAAGTCCGGCAAGACCTCCCAGTGGGAGAAGGTGGGGAAAAGTAAGTAGCCTGAATTTTCTTGAACGAACAGCGTCTTTTAAGAGCAAAATAACTAATGATGAAAAATGTAGTTTTGATTGGGTGTGTGGCCGCGGTGGCGGGACTGGCATTGCAAATGGCAACGGCGGCCGATCCTGATATTAGCAAGCTGCCGCCGGCGGCGAAGAAAGAGGGCCTCACCTTCGACAAGGATATCAAGCCTCTGATCGAAAACTCCTGCTTGAAATGTCATGGCGCCGAGAAGCCAAAATCCAAGTATCGCGTCGACAGCCGCGAAGCGTTCATCAAAGGTGGCGAGAGCGACGAGGCTGCGGTGATCCCCGGCAAGAGCGAAAAGAGTCCGGTGGTCCATTATGTCTCCGACCTCGTCGCTGATATGGAGATGCCGCCGACGGACAAACGCGAGAAGTATCCGAAAATGACCGCCGAACAGATCGGTATTCTGCGCGCGTGGATCGATCAGGGCGCGAAGTAGGTTAATTTTTGCCCCCTCCTTACATCGGGGGTTACAAGCACAGTGTTGGGCGACCGAAACTGTGCTTTTTGTTTTGATTGGACTCCCCTACCCTGAAGGCGATGAGTCCAGCGGCGGATTATCTCGAGCGTTGCCGCGCGATCGTTGATGCTGTCGCGCAGCAGCAGGCCGCGATTAACCAGGCGGCCGATTGGTTTGCGAAGACCATCCTCGCCGGGCGGATGGTGCATTTGTTTGGGTCGGGCCATAGCCGCATCCTCGTAGAAGAAATGTGGCCGCGCTACGGATCGTTCCCGGGGTTCAATCCGATCGTCGAACTCTCGCTGAGTTTTCACAATCTCGTCGTTGGGCCGAATGGTCAGCGCCAGGCGATGTTTCTCGAAAACGTGAGCGGACTCGCGGAGCGGATTCTGCGAAACTTCGATCTCAAACCCGAAGACTCCGCGCTCGTGGCCTCCTCGAGCGGTTGCAACATCGTGCCGATCGAAATCGCTGAAGGTTTTCGCAAACGCGGCATCAAGGTCGTTGCGATCATCAGCCGCAAGCACTCCGAGGCGAGCCGAAGCCAGCACGCGTCGGCCAAAAAGCTGCAGGACCTTGCCGATCTGGTGCTCGACACCGGCGCGCCGGCGGGAGACGCGATGGTGCGCGTCGATGGCCTTTCTACCCCGGTGGCGCCGGGGTCGACGGTCGGCGGTTGCCTCCTCGTAAACTCCATTAAGGCCGAAGTCGCCCAGCGGCTCACGCAGGCCGGTGCGCCGCCGAAAGTCCTCACGGCGAGCGCGCTCATCGGCAGCGAAAAGTCATCGGCGCTTTTTGAGGCCGCGTACGACGAACACGCGCGGCGCCTCGCGAAGCTCTACGAGAAAATCGGCCAATGAAGGAACAACCTCTGCGCACGACCGTCATCGGCAGCTACCCGTTTCCGGGCTGGTTGGAGTTCGCCTGCCAACATCTCGACGAATTTGGCGAAGCCGACCGGACGGAAATGATCGATGATGCCGTCGCGGTCGCCGTGCGTGACCAGATCGATGCGGGGCTGGACGTGATCACCGATGGCGAGCAAACGCGGCTCGATTTTAATCTCTCGTTTTACGGATTTCTTGAAGGCATCGAACTGGAACCGGCGAGTCCGCGGCGTTTCGGTCCGCCTGCCCACGACCAGCGCGGAAAACACGTTGTTTCAGGGAAGCTTTCCGCTCCGCGCGGCCTGGGAACGGTCGAGGATTTCAAACGGTTGCAACGGCTCGCACCCACTGGTCCGACACTGAAGGCATCCGTGCCCGGCCCGTACACTTTGAGCGGGCGGCTGGTTCCGAACGCGCAGTATCCGGATCGGTACGCGCTCACCGAAGCGTTGCTGCCGATTGTGCGCGCGGAACTGGAGGCACTCGTTGCCGCCGGTTGCAAAGAGATTACAGTCGATGAGCCCTCGATGAGTTGTTACGCGCATCGCGAAGATCCGAAACGGTTCGTGCAAATTTTCAATCGCACGGTAGAGCCCATTGTCGGCAAATGTCACCTCTCGACACACCTTTGTTTCGGGAATTACAAGGCCCGCGCCGTCGGCCTGCGGCGCTACGCACCGATGTTTCCGGCATTCCTCAATTTCACCGTGGACGAGATTCACGTCGAAATGGCGAGCCGGGAGTTCGCGGAACTGGAGTTGATCGCACAGATTGCCGCGAGGAAGGATGTCGCCGTCGGAATTATCGACGTGAAGAGTTATTACATTGAGACGCCGGAGGATGTCGCGGCGCGCGTCCGTGCGTGCCTCAAGCATGCTCCGGCCGAGCGACTCTCGTTTGCGCCGGATTGCGGCTTAAGTCAGACCGCCCGCTGGGCCGCAAAGCAGAAACTGCGCAACATGGTCGCGGGGGTCGGGAAAGTGCGAAAGGAGCTGGGTGCGCGTTGACCGATGCCACGCGCGCAGATACTTTGAGTCATGATTTCAGGTGGAGCACCAAAGCATCCCGCAACATCGGCCTTTCGCGTCGGCGATGAACGCCTCGTGAAGGTGAGCGCCAGCGCGGCCAAAAAGGTCAGCTCGTTGCTGACGAAGCAGGGACGGCCTCAGGGTGTCTTGCGCGTGGCGGTGATCGGCGGCGGCTGCTCCGGCCTGCAGTACAAGATGGACCTGCAGGACGCGCCGGCGAATAGAGACATCCTCGTTGAGAGCAGCGGGATTCGCGTGGTCGTCGACCCCAAGAGCGCTCTCTACGTGACCGGGAGCGAACTGGACTACGTGGACGCATTGCAGGACGGCGGCTTCAAAGTGAAGAACCCGAACGCTGCCACGAGTTGTTCGTGCGGCGAGAGTTTCAGCGCCTGAGCGCCGTGACCGATTACTTCGCGCTTCTC
>Ga0075428_100010024_pt1 | contig 10525 bp, 11 predicted proteins | sample RhiMetdeltSRZDD2_FD_75291 | JGI IMG/M metagenome (GOLD analysis project Ga0075428, IMG submission 75291) | Populus rhizosphere microbial communities from Tennessee, USA - Rhizosphere MetaG P. deltoides SRZDD2 | ecosystem: Host-associated > Plants > Roots > Rhizosphere > Soil | place: USA... | reverse complement strand
ATCAAAATGGAGGCGTTCGACACACGAAGCCGTTACCTACGTGATGGACTACCACGTCCTTCCTCGGTTCGGCGAGACTCGTCTCTGCGATCTGACTCGCTTCGAACTCCAGGCCCACTTGAATGAACTCGCAAAGAAATACTCGAAATCGGTGGTTCAAAGAGCCCGAACCTGGCTGAAGGCGGCCATTGAGGAAGCAATCGATCAGGATTTCCTCGTGAAGAATCCGGCGAGAAAGTTGGAAATGCCGGTGACCCGCAAGACCTGCAAACGCTACCTCAGCTCTGAGGAAGTTCAGAAGTTGCTGATGTCGCTGGAGGGCCGCGATCGCTTGATCGCGCGAATGCTCATTGTCTGTGCGCTACGACCGGGAGAGCTGTTCGCTTTGCGTTGGCGAAGTGTGCAACAAGGAAGACTCAAGATTGAGGAGGCGGTGTATCGGGGTAAAGTTGGGCCTACGAAGACAGAAGGAAGCGCGGCATTCGTTGCGATTCCGGGATCTCTACAAAAGGAACTCGAATTCTGGCGAGAGAAATGTCGTTACCCAGGCGACGACCAGATCGTGTTTCCTTCGCGTAGAGGAGGCCCGCTTGAATCTCACAATTACCTGCGTCGAGTGCTGAAGTCGAAGGGGAAGGAAGCCGGGATTGAGGACATAACGTTCCAAGCTTTACGCCGCACCTTCGCGACCCAAGTCCATGGCATTGGAACCGTGAAGGACGCACAAACCCAACTTCGCCACTCCAACGCCACAACAACGATGAATGTCTACACGCAAGAAATTCCGGCAAGCGTCAAAGCTACAGTCGAGGCCTTAGATCAGAAACTTTTTGGGGTTTTGAACACAATTGAACACGAATTCAAAATGTAGAGGATCGTAAGTTATTGAAAATTTGGTACGCCCGGAAGGACTCGAACCTTCGACCCCCTGCTTAGAAGGCAGGTGCTCTATCCACCTGAGCTACGGGCGCGTGAGGAGTTACACGGAATGCCTTTTCGGTCTTTGACAGATACCGCGGGGCAACCTAGTGAGTTAGGCCGTTTCGTCGGCGGTTTCCGTATTGTGATGATTCGAGAGATGGCATAATACAACTTGGATTTCTTACCCGGCTCCCTATTTCATCCTCGTTTGCCCCGTACCAGTCTCGAAGAAAACCCTCAAGCGAGGTGCAATGCACTGTAAGTTAGCACTTTGACATGCGGTTGTAAATCTGGGTGAGGGGATGGGTGATTGTCTGGGATGACTGCGTGAAAGACGTGTTCCCGGTAATTCTGAGGGTTCGCCGACGGTGGTCAGGAAAGCCTCCGCAGAACTTCAACAATTGAAAAGCAGACACCTGCAAAGTTAGAGCCCCTTATGCATTCGGCGGCGGCGGAGTTCATCAACCCTGAATCAGAGTTGCTTCCGGCCATGGGATGGTTGAGTTTTGAACACCCAGGCGTGGACAGATGCACCACTGGTTCTCATGGATAGGCGTTTTCGATGACCCACAGAGCCGAACCAGCCTTCCGGCAGATCGCGCACTCGCGGGGCAAGAAACTCCGTACCGGCAATAGCGCCTATTGCGAAACGGTGAAGGTCAAGAGCTGAGATGACAAACGTCAGGGCTTGAGTATGAAAGAAGAGGAGGATGACGTACCATGCATCAGGATATCAAGTACGGTGTCATTCCGACTAAGCAGGGATTGGAGGAACTGTTCCAGTCACTCGAGAACTTTTTGACCGACCATAAGTACTTTCGCTGCTCCGAGGTAACATTTGAACCTTTCTTTCTGAAGATTCGGGCCTTTCACGATCAAGCGAAGACCTTCTCGACCATCTATATTCCAACTCAGTTTGTCGCATGTGTCGTGGAGCACTCAGAAGGTCGACCAGCAATCGGTTTTAGGCCTGATTCACTTAAGACTCGATCTCTCGCCCACTCAGATCCAGGCGGAACTCTCCCGCCAGATGATTAGCGCGGCGGGCGAAGCCTACTTCGCTCGTGACGTGCCACAACACCGTTATTCCCGTCCTCAGCCTACAGCGACCTGTCGGCGCCTCTGACAGCTGAATTGCCCTTGGGAGGTAAGTCCTATGCATATTTTGCCGCGAGCAGTACTGGTCATCACCTTCCTGGTAGCATTGCCGACTCTGGTTACGGAAAGCGAAACTGAGAGGCTACCGAGCACATCGAACCTGCCGCCTCGCAAAGTCATCGTCGGCACATCGATGGAAGCTTTCTGGGTCGATTATCCGGGACTTCCGCGGCGACTGGAACAGTTGGGAGCGATCATCGACAGGATGGCTGCAGAGTCCTTGAAGAAGTATGGTAGGCGACTCGATCTCGCCGTGCTGCCCGAAGTGGCTGTTAATGGTGAAGCAGGCGAAGATGCCTTCGCACATGCCTTCCCTCTGGAAGGAGCAGTGAAGGAAAGTTTTTCGCGAAAGGCGCGGGAACACCAGTGTTACATCGTAGTCCCGATGTACTTGCTCGAAGAGCGGTCGCGAAGACAGGTGTCCAATGTCGGTGTTCTGTTTGATAGAGGGGGTGCAGTGGTTGGCATCTATCGAAAGCTGCACCCGGCCGTGAGCGACACCACCGGGTCGATGGAGGGCGGCATCACTCCTGGCAAGGAGGCGCCAGTGTTCGAGTGCGACTTTGGCAAGTTGGGAATGCAGATCTGCTTTGACATTTATTTCGATTACGGCTGGAGTGAACTGGCACGGAAGGGCGCAGACCTCGTGGTCTGGCCGAGCCAGACACCGCAGACGGCGCAGCCCGCCTTTCGCGCGCTGCAGCACCGCTACTACATTGTCTCCAGCACGTGGCGCAATAATGCCTCGATTTTCGAGCCAACGGGTAGAATCATTTCCCAGCTAAAACCTCCGGGGCAGGTCCTTGTGCAGGAATTGGACCTCAGCTACGCCATCCTGCCGTGGAGCTCGAAGCTCCAGAAAGGCGAGGCACTCCGGAAGAAGTATGGTGACAAGATCGGCTTTCGCTATTACGAGGATGAAGACTGTGGCCTCTTCTGGTCGAATGATCCGAAAGTCACGATTCGCCAGATGATCCAGTCAATCGGGCTCGTCGAGATGGAGGATCAAATGAAGCAAGTGCGTGGTCTGTTTCACAAAGCCGGCGTGCCAAGTCGCTGAATAGCATTGAGCAAACATGATCAGTCGTCGAATCGTTCTGAAAACTGTGGTGAGCAGCTGGCCGCTCGGGCTCTTCCAAGTTACGCCGGTCTCAATCGCAGCAACTGGCGGCAAGCCCCTCATTTGGGATGTGCACTTCCATCTCTCAGGAGGGTCGGGAGAAACGCCAGAGGAGCGCATGACCCAGCTCATAAAGTATGCAGACCGGCTCGGAGTGCAACGCTTCATACTGTCTTTAGGAGTACCTTTCGTTGAGGATCCTTCTCCGGAACAACTACGTGAAGCAAACGGCCAGGTGCTGAAGGCCTTGCGCCCCTGGCCTGATCGCGCGTTTGGCTTTGTCTATCTGAATCCAAACCACCTCGACTTCAGCCTGAGCGAGTTCGACCGCTGTTTACGTGATGGGCCGATGGTCGGTGTCAAGCTATGGGTCGCGAAGCGATGCAACGCTGCCGAGCTTGATCCCATTGTGGAACGGGCGACCAAAATGCGAGCGCCGATCCTGCAGCACACCTGGCTGAAAGTGGGTGGCAACGGTCCGGGGGAATCCACACCTTTCGATTTTGTCGAACTGGCAAAGCGGCACCCCAATTCATCCCTGATTTGTGGCCACACTGGCGGGGATTGGGAACGAGGAATCCGGATCGTGCGTTCCACTCCGAATATTTCTATTGAGTTGGCGGGGTCTGACCCCACATCGGGATTCGTGGAAATGGCGGTGCGCGAGCTCGGCGCCGAACGCGTGATTTACGGAAGCGACGCCGGAGGTCGAAGCTTTGCCTCGCAACTAGCCAAGGTGATGGGTGCTGAAATCCCCGAGGCGGCCAGGCAGTTGATCCTCGGGGAAAACCTCCGCCGGCTACTCGCACCCATTCTGAAAGCGAAAGGACACCAGGTGTGATCGTTGATACCAACGTGAACCTTTCCCGATGGCCATTCCGGCGTCTGAGCGGAGACGATCCGGCTGCGCTGGTTACCAGGCTGCGGAAGCACAAGGTCTCGCAAGCCTGGGCTGGCAGTTTCGACGGAATCTTTCACAAGGATATTGCCAGCTCCAATGGCCGACTGGCGAAGGATTGCCGCACCTATGGCCAGGGCATACTCCTGCCGTTCGGGTCGATCAATCCCAAGCTTCCAGACTGGCAGGAAGATTTGCGCCGCTGCTATGAAGAACACAAAATGCGCGGGATTCGTCTGCATCCGAACTATCACGGATACGACTTGCGGGACCCAGTCTTTGCGGAATTGTTGAAGCTCGCGGTACCTCGTGGTCTCATCGTTCAGCTCGCATTGTGCATGGAGGACGAGCGCACCCAACACCCGCTGATGCGAGTGGCTCCCGTCGATCTCACCCCGCTGGCGGATTTGGTTAGGGCCGAACCCAAGCTCAAGCTGGTCATACTGAACTGCTACCCACAAATCAAGCCAGACCAACTCACCAGTCTTGCACCTGTTGGCAATGTCTATTTTGAGTTGTCGATGGTGGAACGAGTAGGAGCCGTAGCACAGCTGATCGAGAAGCTGACGCTCGACAAGGTTCTTTTTGGTTCGCATTCTCCCCTCTTTTATTTTGAGTCGGCCGAGCTCAAGGTGCAGGAGGCTGGCCTCAGCGAAGCGCAGAAGAAAGCGGTTTTGGAGGGGAATGCCAGACGCCTGATTTCTTAGGTTGTGAAGACGGCATAACGCTCGCGCAGCATGATAACGATGTAGGAGGCAAGCTCCGTACGGCGGACCCCCTCTTAATCTCCCCCTTATGCGCTTCGCAAGGGGGAGAAAAAATTTCTTCCCCGGTCTGGACTGAGCGTATTCCTGTTGGTGTTCGCTCCGGATTCCGATTTCTCGAATGCTGGGCAAAATCATTGCTGCCTCCGCATGTCTACTCCAACCTCCGAGATCTACGATGGGATCATTCTGGGCTCCGGGCACAATAGCCTGGTCCTGCAAGCCTACCTTGGCAAGGCGGGGCTAAAGGTTCTCTGCCTGGAGTCAAAGGATGTGGCCGGGGGTGGACTCGCAACGGTGGAAGATCCCCGCCGTCCCGGCTTTCTCCACAATACCCACTCTTTCTTTCATCGCGGACTCACCCAGATGCCGTGGTACCGCGACCTGGAACTTGAGCGCCACGGAGCGGTGTATCTGGAGCCTGAATTGAATGTAGCGCTGGTGCTGAAAAGTGGAGAGCTTCTCGAGTGGTGGCGCTCGTTCGAGAAGACCGAAGAGTCCTTTGCCCGGTTTAGCGGAAAGGACGCGGTCACGCTGCGTCAGTGGCGCGAGCGATTTCTGCCGATTGTTCAGAAGATCCTCATTCCCGAGAGCCAGTCCCCTCCTGTGCCCAACGAACGTCGCCGTGCGTTGCTCGAAAGGAGCGCTGAGGGGCGTTTGCTGCTCGAAGTGAGTGCGCTTTCGCCGCTTGAGTTTGTGCTCAAGGAATTCGAGCACCCGGTGATTCAGGCTGGGCTGCTTTTCTTCAACGGGCTGCGAGAAGTGGATCTCCGGTGTAAAGGCTTTGGCCATCACATACCGTCGTTGCTCGCCAGCACCGGGAAAGCCCAGATGTGCCGCGGAGGCTCCGCGGCTCTGGCGCGTGCCCTGGTTGCAGCAGTCAGGGAGAGCGGCGGAGAAGTCACAGTTCAGGTCAAGCCACGGAGAATTCTGGTCGAGAATAGCCGAGCTGTTGGCGTTGAAACTCAGGCGGGAGATGCTTTTCGCGCACGCCACTTTGTGGCGTCGGGACTCAACCCGCAACAGACGTTTCTGGAATTGATCGACGAGCAGTGGGTTCCTGCGGAATGGAGGAGAAAGGCGCAAAGCTTTCGCTACAACCTCGTGGCTCCGCTCTTCGCCTTGAATCTGAACCTGAGCGAGCCTCCACTGTATCGGGCGGAGGATCAGAATCCTCAACTCAAACATGCCTTCATGGTGATCCTCGGCTTGGAGCAATTCGAGCAGTTCCCCGAAATTGTGCGGCACCACGAGGCAGGGACGATTCCTCCGACCGTAATGTGGGGAAGTTGCCCGACGCTGTTCGACCCTTCTCAAGCCCCCCGCGAGAAACACACTGCCTTCATGTGGGAGAAGTTGCCTTATGCCCTGCATGGCGATCCTGCTGGCTGGGATCGTGAAGGAAAGAGTCACGGGCGGTCGATGTTGAATCTGTGGACTAGGTACGCACCCAACCTGAAACACGCAGTGTTGGACTGGTTTGTGCGAAGCCCGCTGGATACAGAGCGTACGCTGCCGAACATGGCCGGAGGAGACCTGCTGGTGGGAGCCTTCGAACACGGCCAGGTCGGTTACAACCGGCCGTTTCCAGGTGCTGGACATTACCGGGCGCACGTGCCGGGGCTGTATCTGTGCGGAGGCAGTTGCCACCCCGGCGGCAATGTTACAGGACTTGTTGGATACAACAGCGCCCAAGTGATTCTCTCGGATCTCGGTTTACCCGCGCCCTGGGCACCGGTCTCCGCGGAAGACCGACTCACGAATCTATGAGCCAGCCTTTTAGCAGACGCATCCGGGACGGGCTAACAAGCTGGGTGAATCGCGCGGTCAGGAAGCGCTGCAGTAATCCATGGAAGAAGTCCTTCGTTATTGCTGACCACAAACCTAGCGTTGGGCTATATTGACCCGTCGCTTGCGGTGGAGAGCGCCCTTCTCACTCTAGTTCGGCGGAGAACATTTTGAAGAAAACGAAAGTACCGGTAGAGAAGATTCTGAAAGGGCTACAGGATGAGTACCCGGACGTGAGATGTGCGCTGGACCATCGGGACCCGCTCCAACTGCTGGTGGCGACGATCCTCTCTGCTCAGTGCACCGATGTTCGCGTGAACCTGGTCACGCCCTCCCTCTTCGCCAAGTATCCAACTGCGGCTGACTTCGCCAACGCCCGGCTCCCTGATCTGGAGAAGCTCATCCATTCGACTGGCTTCTTTCGAAACAAAGCGAAGAATATCCAGGCTGCTGGAAAGCGGCTCTTGACGGAGTTCAAAGGGACGGTCCCCAAAACAATGGCGGAACTCTTGTCGCTCCCCGGCGTCGCTCGGAAAACGGCGAACGTCGTTTTGGGCACCGCCTATGGGATTGCCTCCGGCATTGTGGTGGACACGCACGTTTTCCGGCTGTCACACCGATTGGGTCTGACGCGCGCCAAGACACCCGAAAAGGTGGAACAAGATCTTATGAAGATCATCCCGCAGACGGATTGGATCCAATTCTCCCACCGGCTGATCCATCACGGACGCAGAGTTTGCTCGGCACGGAATCCCCAGTGCGATCGCTGCTCGCTGAACACGGTTTGCCCCAAAATAGGGGTCGCGAAGTAGGAAGGATGAAGTGCGAAGTTCGAATTAGACTTCGAGGTTCGTTCGATCATGCTCCTGGCGACGTTCGAACCTCTCGCTTCGAACCTCTCAGTTTTCGATCCAACAGGGAGAGGCCTATCAGGGTCTTCGCATCCTGAATCTTGCCTTCGTCCACGAGTCGGAGCGCCTCCTCCAAGGGTACCCAAGCCGCCTGTATTTCTTCACCCTCTTCGATCAAACCGTGCACACCCAAAGGCTGCGTGACATCCTCGGCTTCACCTAGATAGAGATACACTTGGTCGGAACAGCCTCCCGGACCGATGAAATAGTGGGCCACAAGTTCCGCGTGTTTCAGCTTGAGGCCAGTTTCTTCAAGCAACTCGCGTCGAGCGACTTCCAGCGGTGTTTCGTTTTCCTCCATCATTCCGGCAACGCACTCGGTGAGCCAGCCGTCTCCCGTTCGGACGTGAGCGGCGTAACGAAACTGCCGCTGCAGGACGACTCGCTCGGTCGCAGGGTCGAAAACTAGAACGGCAACGGCGTCGCCCCGAAAATAGCGATGCCGGGTCATTTCTTCGGTCATGCCACCGTTGAAGCGCTCAAAGCGCAACACCGCGCTTTCAACTTTCGCAAAACCATCAAATTCAAGTCGGGTTTGTTTGATTTCAACTTTCATGGATTAGTTCCAGTCTTCGCAGTGGTCTCCTGGTAGCGCAAACTAGAAGAGATGGTCTCCAAAGGGCTCTGGAAACAATTGCGTGAGACGCAGCGTCTTGGATTTACCGGCCAGGTTCGTCAGGACGACCTCGAGATCTCCACAAAAATCCCACATAAGCTGGCGGCACGCACCACAGGGCGCCGTGAGTTCATCCGTGTCGGCAACAATAACGATCCGGACGAAGTTGTCTGCCCCTTCCGAAAGCGCTTTGAACAAGGCAACTCGTTCCGAGCAAATGGTTAGACCATAGCTCGAACTTTCAATGTTGCAACCGGTAAATACTCGCCCGTCATCACAGAGCAGCGCTGAGCCCACCTTGAAGTTTGAGTACTTAGCCCTAGCCTGTTCCCGAGCCACGCGGGCTGCGTCGACCAAGGCTTCGTTTGGTTTTGCCATAGGTATCCTTGCGTCAAAGAAACCACAAGCTGTCTGCTGGTTGTGCTGCTCACAGCGTCTTCTCGCATCCCTGAACTTTCGTTGCCAGCCACTGAACGAGCAACTCGATCGCCGCGTCGTTCTTGCCACTTCCCGGAATGACGATGTCTGCAAAGCGCCGGCCCGACTCGACAAACTCTTGGTGCATGGGACGGACCGTTTCCAGATATTGCTGGACCACCGAGTCGAGCGACCGCCCACGGTCGCTGATGTCACGCCTCAGCCGTCGAATGAAACGAACATCGGCGTCGGTATCCACAAAGATCTTCAGATCGAACAGGCTACGCAACCCTGAATTTTGGAAGATCAAGATTCCTTCCACAATCACAACAGCCCGGGGATCGACACAAGTGGTTTCCTGGCATCTCACATGGGCAGAAAAATCGTAGGACGGCTGCTGCACTGGCTGGTGCTTCCGCAGAGCCTCGACGTGGCGGGTCAAGAGTTCAAAGTCAACTGCATCGGGATGGTCGAAGTTCTGTTGTGCTCTTTCTTGAAGGGACAAATGGCCGCTGTCTTTATAGTAGGCGTCCTGCGCCAGCAACAGGGCCTGGTCCGGACCAAGCGCTTGCGCGAGCCTTTCAGCGACAGTCGTCTTCCCTGATCCAGTGCCGCCGCAGATGCCAAGAATCATCTCTTCAGTCCAATTTGGAAATTCTTTCGCAGGTTGCGCTGACTAACCCCAGCAAGCGCGGTTTGACTCGTTGGCCAGCCTCGAGAACCTCAGCATGACTCAGGGGCCGTTTTGAAATGCCGGCCGCTGCGTTCGTGATACTGGAGATACCCAGACACTCAATGCCCATATGGCGCGCAACAATGACCTCTGGCACAGTCGACATACCCACGGCATCAGCGCCCAAGCGCTTCAGCATGGCGATTTCGGCCGGCGACTCGTAGCTGGGACCCGTGACACTGACATACACACCTTCCTTGAGTGTCAACTTCAGCCGCCGGGCGCAACTCTGAGCCACTTGTCTCAGGGGTTCAGAGTAAGCGGCACTCATATCGGGAAAGCGCGGGCCCAGGCTTGCTTCATTCGGTCCTATCAAGGGATTGGGACAAAACGAGCTGATGTGGTCACGGATCAACATCAAATCGCCGGGCCGAAAGCGAGGATTGATGCCGCCCGCGGCGTTCGTGACAATCAAGCGGCGGACTCCCAGCCTTCCCAGGACTCGGATGGGAAAGGTCACCGCCTTCATGTCATGCCCTTCATAGTAATGCACTCTTCCCTGAAGACAGAGCACCCAGGCCTTGCCGATTCTGCCGAGCACAACATTGCCGGAATGACCGGCGACGGACGCCGACGGGAAATGAGGCACTGCAGAAAAGGGAATGGCTTCCCTCTCGTGAAGTGTTTCGGCAAACTCCCCCAATCCGGAACCCAGAATGACAGCGACACGTGGCTGCTCGGAAGCCTTAACCGATAGCCCCTTGCTCAGAAAGTCGGTCGCTCTAATCACAGCTTGCAGGTATGGATTGGGGCTGCCGAGTTTTGGATTCATGTCAGTGCAGAAACTGGGAGGTGCGTTTGCTTCGATTCATTCAACAATCCTCTTGATCAGCGGTAGTGGTTCAATTCGATCCGGAGCGATCACGAACGCTTCCAGAAGCCGCTGCCGCACTGATTCGAACTTTGCAGCCTGATTGTAGTACACCGTACAGAGCGGCTCGCCTTTCCCGACGCGGTCGCCAGTCTTCTTGTTCAAAAGAATGCCAACACTGGGATCGATGCTGGAGTCCACGGTCTCACGTCCGGCTCCCAGTGCCATGGAGACCTGCCCAACCGTCCGGGCGTTGACGTTGGTCACGAAGCCCTCGGAAGGCGATTCAATCACTCTCTGCAAGGCTGCCTGGGGCAGCAGGGCGGGGTTGTCAATCACCTTTGGATCGCCGCCCTGGGCCTCGACCATTTGGGCAAATTTTTCGAGC
>Ga0075428_100010022_pt1 | contig 10526 bp, 13 predicted proteins | sample RhiMetdeltSRZDD2_FD_75291 | JGI IMG/M metagenome (GOLD analysis project Ga0075428, IMG submission 75291) | Populus rhizosphere microbial communities from Tennessee, USA - Rhizosphere MetaG P. deltoides SRZDD2 | ecosystem: Host-associated > Plants > Roots > Rhizosphere > Soil | place: USA... | reverse complement strand
CACGAGCCTGAAGCCCGAGTTCGCCTGCGGCGTCGCGAACTTCCGCATCGACGGCGTCGACATGAGCAAGCTGCGACTGCACCTGTGGAACGCGCACAAGATCTGGGCGACCTACATCGGCCCGCCGCTGCCCGCGGAGTGCGAAGGGCTGCGCATCACACCGAGCGTCTACACGACGCTCGACGAGCTCGACCGCTTCTGCGAGGCCGTCGAAGACGTGCTGAAGAACGGCCTGCCAAGGGACCTGCCGTCGTGAGCCGGAGGATCGTCTGGCAGGTGCGGTTCGGGTGGTAAGGATCGTCGTGCGTGGTGCGCGATTTCCGTATGCTGGCTCCGTGCGCGCGCCGCAGCGAGTCCTCGGTGGTTGCCTCGTCCTGCTCGGCATGTCGGCGGCGGGCTGCAGCTACCTGGCAGACCGGGCCCTCGACTTCACCGACGCGTTCCGCTTCACGCTGGGCGCCGGCACGAGCGCCGGCGTGCGCGCGCGCGCCGGCTTCGCGCTCGACACGGGTTTGTTGATCGGCGTCAAGCCGCGCGCGGGCACCGTCGGTTGGCGCTACGGCGCCGCCTACTTCTTCGATCAGAGCGACTCGCGCATCGACTGCGAACAGGCCGAGATCGTGCGCTCGACGGCGCTGCTCGGCCACGACTTCACGGACGGCAGCTACCAGACGGCACGCACGAGTCTGTTCCTCTTGCCTGCGCTGTTCAGCTGGGTCGACAGCACGCCCACCGACTACCAGTGGCACGTGCCGCTCGAAGGTGCTCTGTTCTCGGACCGCCATTGGCTCTGGAGCGGCGAGGGATTCGCCAACAACCGCTACCAGCAGATCCACGCGTTCGACATCGAGACCGAGGTCGCGCTGTTCGTGCACGCAAGCAGCGGCTTCAGTCCCGGCGAGGTGCTCGACTTCCTGCTCGGCTTCTTCCTGATCGACATCGCTGCCGACGACGGGAGGCTCGACAAATGAGGGCTCTGTTGTGGCTCGGCTGCCTCTGCGCGTGCGTGCACCCGGACTCGGTGCCGCGTCACCGGCCGGCGTGGGAACCGTTCGATCCAACGCAGCCCGGCTGGCAGGCGAGCTGCAAGATGCTGCTCGTCGCCGATTGCCAGGTGCACAACCTGCTGTCGGCGCCGGTGCCCGAGCGCAACCTCACGATCGAGGCCGCGTCGGGGACCGCGATCCGGCCGCCGCAGCTCGACCTCTTCGCGACCGACGTGTTGTCCTACGTGCTGCAGCGCCACGCGGCCGACGTCGAGTTCATCGTCCACCTCGGCGACGCGCTCGACCTGGCCTGCGAAGGTGAGCTCGACAAGTTCCTCCAGGTCATGGCGGCGGCCGGCCGGCCGTGGGTCATGGCGCCGGGCAACCACGACTTCTTCTACTTCGGCACCTACGACCCGGACGACCCCGAGCTGTGGGCCGCGGCGTGCCGCGGCGCGGGCAGCCGGCTCACGAAGGGCGATTTCATCCGGCGCTACGTCACAGCACTGGCACAGCAGTCGGTCTTCGCGCCGCTCGCGGCTGCTCTCGCGATCGACCCCACCGCGGCGGTGGCCGATGCGCGCGCCGTCGCACGCACGCTGCCGGCCGACTTCGAGTGGCAGGCGAATTCGCGCGACTCGCGGCTGCAGCGCATCTGCTGGCACATCGACGAAGCGCAGCCGTGGCGGTCGTTCCTGCTGCAGCTCGTGCTGGCGAGCGGCCCCGGCGAGCACGGCTTGCCGACCTACGTGCTGCTGCTCGACTCCTGCCAGTACGGGCACCGGCCCGCGCTGATCCCGAATGCGTGGTGCAGCTACCCCGTGGGGCTCAACTGCGGCTTCACGGGCGAGATGTTGCCCGACCAGCTCCGAACGGCGCGCGCGTGGCTCGAAGCCGTGCCGCGACCGAGCGCCAGGGTCGCGATGTGCCACCACCCGTTCCGCAGCCTCGCTCCGCGATCGCGCGCGAGCCTCGGCTGGTTGTGGCGCGAGGTCGAGCTCGGCCTTCTCGTCACGGCGCACACGCACAAGGGCTTCTACGCGCACCACAACCTCGGCGGCGGACAGGACGACCTCGAGCTGAACCTCGGCTCTACCACGGACTGGCCGATGGAGTGGCGCACGCTGCAGGCCTACGCGAACTTCGCGAGCCAGCGCATCTACGCGCGGTCCGAACGGCACACGTTGGTCGAAGCGCTGCGCAAGGACGGCGATGCCTTCCTGCCGGGATGGGAGGTGCCGGCCGGAGCGCCCGACGACTACCGCGGCTACCGCCAGGGCAGCTCGGCGCAGGGTCTGTTGTTCGACTTCTATCTCGCGCACCACCTCGTGCCGTATTGGCTGCCGATGCCGACGATCCGGCCGAACGCGGCCGCGCGCCACACCGAGCAGCAGATCAAGGTCGGCATGCTCTGGACCTACCAGCGCCTGCTGCAGCAGTTCCCGACGGATCCGCGCCAGCCGGCCAGGTGGCCTGCCGACTGCGTCAACGACGAAGGGGTGCTCGCGCGCATCGTCGCTGCGCTCGCGCAACCCGAGAGAGTCGACGAACGCGTCGACCTGCTCGCGGAGCTCGAGGAGTTCGAACGCTCACGGCGCTCGTGCAGTGCCGCGGGTGATGCGACCGATGCAGCGCGCGGCCGCTACAAGCTCAGCCAGGCCGCTTGGGCCGCGCGCTACGAGAGCGCGCAGGGACGGTTGCTGCAGGTCGAGGACGAGTTGATCCGCGTCGATTGGCCCAAGGATCCACCGCCGAGTCGCTGAACGAGCCGGTGCGGATGCGTTTCGCTGGAATCCGTGCCCGGATCCGCGAGCAGCAACGCGCCGGCAGTCATCCTCGGGTTCGTTGGCATGGTCTCGGACCTCCTCGAAATGCACGCTACCCCCGGGGATGGGAAGGTCAACCTGCGGTTCGGACCACCCGAACCTGACCGCGTCCGGCGCGCCGCGACGGGTCACTGCTCGACGGTCTTGTCGTCGGGGTTGCTGAAGAACCAGTTGCCGTGGTCGCCGACGAAGGCCTGGCTCGTGATCCGCAGCCCGAGCAGCTGAGGATCCGGCGGCGTGAAGAACTGCGTCTGGAACTGGTTCTGGCCATTCGTGATGCCGCCCGCGAGCAGGTAGGGCGACAAGCCGAGCAGCCACGTGCCGAGCGATCCGGCGGGCAGGAAGCCCGTGTTGGACTGGAAGTCGAGGAAGATGAATGCGGCCGAGCCGGCCGGCGCGTTCACCTCGAACGTGCTCGTCTGGCCGAGGCGCAGATTGCCCATGTCCATGACCTTCGTGGTCGGGACGCTGCTGTCGACGCGGAGCACCGGCGCGGCCGGCGTGCCGACGTTCTCGACCTGCATGATCGCCTGCTGGCCGACCAGGGTGTTGAGGTTCAGCACGGTGCTGACGAGCGGCAGGTTCGTGCCGTCGAGGATGAACAGGTTCGGGGTGCTCGGCACGTCTTCGACCTGGCCACGCAAGGTCGCGGTTTGGGCAGCGAGGCTCGTGGCAAGCACGCAAGTCACGGGGAGCAGGGAGGGAATTCGCATGTTTCGTCCTTTGGTTGGAGCGGCCTACGCCGCGGTTCGGGGTCCGATGCGCCGTCCCCGGCCAGCGACTGCCACGAAAATCCCGCACTCGCACACGAGCGTCACCCGCCTTCACGGAAGCCAGCGTGACCGCCAAGCGCCGCCCCATAGAATCCGCCGCATGCGCCTCGCCACGCCGACCATGCTCGCGCTGCTCGCCGCCTGTTCTGTTGCGCCCGGACCCTCCGCTGCAGGCACGTCACGGCTGCTGGACACGATTCCGCCCGGAGTCAACGTCGTGTTGCCCGCGGCATTCAGTCGCGATGGTCAGCGTGTGGCCTACGTCGCGTGGACTCGGGACGGCGCCTACGCGGTGTGCGGCGACTGGCGCGGCAAGACCTACGCGATCGTTTGATGAATGGCCCTCACGGGCGACGGGAAACGCGTGTCGTTTCTCGCGGGCAACGAAGGTGGCACGGACCGGACCGTCGTACTCCGCGATCAGCCGATCGCCGTCGAGGGCTTCGTCGTCGGCTGGCCGTTGGCGATGACCGAGGATGCGCGCGTCATCGCGTACCAACTGATCGACGCACAGAGCGGCAAGGCGTCCATCGCCGTCGACGGCCGCCGCGGTGAGCTCTTCGACGCCGTGGGCACGCCGGTGCTCAGCGACGACGGCAAGGTCGTCGCGCATCGCGCGCAGCTCGGCGAAAGCCACTTCGTGGTGATCGGCGACCGGCGCGAACGAGCGTTCGACTTCGTGAAGGACCCCGCGCTGAGCGCGGACGGCACCTGGGCCGCCTACGCCGGGGCTCGCGGCGGGCAGTGGTTCCTCGTCGTCGACGGCAACGAACGCGCGGTCGAACACGAACCCGCCGACGTCTTCGTCGGACCGGACCGCCGCTGCGTCGGGTGGACGTATCTCGAACCAGCGGCGAACGGCGGCTCCACGGCGCGGGTCGTGGTCGGCGAGCGGCGCAGCGAGCCGTTCGATCTCGTGGGCCGCCCGGTCTTCAGCGCCGACGGCAGCAAGGTGGCATGGTTCGCCGAACGCGCGGATCGGAGCTACATCGTGGCCGGCGATCGCATGATCGAGATCCGCGGCCGTCCGAGCAATCCGGTGTGGAGCCGCGATGGCCGCCAGCTCGGCTTCGGCGTCCGGTTGGACCGCGAGCTGTGGTGGAATGTCGTGGACTGCCCCTAAGATCCCGGCGTGGCCGCTGCCCGGCCACAGGTCCGTTTCTCGTTCCTCGAGGAGAAGTCATGAACCGTACTTGGAAGTCCTCTTTGTTCGTCGTGGTCGCGGCCGGCACAACGCTCGCCCTCATGTCGGCTTCGCAGGAGCCGAAGGCGGCCGTGCCGCAGGATGCGAAGGCAACGCCGCAGGTCCCCGTGATGGTCACGCCGGACGACGTCAAGTGGGTCGATGCGCCGCCCAAGTTTCCCGCCGGCTTGAAGATGGCCGTGATGTCGGGTGACTCGTCGAAGGCCGAGATGTTCACGCTGCGCCTCAAGGCCCCGGCCAACTACAAGATCCCGCCGCACTTCCACTCCACCGCCGAGCACATCACGATCGTGTCGGGAACGATGCACGTCGCCATCGGCGACACGTTCGACGCGGCCAAGTGCAAGGCCCTGCCTGCCGGCAGCTACGGCGTCATCCCCGCGAAGACGCACCACTTCGCCTACATCAAGGAGGAGACCGTGATGCAGGTCAGTGGCATGGGGCCCTTCGACCTGAACTGGGTCAACCCCGCGGACGACCCGACGCTGAAGGCCGGCGAGAAGAAGTAGCGTCCCGCGGACGCCGGTCGCGCCGATGCCATGGCGCGGAGAATTGCAGACCGGATCGAGTCCGATGCCCTCTGCACCCGATGAATGACGCCACGGCCAGCCCTGGCCGGTGTCATTCATGCGTTCTCCACTCTTGTTGCTGCTCGCGCTCCTGCTCATCACTGCGCGCGGCCAGGAGCCTCCCCCCAGAAAAGCACAGGATCCGCCCGCCGTCACGATCCTGGAAGTGCGTGCCGCCCAGCTCTCCGCCCTGCCCACCGCCCGCCTCTCCTACAACTGTGCCTTCGACGTCGTGCGCGTGGTCCACGACGCAGCGAAGCTGACGCAAGGCGAACATGCACAGGTCCGCGACAACCGCTTCACCTTCCGCCTGTATCAGGGGGCCGACCGCCAGGACGGCAAGGACGCCTTCGAGCGCCTGTCCACGCTCCTGAAAGCGTATGGCGACGAGCCGAACCCGGAGCGCGAGCGCCGCTTCACGATCGACTACAAGGACACGATGACCCTGACGATCGTGCGCCGGCCGAACGCCTTGGACCTGCTGATCTTCGAGCGCGCCGACGGCGGCCGGGCCACCCTCTCACTGCAGAAAGGCTGACCACGACCACCGCTGCGCGGTCAGCTGTCGCGGCGCTGCGCGAAGTGGCGTCGGCAGCTACTGGCCGGTAGCCGGCACGAGCAGCACCGGGAGGTAGGCGCCACCCTGCCGCGCCGTCGCGGCGATGACGCCCGAGTCGTCGATGTCGGCCGCCTCGACGATCGTCCAACCCGACGCCGGGTCGATCAGGTCGTTCAGCCGGTAGAGCACGCCCTTCTCCCAGAGCAGCGGTTCCACGCGGCACTCGAGCGGCAGGAAACAGGATCCGAGGATCTGGCCCGCGTTGTTGATCGCGACCGCGAACGACTCGTCCGTGCCGGCCGGCACGCCGAGATCCATCATGCCGCCCTGCGACGTCCAGACGAACGCGTGCGAGGCTCCGCCCGCGACGTTCGCCGAGCCGACGACCACGCCGAGATCGTTGACATCGAGCGCGACCGACGTGCTGCCGCCGAGCGTGCCGAGGTCGACCATGCCGGCGCCCGACGACCAGACGAACGCGCGCATGAGCCGGTTCGGCGGCGGATACCACGCCCACCCGACGACCTGGCCCGCTTCGTTGACCGCTTTCGCCTCGCTGTACTCGCCGCCGAACGTGCCGAGATCCTGCACGGTGCCGTTGCGCCACAACGCGGCTCGCTGCCAGGTCTCGTTGCCTTGGCGTCGCTCCGACATGCCGACGATCCAACCGGCGTTGTTGACGTCGTTCGCAGCCGCGTGCGTGCCGTTGTGCAGCGTGCCGAGGTCCGTCATCACGCCGTTCTGCACACGGATCGCGCGCTGCCGGTTCTGCAGGTCGACGGAGTAGCCGACGACGACGCCGAGGTCGCTGACGGCAGACGATTGCGCGATGCCGCCGAGCGTGCCGATGTCGGACAGCAAGCCGCCGCCGAACAAGAAGGCGCGGCGCTGGCCGCCGGTCGCGAAGTAGAGGCCGGTCAGATGACCGGAATTGCTGAGCCCCGTCGGGTTGGACCCCGGGCTCAAGCCGAGGTCGACGACGTCGTAGCGCACGGCGAGGTCGGCGATGCGCAGGGTCTGCTGCGCGGGCAACGCTGCAACACAGAGGCTGGCCAAGGCCAGCGTAGAAGCGGCATGGAACCGGGATCGCCGCCGCGCGGCGACCTTGCAAGTGGCAGGATTCATGGGAACTGCTCCTTTCTCGAGATGGCGAGGAGTCTGCAACCGCGGTTCGACGCGCCGCTCATCTTAGCGAAGGCCGGAGCTCGCGGGCCGGCGTGCGCAGGGCGACATGCCCCACCGGGCCGGATAGGCTGCCTCGCCATGCCCGCGGAAGCCCCTCGTCCCACCGACCCTCACCTCGGCCACTACCGCTTGCTGCAAGAGATCGGGCGCGGTGGCCAGGCGGTGGTCTGGCTCGCCGAGGACGCGCGCATCAAACGCAAGGTGGCGCTCAAGGTCCTGCCCGCGCTCGGACCGGGCTCCGAACGCGTGCTCGAGAGGTTTCGCCAGGAGGCCGAGGTGACTTCGAAGCTCGAGCATCCGGCGATCTGCGCGGTCTACGAAGCTGACCTGCAGGGCGGCGTCCCGTTCATCGCGATGCGCTACGTGGAGGGCGAGACGCTGGCCCGCCGCATCGCCGCGACGCGTGAGCGGCACGGCGCCGCGGTGTCGCTGCGGGCGGATCCATCGGCGGCGGCCGACTGGAACGAGATCGCGACGTTCTTCGCAAAAGCCGCGCGCGCCCTGCATGCGGCGCACGAGGCCGGCGTCGTGCACCGCGACGTCAAGCCGGCCAACCTGATGATCACGCCGCAGGGTGAACCCGTGATCCTGGACTTCGGCCTCGCGCGGCAGGACGACTCCGACTCCCAGGGCCTGTCGCTCTCGGGGCAGCACTCGGGCACGCCGATCTACATGAGCCCGGAGCAGGTCAGCGGTCGCGTTCGCCCGGACCGGCGCAGCGACGTCTACTCGCTCGGTTGCGCGCTGTTCGAGGCGCTGACCGGTCGGCCGCCGTTCGAAGCGCCGACTCTCGAGAGTCTGTTCCACGCGATCATGCACGTCGAGGCCACGAGCGCGTCGCGCGTGAACGCTGCCGTGCCCGAGGACCTCGCGGTCATCGCGGCGACCGCGACCGAGAAGGAACGCGAACGGCGCTACAAGACGGCGCTCGACATGGCGCTCGATCTCGAGCGCTTCGTGCGGCTCGAGCCGATCGCGGCGCGACCCGTCACGGCGACGCAGCGCGTCGTCCGGTGGGCGCGCCGGAACCCGGCGCTCGCGGCGGCGCTGGCGGCGATCGTCGTGCTCGGGTTGCTCGCCACGGGTCTGTTGAGCTACGGCGTCGGCGCCTCCGGTCGCGCCGCGCTCGAGGCGCAACTGCGTGAGAAGTCCGAGACCGAACGCAACCGCATGGTCCAGGCAGCCGCCGACAAGGAGCTGGCCGGGCGCATGGACGAGCTCAACATGAAGTTCGGCACCTTGTACTTCGGCATCGGCGGCGGACAGGAGTACATCGCGGCGCTGCTGCCGTCCTTCGTGTCCGTGCTGCGCGAAGCCGGCATCGACTTCGCGAATCCCGACGCCGTCGCGCTCGCCAAAGCAAGCATCGAGACGCTGCGCGCGCGCGACCCCGCGCTCGCGAAGGCCTTGCTCGAGGTGATGCGGAACCTCGGCGAGATCACGGCCTTCGAGGCGGCTTCCCGGCAGAGGCTCTCGAGCCTGCTCGAGAGCTTCGCGGACTCGCGCCTGGAAGCCTACGTTGCCGCAGCCACCAAGTGGTCTGCCACGGAGGTGGACGAGTTCGGCCCCCTGTTGACCGAGACCGCACTGGCCCGTCTCGATCCCGACCAGCTGGCCCAGGTCGGCGGCATGCTGTACTCGATCCCGGATCGCTTCAAACAGTGGGAGGATCTGGTCGATCGCGCCATCCTCGCGCAGCCGGACTCCTTCACGCTGCACTACATGCGCGCCGGCATGACGATGGCGATGGTGGGGAGGAACTTGGAGGGCGAAGATGCGGAGCGGCTCGCGAGGGCCACGGTCATGCACTTCCAGGCCGCCGTTGCGTTGCGGCCGCGCTCGGGTGTCGCGCGAGCGAGCCTCGCCGCGGCCCAGGCCCTGCTTGCCGTGGTCACGAAGCAGCAGCAGGGGTTCCTGACATCGTGGCGGACCATGGAGAGCGCGACTCGCGTCGATCCGGAGAGCTCGATCACCTGGTTCTTCCGCGCCGATTACCTGCGACGCGCGCCGGGCCGCAAGGAGAAGGCGATCGAAGCGTGCAACAAGGCGCTCGAACTGGATCCTGGCTTCACGCCGGCTCGAAAGCTCCTCGAGGAACTGTCGCGCTGAAGCGCGGTGCGCCGGCGTTGCCCCGAAGGGTCGCGCCCACGGGTATCATCGGCACGCCATGCACCGATCCACACGCTGCTTCTGTGTGTCCGTCCTCGTCTTCGCGAGCCTGCTCACGGCGCAGTCGACCCTGAGCGTGCCGAGCGCCGCGTTTCCGACGATCACGGCGGCGATCGGCGCCGCGGTCTGACTCGGTCCGCGCATCAGCGTCGCTTGCGCTGCGCGGCGAACTGCTGCGCTTCTTCGCTCGGGAACAACGCGCGAGGCGGCACCCTCGCCTCGTAGAGCGTGAATTGCTTTGCGAACGCGGCGGGGTCCGTGCGGTAGAGCTCTGCCATCGCCGCATCGCCGGCCAGCAGCCGTTCGATGCGCAGCTTGCGCACCAGCACGCGCGTGAGCCGCAGGCCGTCCTCGGAGATCGCCTCGAGCCAGCCGCGCTCGGCCGGCGAGAGCACACACTCCGGGCGCGCGAGCTGTCGCTGCAACCAACCGTGCGGGTCGGACTGCAGCACGGCGCGCACGAGCAGGTCCTGCAGGTCCTTCAACACAGCATGCTCCTCGCGCGCGCAAAATCGGCCGCGAACTGCACCGCGGCGGCCTGGCCCATCGCCTCGGGGATCCACTCGAGCACGACGGCGCGCAGCTTGCCCGCGCGCCCCAGAGCCTTCGCGAAAGCACTCCACACCGGGCCAGGCACGGCGCCGTCGTGCGAGTCCAAACGCAGCGAACGGCCGCTCGGCAACCACGCCGGATCCGACTCGCTGCCGCCGCTCAGGTGGATCTCGAGCACGCGGTCCCACGGCACGCGTGCGAGCCACTCATCGAAATCGACCTCGAGGTTGCGGCAGAAGGCCCACGCGTTGTGCAGGTCGAGCAGCAGGTACGCGTCGGCATGAGCACAGATCGCAGTGAACAGCTGCGGCTGGGCCAGAGGATCGCCGAGACAGAACAGGTCGGCGTTGTTCTCGAACGCGACGACCTCGAACACGGCTCTCAGCTCGCGCAACGCGGCAGCCACGGTCGCCACGGTCTCCCGGGTCGGCGGCAGCGGCAGCGGCCATGCTACGTGCATGCCTGCGGCGTCGGCAAAGCCGAGGTGCTCGCTGAACCACTGGAACCCGAATGCCTGCCGATCGCGCAGCAATGCCTGCAACCACTGGTCACGGCGCGCCGGGCGCGAAGCCGCGCCGATCGAAGTCAGTACGCCGTGCCCGACCACGGGCCGGCCGCACCGCGCCACGCAGGCGAGCATCTCCGCGTAGCCGGCACCGGGCTTGCAGCCGGCGCGCCACATCGTCTCGGGCGTGATCTCGAA